>Ga0102948_1000760_pt1 | contig 12765 bp, 10 predicted proteins | sample SalPonA_A_H2O_MG_FD_78211 | JGI IMG/M metagenome (GOLD analysis project Ga0102948, IMG submission 78211) | Water microbial communities from South San Francisco under conditions of wetland restoration - Salt Pond MetaG R2A_A_H2O_MG | ecosystem: Environmental > Aquatic > Non-marine Saline and... | reverse complement strand
TAATGCGTATTTCATCAGTAATAACAATTGCATTATCGATAAGTAAGCCAATGGCAATAATCATACCGAAAATCGACATTTGGTGTATTTGTTCGTTATAAAAACTAAGGGAAAACAATGCGAAAGCGGCACACAGCGGTAGCGCTAACCCCACTATCCATGCTGCTCTAAAGCCCATGAATAACAAGATAACTAACATGACCACCGCACACCCCATCAACAAGTTGATGGATAAACCCGCTAAGCGCTCAGCAGTATACTCATTTTGTTCAAAGGCGATGGTCGCCGTTACCGTGCCAGCGAAATCCTGGTTAAACGTATCAACGATATCAAGCGCGCCAGCTGTCCACACGTCAGAGCGCAGAGAAGGTTGCATTCTGGCTGCGACAAAAATTGTCATTTCACCATCAAGAAGGGCGACTTCGCTGCGCGGCGATGCAAAGCTTCGCTCAACATTAGCAATGTCTTCAACCCGTAAATAGCGTCCGTTTTGGTTTAACAGCGGAATAGAGGCAATTTGATCGATTCCACTTAACCCTTGAGCGACAGAGAATCGAAGATTACTACTGGCATTATCGAGCATACCAGCAGGCAACTTCGGATCGGCTTGCTTAATAATATTGCTCACTTGCCCCAATGTAAGACCGGTGGCCGCCAGTTTGATGGGGTCGATATTGACACTTATTTCTTCATTCGGCTCACCATACACTCTTACTAACTCGGTGCCATTTACATTTCGTAAACGGTCGGTGAGCTCTTGTGCTAGTCGCCCTGTAAGCGTTATGGGAGTGGTGTCTGGATGCTCTGGCTTTAATGATAGGAGGAGCGTAAACGCTGTGGCTCCACGCTTTTCATCAAAAATAGGCGACATAGCGCCTTCTGGAAAATCAGCAGAAGCAGCGCCTATCGCGTCGCGTATTTCACTGAATAATTCTTCGTTACTGGTATTATCTATCCAGTCTTGCGTTTCAATCAGAATAACTGAAATACCTGAGCGAGAGGTTGATTTTACCTCTTTGATTTCGTAAATCTCACGAAGTCGATCTTCAATCACATCGCTGACAAGCGCTTCAACGCGCTCAGCCGAAGCACCAGGATATTGGGTAATAATCAGCGCATTTCTGGTATCAATTCGTGGGTCTTCAATTCGTGGTAATGAGCCTAGCGCTGATAACCCCGCAACGATCAACACGATAAGGCTTAAAGCCAATAAATGGCCGCGACGATAGAACAGCGTATACCATGGATAAGATTTGGTAGTATCGTGAGAAAGTGGGTTCATTTTAGCGCTCCGGACACTTCCCCCTGTTTCACAGAGACCATTTGGCCGGGCGCCAACTTGTGTGTTCCGTTTGTGATATAAAGCTCGTTATCACTCAATGCACCACGTACAAAAGCGTTAGCGCCATCGGTGTAGATAACCTCGACAATACGCGCTTCAACACCGCGCTCATTACCTTCAGGTAATACAAAAACGCGCCACAGACCCCGAAGGCCGTTGCTTAGCGCATCGATTGGCAACCAACTTCCACGTTTATTGTGTGTACGAAGCCCAGATAACACCGCCATATCGCCGGGGCGTACACGACTGTTATCATTTAACGTAACTAAAATATCAACCGTTCTGGTTTGTCTGTTGCGCACGGGAAGCAATTGTCTGATGGTGCCAGCGACATCGTTCTCACCTACACGAATCAGTACCGGTTCATCCTGTGCAAACTGATCAATAATGTCTGCTGGCACAGCAAATCGGGCCTGGTAAAGTTCAGCACTTGTTATCCCTAGTAATGGGGCGCCGGCATTAACTACACTGCCTTCATCGAACGTTCGAGAATTTACCACACCGTCGAACGGGGCGATAAGCACAGTTTTACTGCGTTCTATATTAACGCTGTTAATGGCCGCTTTGATTTCTTCCACTTGAGCCCGTGATACTGATTCACTTGCATTCGCTTCATCAAGGCGTTGCGCTGACTCGAGCTTTCTCTCTACTAAGGTCTTTGTTCTGCTATTGCTTAATTGCGCGAGGGTTAAGTCGGCATTAGCACGCGTTAATGAGGCATTCAGTTCAAGTAGTCGGGCGTTTAGTCTCTCGCTATCGAGTTTAGCAACAACTTGCCCTTTGGTAACAACATCACCCTCATCAACCGTTATATCGATAAGTTGTCCGCTTACATCAAATGCTAGGTCTGTTGATTTCGGTGACTCAATTAACCCGAAAATATTAACTGGCGTTTCAAAGCTGGATTGAATTTTCACACGACTGGTCGTCACGGCAGTTGGTTGTTGTACCAGAGAGACATCCTCAGCACTGTTTAAACCGGCGGCAAACAATAATATAACCAGCCCAACAAAGAGGGCGATAACCGCGGTAAGAAGCCCGAGGCGATTTGGCTTAGTAGTTTGAACGTCGACCGTCATTTTGATTCCTTAACCGTACCAGTCAGTTTGTCATATTCTCATCGCCATGCTAGTCTATAAATACTAGACCGTCCAGTTTGATTATTAACAATTTTCAAACAAGACCCAACGCTCTGCATCGAAGTGGACTTTTAAAAGCATGGATCAATCCCTAAAACGTCAAGGCCGCCCAAAAAGCGAAGAAAAGCGCCGCTTGATCCTGCACGCTGCTTCATCGCTGTTTTTACAGGAAGGCTTCGCTAATACCTCTATGGACAGTGTAGCAAAAGCCTCTGGCGTATCTAAACAAACCGTTTATTCTCATTTCGACAGTAAAGATACCTTGTTCCAAGCCGCAATAAAATCAAAATGCCAGTCATATCAACTCGATACGCAACATATCGACACGGTATCCACTAGCGGCGTAAGTTTTAAAGAATGTATGAGCAAGATTGGTCAGCAATTTATTAAACTTTTGCAAGACCCAGAAACTATTGCCATTTTTCGCGTAATTATTGCGGAAGCTGGCAACAACGCGCATGTTGCCAAGTTGTTTTATCAGGCGGGCCCTGATTCGTCCTTAGTGGTGCTAAGTAATGTGATTTACGACTATGGTAAAGGTCGAATTGACCAATCTGTAGCAAACCAACTGGCCGTTGATTTTTGTGCATTACTAAAAGCTGAGCACCACACAATGATGCTGTGTGGTATTCAAGCCCCGCTTTTAGGAGATGCCTTGGTGAAACATGTGAGCACGGCGGTAGACAAAATTTCGTTACTGTTTAATCACTCCCTGAATTAAGCCCAACTCTCATCGCAATCTCATGCGTGGAATTGATTACATCATCTATCTAATGTTATACACTACGCGCGTTTTCGTTGATGATTGAGTGACATATGTTTAACTTTACCGGCAACCACATCCTTTCTGTTAATCAATTCGATCGTGACGCTATTGAGCGTGTTTTTTCAGTCGCTGACTCTATGAAACCCTATGCCCGTCGAGAAAAGCGTACGACGGTGCTAGATGGCGCCATTCTCGGGAACTTATTTTTCGAACCTAGTACGAGAACGCGTGTAAGCTTTGGCACTGCGTTTAACCTACTTGGTGGAGAAGTGCGTGAAACAACGGGAATGTCGAGTTCTGCGTTAGCGAAAGGCGAATCGCTTTATGATACCGCGCGCGTACTCAGTGGCTATTCCGATATTATCGCTATGCGTCACCCCTCAGCAGGCTCGGTAGCCGAATTTGCTGAAGGAAGTCGTGTTCCGGTGATAAACGGCGGTGATGGCGCGAACGAACACCCAACACAAGCCCTTCTTGACCTGTTTACCATAAAGCGCGAATTAGAGTATAGCGGCCAAGGTATTGACGGTTTACATATCGCAATGATTGGTGACTTGCGCTACGGCAGAACGGTACACTCGTTATCCCGGTTACTTTGCTTGTATAAAAATGTCCGTTTTACGCTCATTTCTCCAAAAGAGCTGGCAATGCCGCAACCGGTTATCGACGCGATTGAAAACGCGGGTCATCAACTCACGATCACCGAGACACTAGAAGGCAATATGGATGCGGATATTTGCTATCAAACCCGCATTCAAGAAGAACGTTTTCCGTCTCAAGAAGAAGCGAATAAATACCGCGGTAAATTTCGCTTAAATCAAGCCATTTACACGCGCCATTTTCAATCTAAAACTGTGATCATGCATCCACTTCCAAGAGATTCTCGTATGGAAGCCAATGAACTTGATAACGATTTAAATTTAAATCCTAACCTGGCCATTTTCAGACAGACTGATAACGGCGTTCTTGTTCGTATGGCTTTATTCGCCCTTACATTAGGCGTTGAAGAGCTCGTTTCTAAATATGAACGTGATGTGGTGTGGCACAGCAATAAGAGTAAATAATTTCATGCAAAAATCTGAAGTACTTTTTACAAGAGCACAAAAAACCATTCCTGGCGGCGTAAACTCACCTGTGCGTGCATTTAAAGCCGTAGGGGGAACGCCCCGTTTTATTACCAAAGCTGACGGCCCTTACATGTGGGACGTCGACGGTAAGCAGTATATTGACTACATCCAATCATGGGGCCCCATGGTGCTGGGCCACAACAACCCAGCTATTCGTGAAGCGGTCATCGAAGCCTCATTCAATGGCTTATCATTTGGCGCGCCAACCGAAGCTGAAGTCATTATGGCTGAAACCGTAAGCCAATTAGTTCCGTCTATGGAAATGGTACGCATGGTGAACTCCGGAACCGAAGCCACCATGTCTGCCATACGTCTTGCTCGTGGATATACTGGCCGTAACAAAATTGTTAAGTTTGAAGGCTGTTATCATGGTCATGCTGATTCATTGCTTGTAAAAGCTGGCTCTGGGGCGTTAACCCTTGGCGTACCAAGCTCACCGGGCGTACCAGCAAATGTCGCAGAGCACACGCTAACGGTTGAGTACAACAACATTGATAGTGTAAAAGCAGTGTTCGAAGCGCACGGTGACGACATCGCATGTATTATTGTAGAGCCGGTTGCAGGCAATATGAACTGCATTCCGCCGGTAGAAGGCTTTCTTGAAGGGCTTCGCGAAGTATGTGACCAGTATGCAAGCGTACTTATTTTTGATGAAGTCATGACAGGCTTTCGCGTATCTCGCGGTGGCGCTCAGGAAAAATATGGCGTTAATCCAGATTTAACCTGTTTAGGAAAAGTCATTGGCGGCGGCATGCCAGTGGGTTGTTTTGGCGGTAAAAAAGAGATCATCACGCACATTGCGCCAACCGGGCCGGTTTATCAAGCAGGTACACTGTCAGGTAATCCAGTTGCAATGGCTGCAGGCCTTGCCGCAATGAACCAAATAAAACAAGAAGGTTTGTACGACAGTATCTTTGAAAACACGCAAGCCTTAGTAGATGGTATGCAAGCACTTGCTGATAAACATGGTGTACAACTAAGTACTAATGTTGCGGGCAGTATGTTTGGGTTATTCTTTACTGATGTTAAGCGGGTAACAAACTACCAACAAGCCATCAATTGCAACACAGCACAATTCAACAAGTTCTATCACGGTATGTTGAATGAAGGCGTATATTTAGCACCTGCATCTTATGAGGCTGGCTTTGTTTCTAAAGCCCATGACAAAGATATTATTGCAAAAACATTAGAAGGGGCAGACAAAGTGTTTGCCACACTTTAAGTATTATTGGACGCGACTGTGACATTCAACGACTGGTTACTGACTTTCTTATTTTTGGTGAGTGCATACAGCGTTGTTGTCACTGCTGTGCTGGTGGCGCAACGTCGCCAGCATAACGATAAACAAGCGCAAAACAATACCAACATACAGCGCGTTCATATCGAAGCGCTTGATGAAAAAGAAAGGCGTTTTCAGGCTACCGCTGACGAAGCCCTTCGTTTATCTCAAACGTTTCAAAAATTTGTTCCCAAGCAGTTTGTCGATCACATCGCTAAAAAAGGCTCTGATACCTTGGAACTCGGCCATGCCGATGAGGACGAAGTTGCCATTTTGTTCTGCGATATTAGAGGCTTCACAGGTCTTTCGGAAAAGATGCGACCGCAGGAACTTATGAATTTTCTGAATTCTTACTTTTTGCGAATGAACGATCCTATCCATCAAAACCAAGGCTTCATTGATAAGTTTATTGGCGACGCCATTATGGCTTTGTTTGATCACCCGGGCGGCTCGGCCAAAGAAAAAGCAGTCGACGCACTCAATGCCGCGCTTGATTTGCGTAAAGCGCTAGGGATTTATAATAAGCATAGAGGGAACAGTGGATACGACCCCATAAACGTAGGGGTAGGCATTCATTTTGGCCCGGTTATATTAGGTACGGTAGGGTCAGACGATAGAATGGACACCACCGTTATCGGTGATAGTGTTAATATTGCGTTTAGACTCGAGTCGTTAACCACCAAATATAATGCCGATATTATCGTTAGTGCCCAGGTACTTCAGACCATCGGTGCAGACTTTCCTGTTAAAACACGCTTGTTAGACTGGGTAAGGGTAAAGGGGCGTGAAGCACCTATTGAGATATATGAGATACTCAGCCATCTACCTAAAGCAGAGCAGGATATTCGTTATTCGGTGCAAACCAAGATTGCTGCTGGCCTGGCATGTAGGATTAACAAGCAGTGGGACGAATCAATTGCACACTTTAACGCAGCGCTTACCATTAACCCTGATGATTCGTTGGTAAAACATCATTTAGCAGTATGCAAGATGTACCGCAATATGGAACTTGCTGATGACTGGGATGGCGCGCTTAATATTCAGTAATCAACCCGTTTCGCTTGGTCTCGAATAAACGTTACAGAGGGTGCGAAGAAAGCCGCCCCTGTTTCTGCACTCGTAAAGTCTAACCAACGATCATAGTCGCCTTCCCCATTGCCATAAATTTGGCTATGCAACATGGCCTTAAAAGGCCGCGCGCTGGCACTACAACAGACAAAAAATAACCCTTGTGATGCCATGTCACCATATGGCATCCCTTGTTTTATCAATTCGACGTCGCCCCCTTCAGAACTTGCGCCATGTGCGCGAACGCTATGGGAAGATGCTGAGCATTCTGCACTATCTAAGTTGTGTTCTTGGGTTTTTCCCATCACCTGTTCTTGCTGACGAGTAGAAAGGCTATGCCAACGGCGAAGGTCGTGTCGATAGCGTTGAACATGAAGATAGCTTCCGCCACTAAAATCTGGGTCATTTTCACCGATAATGGCAACGTTACGCCGCTTCATACCTCTTGGGTTATCGGCGGCATATAAATAACCATTTAAATCCCGTCCATCTAAGTAACGAAAGCCTCTAATTTGTTCAACCAATTCAACGTGCAGGCGAAGTAAATCCATTACTTCAATCCCAATCGCATGACAAATATCTAACCGGTCAGCTCGAATTTGGATAAACAAATCACATGGCATTGTCGGGGCGCTTCGGTCCTCACATTGCATGTCGGGAAAAGGCGCAAGTTCTATTGGGATAAGACCTGGATAAACATCGTTCCAATAGCCAGTGCCAATAGCAACCACGCCAGTCACCATAGCTTCATAATGCTCATTTTCGAAATGCTCAAATATGTCTAATACCCGAGATAATTTTGCCCGCACGGCTTCACTGTCGTCATCCACGACATTTAGCAGTAAATACTGTGCATGTAAATTTGGCTCGGCACATATTCCTTTTTGTGGTTGTGTCATTGGGACTCTTATTATTGTCTATTTACCCTAATGGCGAGATAGCAAGCGACTCGCCTATTGGTCTTATTCCTAAGTGTGTCTAATAGCCAGCAGCTTGTCCATCTTTTCGGCTTTCTGATGCACCAAAATAAACGCCGCGCTTATCGTCCCACACTATCGCCTGATAGCCTCCAAATGCACCGACAACACGCTGTAACGTGTGGCCTCGCTCCATCAGTTCACGCTGTGTCTTTTCACTGAAACCAGATTCTAAGCTTATGTAACCACCATCCATCATCAAGTCGCCTGTAGGACTGCTCGAGCCGCTATGCAGTATGCGAGGCGCATCACCCGCTTCTTGTAAATTCATGCCGAAATCAAGCATGTTGACGATAATTTGCGCGTGCATTTGAGGTTGTGTGCCTCCCCCCATTACACCAAAGCTCATTAACGGCTTTCCATTACGCGTAACAAAGGCAGGAATAATCGTGTGGAACGGGCGCTTTCCCGGACGGTACTCATTGAAATGGCCTTCTTGCAGGGTAAACATCTCGCCCCTATTTTGAAGAATAAAGCCCAACCCTGGCGGAGTCATACCTGAGCCCATACCCCGATAGTTGCTTTGGATAAGTGACACCATGTTTCCGTCTTTATCCGCTACCGTCAGATAAATAGTGTCACCCTCATAAATACCTGCATCTATGCGTTTTGACGCTTTTTCTTCATCTATTAATGCTTGTCGCTTCGCCGCATACTCTTTAGATATGAGCCAATCTACTGGGATGGCGTTAAAGTCAGGATCGGCATAGAACTTAGCGCGATCTTCAAACGCCAGCTTTTTAGCTTCAACGAAGGTGTGAATATAATCCGCTGAGTCAAAACCCATGCCCTCTATGTCATAACGTTCTAGTACGTTGAGGATCTGTAAGGCGGCTATACCTTGTCCATTTGGCGGTAATTCCCACACATCATATCCGCGATAATTAGCAGAAACAGGTTCTACCCATTCAGAAACATGAGAAGCCAAATCTTGATACGATAAAAAACCACCTTGCGCTTTCATGTACGCATCGATAGTTCTTGCAATATCCCCTTTATAGAAGGCATCTCGTCCACCGGTGGCGATTTTTTCGTATGTTACCGCTAAGCCCGGGTTTCTAAAAATATCGCCTTTCTTGGGCACTTTACCGTTTAATAAGAAGGTATCGGCATACCCATCGTAATGACCAATTCTGTCGGTGTTCATTTGCCAGTAGTAGGCAATTAATTCGCTAACAGGAAAACCACTTCGCGCGTATTTGATAGCAGGAGTCAGCAATGTCGACATCGGTAACTTGCCAAATTTACCGTGTAGCGCAAACCAGCCATCCACGGCACCGGGGACAGATACCGGTAAAGGGCCAAACTTAGGAATTTTATTTAAGCCGCGCTCGGCAAAGACAGACTTGGTTAATTGGCGTGGTGAACGGCCTGACGCATTTAATCCAACCAGCTTTTTCTCTTTAGCATCCCACACGATAGCGAACAAATCGCCGCCAATACCGCTTCCTGTGGGTTCGACAAGGCCTAACATCGCATTGGCTGCAATGGCAGCATCAACTGCACTGCCCCCTTGTTTAAGGATATCAAGTGCAACCTGCGTTGCTAAAGGCTGACTGGTTGCTGCCATGCCATTTTGCGCGATAATTTCTGAGCGACTGGCAAAGGGTTCGCCGGTTATTCTGTCGTAAGCCGATACATTGCCGAGTGAAGCAACATATCCTATTGAAAATAACAAAAGCGTGCGCAGTAGCATGGTCGTTCCCCGAATAAGGTGTTTTATTGTTATATTATTTACCTAGTGTAGCGCTATTTGCTGGTATATGAAAAACCAATAAATTGCTCTGCGTTTCACGTCTTACCACGTGTCATATATCAACCGTTTTAATACGCTTAGAAATAAAAAAGCCTCGCATGATGCGAGGCTTAAACGAAGTAATTATGGCATTATTAGTGTTGTTATAATCTGCCTAATCAAGGTTTCTTAAGAACGACCGCCTGTAAAGTCTGGGTAAGCTTCTAAACCACACTCACTCATATCTACGCCGTCAAACTCTTCTTCTTCTGTCACACGAATTCCGATAACAGCTTTAAGCGCTAACCAAACCGCAAGGCTTACTAAGAATACCCAACCGAAGATAGTTGCTGCGCCAATTAGCTGACCTGTAAGGCTTGAACCGTCATTTGTGATTGGAACAAGAAGTAGACCAAGAAGACCAACTACACCGTGTACCGAGATAGCACCTACTGGATCATCGATTTTAAGCTTATCAAGAGTAACAATGCTTAGTACAACCAAGATACCACCAAGACCACCGAACAACGTTGCTTCTAGTGGCGTAGGTGTAGACGGCTCAGCCGTAATTGCTACCAAACCAGCAAGCGCACCATTAAGCGCCATGGTAAGGTCAGCTTTGCCAAACATAACACGAGCAAGTAGAAGTGCAGCAATCGTACCACCAGCCGCAGCTGCGTTAGTGTTCATAAACACGATAGCAACAGAGTTAGCACTTTCAACCGTTGCAGTAGCAAGTACTGAACCACCGTTAAAGCCAAACCAGCCCATCCATAAGATGAACGTACCTAATGTAGCAAGCGGTAAGTTTGCTCCAGGAATCGCATTCACTTTTCCGTCAGCAGTGTATTTACCTTTACGAGCACCTAGTACAAGAACCCCCGCTAGCGCAGCCGCTGCACCTGCCATGTGTACAATGCCTGAACCTGCGAAATCAGAGAAACCTAAATCGCCTAGCGTGTATAGGCCAAATACTGCTTCACCGCCCCATGTCCATGCACCTTCCATTGGATAGATGAAACCGGTCATAACAACAGTAAACGCTAAGAACGCCCACAATTTCATACGCTCTGCAACCGCACCAGATACAATAGACATTGCTGTAGCAACGAAAACAACCTGGAAGAAAAAGTCTGCAGATGGTGCATAGGTAGCTGGCTCATCGGTAACGCCCGTTGCACCGTCGCCCATGATCCCGCTTAAAAACGCGCCCCATTCACCGCCGCCGTACATGATACCGTAACCGCAAACCATATACATGGTGCAAGCAATCGCGAACAGTGCGATGTTTTTAGTCAAAATTTCAGTTGTGTTTTTAGCTCTTACTAATCCAGCTTCAAGCATTGCAAAGCCTGCTGCCATCCACATAACGAGCGCGCCGCAGACTAGAAAGTAAAAGGTATCAAGCGCATACCCTAGTTCAAAAGTGATTTCCATTATGGTTTCTCCGCAAAAATATCGTTATGGCTTACAGCGCGTCGCTATCAGACTCACCCGTTCGAATACGAACGGCATGCTCAAGGTCGTAAACAAATACCTTGCCGTCCCCAATCTTGCCTGTTTTAGCTGCGCTAACGATGGCTTCAACTAAGCGTTCCACCTGATCATCTTGCACTGCAATTTCTAGTTTAACTTTAGGTAGAAAGTCCACCTGGTACTCCGCTCCGCGGTAAAGTTCTGTATGTCCTTTCTGACGTCCGAAACCTTTCACCTCGGTGACGGTCAAACCGTCAATACCGATTTCAGAAATGGCTTCACGAACATCATCTAGCTTAAAAGGCTTGATGATAGCAGTGACTAGTTTCATGAGTTGCTCCAAGTAATGTTGTGGTTATAGTGCACATTTCGTGTCTTATACCTGTTGTAAACCAAGAGATGTGCCATAAATTTTAATCGTTAAAAAACAAAAATTTAGCATGGATACAGAATATTTTTCCTTAGAAACATGCACCATAGTGGTGCACAAAGGTATTATTGCCCCATGCACGAGCAGGGTGGGTTAATGTGTCGATTATTAGCGGTAAGATTAGGATGAAATTGCAAAGTAGCGAACAATGGAATGAATAATAGATGACGTGTCCCAACGTGCCCTTTGCGGCTTCTGACATCCATGAAATGCATGCCATCAACCCTACGGGAGAGCGTTGGCGTCACGTTGTGCGCGGGCACTATGTGAAGAGTATGAGTCTTGCGATAGGAATTCATATACTTGCAATCATAGTGATCATGTTAAGTGCCACGTTTTCTTCTTCGCCATCCTCGCATTTATCGCCAGCCCAAACATCACCGCCTGTTCGCGCTGTTTTGTATTTTCCGCCCATCAAACGAGAGACCCCTACCGACACTGAGTCGGCAACGCCGTCAAACGAAACGCCTACCCAAAACGAAGAAATGCTAGCAACCGATGATGTGATACAAACAACGAATGAACCTGTTACTCGAACCGATGACCTCACACAACCAAAATCGCACGCACTAGCCGACAATGAAAAGGCGAAGGATAAAGCGCGTGAGCAAACCTCGCCTAGCCCTCTTCCCCGTCCATCCCTCAATGTCAGGAAAGTACCTGAAATGCACACAAGCAAGCAGCCTATTACAGCAGCTAGCGCCGTTACTGACTACTTTCATAGCTATAACAATGAACAGTTGCACAACGATGCACAGCACGCATCCAACACCTTTCGAAAGCTTAAAACTAGCCCGGTACTGATTGCCCCTTCCTACGATCGCGACACTAATTTTGATGAGCAGCGTGTCGTTAAAAAAGTAAATTGTACCGGTACGACCAACAAGGTACTTACCCTATTGAGCGGATTTGCAGGGGGTACGCTGAAGTGTACTGATTTTGGGGGCGCTGATAAGTTTATTGAAAAACGTATCAAAAAAGCCCCCGAAACCGATCGCCAACAGCGTTAACACTTAACTACGTTTTGCCTATGTCACTATGTTGTAAATAGACGCCACTCTTTAACGCGCTTACCAAGAATATACCGTTGCCAAACTAGCGCATAGCAACGTATGCTTATGAATCTGAAACGAAAGGAATACTATTGTGGCCGCAGCAAACTTACTTGCACTTCTTGATGATATTGCAACCTTAATGGACGATATTGCCGTTATGTCGAAAGTCGCCGCCAAGAAAACTGCTGGTGTATTGGGAGACGACCTCGCACTTAATGCTGATCAGGTTCAAGGTGTTAAAGCAGATAGAGAGCTTCCCGTCGTATGGGCAGTGGCAAAAGGCTCGTTGCTCAATAAAGTTATTTTGGTTCCCGCTGCACTCATCATCAGTCATTTTGTTCCATCGTTTATAACACTCCTGCTCATATTGG
>Ga0102948_1000759_pt1 | contig 12772 bp, 11 predicted proteins | sample SalPonA_A_H2O_MG_FD_78211 | JGI IMG/M metagenome (GOLD analysis project Ga0102948, IMG submission 78211) | Water microbial communities from South San Francisco under conditions of wetland restoration - Salt Pond MetaG R2A_A_H2O_MG | ecosystem: Environmental > Aquatic > Non-marine Saline and... | reverse complement strand
TGTTATGAATACGACATGCTGAAAGCCAGACTCAGTATCGAGGGAGAACATTACGCCAGACGCACCTGTTTCAGATCGCACCATGCGCTGGATACCGGCCGACAGTGCGACTTCAGCATGGGTAAAGCCTTTGTGTACCCGGTAAGAGATTGCTCGGTCGTTGTATAGCGAGGCAAATACCTCTTTGATTGCGTGCTTAATGTTGTCCAAACCACGGATGTTAAGGAAAGTCTCCTGCTGACCCGCGAATGAGGCATCAGGTAAGTCTTCGGCGGTGGCTGATGATCGTACTGCTACGCTGATCTCCTCCTGACCTCCCAGCATCTCGGCATACGCCGTCTCGATGGCAGCATCCAGCTCAGGCTGAAAACTGGCCTCCATGATCCAGCCTCGAATCAGCGCGCCAGTCTCAGCCAAAGCACGTGTGTCATCAGCATCTAGCTGATTCAGGCGCTCGTTAATGCGATCGGCCAACCCACCATAACCAAGGAACTCCCGATAAGCATCAGCAGTGGTGGCAAAGCCACCGGGAACCCGAACACCTGCTTCGCTCAGCTCAGTGATCATCTCACCAAGTGAGGCATTCTTACCGCCGACTTTCTCTACATCGTCCATGCCTGCTTGATCCAGGCGCAGTACATACTGTGTCAAAATCTGTCTCTCCATCGTGGGTTTCTGACCGACTTAGCGCACTGTTTCGCCAAGTTATGACACCATCTTAGACGGCGATGAGACAAAAAAAACCCTGCAGTGAAAATGTAATTTCACTACAAAAACTTCTGTTATATTCAACGCTGACAGAGATAAGTTGAGATCGATTTAATGAAACGCACCGCTTACTTTATTTCCGATGGAACCGGCATTACCGCAGAGACCCTCGGAAATTCGCTACTGACCCAGTTTGAGGGTATTGAGTTTGAGGAGATCACTCTCCCATATATCGATACGATCGAGAAAGCGAAGAAAACGGTTGAGCGTATCAATCAGAGTTGTGAGGCCGACGGCAATGCACCAATCGTATTCGATACCATTGTGAATGAGGAGATTCGGGCACTGATCGCCGCCTCGAACGGTTTTAAGATCGATGTATTCTCAACCTTTCTAAAGCCACTCGAGCGTGAGCTCAACACTCACTCAAGTTACACTGTCGGTAAGTCACACGCGATCAATGAGGTAGACAAATACCGCGCACGTATAGAATCGGTCAACTTTGCGTTGGATAACGACGATGGTGCGCGCACCAAGCAGTATCAGCATGCCGATGTAATTCTTGTTGGTGTATCGCGCTCGGGTAAAACACCAACCTGTCTCTACATGGCACTGCAGTTTGGCGTTCGTGCAGCCAACTACCCCCTGACTGAGGAGGATATGGAGGCCAATGATCTACCCGATATCCTGAAACAGCACCGTAACAAGCTCTATGGACTCACCATTGATGCTTTTCAACTAGCTGCGATTCGTAACGAGAGACGCCCCAATAGTCGCTACTCGTCTCTGGACCAGTGCGATTTTGAGACACGCACCGTGGAGCGTTTCTTCAAACAGAATCGAATAAGCTATATCGACACCACCAACGCCTCGATCGAGGAGATCACTACGCGCATCATCGCTGATGCCGGATTGTTACGACGGATTGTCTAGTTGATCAACATTGGGTAATGAGGAATCCCACCCTCATCAAACTCATCGCCACAGACTGAGAATCCCAGCTCCTCGTAGAAGCGCTGCAGATAGGCCTGCGCCCCAATTTTAATCGGCGCCTCGGGCCAGCGTTGCTTACACTCAACTATCGCCTGTCGCATCACCGCTTTTCCCAAACCGGTGCCGCGCTGATACCGAGCAACGACCACGCGGCCAATTTTGGCATAGTGACCCGTCACTTCGGGGCCGATAAGTCGACAGTAGACATCCACTGGCTCCCCGGAATAGAGGTGCAGAGAGTGCTGGTCTATGTCGTCTAAATCTTCACAGTCGACTCTCTGCTCAAGAAAGAATACTTGCTCCCTTAGGCGTAGACATTGGTATAGTTCCAACGGACTAAGGTCGGCAAACGGCTTTATTGTCCAGTTCATCTGCGGCACACTCATATAGGCTAGTTAAAGCCGTGATTAATCCACTATCTGTTGTCGGAGTCAAAGACTGATGCCACTAACAACCCCGAAAGAGCGGGAGCAGGCACACCGTCGTCAGGTTACCTGCGATGGATTCCTGCGCAAGGATGGGCTCTGGGATATCGAGGGACATCTGCGCGACACGAAAAACCACGAGATGAAGATGCCTGATCGCCCTTCAGGCATTATCCCTGTAGGCGAAGCCTTGCACGATATGTCGATTCGCATCAGCGTTGATCTCGATCTGCGAATCCATGACGTTGAGACCTCTATGGATGCCACACCGTTTAACTACTGCCCGAGCATAGCACCCGTCTACAGCAAGCTGATTGGCGAGTATATTCGCCCGGGGTTTACCAAGCGGGTACGCGATCTTTTTGGCGGCACCAAGGGCTGCACTCATCTGGTTGAGCTACTCGGGCCTGTGGCTACCACAGCGATACAGGTCACCTTCCAGGCACGTATGCAGGCACATTCTGATCCGCGCAACGCGCCCGCCGAACACCTGCTCGGAAGCTGTCACTCTTATGCACCCGACTCTGCCGTGGTGGAGAAGTACTTTCCTGACTTCTACACTCCTGAACACTCACCTGAGGTATAGGTATGTTAATCGACTCTTCAAGAAGCGCACTGTTAGTCATCGATGTACAGCAGAAGCTTCTTCCCGCTGTCTATCAGAGCGAGTCTGTCGAACGCGCTGTTTGTGATCTGGTTGAGGTTGCCAAAGAGCTAAAAATTGCCACGCTCTACTCCGAGCAGTATCCCCAAGGCCTGGGGCCGAGTACCCAGTCGGTTCTGAAGGCTCTTCCCGACTCTGCGATTAGGCTGGAGAAATTGAGTTTTTCATGTGCAGCTGAGCCAGATTGTACTGAGCAACTTGAAGCCCTTGCACCTCAGGTCATCATCTGCGGCATGGAAACCCATGTCTGTGTACTGCAGACGGCTATCGAAATGAAGCTCAGCGGCAAGGCGGTATTTGTTGTTGCGGACGCCGTCAGCTCCAGAACTGCTGAAAATAAACAACTTGGACTCGAACGCATGCGCCAGTTGGGCATAGAGATTGTTAGCACAGAGATGGTCATATTTGAGTGGTTAAGACGCGCGGGCACCGACGCGTTTCGAAGCATCAGCAAAGCCTATCTGCGCTAGTATGGTGGTGATGAATCGGGCGCGCAAAATCGCGCCCACCTCTGTCACTCTTCCGGAAACTTGTAGAACTCTCTGTTGAGGTAGGCGGTTACGTCGTCAACCTCGTCAGGAAACCAACCAACGTCCATGCGGTGATTGCAGGCGTCTACCCAGTAGTGCAGGGCCCTGTAATCCGTCGCCTTTCGCTCAGCGCGGATATAATCTGACGCCGCATGGCAGGTTGAGCAACTGACATCCTCGCGTAACTCTCCGTTGACCTTGAAGGTGAACTCGGTCTCATCGTACAGCGCCTTTCCAATCTCAGCATCGGCGGCAAACGCCAGTGGAGACAGGGCCAGGGTAAACAACAGAACTCGCGCTTTCATTTGAGTTGTCCTCTCGCTTACAAACGTTGAAGGTTAGCTAACAGCTCCTCGGGCGCGGGCACTCCGATCAACGTCAGCTCTTTGCGCCACTCTCCCGCCGCATTGATAAGCAGCAGTGTAGGGGGGCCCAGCACCTCATACCGCCGAGTCAGCAGCTTAGATTCGTCATCATTAGCTGTTACATCGACTTTAACTAATTGTACTTGCTGCAGTGCACTTTGCACCTGTGCGTCGGCGAAGGTGACATACTCGAGTTCGGCGCAGGAGACACACCAGTCAGCATAGTAATCCAGCATCACTGGTTGCCCGTTGCGCTGCGCAACAGCAAGCAAGCGATCAAGGTCTGCGGTGGTGCTAACCTTTGCAAAATTGAGCTTGCCCGAGGTTTGCACCGCCGCCCCCTCCCCTGCAGCAAAGGTTTGCAGCGGATAGATAAAACTTTTGCCACCGGACAATAACCCCAGCAACAAGGCGACACCATAAACTAGCAGCACTACGCCTAACCCACGAAACAGTTTAGCCCAGCCCCGCACGCCATCATAATGGGTGTTGAACACGCCCATGTAAATTGAGCTGACTATCAAAACAAGGGCACTGAGCAGCATGCTGACCTCAACCGGCACAACGCGATCGAGCATCCATATGGCCATGAGTAATAGCACAACCCCAAATCCGGCTTTGACGGACTCCATCCAAGTGCCCGCACGTGGCATTATTTTCGCCGCCGAGGTACCGATAAGGATCAAAGGCACGCCCATACCCAAAGAGAGTGAAAATAGCGCCATTCCACCCAACAAAGGATCGCCTGTCTGGCCAATGTAGATCAGAGCACCCGCAAGAGGAGCCGCCATACAGGGCCCTACAATCAGTGCTGAGAGAAAGCCCATCACAGCTACACCGATATACGATCCTCCCTTCTGGCGGTCGCTGCCCCGACTCAACCAGGTCTGGAATGCAGAGGGAAATTGTAGGTTGTAGAGGCCGAACATAGAGAGAGCCAGTAGTACAAATATCAGACTGAACAGTCCAATAACCCAAGGCTCTTGCAGCGAGGCCTGAAGATTGGCGCCAAAGAGACCGGCAATGACACCAGCGATCGTATAGGTAACAGCCATCGCCAATACATAAACGACGGATAGAGCCAAGCCCTTGCGGGTGTTCACTCTATGTCCCTGGCCGGCAATGATCCCCGAGAGGATCGGAATCATGGGGAAGACACAGGGCGTCATTGACAGTGCAAGACCGGCAACAAAGAAGATCGCTAATAGGCTCAGAAGCGACGCATGAGACAGAGTATCAACGAAACGGTCCTGAGCTGATATAGGCGCCAAAGTCGTCTCATTCGAAGCCTCAGGTTCCGAAGAGGTTACTCTCGGAGCAGAAACCGGATCAGGCTCGGATCGGCCAGTGAGCGAAACGGAAGCTGGAAGCAGAGCAAGATCAACGAGTTGTATCTCGCGGTTCACCGGCGGATAGCAGATACCACCCTCCCAGCACCCCTGGTAGGTGACCTGCAGCACTCCCGAAGTTGGCGCCGTCTCACCCTCGCGACCGAGTTTCAGACCCACTTGCGCAAGATTATGAAAAACCTGCACTACGCCAAAGAGCGGATCGTCTTTGGTGTCCGTCGAGGAGTCCTGGCGCGAGATAATCTCAACCCCTTCCGGAAGCTGGAACTCAATCCTATCCTGATAGAGGTAGTATCCCTCGGCGACCTGCCAGACCAGATCTACAGAGTTACCCCCTGTCTGCCCGCCTGACATGATGAATGCCTGATCCACGTTGAGCGGCTGATTGCTATTTGCACCGAAAATAGACGCCTGTGCCTGTAGTGTAAACAACATGAGCAGGAGAAACTGCAGACTTTTTTGAACGCTCCGAAACACCAGCAACCCCTAAAATAAAACCGACTTAAATGGTTAAAGATGACCTAAATTTCGCTGTCTTATCTATTATCGACTTTTCCGCTAATTAGTTCACTATAAATGACTTTTACCTGCAGTCTAGCTCTTATAACGCGGCGATCCTTGTGTTACAAAATGCCCACTTCTGTTAATACTACATTTGGAAACAAGAAATGTCTGATACTCGCGTCGACGATCTCAATATCGAATCAAACGCACCACTGATCACACCCGATCAGTTAAAAGCAAAACTCCCATTGAGCGAAAAGGCCGCGGCGAGCGTGATGGCTGGCCGCCAAGTGATACGCGACATACTTGATCGTAAGGATCCGCGCCTGTTTATAGTGGTAGGCCCCTGCTCTATTCACGATCCTGAAGCGGCTATTGACTATGCGCGCCGCCTCAAGACCCTGCAGGATCAGGTAAAAGAGTCGCTGGTACTGGTTATGAGAGTCTACTTTGAAAAGCCACGCACAACGGTGGGCTGGAAAGGTCTGATCAACGACCCTCATATGAACGACAGCTTCGAGATTGAAGAGGGTCTGCATATCGGACGCAAACTCCTTCTGGATCTCGCCGAAATGGGACTTCCACTGGCAACCGAAGCACTGGACCCCATTTCACCTCAGTACATGCAGGACCTGATCAGCTGGTCAGCGATCGGCGCACGCACTACCGAGTCACAAACGCATCGTGAGATGTCATCCGGCCTATCTGGCGCGGTGGGTTTCAAGAATGGTACTGATGGCGGTCTGGAAGTCGCTGTGAACGCGATGAAGTCAGTCAGCCACCCACACTCTTTCCTGGGTATCAACTCTGAGGGCCAGGTCTCGATCGTTCGCACTCGCGGCAACAAATATGGTCACGTGGTATTGCGCGGTGGTAACGGACGTCCTAACTACGATACCGTCTCAGTAAGTCTTACCGAGCAAGCGCTTGAGAAGGCAAAGTTGCCACAAAACATCATGATTGACTGCAGCCACGCAAACTCAAGCAAAGATCCTGGACGCCAGCCGCTAGTTGCCAAAGATGCGACGCATCAAATTATTCAGGGTAACCGATCAATTATTGGACTGATGATCGAGTCGAACATCGGTTGGGGCAACCAGTCAATTCCGGCAGATTTAAGTGAACTCAAATATGGAGTTTCTGTGACCGATGCCTGTATCGATTGGGACAGCACCGAGCAAACACTCACCGAGATGAATGCTGCGCTGAAGACGGTATTAGCATCGCGCTGATACGGGTACAAGAGACTGAGGCATACTGGCTGGTGAGGTGTGCCTCTGCTCCAGACGGCTCCTAGGTGCAGATTTCTAAAGTGTGTCGGGCGTCCATACCTGTTACTCTTAAAGAAGTTCAGGTAGCCAACAGGCACCTTTGATAAGGCACAGGATGAGCGCAGAAATACAGTTCAAACAGGGCAAAACCCCACTGGGATATCTTTTGATAGCAGCGCAGGCAGGTGAGTTGGTCTATGCCGAATTTGGCGAGACACCGGGGTCGCTGCTCAGTCAGTTCCGCCACAACTATCCTGATAGTAACGACCGACCTTCCGTCGACTCATTTCTCGAGAGAGCCTGGAGCGCGTACGAGAATTTCCTGCAAGAGCCCGAAGCACTCTATCAGATAGCCGTGCGAGTCCAAGGGAGTGAGTTTCAACAGCAGGTTTGGAGTGCACTATTACGCATGCCGACAGGTACCCGCCAAACATACACCTCCTTGGCCCAGTCAATTGGTCAACCGACGGCGGTTAGAGCCGTCGCATCAGCTTGCGCGCGCAACTCAATCGCACTGCGCATACCCTGCCACCGGATCCTAAGGTCAGACGGCGCATTGGGAGGTTATCGCTGGGGCTTGGCACTGAAGCAGCGACTACTCAACGCCGAGCGTCGGTTTAACGAGGCCCGGAGAGCTCAATCTTCTGAAGCCACTGAAGCAGTAGTTGACTAAATTTTTCAGGCCGCTCCACCTGCAAGAAGTGCCCTGCACCGCGCACGACCACGACCTCTGAACGGCCACTCTTGACCAGAGAGGCCATTTCCTGGTGCTGCTCAGGAGTGCTCCAGCCATCATGTTCACCGGCAACAAAGAGTATTGGTGCCGTGAAGTTTTCCAGTACCCAGCGAGCATCTGGCCGTGCAATTAACGCCCGAATCTGACGTTCATGCACTTGCGGTCCTGCCTCTATTATCATCTGCTGAAGGTGAAAATATAGCGCCGGATATAAACTCGGTGTGTCGGGCGCCAGCATCGGGGGTAGCCAGTGATCACAGAGAGCTTGCATCCCCTCGGTATGGGCGATCGCAACAACTTTTTCACGATTAGCGAGCTCACCCTCTGCGAGAGGATGTGCTCCCGTAGCGACCAGTACCATTCCCGCCAATCTATCGGGAGCAAGTCGAGCCAACTCCATCGCGACTCGACCGCCCATAGAGTGTCCAACTGCGATCAGCATACCCTCCGTCTCATCCAGAATCGACTGCGCCATGGCTGTCAGCGACTCTGCTGTTGATACATCAGCGATGAAAGTTTCAAAGCCCTGCGAAGCGATATTTTCATCAACTTTCAACCAGGCCCGTCGATCAGAGACTAGACCGGGGATGAATACGAGTTTAATAGCCATATTTTTCCCAAAAAAGAGACATTTTATGGTCAGTGTAATATCGCCACCCTAAAAGGACTAACCTGCATAAATAGGAATACTCAAAAAGAGTGAAAGGAAGAAGGGAGGGAGAGAGAAGATCCTAGCAACCCGCTATGGCTGGCGCGAGATTAGATGGCACTGTAAAAGCGTTTAAAAACTGCGACCTGCATATGCAAATATCCGGCGGATCGGATGGCGGTAAGATTCTCAACGGTTCAAACTGCCAGCGAGCTGTCAGTGTGGTCGTAAATTATGCCGATGTACGGGGTTTAGCTTGTATTGAGCTCCTGTCAAATAGCTCACTTATTTCGCTTTCTGTCGCTTTTTATTTGATCAACGTCATAAAGGTCTCAGAGTTCAGAGGCCTACTAAACAGAAAACCTTGATAATAGTCACACCCAAGCCCCCCCAGCAGATCTCGCTGTACCTCCTGCTCAACACCCTCGGCTACGACGGTCAGACCCAGCGTTTTGGCGAGACTAATAATCGACGCGCAGAGTGCGTGGCTGCTCTCGTCGGTATCTATCTTCTCGACAAAAGATCGATCAATCTTTAACTGATGAATATCAAGATGCATCAGATAGGAGAGTGCACAATAGCCTGTACCAAAATCATCGAGTGAAATAGCGAAACCCTGCTTGTAGAACAAACTGAAAAGCTCGAGCACCTCATCCGTGGCATCCAAAAGTAAGCCCTCTGTAACTTCGAGTACTAACTGTGAGCGATAGATGTGAAGATCATCAAGTTCATGTGCCAGGGTTCTGAGTCGATCAGGCGCTCGAATGATACGCCGAGGGGATATGTTAATTGAGAGTCTTATCGATGAAGCTCCAGCCGCGTTGATTTCGACCAACTGCTGGAGAACAGTATCAATTATGAAATCTTCCAGGCGCAGAATTAACCCGGTTTGCTCGGCCAGCGGAATAAATTCTGACGGGGAGATATCACCCAGTTCAGGGTGGTGCCAACGGCACAGTGCTTCGGCGCCCACAATACGCTCAGATTCTGCCTCTACCACAGGTTGATAGCACAGGCTTATCTGGTCTGTACCGATGGCGGAACGCAAGTCTGAAGCTAGACGCAGCCTCCGAGCGGTAATTTGCGATAGTTCAGCCGAATAGAGCGAATACCCTGACCGGCCCTGCTCCTTAACGCTGTACATCGCTTCATCGGCTCGCGACAACAGATCATCAGCGTTCACCGCATCTTCAGGGAACAGCGCTATGCCTATGCTTGCAGATACTGAGACCTGTATTGATTGAAGGACTAACGGCAGCTCAATCTCTGCTAGCAACCGTTTCAGCATAGGCTCTAACTGCTCAAGCGCACGATACTCAACTATTATCGCAAACTCGTCACCGCCCAAACGTCCAACCAGGTCCTTCTCGCGCAATACGCCCTGCATTCGCTGAGCGATATGGACCAGTAGCAGATCACCCTGATTATGCCCAAGCGTGTCGTTAACCTCTTTAAACCGATCAAGGTCGAGCAACATCACTGCAAACCTCTCACGTTTGTGCTTTGAATTAGCGATACGCTCGTGCAACTGTTCCATAAAATAGTTGCGATTGGCCAGATGGGTTAGACCATCGTAATTTGCCTGTTGCCAGGCATCAGCCTCACGGCGCTTATGTTCGGTAATGTCATGAGAGATCCCGGTTAACCCTATTACCTCTCCCTTTGAGTTAAATATGGGCATCTTGGTCGATACGTTCCAGCTCTCCGAGCCATCATCCCATATCTCATGATGCAACTGGTTAAAGACAGGAATACCGGCCCTCATCATATCCAACTCTTCACGGCGAGTCAGTTCAGCATGCTCCAGACTGTAATAGTCCGCATCCGACTTGCCCACGGCTTCAGCCGGAGAAGCGATACCATAGCGCTTGGCCAAGGCGGGATTAATGCGGATAAAGCGGGACTCTAAATCCTTGAAGTAGATCTGATCCGGTACCTGATTAATTAATTCAAGCAGAAGCCGAAGCTCAGACTCAATCTCTCGAAATGCTTCACTGACAGGCGTGTGGTCAATCCACTGTTGCAGACATACGTCGCCAAATCCGGTCACACTGACATGGTGCTCTTGCAACTCCAGAATTCGCCCATCTTTCAGATGAGTCAAATTGTCTTTAGCAACAACCTCTGCGCCAAAACTGCCCTTATCACGAATGCGTGAAGGTACAACCTTATTGCTGACTACGTAGGCACTGATATGCGATTTGGATGGATCCGTACCGACTTGTTCGGCGCTAAAAAGCGCTTTGAACGCCTGATTAGAGCACATGCAGGTTCCCTGTGCGTCAAAACATATCGTCGCAACGGAGAGCCCTTGCAACAGATCTTGCGCGCTGCATAAAACAGAAGCTGTCTGTTCGCTGGAGTTAGATAACGGTTTTTTCAACATCGAACTAATCTATCACAGTCAACTGGGTTCTGCTCTAACGCCAGTGTAGAAATATCCACTTAGACTAACAACAGAGTAATCAATAACACGCTTAGATGAGCACCCTTTAGCATCGCGTTTACGAAACATAGATCACCGACACCTCATCACTTGGTTGCCGAAAAACCTTGTTGTACCCAGCGGCCACTTGTTCAGGGCGCAACATCAAAGAGTATTAAGACTTCAATGCGATCTTTATCTCGAATGCGTCTATTTTGACAGATTGCCTACAAGTCAGCCGAGTTTGCGACCATTTCCTTCGTAGCGAGTGCCTAACCTTATGATATCGATTGTGGATAACTCTCAACGCAGTGCACGCGCGATGTGTGGTCGAAGATTGCTGGCCTGCCGATGACTCAGGTTAGAAGCTCTCTATCAATAATTACAGCTAGTTGTTGGCTGACAGCCGATACTGATAGCCACACACCTAAAGTCAGGATGAAGAAACGGAGGAGATGAAACTTTATGAAAGATTGGGAAGATTTAGCTCCCCAATCTCTGTAGCGTATTCAAACACAGGCTAATTAAAACGTATCAGCGGGTACATGTACCCAACCGGTCATCATCAGTCGTGCGCTGCGGCTCATGATGGCAGCTTTAGCTGTCCATTCACCGTTGATCTCCTCCGCTTTAGCGCCCACTCGAAGCGTGCCTGACGGGTGACCAAAGCGCACCGCATCCCGCTCGCCACCGCCGGCAGCCAGATTCACTAAGGTACCGGGTACTGCCGCCGCAGTGGCAATCGCCACTGCCGCTGTACCCATCATCGCGTGGTGCAGCTTACCCATAGAGAGCGCGCGAACTAGAAGATCCACGTCGCCGGTTCCAATCTCTTTACCACTGGAAGCTGTATATGCTTTGGGCTTGGAGACAAAAGCGATCTTCGGCGTATGTTGACGTGTTTCCGCCTCTTTGAGGTCCTTAATCAGACCCATCTTCATCGCACCGTAGGCGCGCATCTTCTCGAAACGCTCCAGCGCTGCCGGATCATTGTTAATCGCCTCACGCAGCTCAGTACCCTCGTAACCAATCTCCTCAGCGTTTAGAAAGATCGTCGGGATACCTGAGTTGATCATTGTCGCTTTAAAGGTTCCAACGCCAGGAACCTCAAGATCATCGACAAGGTTGCCTGTCGGGAACATAGATCCTTCGCCATCAGCCGGATCCATAAAGGACACTTCAATCTCCGCTGCTGGAAAAGTCACACCATCCAGCTCAAAATCGCCCATCTCCTGCACCTGACCGTTGGTAATGGGTACCTTACCGATAATGGTTTTCTTAATATTCGCCTGCCAGATCTTAACTTCGCAAATACCGTTCTCGGGAATCTTGGCTGGATCCACCAAACCTGCATGAATCGCGTAAGGCCCTACGGCAGCAGACAAGTTGCCGCAGTTACCTGACCAATCAACAAATGCACGATCAATCGCTACCTGCCCAAAAAGGTAATCCACGTCGTGGCCGGGCTGAGTGCTCTTTGAGATAATAACCGTCTTCGACGTAGACGACGTCGCTGCCCCCATACCATCAATCTGCGCACCGTAAGGATCGGGCGAGCCAATCACACGCATCAGCAACTTATCCCGCGCCTCTCCCGGCACCTGACAAGCCTCAGGTAGGTCAGTTAGACTGAAAAATACACCCTTAGACGTACCGCCACGCATGTACGTAGCCGGTACTTTTATTTGAGGAACAAAGGCCATTGGCTCTCTCCCAATAGTTGGTTGAGGAGCGCAGGAGCAGGCATTTCAAGAGGCGCCGTAAACCCATCCCTGGGGGCTTAGTGCCGGCATCCTTGCCGGCAAAACTCTTGAAACCCCTGCCCCTACACTCCTCGCTCAGTTAGTCGATGATCTGAGAAACCAAAATCAACGACCATAAAAAATCGAAGGTGCCACGGAGTGTTCGGGTCTCCGATCTCAGACCGTTAGTCGCCTGGACGGCGACTACCGAGCCCCATGGATATTATCATGGATGAACGGTATGCCGCGCGACGCAGGAGCAAGCGCGCGGCGGTGTTTACGGTGCGTCTGGAATGGAGACCCGGGCACTCCGCGGCGCCGTCCACTGGCAATTAAGCGTTGCCTTCCAGAAAGTCCTGAGCAAAGCGCTGCAGTACGCCACCCGCTTTGTAAACGCGCACTTCCGCCGCT
>Ga0102948_1000758_pt1 | contig 12780 bp, 10 predicted proteins | sample SalPonA_A_H2O_MG_FD_78211 | JGI IMG/M metagenome (GOLD analysis project Ga0102948, IMG submission 78211) | Water microbial communities from South San Francisco under conditions of wetland restoration - Salt Pond MetaG R2A_A_H2O_MG | ecosystem: Environmental > Aquatic > Non-marine Saline and... | reverse complement strand
GCGCTCTTTCGGGAACGACTTACCACCATTCGCAAAATAATGAATAGACCCAACAGAACCATCTTCAAAGGTTATAGTAATAATGGCTTTATCTTCGGTCACTTGAACATAGTCATTTTTGCCCATTTTCACCGCATTGAATGAGGCAATTCTGAAGCCGGCTAAATAGCGCATTAAATCAATGTAATGGCACGCCTCGCCAATAATGCGACCACCCCCCACTTCAGCGTCTTGCGTCCAATGATCAGCTGGGATATCACCTGCATTCATCGTCATGATAAAAGTTTTAGGTGCGGCTTTTTTACCAAGTAAGGCTTTCATTTTTTGCACTTGTGGCGCAAAACGGCGGTTATACCCTACCATCACCATAGTATTTGCAGCTTGCTGTGCTGCCTCAATCGCATCAATATCAGCGTAATTAAGTGCCAAAGGCTTTTCAACAAATACGTGCTTACTCTTTTCAAGGGCAGCGATTGCCTGAGCAGCATGTAAGTTATGTTGCGTAGCAATAACAACCGTATCTGTATTGTTATCAAGCGCTTGTTCCATATCGGTAGAGGCGTTGGCAAAGCCATTTTTCTTACCATGATGAACCGCACTGATTCCGCCACTAGTCACAATTGACGTTAAGTTAGCACCCGCATTTTTAAACGCTGGGATTAAAACACGTGAGGCATAGTTACCACCGCCAATAAACGCCACGTTGCCTTTACTGCCTGCAAAGGTCGCTTGCTCGTTGAGTGCAACGGTTGCTTTAGTCAGATCAGCAGCATTACTTTTGTTGTAATCAAGCACAATACCAAGCGATGCACGATCATCCAGCTTTTCGTAAGCCGCTTTAGCATCGTCAATTGCAAAGCGGTGACTAACAAGCGGTTTTACATCAACAGCACCTGATGCCATTAAATCTAAGATGGCTTCAAAGTTGCGCTGCTCTGTCCAACGAACAAAGGCAAGTGGATAGTCTTTACCTTTATCTTCATATTCTTCGTCGTAACGACCCGGGCCATACGAACAAGACACTTGGAAAGTCAGCTCTTTTTCATAAAAATCAGCACGGCTAAGCTCTAGGCCAACCACACCAACTAACACAATACGACCACGTTTGCGGCACATAGTTGCTGCTTGGTGCATAATGTCGTTACTTTTAGAGCTAGCCGTGATTAATACCGCATCCACACCACGGCCACGCGAAAACGCCTCAGCGGCAACCAAGGTATCTTCACCTTTTGAAAGGTCGACCACCTCAGCACCAAATTGCTTTGCCAGGTCGCATTTAGCTGAATCAAAATCAATACCCAGCACACGGCAACCATTGGCTTTTAAAATTTGAACCGCCAACAAGCCGATTAAACCTAAACCAGTAACAACTACGGTTTCACCCAGAGTTGGTTTAATAAGACGGATGCCCTGCATGGCAATAGCGCCAAGCACAGTAAATGATGCTGATTCGTCATCCACTCCCTCAGGTATCGACGCCACCAAGTTTTTAGGCACGCGCACTACTTCGGCATGATTACCGTTAGAAACAACTCGAGTACCAACCTCAAAGCCCGTATCACTGCCATCAAGCACAGTACCTACGTTGCAATAGCCAAGCGGTAAAGGCTGATCCAATTTCGATTTAACAGCATCGTAAGTTGCAGATAATCCGTCAGTTTTAACTTTCTCTAAAACCATCTTAACTTTATCTGGTTGAGAACGTGCTTTTTCGATCCAACCCGCTTTGCCAAAATCAACCAGCATACGTTCAGTACCAACAGATACTAACGTTTTTCTTGTTTCTATTAATAGGTTGCCATTTCTAGGCTTTGGACACGGTACATCCACTAAAGAGGTTTCACCATTCGAAAGGTTTTGTAAAACTTGTCTCATTTTATATTTACTTTTCTGATTTTAACGATCTGCGGTATCGAATAAATTTGGCAGGGTTCCCGGCAACTATTTCACTCTGCCCCACATCCTTTGTAACTACTGAACCAGCACCGACTACACACCCTTTGGCCAAGTGAACACCATGCATAATGATCGCTCCATGGCCGATCCATACGTCATCTTCAACAACAATATGTTTTATTTGGTCACGACCAGAGTGGATAATATAACTCTCTATATCGTCAATTTTATGGTCGCCTCCCACGAAAGCGACATTTGACGCTACAAGAACATAATCTCCAATATCAACATGGCAGGACAGAGATACATTTCTTCCAATGTAACTATTCTGGCCAATTTTTATCTCTCTTGATCTAGAAAAAAAAACGCCACTTGCTATATAAGTTCCTTGGCACAAGCTTACCTTAGCTCCCTGAACGCGTCCTTTTATACACCGTATAAATACTAACGCTTTTTTAATTTGTGATTTAATCATATGCTCTTAACACAATAATCTATTGCTTGTGATATCGAATTGACATAAGTGTGGATATTGTATTTATCAATAGTCTTCGCTGCATTGACTTTCATATTATCTAATAATTCTGGAGACTTGATAAGTTCGTCAAGCACATCAACTATTTTAACTTCATCTAACTGCTCGATTATCATACCATTTGTGCCATCAATGAGATCTGCTTCACACCCGTCACCTATCCCACAGAATACGGGTAGCCCATGGCATAACATATCTGAAACAGCCAACCCACCTAAACCTGGCATAACAAATACATCCATATTACATGCTATTGGCGCCAATGCCCCACTAATTGATCCGTGAAAGATAACAGATGAAGTTATCCCAAGATCTGAACATAAATGCTTGAGATCTCCGATACTGCTACCCGTTCCCACTATGTGCAGCTCAATATTAGAGTGTTTTTGGGATAATTCGGAAAAAGCGGCGATTAGAATGTCGACTCTCTTATTTGGTTCGAGTGCTCCTACAAATAGAATTCTGAATTTGTTATCATTTCTGCATTCAGAAGTTGAAAGGTATGATTTGACCTCTTGGATTCTCTTATCTGTGTCAACAACATTGACAGCCACAAAGATTTTATCTTCGCTGATACCTAAGGAGCGGTAGTAAAGTCCCCCATATGTGCTATAACTAATAATAGCATCAGCTCTGCGCTCAATTGGCTGAATGATTGAATTAAGTGCTTTCCGTATTGCACTAACTTTTTTTCCTTTTATTTCCCCCAAACCCCACTGTATCATTGGCTTATCGAATATCTTACAGTAAGCAAATACAAACAAGTTGTTCAAAAAATTTGATGCTCCTTCACATACAACGACATCTGGGTTTCCTCTAACTAAATCGAAGAAGATACCTGGAGATAAAGGCAATAACATGTTTCCCGCTTCTCTCTTGATAGCTATAGGAATTGAAAACATTTTTTTTGATTTGAAGCTGTGAGGTCTGGGCTTACTTACAACTTTCGTACCAGGAAAGTCACATCCATAAAAAACAGTTAATTGATACTTCTCTGCCAGCCTCTCAAAAACAGGCACCCTCCAGCTCTGTACTACACGATAAACTATAGCAACGCTTAACTTATCACTTTTCAACGTTTCTCACCTTTGCCAGAGAAGTAATTAGTAACGACCAAAACCAGCCCCAATATATTGTACTGTCAACAAATCCTAAGTTAACTCTAGCTATTTGCATTGCAGTTGAAAGCAATAACAACATAAACAAGACCCTGACTTTATTAGTAACCATAAAAAAAATCATTAACATACTAAATGAATAAACAGAGAAAGCTACCATTCCACCATCGACAATTAGGTTAATCCATGCGCTCTCAGCGCCATTTCCAACAAATTTTACTGATGCGCCTGGATAGCCAAAGATCAACTGCAAAATGGCAAATTGATCATAAACATTAAGATGTTCAACCCAAAAGTATATTCTTTCCGAATTACTCGAGTGCTCTGTGTTAAATGACTCGTATAGCCTTGATACGATCAAACTTGACTGCTCTAGGCTCAAATAGTAAATGATTAGTATTACAAATAATAAAAAAACACTTAAATTTCTGACAACTGTTTTTTTTTCCACCCCGAAAAGCATCGGATAAACAATTTCAAACATGATAACTGCGCAACAAATTAATATAGCCAATCTAGAACCAGTCAAAAATGCAAAGGCGATAATAGGCAAATACCACTTCATCCCTAATTTTTTTACAAACACTATGGAAAAAAGTATTACAAAATTAGCAGCTTCTTTAGAATAAGCTAGAAGCCCTTTCGCTCTCCCAACGAAGTGTGGTAAATCTACCTCTGGTTCGAATAAGAAAGAAAATGTGTAAAACTCATATAGCATGGCTATTAAGTTTATTATAAAAAAAACCTTAGCCACGTTAAAGAATGAATCAAATGATCTACAAATAAAGACACCCAAAACAATAGGCACATAGAAAGAAACACTAGACAAGTTTGAACTTACTTGACCATACCCAATAATTGCACCGATGAGAACAAGGATGCAAATAGAAGCTATTGAAGTTAAGAGATATTTATTCGCCAGCCCTTTTGAAATATATAAAACACCAAGAGTGAAAGTTAGTACAAATAAAAGCAACTTAACCCCGGGGTAAATCTGATATAAAATGTATGAGAAAAAAGAAAATAAACCAACAGCTGTAGCAACGACTACACCTAGCTTATAATTAGCAAAGCTCATTTAATTGCTCTATAACCAAGTCTATATTTTGAATGCCACCTTCTAACTTCATCAACTTATCATGCGGTAAATTCCACCAAGCCAAAGCTTGAAGCTCATCAATTATTTTTTTTGTAAATCTATACTTTATAATCTTTGCGGGAACGCCTCCTACGATGGCATAAGGAGGAACATCTTTAGTAACCACTGCTCCCGCAGCCACTACACAACCATCACCTAAACTGACACCTGCCAAAACAACAGCATTTGCTGCAATAAAAACATCATTACCAATCAAAGTTCTCCCTGACTCGTAATCATCAAATATGACATGCCCCTCTTTAATATTTCGTCTTATAGGTGAATAAAAACTTGAATGGCTGGATAGTAGATGTGTTGGGTGTGGACGCAGCCCAATTTTTACATTATGGGAAATTGAGCAATACCGACCAATTGACACAACGCTCGAATCAATTCGAGTGTAGTCATTGATAAACGTGTGGCGACCAACAGCAACTTTCCCACTAATTATACATCGATCTCCGAGCCTGACTCCCTCTTCAAAGCTTAGTTTTGCAGACAATATTGCCACACCTCTCACTTTAAGCTTAGGATACCTAAACTTATTCAGGAAACTGCGTATAACTCTTTTAATAAAGCTAGGAAGAAAGTAATCAAGATATATTTTAGATTTAGTTACAGTATTACTCATCTCGACAAACCTTCACAACATTTATTCTATCTAAACTTCCTTTCACCTTTCTGTAATATTTGGATTGCCTGCTATTTAGATCATCCATATACGAGAAAAGCTCTTTTCTATTCCACGCTCTGACTCTGAAGCGGTGAAAGAAATGAGGTATCCTTCCCCAAAGACCAAGCATTTCTATAAAAGCTGAAGAATACCAAATCATATTTTTAATTTTAGATGTAAGGTATTCCTTAATTCTGATTCTCTCATAAGAGCTTTCATATGGAATTTCACCTTTCAATATAGATATTATAAAATTACCAACTCTTACATGATTCAAGCCATCGCTATACCCAAAAACGTCATCTAACAAGTTTAGTCTTATTTCACATTTTTCAGCAAAGCCAGGCAACCTGCCCTTCTCAATAAATTCACTTATCGCATATTTCCAGCTTGCTGCATCGGGGAAGTTAGGTTGCCCCTTATATATTGGTGATCGCCAGTTAGATATAAATTTAGTTCCGGTGGGATTAAGCAACCCTGTTGGTTTACCTTCTAACCAAGCTTCCAATGATGTAGTCGACTCATATGTCAGCCATATATCACTACTTTTTATACAATTCATGATACTTTCATCTTTATCCGTAAAGATTACATTTTTAAAGTGCTCTAAGTCATCTACACCCGATGCATTCTTTAAGTTAGCTTTGTGAGGGTGTTCTTTTATCAAAAATAATACTTCTGGGCAGCTTTTTATCAGCGATTTTAATTCCCCATTAAACAACACTGCATCTTTTCTTATCCGAGCAACCTCTTTGTGTCCTACAAATTCTGAAAAGCCGTAATACCTATGATCAAGCTCATCAACAAGGCAGAAGTTCCAACAGCCTACACCAACCACACACTGATAGCATTCCTTGATTTTTTGATCAATTAAGTACTCCCCCCCGCCGATAACATAGTTATCCGCACCTACGCTACCTGCCACATAGCTTGTGTCAGCTAGTTCAGGGTAAGATTTTTGTAATAACTGGAGTGCTCTAGGACTCCATACTAACCTAAAATGATCTACGACTTGCTTTTGGGTGTTGTGCCCCCATACAAACTGTTCTATTCTGTCTCCATTGAAGTTCCCTTCACCAAATAGTGAAACAACACATACACATTTTCTCTTTGCATATTTGGCAACTTCTAGTGAAGTCACAGCTCCTATAGTATTTACTAACAAAAGAACTTTAGGTTTTACCTTATCTATAATATGTCGCCCATTTTGTAGTGGGCCTTCTTGAACAGAAATACCGTATCTTGATAGATAATTGCTAATTAAAGCAGATACTAACCTATCCCGTGTTAGCTCAGTAGTCCATTCTAGAACTAAAACGTCAACGCTCACTTTTTATAACTCCCATAATAAAGCGATAAGAATAACCAAAATTTAGTACCATAACCCAAATAACAACTAACAAAAACATAGTTTTTAACAATAAAGAAACCCACACCCCATCTATACTAAAATTCAAAAATAATGATATAAATACTATAAAAGACACAAAAAAGAGGTACTTGGTAATTAAGGTAAAAGAGACTTTCAATGGCATATATTTTTGTGACCAGTAAAATATAAAAAAAGAGTATAGAGACACACTTAATAGACTTGAAAAAGCAGCCCCGTACATACCAAATTTTGGTATAAGAAAGAAATTCAACAGTACACTAACAACACATTGTACTATAGCAGCCACACTTAATATCCAAACCTTTTTCAGATAAGATAAAATAACTGCAAAGACTCTGTACCAACCTCTAAACATTTGAGCAATAGCAAAAAAGAAAATAATATTAGCAGCTTCTTTATAATCATCCGAAGCTATAAGATTTATTAACTCTTTCGAGTATAAAATAACAATAAAAACAGCCAAACTCATTATAAATGTGATCAATTTTAAAAAGGACTGCTGTGCATTCTTTGCTTGCCTAATATCATCTTCACAGCGTTTCAAAAAAACAGGTGCGTTGACCTGAGATAACGAGTCTTGAACCATATAAATAAAAATACTTAGTTGCGCTGCAAGGGAAAGCACCCCTGCTTGGCTTTCCAGATTATAATAAACAAGGATTACTCGATCTGAAAAGCCAACTACCCAGAAAGAAAGTAATCCAGGTAATAGAGGCAAAGAATAAGTAAGCCCCTCTTTTACTACACCTAAATCAATTGAAAAGTTTAACCACCCTTTTCTATATGAGTAATAAAAAAGACCTAGAGCCTGAATAGATACGACACATAAAGTCGCATACAACCTAGATAACCAACCAATATCTAGGAATAGAAATAAAACAGTCGCTAGGAAAGAAAATATTGCTACGATACAATTTATTATAGTGATCGGCTTGGCTTTAACCTCAGATTTCCAAATCAATGTAGTCAATAAGCTCAATTGCGTAAACAAAGAAGAAACAATGACAAGCGAAAGGGCTAATTCATGAATTCTTTCTTCTGTGAAGCAGAAAAATAAAGCACTAGATATAATAAACAGACAACCTACTAGACACACAAACCAGTAGTAAGAGCTAAACATCTTCACCATTACATCTAGGCCAGAATTTTTCTTAGTGTGATAGTGCCGTATAAATGCAGCATCGAGCCCCAAAGAAAAAACCAAGGGGACTAATCTCATTAAAGATTCATATGTCGATAACAGCCCATACTCTTCTGGAGTTAGAATATTTGTATAAAATGGGATTAAAATAAAAACAATTGCTTTTGAGAAAATATTACCAAGCAAAAACCAAGGTACATTTCTTTTGTAAACGTCAGCCTTGCTACCCACAACTGTTAAAATCCACTATTTTTTAATTCTATGATGTATTTTTCATCGATCGATGTTCCTCGCTCTAGGTCCTCGCTTACCTTTTTACCTATAATATTTCTTAGAAATTTTGGCTTTATGCCATAACCAGGACGAATACTACGTACATTTTCGTGAGTAAAGCACTCTCCCGCTTTTATGTCTTTCACTACGTAAAGAGAACGGCGGAATACCATATTACCTTTTTCGCTTTCTTTACGCTCATAGTTCACTTTTCCAAGCGCTTGCCAAGCAACCTTGCTATCGCGACACAGTTGAGCCAGCTCAGGTTTTTCCAGAGAGAAACTGTCATCAGGGCCACCGCCATTACGATCCAACGTAACATGCTTTTCAATCAGACATGCGCCTAATACGACTGACGCCACTGCTGTCGTATTATCTATAGTGTGATCAGACAGGCCCGTTAACACATCGAAACGTTGGGCCATGTCCGGGATCGTTGCCAAGTTGTAATCCTCTGCCGGAGCGGGGTAGCCACTGACACAGTGAAGTACCACCAAGTCCTTGCAGCCTGCATATCTTGCAGCGTCCACGGCTTCTTGGATCTCTTCTTCATTCGCCATACCGGTCGAAATAATCATGGGTTTCCCGGTTTTGGCTACATATTCAATCAACGGAATATCGATAGCTTCGAATGATGCTATTTTATATGCTGGTGCACCAAGCTCTTCCAACAGATCTACTGCTGTAAAATCGAAGGGCGAGCTGAATATAGTGATCCCTAGCTCTTTGGCTTTTTCAAATAGCGGTTTATGCCATTCCCACGGCATATGGGCTTCTGTATATAAGTCATACAGGGTTCTATTGTCCCACAAGCCGCCTTTAATTTTGAAATCTTCTTTGTCGCAGTCGATTGTCAGCGTATCTTGCGTATATGTCTGTATCTTGATGGCATCGGCACCGCACTCCTTTGCCATCTTCATGATTTCAAAAGCACGATCGATATCTCCATTGTGATTCGCCGAAAGCTCCGCAATAATATATGGGGGGTATTCCGGGCCAATTTTTCTGCCATCGATTTCTATAAAGTTATTTCTCATCATATCTCTCTATCATTAACTTGTACTTGCGGCCATTCAATTCGAAAAATGCAGGGTACCTTTTCGGGTCACATACTCTTAAAAGATTAAATTGCTCTTTAATACTCTTATCAATATTCACTTCGCTGTCGGCCGGTGTTCTTTTCGGATGATAACTGGCTTCACCATTTTGTTGAGGTACAGGCTTTGCTGTTGAAATATTTTCGCAGGCCCAGGAAATCAGTTCGATTTCAGCCTCAAAAAGTAACATATTGATTTCATCGTACAGTTCCGAGCCGCTCAGCTTGATATGCTTCTTTTTCCAGATGACGCCGGTATCTACATTGTCTTCAGCATTAAGCAAAGAAAGCGTCAGTTCATTTTTGCCCGATACCACATCCCAAATATGGGGGCTCCAGCCCCTCCCTTGAGGTAAGTCACTAGCGTGCAACACTAAGGTATGTAAAAACATGTCCCGGGTATGCACCCTGACAATTTCGGAACAAGAAATGAGAAAAAGAATATCGCCAGGCTCTTTGACTTCACTGACTTTACTGACAATTGAAATATCATAAATAACTTTATGTTCTTCTTGCCAGGCTACCAGATAAGGATAAACCGGGTGATTAAAATCCGAACACAGTAACGTCACCTTCATACTAAAACCACCTTAAACTAAGTATCTTTTCAACAACCCGCTCACTTCCCCTACCGTCACATAAGTTCAGGTTGTTATTTCGCATTATTTCAAAACGCCGCAACAATTCATCCAGTTTAGTGTTTAACAACTCTGGAATTTCGTCTAATGACAAAGACAAAGCAGCCTCTTGCTGCACTAAGTTCTGGCAGATTTGCTGTTGATTATCCGCTAACGGAACCATAATACTCGGTAACCCAATACACGCTCTTTCCCAAGAAGTAGAACCCGGCGCGCCTATTGCAATCGTATGCTCCAACATAAGTGCAGCCATATCTTCGGCGAAAGGAATATGTGTAACCCAATCACTATGTTGCTCGCAAAACGACGCTACAGAAGTATAGTGAGGGGCCTTTTCACTCAGCAGAACAGTGGTTTGAATTGCCGTTTCACGAAGGGTTAGAGCATTCAAAACCTCTAGCGTTGCATTTGGGTTATCGATTCCTCCCATAGTCAACAACAGCCTGTGATTTTTCTTATTTATCGTCTTATCGACAGCGAGCGGGTGTAATTCAGAAAACCGCGCCTTCAGCAACGCATAGTTGGTTCCAGCCAGTACAATACTACCAGGTGACGTTAGCTGATACTCTCTGGCTTCTCTAGCAACCGTTTGATCTATGATCATATCGGTATGATGTTCACGCACCAGGTCATCTATGGCTATCAGCTTGCTCGAGGTACGAGACTTTATAAGCGTTTCCCATTCCGCAGTGATCCCATAGTGATCAATTACCACCAACTCCGCCTCAGCAGCGACCGATAAAAAGTCCTCGGCGTCATTTAATACAGGCACTTGAAGCCATGCCTGATAGTCGGCCGTGTTCTTTGGCACCATCGATTCATAACGCTTTGGTAATCGCTCTACGCTGAAGCCACGGCTTTGCGTATAATCACACAAATCGCCGGACTGTGGCCGCATCACAAACACCACGTCATTGCCTTGCTTTTTCAACTCCTCAGCCAGCGATAAGCAGCGCATGACGTGCCCGCTGCCAATATGCACAGAGGCGTCTACACGGAAATAAACCTTCATTTATTCAGTGCCGTATACATCACTTCAGCGATATCCCAGTCTTCATGCGTGTCAATATCCTGCACTCGCTTTCTGGGCAGTAATACGGGTTTGCTATGGGCTGCGAAAAACGGCAGCGCGGCTTTAAAGGCATGTACCTTGCCCCAGTAAAACTGCCCTGCATCATGATATGCCTCTATCAGATCTTGCGAACGTGTATTTAAATTTTCCGGCTGGAACATAATTACATGTTCACTTTCATCCAAATAAAAGGCTCTTTGAATTGGGAAGCCAAACGAGGTGGCTGAGAAGGAATACTGAACTTCATGCTCTTCCAGCAGCGTCAAACCATATTTAATATCTGCAGCATGCATAAATGGCGCTGTCGCATAGATGCAGCAAACTTTATCAAATTGCCACCCTTGGCTTTCACACCACTTGATTGCATGCTGGATAACATCCATTGTGGTCGCGTAGTCATCCGAGATGTTATCTGGCCTGATGAAGGGCGTTTCGCCCCCCCATTGTCTTGCAACCTCAGCTATTTCTCTATCATCGGTGGAGACAATAACCTTGTCAAAGCAGCCTGATTGCCTGGCAGCTTCTATCGAGTAGGCTATCATCGGCTTACCATGAAACTCTTTGATATTTTTTCGGGGGATGCGCTTACTTCCCCCACGGGCCGGAATAATACAAATATTCATTTCGGGTTAAACCAGTATTTCCTTGAGAACTCTAATAACCTCGTCTTGCAGCTCAATGGTCATGCCATGAAACATTGGAATCGAGATTGCCTCACGATAATACTTTTCCGCTTCAGGGAAATCCCCCCAATCAAAACCCATTGCCTTGTAATAAGGCTGGGTGTGAACCGGAATATAGTGCAAATTTACACCGATCCCTTTTTCTCGCAACTCTTCGAATACCTGTTTATGAGACTTGGTGATCGCATCCAATTGCAACCGGATTACGTAAAGATGCAATCCTGAATACGTATTTTCGAGCTGGAAAGGCAGAGTAATTGGCAACTCCTTGAGCTTTTCGTCGTATCTGCGAGCAAGCTTATGGCGCGCTGATATAAACTCTTCCAAACGCTGCATTTGAGAAACACCCAAAGCCGCTTGTAATTCTGTCATACGGTAGTTGTAACCGAGTTCAACCTGTTGATAGTACCAGGGACCATCTGCCACTTGTGTCATAAGACTTTGATCGCGAGTAATCCCGTGACTACGATAAAGTTCCATTTTTTCAGCAAGTTGGTCATCATTTGTCAATGCCATACCACCTTCAGCTGTAGTAATAATTTTAACTGGATGAAAGCTAAATACAGTGATATCGCTGTAACGGCCATTTCCGATAAATTCACCCTGATACATACCTCCAATGGCATGGGAAGCATCTTCAATGATCTTAAAGCCATAACGTTCTGACAGCGCATGGATTGCTTGCATGTCACAGGGCTGACCGCAAAGGTGAACAGCCACTAGTATCTTGGGCAATCTTCCTTCTCGCTCAGCACTAATAAGTTTAGCTTCCAATGATTTGGGGCAAAGGTTGTAAGTGCGGCTATCAATATCGACAAAATCAACCTGCGCACCGCAATAAACGCCGCAGTTGGCTGAGGCTACAAAAGTTACGGGAGAAGTCCACAGCCAGTCACCCTGCCCAAGACCTAGTGCCATGCATGCAATATGAAGAGCACTGGTAGCACTGTTCACTGCCAAAGCATGCTTTGCTCCTATTTTGTCAACAATCGCCTGTTCGAAAAGGGGGACCTTCGGCCCCTGCGTCAAAAAGTCAGAATGAAGCACCTCAATCACAGCATCAATATCTGCTTGTGTGATTTCCTGTCGGCCGTATGGAATCATCAGATACTCCCGATCTTCTC
>Ga0102948_1000752_pt1 | contig 12846 bp, 16 predicted proteins | sample SalPonA_A_H2O_MG_FD_78211 | JGI IMG/M metagenome (GOLD analysis project Ga0102948, IMG submission 78211) | Water microbial communities from South San Francisco under conditions of wetland restoration - Salt Pond MetaG R2A_A_H2O_MG | ecosystem: Environmental > Aquatic > Non-marine Saline and... | reverse complement strand
CTGCCCTCTTTCATTTTTTGCCCAATTAGTTTACTGATTTCTTTACTACGGGCTTGTAGCTGCGATCGCTTCGTCTCTAATTCTCGTTGAGAGCGATCGATTTTAATCGAAGCAAACAAGAAACCCCGGATAAATATGTATTTATCCGGGGTTGTTACAACTGCTCCTACTTAGTAGGTCGCCGGGAGCTTTTGAGTAACTTAATACTTAGCCCCTCGTGGCTCTCCCGTGTTGTTTTTTCTTGTTTTTTGTTATTTATTTTGTTTCTCTTCTATAGGTTCTCCGTTTGGCCATTTTACTGGTTGTGACCAAATTTGGCATTTGGTCGGCTCGTAGGATGATGGTTGAGAAGTTTTGCTCGTAGTTGATGAATCCGAGTCTTTGGTCGAACTTAAAAGTTTAACCAAGAGACGGAATTTTTCCGCCTCTTCTTTTAGAAGAGGCTCTTGTTCTTTTATCTGAACATTTCGTTCAACCTGTTCTTTTAATGCTTTTTGTAAAGCATTATTCTCTTTTTCAAGAGAAAGAATTGTTTCTTGAAGCGGTTTTAGTTCTTTCTGTGTATTTTTGGAAGCAACTTTGCTTCCAAATTTGAATGCGATCGAGCCTAGGAAAGTCGATCCTAAGAACACGGATTGACAAGCCAAGGTTGCCCAATTTTGGGCGATTTTCCAGGTTTCTTTATTGGCTTGCTCCGCTACATGGCGGATTAGTTCTGCTTCATCATTGGGAACCATGCTGGAAAGCTCCAGCATGAATTCTTTTTTCTGGAATATCCACTCAATAGAGTGGGGGATGGCATAGAATGTGAGAGCTAGTACGCTCACAAACAATGCCACAAACAATGCTATAGGCATTAAATTCTTCAAAGCTGAAAACTTTGGCAAAGGTAAATTTTTCAAAACTGAAAATAGATTGATTTTGTTTTCATTCAACTTAATGTTAGACATTTGTTTTGTCCTTGTTCCTTTGTTTGCTTGTACTTATATTATAACAGGTTGGTAATTGATTTGTCTATAGTTATTGAGGTAAAATAATAGATATTTTTGAAAATTTTACCCATGAAATTGCTGTCCAAATTATTTACTATTTATCGAGAATATGGTATTTGCTTTATAGAGGTAGACGGCGATACGGCTACATACTTTGTTTTAAATTACGATCGCGACACAGAAGAAAATTTTTTAAACACTTTAAAAGAAGTTAGACCTAATTGGCAAAAAGACTCTTTAGGCGTAATATGGCTATGGACAGAAACAAGAATATTTTTTCCTTTGCTCTATTTAGAGTATGATTTGACGTCTAAAGCAAAAAATATTTACTACAACAATCAGGCTCAACAATTTCCCCTGAGTCTGACCTTTTAGAAGATTATGACTGTATTGAGAAAAGCCAAGCCTTAATGAAAGAAAGAGTTAAGGTATTTACCAATGATTTATAAATCCGTACTTTCTGCTACACCCAAAGGTAAAGGAGTGATCGCTCAATATGCTTGCAATTCTTATGGTGATACGTGCGTGTGGATTTCTGATTATCCAACTCAGCAATATTCACTTGATTTTAAAGAATTACCCGATTACAACAGCCTGCGAGAATGTCTAGCAAAAGTAAAGCTTCCAGCTATTGCTTTCTTAGAGGTTGATAAAAGCAGTGATTTCACTGTCGCATTCAGGACAGGCATTCTTTTTTCTGTTTTAAACGCCGCCGGGGCGATCGTTAAACCCATATCTTCAAAAGACTGGCTAAAATCTTGCCCTGAGTCCAAATCTACTTGTATTGATTTAGCCAAACATAGATATCCATCGTTAGACCTAAAATCTGAGAATGACTACGATCGCGCAGTAGCGTTGTTAAACTTAGATTTTTTTATCCAATTACTTGAGACATAAACAATGTTGAGGACTGAAATCAACACCCGACCTCATTTATCAATGTTCTTGAAATCACGGATTCTACCGTTATACTGCTGGAGCATTGTGACGTTCCCAGGGCGATCGCCTATCAAGTTGTCGAGCAACTACCATCTCCACCCAATTCCAGCGACACCCACCTAGCTATCAAAAAACATATCTCTATATAGCAATTTAATTAAACCCGACCACCTATAAGCGGTCGGGTTTTTGCTGTAAGCCACTTTATTTACAATTCGTAACATTACTGAATTTCTTTCTGCGAGAGGATTACTGCCTACTTATTAATTTGCAATAAGAGAATTTTAGATAAACAGGTTGACAGTTGGTTTACAATGAGTCTATTGTTTTAAACAGCAACAGAACAGCGGCGAGACGGCAAAGGCTTTTTTCTGTCTTGTACCTGTCTTGTATCTGTTCTGTACCTGCACAGAAACCCTAGTAAGACATAAAAATGGCTCAAACACTTTCAGAAAGAGACAGTCGGCTTAAAAGTCTTTCTAGCCGATTGGAACCAATTAGTTTTAAGTCGATCCTAGAGAAGCCTCCAAATGAAATTTTCCTTGAGGTTTTAAATTTAACGATTACACCTTCAAGTTTTCTGCTTTGTCCCGGAAAAAACAAGGAAGCAAGAGCAGGAGCGCTTGGTTATGTAGTTGATTGCATCAATTGCGCTTATCAAACTCAGTATCTTTCTCCAGACCCATCTTTGGAATGGCCTTTAGCGAAAATCAAAGAAAGATACGGGGTTGCAGATAGTGACACCCTAACAAGATGGAAAATCACGCTTGGAATTCAACCACCCTGTACGAACCCAGGGAAAAAGCTTCCAAATTGCTCACCTTTTTTTAGTCAACAAGATATTATCCGTTTGGATGAATACTATGTTCTTTTTAGTCAAAAGTCGGGATGCCGTTTTTACAACGGCCAGGGAGCCTACAAAGAAAAAATAGAAAAAGATTGTTGGGTGTATGACGAAAAAGGAGATCCGATCAGATATAAGGAGATGAACGATTTGTTCATTTCGGATAACCCTAGTTTTTTTTCAATCCAGCATTTCATCTTAGATCAAGACTTTAACAAGGGAAACAAACTATTAACTGTTTAGGAGAATTTCAATGTTATTTAGCGAATTATCAAAAACATACGAACTTACAGTTCCCGAACTTGAGCAAGTTTGCTCACTTATGTCTTTGGAGGTAGAAGGTCAGGCAGCGCAAAAGAAAATTAGCGCCAAACATTACCCCGGTCTCAAACAAATCATTGACTCTTACAAAGAAGCAAGCAAAAAAGACTTCAAAGGGACGATTGTTGATTATGCTGAAAATTTAAAAACGCACATGGATGCTGTCGCGGCTCAACAATCAACCGCTTCTTCAAATAAAGAAGTGAAAGATATTTCTCTACCCAGCTTTGAAGAAGTCTTGTCCGCTCAATCCCAGCGACAAGGCTACGAGCAAAGAGCATCTCAAGATTTAGAGCTTTTACATCAGACTGCTAAGGCTAAGGCGCTTGAGTGGGCTGTTCAAGAAACCGTTCTTGCCGAAGCCTATAAGACGGATCCAAGTGTAGTCAATGCTCCGATCGTGCAGCAAATCCAATCCGCAGCGCAAAAAGCCCGACTTGCAGGAGCGATAGACGAAGCTCGGCTTTCTCAATCAATTCAAGCAATCGAGGAGCAAATTGAAGCTCGGCCAAATTTTACGGATGCCCTCTTAGGAGGGCAGAAGGATCGTCGGCCACCTCAATCCCCAGCAAATCCAGTTCGTCCTTCCCGCGGATTCTTGAAAGGAACTACGAGTTAGGTCGTATTCAAATGAAGGGTCAGTTACAGAGGAAGGAAGAAAAAATGAAGCGAAATCAAAGATATGAATCTGCAAAGCGAGAAGTCTTCTGGAACAGATTTTTTATAAACAGTCTGTGTGGACTGAGTGCAGGCGCGATAATCTTTTGTCTCTCTGTTTTGTTGAGTGGCGAAACCCCGAAATCGATTCGTTTTCTTTTTTCAGCTCTTGCTGGCTTTTCTGTAGGAGGTATTGTTTCTGTCATAGCATCTTCTCCGATTGAAGACGCGATCGCGGCATTTACAGAGTCAGGGAAGCTATTTTATGAAGATTATCGTAAACAGGCAATAATCGATAGAAACAATCCAGAAAATGCAGTTAAAGTTCACCAGGAAGGAATGCAGCTTTTAGAGGATCTTAAAAATCTAAGCTTTGTTTTGCAACAAAATGCCCATGATTTTGAAGCCAGTGAAAAGTCTGAGGAGACAATTATCGATGGATTTATTCCCGTTTTATCAGGAAATATCGACGACTCAAGTAGTTTCAGCTCCAATATGCAGCGACAACTACCCCCACCCGACCAAAACAGCAAAACCATTGACTTGTCTCAATGGGTTGAAAGAAAAAACAAGTCGAATAATCAACACTTGCAAGAAAGCAGTCAAGAAAATATGTCACAAGAGACCGATGATTGCGATCGCATCGTTGCTGCTGATAGTGGGGACGTGGATATGTTCTCCGGCGGAGAACAAGACACAGCCATCTCCGACTCATCTCTGCCCGACTCCTCAGATAGTCCTGAATCCACCTATAGTTCTTTAGGAATTTGGGGTGGAATATGAAAAAAACTCACAAGCTAACAATAGTTGTTAGCACCATTCTCGGACTTGCAGCGATCGCTATGCTATTAGATCGCCCAAGCTCAACCAAGATTGGGGAAGAGCTGATTCCTTTGGACAAAGCGCCAATTACATCAGAAAAGATTGAATTAAATTCTGAACAGAAATTAATTCAATCTTCTTTAAAGGCAAAAAATAAACAGTTCCTAGAAGAAGTGAATAAAGCTTATCATGTCTCGCTAGAGCAGATTCAAAGATGTGTAGCTCTAGCTGTAGAATCTGAAAACTTAGAGATGGCTGGCCAAGAGCCCGCTCTTTCTAGAGAAATGGCTTTAATTAAATCTCTTAATGGGATAGAAAGCAATAAATCGCTATCGTCATTGCCTGACATTCCCGCCTGTAAAAATTTTGCGAAAAATCTAGAAATTGTAATTGTAATCGCATCTTTTTCTGAAGGCAAAGAACTCGATAAAAAATTCGCAATCCAACAGCTCAATATCCCTAGAAGTAATTTATTGGATCCTATAGGTGGAGATGTGTTCTCGGTACAACTAGAAAATATAAAGGCGAGTTTTGAGCCTTTATTAAGGGAAAGACAAAAATGGACAGACAGTTTCAGAGACTCTTTTTCTGGAGAGTAAAAAATAATTTTGATTTATCTTTGCTGGCGACTTCCTCTTTGTTTGTTGCTTTGTCTCTGCTCATTCTGATATTAGGGTATGGATACAAAACAGAGGCGATTCGTAAGTCAGTGATTGACGAGGTGCAAGTTCCTTTGCAGAACGGCAAAACTTCACCTCAAAAGGCGTTGCTTGTTGAGACATATTTAACTCGACCAGCATTGCCGATCGCTCAATCCGGCGCCAAAATGAGCCTGCTGGTTTCTGGGATTTTAGGGGCTTTAGCTTTCTGGCAAAAAGACCCGGTTGCTCATAGAAAATCTCTTCGTGAAGCCAAAGCATTTGTTGACGCAATCAACAATCAAGAATGCGAAAAGGCTGTTAGGGAGTTGACAGACTTCTATTTTTTCCAACAAGAACACTTTCCTTCTCTTGATGCAGATGACCCCAGGTTAATTCTGGCCTTCTACCTAGCATCTACAGAACAGACAGCAACCATACCTTTAAAACCATTGAAGGAACCCCCTGTCAGACAAAATGTTTCATTGGCGCAACCTGCTGATTGTGGGCAAAAAAGTATTGCTCAACCTCGGACTACTTTTTCTAATCCTTCTTTCAAGCGACCAGAAGTTGAACGGTCAGAGCCTCTTGCCGAAGAAACAGTAGATGCGCCGGAAACATTAATTGACCCCCAAGTCTCCAAAGCAACTGGAGAGTATTTAATGATTGGGAAAATGATCGAAGCCAAGCATAACGCGATCAACAAAAGAAACCCTATCTATTTTGCAGAGCAAATTTTGACTAGCGGAGTATTGACTCGATTTTATTATCGGGTCCCATTAGAAACAGACATTTCTAAAGTAGCTTCTGTTGATTTAGCTAACTTAAATTATTCAATTGCACCATACTCTCAGTACGATCGAGTTGCAATTAATCCAAACACTTTATACAACGAAGGCCGTAGTTATATCTCAATCGACTGCTTTTTGTCTGAACCAGTTCGAGTTGCTGCCCATGATGTTCTCATCCCAAGTTACTCAGACCAAATCAATTTTGAAATGCTCATTGGATTGGATGAAATGAATTCTCCAATTACAATTGACTTGTCGAATCATTTCAATGGCCTATTTGCTGGCATCCCAGGGAGCGGAAAATCAAGAACGGCATTGGGAGCTGTCTATTCATTGATGTGCAAAAACACTCCAGAACAATTGCGGCTAAGAGTTATTGACGGGAAGGGCGCTTGGAAATCTTGGAATAAAAAAGATAACGGCGAATGGCTTCCTTGGTTGGATGCTTCTGTCGCCAGCCCTAGCGATCCAACAGAAATGATACAAATTTGTGAAGACTGGATAGCTATTTCTCGCCAAAGAACAGAAACTTTTGGCCACGATGACTTGAAAGCTTGGAACCTTAAGCATCCAGAACAAAGTCGCCCAATGTTACTTCTTTTTGTAGACGAATACGAAGAGGCTTGCAAAGTTTGCGCTGAGGAAGGATTTAACTTGGAGGACAAGATTAAAACCTTGGTTCAGCTTGGAAGGGCTGCTGGAATCCGGGTGATTTTATCTAATCAGATTTTTACCTCTGAAAATTCTAGTCAGGGAATCCGCTCTCTTCCAGATTACAAGGTTTGTTTAAAGGTCAAAAATCCCAATTCTCTCAAGCAAATATTTCTATCAATGCCTGGTAATATCTCACCTCCAACAGCAAAAGGTCATTTTTACTGGGCTACAGACCAAGCACCTGCTTTTGGACACTCGCTTTGGATTGACGAACTTGAAATGTTGAAACTTTTAGGGGTTGAACCACCACCCGAAGTATTCCTCGACATTCAGCTTCAACTCGATGTTGATAATTCTCAACAAAGCTTTGATGTTGAAGATCCTTGGGAATCAACAATTTCAACTGAAAATTATCAAATAGAACTACCAATACTAGGAGAATAACAATGACTACTACATCTACTCCGTTAAGAAGCCGAGCCAATTCATCCGCTCAAGTTGCTTTAGGAACTGCAAAGCGCGGATATGAAATTGGGAGACAGGCTGTTTCAAGAACTTCTGAAGATACTCGTAAAGCACTTTTCCCTTGGAAAACAGACGTTTTCAAAAATGCTCCCGTATGGGCAAAATGGACGATCGGAGTAGGAGCGATAACAATGAATGTTTGGCTGGGTTCGCTATGTTTCGGGTTTTTGACTAACGGGAAGCTGGAAGAACCTAGAAACTTTCTAGAAGCAATCAATCCAGGTTGGTATTTCTTTGAGGCTGGATCTCAAAGTCGCGATTGGTTTGATAAAGAAACAAAAAGAGTCGAAACCAATACTTTAGAGTGGAACGAAAAATTTGGGGAGTCTGAATAATGAAAATTTCTCATAATTTTTTTGGACTTTCCCTTTGCATATTAGCTGTTTTGCTTGCCCATACCTATTCCAGCACAGATAAAATCTGGCCATTGAATATGTCTTTCGTGACTAACGCGATTTTTAAAGCAAAAGCAACTCACCATAATCTCACGGTTTCTCCAAAGCCTGAATCAATTATTTCAGCAGATTTACTTGAACTGCTGCATAATAATCCGCTAGGTGCTGGGGACGCCCTAGAAGGAGAAGATTTTATCGCGATTGAACGGAATGAAATTAGTTCAACTGATATTGGCTGTACGGAGATTTACAACTCTTATGCGCGATCGGATATTCCTATAGATGGTTCAACTGCTGGGGACATAGGTCGAATTTCTAAATTGCATCAAGGCAATTTCCAAATCTCCGTAACACAGCATGGGCATCAAGTGTTTCTTTCTTATCAAATCAATGGAGAAACCAAAACGATTGCAGAAGTTTACTGCACGATCGACGACAATAAGGTCTTACTAAGTCAGCAAGACAATCATACTTACGTCGTTTTAGAATTTGAAAATGACATTTATACAGGAAGATTCAAAAGACATAGTTTGCAGCCCGAAGCAACTTGATATTGACCTGAATGATTTGCCGGAAGGGGTCACAATAATCATTGAAAAAAACTCTTCCAGCAAATCGCCCAAACCTAAAAAGTTAAGCCCAGCTTTTTTACTCAAGTTCATTACCTGGATTACTCGTCGGGTTCCTCGAAAATTTTCTTGTGATGTCTTATTTTGGCCAGCAATACTTTTGATAGTAGGAGTGGGGTCATATTATCTGTTTGAGATGGATTTATTTAAAAAAGTCTCTATTCCAACAACAGGGATTACACAAAGGCAAAAACAGAATTCAGTAATCTTCCCACTCCAAGGTCATACTCGATCGTCCGCAAGATTGACTTCAAAAGTTGGCGATCCACGTCCTCTGGGGTGCAGGGAAAATTGTCGAACTCACGATGGAAATGATTACGTTGCTCCCGGCACTATGAAAGCGATCGCCATCTCAGATGGCTATATTGCTAGACCTGAAGAAGCAAGAAATATTGGGCTAATACTCAATTCAGGTAGAAATCCTCCGTCCGTAGGACATATTCTTTCAATCGTAATCAAACACAAAGGTAAGACGCTCCTCGTTCGATATGTCCACTTAGATGCACCAGTAAAGCACTTTAAACCAGGAGAGTTAGTCAAGCAAGGTCAGTTTCTCGCTGAGATTACCCGAACTTGGGCGGGAAGTAGCGCCCCGCACCTCCACCTTGAAGTTTATGGTTTGCAGAATAACCGTTGGTCGCGTTTAGACTCAGAAAAAATTTTTGATTTTTAAACCATGAAAAAACAGCCTGCGATCGCTTTAGTGCTGATCGCATTTTTTTTAGGAACAGCTAATTGGAAGCAAACGGTTTATCCACAAGTAGACGAAACCGCTGCTCAGTATCGATGGGAAGAAGAACATCCAGAGCTTGAAAAAATTTTTAAGCAAGCTGAATCTTTTCAGTCTCGCTATGGAGTACCCAGAGAGCTTCCATTAGCGATCGCTTATCAGCAGATTCAGCAAGGGAAAAAATTTGAGGATTGGAGACTATTTCTGGAAATCGAAGGAGTAGATACACCTACTATTAATGATATTGATTCTCAGTTAACATTCTTAGGACAGCAACTTCGAGATATTTGCAAGATTGAAATGCAAGAAACCAACTGCTGGGAAATCGATGCTGCAAAAGCAATCCAGACATTGCGACCTTACCTAGGGGATGAATCCGCCGATCGTTTTTTATTGTCAATGTCTTATATCGTTCAAAAACAAGAACAACTAGATGGATATAACAATATGAGTTCATTAGAACTCAACAAAACAATCATCATTAATGCCGGACATTGGATTCTTCCGGCAAACACTGGAGCGCCAAACGAAGCAGCACATAATATGGCGATCGCGAACCAAACCCAGAGAATTCTAGAGCAAAAAGGATGGAGGGTAATTCGTCCAGACCTAGACTATTTAAATAGAAAAGACCTTTATCGACGATGGACAGACCCATTTTATGAAGGCGCTGAACTAATTAAAAAAAATGAAGCTGTCGGATTTATTGAAATACACGGACAGGGAGACAGCAAACAGCACATGGGACTAGGGACGATCGGCTATCGAGGAACTCCTTTGAATGATGAAATAGCCAAGCGACTTATCCCGGTTATTGAAAAGCAAAAAACCTGGCATTATGATGGAAATCTTTTCCAAAGCGAAGATTATAATAACAAAAAGCTGGGACAACTCGCTTTTACTCGAATCGTCAATAAATCCGCTCCAGGTAGTGCCGTTTTAGTTGAAGCTATTAGAACTCCTGGTCCTGCCCCTGGATCTAAAGAACAGCAGCAATTAGCCGAAGAAATTGGACGAGCGATCGCAGAAGGAATTGATGCAGCATACAATTGAAAAAAGGCTTGGCGTAATTGCCAAGCCTTTTTTCAGCTAAAAGACCACATCTTTTCTAGTTTAGCGATATCCTTTAATCTTTTTATCATTTTTTGATTTGCTCTATGACAGTAAAATTCATACAAAATCAAAGAGACATCTTTTTTTGTCAAACAAGTTTTCCCATGCTTTATCCTCGATAAAATTTTTATTCGCTCAGTTATATAGAAAAAAGGCATTAGTATTTCTATATTCGTTCTTTCAATTGCGGCTAATTTTTTAATGTCATGTTCGCAATTGCCATCATGTTCGCAAAATGCTTTTAAATACCAGTATAAATTTTTGTTTTTTTTGACAGCAACGTAACAAATAATAAAACATCGAACAATCTGTTTTTTCTTTCTCTCTTCTAAGAGAGGTAATTTTTCATCAATTCTCTTATACAGGAAAGAAGTCGCTTCGTTAACAAAAATTTGAATAGCTGAAGTATCCATATTTGCTTGTTTTTGGCTTATTAGATCCCTACAATAAAATTGTAGATCGTTTTACGAAATTAAATCAATATGAGACATTATTCAAACGCTCAAATTGAATTAGCCCGTCAAGATCGAATCAAGCGCACAACCTTAACGGAAAAAGAGAAAAAAGAACAACTAGAATACTTTGAAAGGCTGGAAAAAGAATTTATGATTCCGCCTACAGGGAAAAACGTAGCAATGGACGATCGTCAAATATGTGATCGATTCCATGAAATCAATAATCTCATTTGTTCAAAAGCCAGAGTCGCCGAGACTCTTTACAACTGGGAACGAGACGATATATTCTGCGATCGCACTCAAGAAGAAGTAGTTGATTTTTTATTGCGGAAAATATCCTTACCTCAATTGAATAGCTTGATTGACCAAATGAATCCAGAAACAGCTTCTAGCTTTAAAGATATAAAAAAAGGTAAATATTTGCTTGAAAAACTTTGCAAAATTTAAATAAAAAAAGTAGGGATATTGTATCCCTACTTTTTTTATTTACTTGTATTCTTTGATTAAGTCTTTGAAGAGATTGTCTTTGACCATTCCTTGCCTAAGCACTTCTAATAAGTATTCTTGTGCTTGTTCTTTAGTCATTTTTTTTACTTGTTTTTCAAAAATAGTCATTTGAAATTGTTGTTCTATCGATAGTTGATCATTATTCATTTTAATCTCCTATTCTTACTGAGGTTCTGAAGCTGAAGACGCTTCAACTAATCTATTGTACAAAACGGATGCAGATATTTTGTCGCCATTTTTATCTTTTTGACCATTAAGAACAGATAAAGCTTCTTTGAATTGCTGCTCGTTTTCAAAAGGACTGCGATTTAAAATCATTCTTGCCTGCTGATCAGAAGCTAAACTTAAAGCATTGATTAGTAACTCTTTATCTGATTGATTGCGACTAATGTATTCGTTAACTCTTGACACCTCTGCGTAAGAAGCCGCCGCCCTGGTTACATCTCCAAATAATTCTGCTTGTCTATACTCCAGCGATCGCCCTCCAAGATCCATTAGGATGTTTCGTGCTTTTGTTTTCTTGTTATTGTTAAATATTTCATGGGTAGACGCTGAAGAAAAATCTTGTTTTTTGGTCACATCGTAAATCAAGTCAAAATTTTCTTTGGTCTCCTCAAAGTCGTCCGGCAGCTCAGTTACATACTGTGCGGCTTTTTCCGGGTCAAGTAGTGATTCTTTTAAAATTCGATGAGTTCTAGGGTCGGCTGTCGCAAGTCCAGGAAGATTTTCAATATACACAGACGCTAAATCTTCTTGCAATTTTTTCTGCATTTCTTCATTTTTAAGCGTTTCCGGCGCTATTCCCCCTGAAAAAACCATATTCACAAAAGTCTCTGAATCTAGCTTTTTTAACTCTTCAATGTCTTGAAGTTGATTATTCTCGATCAGATTTGCAACAATTTCTTTTTGCTCTTTTACTTCTTGACCGCTACGACCGTTGAATAGTGCATCCTCAACCAATACAGTTTGAGCATTGTTCTGGCGTTCTTCTTCAGTGGTAGTTTCTTTGTATTCTAATAAAGGTGTTCCAGTATTCGGACGTCCTAAGCTACTGGGTGCTGATTTTGTAGAGATTTCCTGAAATGACAAAGAGACAGTACAAAGCTGAAAGCCTTTGTTTCCTGTAAATGGGTGTTCGTATTTAAAGCTTAAATCCTTGCAGACACAAAAAATTTTTTGAGAGCCAATGTCCAACATCAATAGAGGTGGAGTGGGAGTGATCCCCGACACAGCTCTTTTAGTTGAATTGATTTCTTGTAAATGCTTAAGATTTTCAGCTAAATGAGAAATATCGTGTTCGGAAGAATGAAAAACAACATCAAACGAAATCGACTGTGGGGAAATATTTCTAAAGGATAACCCCTGCTTCAGGTTGGTCTGATTAAGTTCTTCCCAATTTGCTGTCTGAGAGATAGAGACCTCATTGACTGACAGACCTAACTCGATCGACTGCCCTTGATATACCCCAGTCATAAACGTAATTGCAACCGGGGCAAAATCTCCTTGTCCTCTGCTATATCGCTTTTGCTTTAAAATAGGAGTCCGAGGGAGACGAGGTTCAATTACCTTACCTCCGTGTACTTCTTCTGCATCCCCGTTACTTTCTTCAGACGTTGAACCTGACTCTGACTCATTGAACATCCATCCAAATAGGCGATCAGAAATAGACGGCTTTTCCTCAGTCGTCTCTTCTGTCGAAGGTTTTGCTGTTTCTTCTGTTAGTGCGATCGGGTCTTCGGCCATAAAAACAAAAAAGAGACCCTTGATTAAAAGGTCTCTTTGATTTCCGTTACATTTCCTCTTTCCTTTATCTTAGCTGTTCATTAAAATGATG
>Ga0102948_1000750_pt1 | contig 12865 bp, 9 predicted proteins | sample SalPonA_A_H2O_MG_FD_78211 | JGI IMG/M metagenome (GOLD analysis project Ga0102948, IMG submission 78211) | Water microbial communities from South San Francisco under conditions of wetland restoration - Salt Pond MetaG R2A_A_H2O_MG | ecosystem: Environmental > Aquatic > Non-marine Saline and... | reverse complement strand
GCAAAGATATGCCATCTCTCATTTACGCTAATTAAGGATTCTATATTCTGCGCATTGACTCTCTTACTAGCCCATAATCCGGTTTTAAAATCGTCTTTTTCTAGAGATCTAACCAATGCAGAAAAGTTAACACATGTCTCCCAACATGATTGGTTTTTACATGCCTCAACTTCTAATTTAAAAGCAGAGACATCAAAGGATCCAATATTTTTCAATAACCGTCTGGATCGCGACCTTGATATTAACTCCAATATCAAATTCAACTGGGATTCATATGCTTGATAAGAGAGTTCAGAAGTAAATTCATCCAATTTATTTCGATGTTCACAGACCTCAGTGCTAAGAGTAGTGCGTACTTCAGCGGACAATTTGTTAATAGCATTGTTGACACCGCGAGTAAGTGCTCTTCGGACTTCTCGAACCGGCACTATCCCTTTTTGCCCAAATTTTAACGAATCCTTTCTGGCACTCGCGATATTTTTCTCGAGACTCCCTGTATACCTTGCCAAAAGTGATTTCGTGCTTTTGTATGCTACTTCCGATGTGCTCAACGTTGGGTTGACTGGATCTAATTTTTGCAACAGATTCGTGAGTATGTCTGTACCCGAATCGGTCGACCGCACTTCTCCGCAATATGTCATGACTTCCGATACTTCGGCAGCCTTCTCTTTGATCTGACTCTCAGCATACTTGGTTCTTTCCGTGAAAGTGGCTGGTATCCATTTATCGAGGAAACCAAGAAGTACGGCCAAGTCATCTGATGAACGCTCGTAGCCTCCCTTAGCAGATAACTTCAAGTAGCGGAAAGCTGCACGGGACACAGAACGAACGTAGTCTTTACTCTTCTTATACTCTTTCTCTGTAAAAAGAGGGGTAACAGTACCTACTCTAACGTCACTACCTGAATTAGGTATACCGATGCTTTTAGCAGGCAGTTTCATTAGCGAATCCGGCAAAAATATATCGTCAGTTAATCGTTTCTGCTGCAAATTTGAGAAAAAGCTTCTGAGATCACTTGCTATACCCGACGGCAAGGCTATGGTCTCTTGAACCCAATCCTCTATCTTAGCCAAGTTAGTCTGTAGCGCGGTATCGACCTTCGGAGCGACAACTGGTTGAATTGGCTGATCAGGCACATTTGGATCTTCTGGAGGAACGTACTCTATACTCGCGATTTCTGTGAAGCCGAACTCATCCAAAACCTGGTCGGTTAGATACTCTCTGGATTTCTCAAGATGATCAGCATTCCCCCCCCATATACTTATAAACGCGGCTACCTGATCGACTCGTGAAATATTCAATCTTTTGAGGTCACTGAGAATATCCGGGTGGGCGATCACCATACCATTGAAAGGTGACAAACGAGGAAATTCAGGGTCGTCCCACGGCTTTCCGATTTTCGTAAGCACATTACGCAATATCGTATCCAGTACCTCCCTGGGACGAAACGTTAAATTGCTTCCGTTCCGAGTCAGAGTTTCATTTGATATTGTTCGTATTGCTATTTTTGTGAAAGGGTACAGGCTGTGTTGTGCCGACGTTTTGTCCCAGCCAGATTCGTCCTCAAAGACCGGCACTTCTTTGGCTCCCTCGCGAAATAGGCGATCCAATTCTTCTTTGCCGTACCTGGCTGCATTCAAGTATCGGCCACACATTCCGATCACTCTTTCGTAAATCTCCGCGAGTGTTAGATCCCGTTCGTCAATATCAACCACCCATTCACCAGAGGCTCGGGTGAGAATCGAACTCCTTATTTTGTTGTACGAATACGCTTCAGATGTAGAGGCCAGGACCGAGTGAATGTTACACAGGTCATCTCCGCTATCCTCCAACAAACATTCCACTAGTGTGTCTGATATAGCCTTGATTACAGCCATATCTTCAACAAGAACAACAAGACTTTTGCCTAGGCCTTTAAGATGTTTTCTGATCTCACGGAACAAGTCCTGAAATGACTCTCCACCGTATCCGATTGTGTTTCTCAGGAAATATGCGTGTGCATCGTCTAGCAACCTGTCAAGCAACTCTAGGACTTCTTTTTGCCGTTCTGTACTTGTTTGGATCTGTGAACTCCTGATGTAATTTCTGGCTGGCAGAGCTAGCGAGGACACATCAAAATTCGTAAAACTCAGCTCACCTTCCTTGAAGGTTTCTCGCGACTCATTGATCTCAACCTGAGATAAACCTGATCCGTCACCGCCCCCGACTATTCGATATGCAGTCTTAAAGACGGGCGATTCTTCGGAAATGAAAACTGCTTGCTGGAAATATTGATCGTTTATAAGTGTCGAGAGACCTTGCGTCGGGTCTCCATGCTCTAAAACGAGCTCATCGAAAGGCGAGAAATCTAGAGTTGGCCCATTGAACTCCTCAATTTTTTTTGTCGTTTCCGCATGAAGACTAACCAAACTCTGGCCCATAAAAAGAACCAATTGTTGCGCTACTTCGAGAGCTGTCTGATTCTCGGAAACACCAGCAACTCTCTCCCTCAAATCATCGAAGACTTCACCGCCCAAACCGTCAACAAGACCTGTTAAAACAAGTTTTAGACTCGCATTTTTCGGTATTCGGATTACATGATATTTATCTTGGTTATCTAGGCGAGATAATTCCAGACTTATCCACCTTATCAGGTGAGACTTGCCCGAACCGGATGAACCCAGGACAGGCAGTGGGCCATCAGTACGAGACAGTAGTTCATCAAGAAAATCACTATCAGTTATTCGGGTACGTAAGTTACTCCTGGAAGCCGGAATAAAGAGCAATTCCATAGGCTCGTGTACGGCCCATAAAGTACCGGGAGATAAATACTCCGCTTGAATGGGCATACACTGACTAAGATTCTCAGGCGAAGGCCATAAATACTTTAGGCTATACATTTAAGAACTCCACATAAGAGATCGGATATGGGTTTCCAAATGTATCTTGGTAAAGATACAACGCATTAGCATCATCTGCTCGAGTTGCAGTGAGTCTAATCAGACCTGCACCCTGAGCGCGGCGAATAGTTGCGCTAAAACTTTCATCCAACTGATTCGATGCTGAATATTCTCTAGATCGGCTTACCTCGAACAACAAATTGGCATACTTACCTCCTTGAAAGATGGGTAGTATATCTGCAACTTTATCAACAAAAGCCCTGGCCGGAATTGGCCGAGATGGAGATCCGAGTGCTTCGTAGATGTCCTGACAGTAATCATTGAAGAGCGGTAACGGATCGACTAGATACCCGTCCGAAAAAGGCGTCATGACTCCTAGCAGATTACCCCACCGTATCGCCGATGCTATCTCTGAGTCGTTCACACCTAACTTTAACGGCCTCTCTGCGCGGTATGGCTCTGGAATTTGTTCACTATTGGCATCTAAAGGCAGACCTGTATTATTCAGTTCGAGTTGGATTTTATCGCGTGACGCTTCAACAGCAGACAAATACGTATGCCCTTGAATTCTCATCACAGATGTTAAGACTCTGATAACACTTCCCTCATGCCTGTCTGAAAAAAATTTGCGCTCATCTGCTTTTGTTAGCAAATAGTTCATCATTCGTTTACGAAAACTACCATTACCATATTCATTGTTGGGTACCACTTTCCCGCCATCAATAATCCAGAAATTTTTCTCGAACCACCAAAGCACGGCTTTATCAATGGGTTGATCGCCGCTTGAAAACTTAGGCAACGCCAAATCCGGTACGAAGTTATCAGATATAAGATCATCAATATTAGAATATTCGTAACGATTTATAATATCATCAAAAAATTTTATGACTTCTATCAGGCTTTGTGGATTCGTATTATTTAAAAGGCTCATATTTTATTTTCCATGAAATAATCCAGATAATATGTATTCGGATCCCTATCAATTAACCCACCACCGAATCTTGGATGCGACACCTTCCCAACCACGAGTAAAACCTTCGCGTAAGACAATGCATCCTCATATTTTTTACTTTCCAAATTTTCTTGACTGCCAGATAATATACATAACTCACCAGAAGTGTACTTCTCTTCAAAGTTCTTAAAAAAAACGAATGATGATGAGCGTAGAATTGAACTTGAAACAATCGATCTTCTGATAACCGAACTACACCTGATCGAATTTATGATGTTATTTTCACGCAGATATTTGATGATCCGGCAGATGTCTTCGGAAATTTCATCTATAGATTTCTCGGATTTTATTCTGATTTTTTCTTCAAACCGCAAATCGTAACGCTTTTTATCAAACCATGAACTTCTGGCTGTAAAGCCAAGGCGCTCTCCTTTTTTATGTGAATGTCCTGTGCAACCATTGCACGAAATTTCCGGTGAATGACCATTAAAATTGTAGAATTCCATTAGAAGATCGCAAATAGGTATTGCAGGATCACTTATTAGTTTTTGCAGATACTTCGCATTCCCTCTGTCTACTTCAGCAAAATCTAAACGGAGTTTGTCAAAAGCATTGGACCAAAAATCATCTTTGTCTAGACTCACATCTCTAATATCAATTTTTATTTTATCTAGAGCAGAAAATTGATCGCCAACGAGTTCTCGTATCTCGTCACGTTCATTGTCGTCCAGAAGACTCATACTAAGCACACCCATTCGTTGAAGAAGAATCAGAGTTTGCCAGTTCCAGTTGGTGTCACGCGACGATGAGTCAAAACCCTCGATCTCAGATTTTCTGTAATCCGGTAGGGTACCCGGAGTACAAATCAGACTGCCATCCCTTGTAACTTGAGCGGTCCCAAGCATGCTTTCAAATCTCTTTTTGCCTTTGTCAACTCCAATCCTAGTCTTCCCGCCTACTCCCGTTGCGGAAGAGAAATCAGATTCAACTTTAAGCAACACACCACTTGATATGTTTCCATCTCGCCCGCCTCGCCCGCAATCCTGATAATAGCGATCAAGGGTCTCAGGCAATTCATAATGAACGACGGTTCTTACATCAGCTTTGTCCATCCCTACTCCAAACGCACTCGTGGCCACCATAACGTCTAAGGCCCCATCCCTCCACAGGTTCTGGACTCTCCGTGCATCTTTGGCAGAGGTTTTACCGCTATAAACTCCAATTCGTTGAATCCCTAACTCCCTCAAAATCCTTTCAACATGACTAGTTGTCGCAACCTTGAGACAATAGATAATTACCGGGAAGGGATGCTTTAAGAGCGCCTGCAAAAGCTTTTCGTCACGATCCTTGTTGCTGCAAGGAATGTGTTGGTATCTAATTTCCGGCCGTAAAAATGCTCCATCAACAAATTCTATTGACTTACCATATCGACAAAAGCCCTGCTTAAGTTGAGTAACGACATCTGTCGACCAAGTAGCAGACAAGAGAACTTCTAGAATTCCATTAGGTGAAGATCTATCCAATGCATTCAATATCGCAGGCAGCAAGCCATAATGTGGCCGGAAATCTTCACCCCATTGAACAAGCAAATGAGCCTCGTCGATGAATACACTATGAAGCCTACCGGACCTAGAGACACGCAGTAGACATTCCAACAAAGGACCACCAAACGATTCCGGTGCACAGAAAATAATCGGAACGGTCCCTGATTCAATATTCCTCAGGCCAGCCTCGTAATCGCCATTTGGTGGGGGCCAAACTAAGTCGAAAGTTGTCCATGTATCTCCTTCTTTCCTAAACTCTTCAAAATATCTCTGTGCCTGTTCATTTTTAAGAGCAATAGTAGGTACAACACAAACAACAATCCCCGAATTATCCTGAAATGATGCATATGATTGAAAGACGAAACTCTTCCCACTACCGGTTGGAAGGTTTACAAATACGATGCGACTAGACGGGCACGTAAAAACCGTGCGAACCGCATTTTGTTGCCCTACAGATTGGTACGTATCATACGTCCGAATTGGCAAGCGATATTGAAGCAATTCGTCAACTCGTTGCCCTTTGACGACATTACGTTCAGAGCGTGATAAATCCCACAGTGTTGTGTCTAGAGAGTCTAAGAAATCCTCGCGAAGAAAAACCTTTTTCATGACACTGTCATATCCGATGCACTTATCGAATGGAGACGGAAAGTCGGTATTCTCCAGATCTACAGAAAACTCCATTCCCATTGCGACTTTCAACTCAATGAGATAATCCGTGAAGCTTTTGAAGAAATCGAATTCCGAAACAATCGTGTCTTCTAGCAGAAGCAACATTCTTTTTTTGAAGAAGGTGGCTGTAGCGCTATTTAGTAACGAAGTCCGGAAACTTAGCCGTAACTTTTCTGAGACTAAATTAGACATTTACAATCAATCTCAGTTCCACGGAAAGTGGCACAGGGTCACTGGCATTGGTGCCTGTAACCAAATAATTTTTTGTGGCTACGAAAGCTTCCCTTACGAACGATTCCCAAACGGCGATTGGTATGTAGTCGTTTAGATCCGCCCACAGTTCTGGCGTCAAATGGTGCGCGTTGTAGTGGTGGTAGTCAGGTGGCCCGCCAAGTTCTTCGAAGGTAGCCCCTGTGCTTCCAGATTCATCAAACCAAACGGTCTCATAAGGACACTTATCATTTCTGAGCGATGAATAGTTAGTGCTCAGAAGTTCTCTATCACTTAACCAATTGATCCCGATATAAAGAGAAGGTTCAAACGACGTCGCTTTTTCGGAGACATAGATCTTCCCATAAAGAACTCCTCGTGGGTCCGACTTCAGTAGGGCCCACAAAGAGTCAACCAGAGGAGCACCATAGCGAAGTGGTATTACATTTCGAGTAGTGCTGCTTACCTCTCGATCTAATGTCATTGGCAAGGTAACCCTATCCGGAAACAACTCGTTGTCCATGCCGAAATAGCATTTGTTGATAAAACTCTCTAGATCCACCAAAGTTTGTTTTTCACCGACTCCTTCTGAATAGTTGTATCGATACCTAAAGCTTGACTCGCCCACTAAAACCCGGTCAAAAATCAGACCCGATTGAATCCACTTGTTGAGTTTTAGTCCATCATTTACTGCATCTTCGTCTTCATAGTCCCTGATTCGCTCTGAGAACCCTCCCGACTCTACGAGATCATCCTCTATCGCCATCATTTCTTCGACAGCCCGTACTCTTCTTCTCTCGCTTTCTACTAAACCTTCATTACCTCCCAGCACTTCTTCACCCCAGCGAACTATCTCATCAACACCCACTGTGCATGTCGATTCCCACATTTCGAATAGACTCTGTTCTAGGACATTTATAAGACTGGCAACTGTGGTTTCAAAAATACCGATTTTATTATCAAGTATATCCAACCAGTATCCGTAGAGACCTGATAGGTTCGGATGAATTACATAGGATTTGATTGGCTCGACCCTTTTCAAGTTTGCACTGTATCGATTTACACGCCCCATACGCTGCTCGATCCTTTGTAGTTCGATTGGGACAGAATAGTGAAGTACTGCCCGACTGCGGCCATGCAGATTAAGTCCATCCTCCATATCACGACCACCGAACAGTACCCCAGTCGTTGGGAGTTCATAAATATCCTGCGATATAATATGGTCCAATAGACTAACCGGCCGATCACTGTGAGCCTTTTTGGACTCTTCAAATAATCTTAGACGCTCATCATAATTATCAATAAAAACGACCAACAAACCTTCATCGTTATCTTTTAGCCAGGTATTTATAAATTTGAGTCCGGCGTCTATTTTCGCTATATTTTCCGATTCAAATATCCGCTCTATGTCATTTCTGGAAAATCCGAGATCCTCAATAATAATATCTAACTTAAGAATTTCGGCCAAACACTCACTATATGAAGAAAAATATAAATCTATAGCTCTTTTTATTAAATAACGGTCGTTATCTTCATTTTTAATTAATTCGATTAACTTTCCGAGAATAACTTCGACATACTCTTTTCCCTGAGTCTCAAAATAAATACGCTCTAAACCTTCAAGACCGGGAAAAAGAATACCCAACCCATTGGCCTCCCTTCTATTACGAATCATTTTAGAAAGGATTAGATATTTACTGCGTATGTGCTCCCTGATTCTATCTAGAGCTTCAAATTGTTCTATTTCCGGGGCTTTAGAAACCGGGGTAAAGAGGCTTAGAGACGACGTTGCTAATTCAACTAGTACTGTATCGTCTGGGAATTGACTCTCTAACGCCCGCACCGTTCTATACAGTGCCATTTTTGTAGAGTTTCTGTTCAGAGCAGAGTATATCCCTCCGATCTGGTCTTGCAGATTAAGCAGATATTTAAATTCAGATAATCCCTTGTCGCTAAACTCAAATTTCCCCGGTTCGATAAACTGCATCAACCCCAAATAACCCTGTTCATTACCACCTACAGGCGTACCTGTTAGGATCAATCCCTCTTCACAGTTGCTGAGCACTGTGCAGTGACTCGTAAAAGCATTTGCAGTCTGGGCCTCTCTGAAGTTTTTCGGTACCAACAGATGCGCTTCGTCTACTACGACTAGGGTAGGATCCGGATAGATAGAGTAGAACTCGTGCGCGTCGTCGTGCGCTACGATTTGTATTAGCGCCGTGGAATCAAAATCATTTGGGTAGACGCTGATCAAGTCACCTAGAAAAAACCGGCTGTCCAATTCGTCATTCCACTGTTCGAGTATCGCTCGTGGCGTCGATATTAAGACTCTTGAATTGTTGCCTCTGCTCTGGAGATGACCAACTATCAACAGACCTGTCTCTATCGTTTTACCAAGACCTACTTCATCCGCCAGTAGGTACTTACCACGACCTGATGAAAGTACCCGATGAACTACTCCGACCTGATGTGGTTCGACTTCAATTCGAGAAGCCATGAGTCCCGGCATGCCTCCCGAAATGTATTTTTGTTTGAGATATGCCTGCATAAAGCCTAGTCGAGTATCGAAAAGAGTACTTGAGCCATCCATTACGCGCGCAAGAACGAAATTCTCACAATCAATCCAGTCTCTGTTACTCAAATTCAGGATAAAAAGGCGAATCTCTTCGACAACACTATCTTCGCCACGCCGGAAAATTACTAAGTGTTTGTTATTCGGACGATGTCCTCCATAACGTGCCCGACGGTAGGTGTTAAGTTCTGGTAGAAAAACGTAAACCTGCGACTCTTCGAAGAAATCATAAGAACTTAAGTCTGAAGCGCTAACTATTTTCCTCGGATTAGCTCCAGAGGGGCCTTCAAAAAACTCTACGGTACATGCACCTTCCCCATCATCTAAAGAAACAATTTTTGCTGGTCCAGCAAAAGCCCTAGAAACAACGACATCACCTATATCCATTTCAATAGCATCCGCACTCGAGTACTCTCTTAATCTAGCAATAGCTTTCAGATTTACAAGCACTTATTTTGAGACTAGCCATATAACTCTTTGTGTTTATTTGTTATACCGGGGGATATCTAATGCAGAAATCAGTTGTCATTTACTCTGGTGGGATGGACTCTTTCACTCTCCTTAATTCGCTTGTTACAGAACGAAGGGAGCGTCCTAGCCTTAAGCTTCAACTATGGACAACGACATTCCAAGGAGTTAGCCGTTGCGAGCCATGTTTGTACGAATCTGGGCGTACCTCACCTGATATCAGACATAATTTCGATCCACTCACTTATTGGGAATTCATCTCTAATGACTGGCGGCGATACGGTCCCTGAAGGGCATTATGAAGCCGAGAATATGAAGAGCACGGTTGTTCCAAACCGAAATATGATCCGGCTCTCGCTAGCGATTGGATATGCGGTCTCCGAAGGTGCCAAAGAGGTGTACTACGGTGCACACTCAGGAGATCATGCAATCTACCCTGACTGTAGACCCGAATTCGTGAACCGAATGAATGATGTCGCTAAGATTGCAAACTACGAACCAGTGGAGATCAAAACTCCTTATCTTCATATGTCCAAGGGAGAGATTCTTCGGGAAGGTCTAGCCCTCGGCCTTAATTACACTGACAGTTGGACCTGTTACAACGGGCGTGAGAGGGCTTGCGGAAAATGCGGGGCTTGTGTTGAACGGCTCGAGGCTTTTCGCGAGAACGGAGTCAGTGACCCTTTACTCTATGAAGAGTGCGCTTGAGCAACCAATTTCACGAAATTAGGCAATTCTTGGCAATCGATATAGTTGTATTCGATCACGTTGCGAAATCTGTCCTTCTGCTTATCCGGCCAAATATTCCACTCTAGGCCGGCATGCTGAACGAGTAAGTCGTCCAAGCCCGATTCATTACGAACATTCTCAACAACGGAGTATTCCGGGTGGTCGCAATTTACATAACTGGCTAATAGACGCATCGCCTCAGTGTCGACCCGATCAGGACTAACTGATTCGATAAACGCTTTAGCGACCGGCAAAAAATTAATATTGAGACTATCGAACTCGTCAAATAACTCAGGGGCATAAGCTTTACAGGCCTGCGATTCATAGTCAGACCATGAGATGATTTTTCCTCCTTGTCGTTTCGCAGCAGCGATAGTTCCAGCGAATACTTTTTTCAACTCACTAATCTCAACCGAATGACGGATTGGAGGCAGTCCCGAACACCAAGCGTCCGCTATTAAAGATACTTTATAGCGCTCCTTACCCGGAAGTGACGGACTATATGTACCGGCGAAAAACGGCACAGGTATGTGACCAGGATTTGACTCAGCTAGCGCTTCAATATCAAGATAAATGCAATTAGCGAGATCTAACGTAGACAGATTCATGTGATTGTAAATTCTCATACCCACAAACAAATATCGAAGTACCCAGTGCTTGGGCAACACCAAGCTAGAGACCTAGCATAGTGACCACAAAGCGAGAAGTACATAATGCAGGATACCTATTCAAGTTGTACTCCAGTAAATGCCGACTATGTCGGTCGATGCTTCTATTGCGGTTTAGAGGCTGAGGAGCAATTTAAAGATTTCATTCCACCCAAGCAGTATCTCCCCTTTATTGGCTCACTGAACATGGAGCACGCCCCCTGTTCAATGCCATGCTGTAAAGAATGTAATGAGCTTCTCTCCCGATGTTCTGATGCAACTGTTGAGGCTCGTAAGCAATTCCTGAACGACCGAGTTGCAAAGAAGTACAAGGAGGCACTGACAATCTACGAGCGCTGGGATGAAAACGAGTTAACCGAAAATGGCGCCTCTTTAGATCGATCGATTCGAGCAGGTATTTCTCTAGGAAAAGAGGCCGATCAGCGTCTTAAGTTTCGCGGTTTTGCGTATGAATTGAATGGTAAGACATACCGACAGGAGATTGAGCCTGATGTATCGTTCGAAGTGTTCGGTGAGACATTTCCGTCATATCGCGATGCACTCCAATACGCAGCAAGAGCATACTCGGTAGCGATTGATGAACTCAGTAGACTCGTGAGCAAAACCAAATCATTCGACGAAGCTATCACCGTTTATAATGCAGAGAGGGTTGCCAAACTTGAAAAGGCTGAGCGAGAAAAAATTTGCGCGCAGTTTGCACGAACTCACCAACTAAACAAAGGCTTCGTTCTCCGAACTTTGACAGCTTACGAGAAGCGATTCCCAGAACTTTCTCCAGAAGAGTGCCTATCGAAATTTAGAGATGATCGTCTTTCCTGATTGCCAGACGGAGCTCTTTAACCTACTGGGTTGACTCCCCTCTGAGCACCATACTAATCAGCGAGAAACGGATTTTCGAGCTCGTGGCACTTAGGTTTGGCGACTTCTATTTAGAATGTTGGTGGCCAAGGAAAACTTCCCTCCTTATAAAATCGGGACTTCAGATACTTCAGATCTTCTTCAAAATCAGCGATGGCATATCGATACACTTGTGCGTCTTTCATTTTAAAACCAACGCACTTCTGCGCAAGGGAGTTGGCCATACTGCGTAATCGCTGATCACTTTCTGGCTCACCAAATTCCTGGCCAAAGCACGCGGCGATTACTGGAGGCAAAGTTTCCATGTAGAACCAGTCCATGAACTCTCTGCGTTCGGCAATATGCATCCCTTTCGTTTTGCCAGTTCTGTATCCCAATATATAGAATGCATTGTGCTTGTACTTGCCCTCACTTTTTTCGGAATGATAGTCAGAAGGGTCGACATCAAGGATTGTCCAAGGCCAGGTTGTATTCACCGAAGGCTGGCTTTGGCTGGAGAGCAAGCCATCTTTCAAGTAATCCTTTAGAATCTTATTACTATTGAAGGACGAGTCTTCGAATCGATACTCTAATTCGTCTAGAGTGGCTTTAAGCCGCTGTAGGGATAACTCGATGAACTGACTCACCCTCGCCTCAGCTAATTTATTGTATTCCCCGCCACTGTTACCGTAGGACCACAGTACTTGGGCAATCTGCTCCGGTTTCCTGAGATCGCTCTCAAGCATAGCGGAGAGGGTACTTCTGGGAAGTAATTCTAAAACGTCGATATCTGGGCTCAACGATTTTTCTGCCTCTTGTCTCATGCTCGTCCTCTAATTCGCGAAGTTTAGGTTACTAAATTTATGTGAAATCGGATTTCATTGCCGCAACGCACTAGCTTGTTCGATTAGTCTAGTTCCTGGCTCCTCGCACTCCTTTGGAAGGGACTGCCGTATTTTTCATCTAACCAATCAAAGTATTCAGCCAAATCGGCAAAGCCAATTCGCAGAAGGCGATACATGTAGAGCGTTTCCTTGTCTGATACCTCTCCCTTCTGAACAGCCGACGCTAGCGAGCAGATTGCCGAGATGACCTCGAGCCCACCAACCTCACTCGGACGTTTCCTTGCATTCGCTCTTATCCACCGTACAAGAAACTTCAGTAGCATAGCTTCTCTAGCTGCTCCTAAACCTGAACCTGCCATATCTCACCTCATTCTGTTTTGAGCAGTTCCATTTGCTGCGCTTATTTCAGAATCGACAGAAAATTATGGATCGGTCAACACAGATTTTTGTGTGGCGTTCGCTATAGCTATAGCTATAAAAAATTTCTAT
>Ga0102948_1000749_pt1 | contig 12871 bp, 7 predicted proteins | sample SalPonA_A_H2O_MG_FD_78211 | JGI IMG/M metagenome (GOLD analysis project Ga0102948, IMG submission 78211) | Water microbial communities from South San Francisco under conditions of wetland restoration - Salt Pond MetaG R2A_A_H2O_MG | ecosystem: Environmental > Aquatic > Non-marine Saline and... | reverse complement strand
TTACCAACACCAACCCTGCTACTGGAGAGGCCTATGGACGCATCCCAAAGTCAGGCGAAAAGGACGTAGCGCTCGCCACAAAGGCGGCACGCGACGCATTTCCTCACTGGAGCGCACTGCCTGCAGCGGAACGAAGTGCGTGGATGTTGAAGGTAGCGGATGAGATTGAGCGACGCTTGCCGGAATTGGCCCTTGCGGAATCTATTGATAATGGGAAACCGCTTTCGCTAGCCACTGCTGTGGATATTCCTCGCGCTCGGGACAATTTTAAATTTTACGCCACCGCCATCCTTCACGATGCCTATGAAACCCACGATATGGGAACCCATGGCTTCAACTATACACTGCGTCAACCCGTAGGTGTTGCTGGGTGTATTTCCCCGTGGAATTTACCCCTCTATTTATTTACCTGGAAAATTGCTCCAGCCCTCGCTGCGGGCAATACGGTGGTTGCAAAACCGTCAGAAGTGACCCCAGCAACGGCGTTTTTATTGTGCAAGATTTTAGACGATATCAACTTCCCACCAGGTGTTCTAAATATCGTTCATGGATTAGGCGCAGAAGTTGGAGCAGCCATTGTTGCCCATCAAGACATCCCCATCATTTCTTTTACCGGAGGCACACAAACCGGAAAGGCCATTAGTGCTGTTGCCGCTCCGATGTTTAAAAAATTGAGTCTTGAGCTCGGCGGAAAAAATGCAAATATTATTTTCGAAGATTGCGATTTCGATGAAGCGGTTAAAACCAGTGTTCGCGCTGCATTCGCTAACCAGGGACAAATCTGCCTGTGCGGATCACGCATCTATATCCAACGCAGTATCTACGATAAATTCAAGGAAGCTTTTGTGGCTCGCGTTAAAGGCCTTACCGTTGGTGACCCCTTGGAAGAAAACACCAGAACGGGTGCAGTAGTGAGCAAAGCGCATTTTGATAAAGTACTTTCACATATTGCCGTTGCTATAGATGAAGGCGGCACGCTGCTTACGGGTGGAAACCCGGTTCAATTAGAGGGTCGTTGTAAAAACGGCTACTTCATAGCACCGACCGTTTTCGAAAACCTGGATGCTTCTTGCCGTACTAATCAAGAAGAAATCTTTGGGCCTGTCGTGACCCTTACTCCTTTCGATACGGAAGAGGAAGCACTTGCCATGGCCAATAGCACCGCTTACGGTTTGGCTGCGACGGTTTGGACGTCCAACCTTCAAGTGGCGCATCGAATGGCTGCTCGACTACATGCCGGCATCATTTGGGTGAACTGCTGGCTACTGCGTGACCTTCGCACCCCTTTCGGCGGTGTAAAGCAAAGCGGTGTTGGCCGCGAAGGCGGTTTCGAAGCACTCCGATTCTTTACTGAACCTAAAAATATTTGCATCAAACTATGATTCCTCATACACAGTGGGCAAAAGCCCTCCACGAAAGTGCACGTGCACAAAAACCCCGCGACCAATTTTCCACACAACACACCTACTCGCTCGATGACGCCTACAGGATCCAGCATGCCCTTATTCAAGAGCGTGTCAATGAAGGCCACAGCATCGTCGGGGTAAAAATGGGATTTACCTCCGTCGCTAAAATGAAGCAAATGGGGGTAGATGATATGATCATTGGCCAATTAACAGCGGATATGTGGATCACCGAACATCAGCCTTTAGTTCGTTCACAATGCATCCACCCGCGTGCCGAACCGGAAATTGCTTTTCGACTTTCAAAAGATATTACCTCCCCACTGAGCGTTGATGAAGTTTCTTCTGTCGTAGACGGGGTGGCCTCAGCCATTGAAGTCATCGATTCGCGTTACGAAAACTTCAAATTTTCCCTAGAGGATGTCGTCGCGGACAATTGCAGCTCCTGCGGGTTCGCTTTGGGGCCCTGGTGTGAAGTACCCTTAGGTCTTAACGGCTTAGACATGATCCAGACCTTTGACCACCACATAGTGGCGCAAGGAACAAGCGACGCCATTCTGGACAATCCCTTTGAAGCACTTGCTGCAGCAACACGATTGGCGCTCCAATACGGTTTGCCATTAAAAAAAGGTATGATAGTTTTGGCCGGCGCCTCAACGGCCGCGCACTTTATTGGAGCGACAAAGAACGTAGAAGTCACTGTGGATGGGCTGGGAAGCGCACAATTCAACATGGCATAAAAAAAGCGAGCCACACCGGGGTACGGAGTGGCTCGCTGAACAAAACCATGTCGCATCTTAATGAATTACTCGCTTACACTCAATTGGGATGCGGATTAATTTATTACAAAAGCTGTGCCAAAAGACTTATTTGCGCTGTTAAAGTTTCGCAGAAAGACTCAGCAACAACTGTGCACGATTATAGCTCAGTGGAATCCCGTTCCAATCCCCAGTATGATTTTGGAAATTGCTGTAATACACAAGGTCAATTCCTAATTTCCAGAGGTCCACTCCTAGACCGACATTATAACCCGCCGACGACGGCGCAAACGTCGATGTAAACGTATTATCTGCCAGGTAGTGCTGATAATGTACACCTGCCTCAGCGCGTGCAAACTTTAGCAGTCGCAAACCTGCACTTGACTCAAACTGAAGTAAGTTGTGATCAAAGCTCTCATAGATTAACACCGTTCCGTCATTACCTGAGAGAAACTTTGAATTCTTTACATAGAGTGCGCTTGCGCCGATGTAAAATTGGTCCCCAATAAACTGGCGCCCGAAAAAACCTAAATGATAGCCATCATCCGTTGCAGCCCCTTCAAAAATAGATTGCGACGTAGAAAGGGCATCATTCAATCCAATTCCAGCCATATCAAAATTTAAACCCGTGCGCAATCCCCAGCGACTTTGAGCGCTTACACCCGTAGCAAGAGCTGCAAGTGTTACGATTAAAAATAATTTAGATTTCATAATACACCTTTTTTATGTATTCAGAATTACAGCAATCGTGCCAAAGCACTTTCTAGAAGCGGATTCAAAACATACAATACCTGCCGCTTGTCTTGCTCCGAACGTTCCCGAAGCAGCACCTCTTCACCCAGCTGCTTTTTCGATGTTTCATTAAGCTGCTTTATAAATTCGCTACGCTTCCTTCTTTGCACCTCCCACGACACGGTTTCGATGCCTAAAAGCTCATTAATATCATCTGTATTTAGTGGGCCGGCGGCACTTTTCTCAAGAATATCCCACTGTACCGTATCGAAGATAGCTCCGCGTTTGGTAAAGTAACGCCTCCTAAGATACACCGTTAGTAAAATGCCGAACAGGGTGAACAGCCCAAACGATGCGAAAAGCAAATTTTGAACACCTCTGCCTTCGCTCACGTAGAGCGGTTTAATAGATTTCAATGGCGGATTTTTAGTCGGTATGCTTTCAAAGAAATAGCCCGATTTAAGTTTATTAGATTGCTTAGGAACCAATAACTCGTCCCCTTCAGAATACGCGCAGGCAAAACCTAGGGCACCTTGTTTGTTAGCTAGATTTGCACCGTTTTCCATGGTCACATCCGCCAATTCGTTACCTGCCGGGTACAACCAAAATGACCGCAAAGGAGCCATTATAAGACAGGTCGTATCAGACAATGTATGCACCATGTACCGCTCTTCTACCTTCAGATCTAAACTAGCAGTACCGTAATTCTGCCATAACGCTTCCTTAAAATCATATCCATAAACACCATCGTGGTGGATGACATACAAAATATCGTTTGCACGATCATAGAAGCGCACCTCCGTACCAGTTACATCAAAGTCCGGCGTTTCTAGACCAAAGGGCGCCTTACTGTATACACTCCATTCTTTGCGCTTATCCGAATAAAACGTCAGTAAGTTATTTTGAATCCAGAAACCATAACCACCAAAGGAAAATATCGTGTCCTTTCGAATGAACTGGTAGCTATCGAAGTTGTACCCACTGTGATAGGTCTCATCTATACGATCTATACTTTGTCGCACTGTATCTACGCGAAATACTTTGCCCGTCCCAGCAAAGACTGCCTTCAAGCCGCCATTCGTTGGAAACAAATGCCCATTGATTGTTAATTCGTAGTAATGTGGGTCATAGTTTAGGGTATATTGCGAAAGTGTATCTATGTGATTTTCGTAAAACACAATGTTTTCACCGGTCATCAAAGAGATTCGCTGTACCGCCTGTGTAGAAGGCACTTTCCAAGAAATATAACCATTGCTATACACTGATTTACAGCACATTAAACTACATATAAGAACACCTGTAAATTTAAAAGAAATGCGTTTTATATACATGTTACACATATGTTTAAACGCAAATATAAGATACAAACTTATATTCTGGCGCATATTTGCCTCAACCGATAACCCTTGGCAGCTTAAGTTGCTAATTTAAGAGGCCAAACCAATACACCTCAAGCGAACCCGATCCATTTCATGGATCGGGTTTTTTTATGCCCTATTCTTTTGTCTCTACATTACCCCATTCAAAGAGGGCACAAATCTATTTTTTTGCAAAAAAACGAGCTTCAACCCCCTTTATTAATAGGGGTGTGGTTCTAAAATATTTATATATTTTGCTTTTTACCCTATTTTTTCGAGGGTTCATTGCGAAATACACATACATTTGCAGCAAATCACCCTCGTAAATGAAAAAAATCGACGCAATTATTAGAAAATCTAAATTTCACGAAGTCCGCCAGGCACTTCACGATGTTAATGTATACTTCTTCAGTTACTGGGATGTGACTGGTGTAGGTCATGAAAAGAAGGAACACCTCTATCGAGGAGTAGCCTATAGCTCATCCGATATCCAAAGACGTTATCTAAGCATCGTTGTAAATGACGATTTCGTAGAAAAAACTGTACATGCCATTCTTGAAGCTGCAAAGACCGGAGAGGTCGGCGACGGGAAAATATTTGTAACACCTGTAGAAGAAGCGTATCGCATTCGTACTGGTGAAAGTGGCGGTCTTACGCTGAAATAATAACATACAGCAAATGGACACTACACTAACGCTCACGGTTAATAATCTATGGATGATGATCTGTACGGCTCTCGTGTTTTTTATGCACTTGGGTTTTAGTCTGCTGGAAATTGGACTCACCAGACAGAAAAACACGGTCAACATCCTATTCAAAAACTTCTTCATCATCTGCATTGGATTGGTCCTGTATGCGCTCATAGGATTCAACCTCATGTATCCGTCATCGTTCTGGCATGGGGTAATCCCCGACTACTTTGTAGGCCTCTTTGGCCTAGAAAGCCCACAAAACGCAGAAGGACTGGATTTAACCTACAATACAGGCTACACGTATTGGACCGATTTCTTATTTCAAGGCATGTTCGCCGCAACTGCCGCTACTATTGTTTCCGGAGCGGTCGCAGAACGTGCAAAACTGGGATCCTTTTTTGCCTTTTCCATACTGTATGTAGGGCTCGCATATCCTATTGTAGGTTCATGGAAGTGGGGCGGCGGATTTTTGGACCAATGGGGATTCTATGATTTCGCCGGTTCAACATTAGTTCATTCCGTCGGAGGCTGGGCAGCGCTCGTTTATATTGCCAAATTGGGCGCACGAATTGGCAAGTTTGAAAAAGACGGTAGTGCGCGTGCAATTCCGGGACACAATTTGCCATTTGCAGCGGCAGGCGTTCTTATCTTATGGCTTGGGTGGTTTGGCTTCAACGGTGGATCTGTACTTAGCGCAGATCCGGCATTAACTTCTCTCGTGCTCACTACCACGTCCATCTCTGCGGCAGCCGGTGGCCTTGCGGCAGCCGGTTTTGTACATTTCGTTTACAAAAATTTCGATTTAACCATGTTCATGAATGGCATCCTCGGCGGACTCGTCAGTATTACCGCTGGTGCCGATCTTATGGGCATCACCGACGCCATTTTTATTGGAGCCATCGGGGGAATTGTTGTTGTGCTTGCGGTCTCGTTGCTGGATAAATTGAAATTGGACGACCCGGTGGGTGCAGTAGCCGTTCATTTGGGTACCGGCATCTGGGGAACACTCGCGGTAGGTCTCTTCGGAAGTGCTGCCGGTACACAGCAATTCTTAATTCAATTGGTCGGCGTGCTGCTTGTAGCAGCATTCTGCTCAACGTTCAGTTACGGATTTCTTACCTTGATTCAGAAGCGCTGGGGCCTTCGCGTTGATCGGGAAGAAGAACTCGACGGACTAGACCAAGCAGAGCATGGCGGTATGTCTGCTTATGCAGACTTCAGAATGAATCAACACTAAACCAGTCGCACCCATTTATAAACAGCGTCCTTTAGCACCTATCTAAAGCAAAAAACCAGCCCTTTCGGGCTGGTTTTAATTTAATCCAAGGCAATCCTGAGTCCTACACCTCCACCTGAAGTACTTAAGGAAACTTTTTGGAGTGCTGGAAGTTCCTTCCCATGACTATGGTGCACGTAATATGCTAATGCATCAAATGCGAGTAAAAAAGACCCTTGAAGTATCAAACTATTGCCATAGCCTTTGAATAAGTCTTCTTGGTCCAATTTGTTTGGTGCCACTTCTCGCATCCATATTCCTGCTGCAATATACCCGACATCTAAAACGTCATTAACTAAAAATATGGATTCTGTCTTTTTCTGAGCCTTCATGATTTCTTCTCTGGTCATAGGCTGTCCACCGCGACGTGCCTTTATGTAACCGGGTAATGCCAGTCCAATATTCACTGTATTCCACATCACATTCATTTCATGAAACCGCTTGGAATATTCATCCTCACTTGAAAAATATCCCACACCGCTGATCGCGAAGTTTGCCACGGCATAGGAACCTAAGCCCAGCATGAGATTCTCATTGATGGAATTGAATTCCTTTTGGAAATCGGTCACCTGTCCAAATGTGCTTTTGCAAAGCAGGAACCCTATAAATAGTAATGCTTTTCTCATCATACTCATCAAACAATATAAAGTGGAGTGTGGTTCACCTTTGTTAAGAATCCAGTAAAAACAATAAGTGCGACTAGTAGCCGTGCTCTTTTAAGTGGAGAAGATACGACTGGATATACACCGTATTCAGCACCCCTGAAAGGTGATGCATTTAAAACAAAAGGCGACCGCTATGCGATCGCCTTTTTGTACTGTGGAGAAGATGGGATTCGAACCCACGACCTCTTGACTGCCAGTCAAGCGCTCTAGCCAACTGAGCTACATCCCCAACGAGGCGCAAATATACCGCAACTTTCCAATAGTAACGTAAAAAGAAAACCCGAGAATAAATTCTCGGGTTTCCAACGAAACCAATACCTAAGATCTTCTCAGGTAAAGAGAAAACAGACCTCGTATAAACGCGCCCGCATCAAAGAAAAGCGTTTTTACAGAACGCGAACTGATAGCTCAACACGGCGGTCAAGCAAATTATCACCTTGGTGATCGTGTGATGCCGTTTGGTCAACAATCTGAACATCCACACCCAATGAACGGAGGTACGCTGTTACACTCGATGCACGACGCTTACGTAAATTGTAATTGTACTCTTCATTACCCGTTTTGTCGGCAAATCCTGTTACTACAATCTGGTAACGACCGTCCCAGCTTTTATGATTTAATGACTTCGCAAAACGGTATAGCTCCATTTTAGAATCGTCTGTTAATTTAGACGACTCTAACTTAAAGAATATAGCTCCAAAATGAGAGGCCTCAAACAAATCTGCATCTGCTTTCTCAAGCGCTGCGATCGCCTCACTACGTAGACTCTCCATAGCCTCAGACTGCTTGGAAGACTCCGCGATTTGCGACTCAACCTCTTTCTTGAGTTCGTTCACAACATCGGTCAACTCTACCGTTGTCTTCTCCATGGTGTTCGTCAAGCCAGGAACCTTTGAAATGAATTCCTCACCCCAAATATTCACCTCTGAAAGATTGATCGCATCAGAATTCTTCTTCGTAACAATCTTGTAACGGATACCTAGTGATGATGCTAAATATGAATCCGTTCCAGCACCATAGTCCCAACCGTCAAGACCGTCTTGGTTAACGATACGCATTTGAACATTAGCTAGAATGGACCAGTTTGCGTCTACGTTGTATTGAAGTGAACCTCCATAGTTTACTCCCCACACATCACCACTCACTACATTTTGAAGTGAGTTGTCCGCCAAAAAGTAAAGGTTACTCTCGAACATGTTCTTAGAAACTGATGCACTTGGAATAACTCGCCATGGTGTATTCTTTGAGTTACGGTTCAAGTTGCTCGCAAAGAACTTCAATCCAAAGTCCATTGATTGGATATCACCTCGGTAGTACTGAGAGTTGTTTGATCCGCTCAAAGTTCCCATTGAGTAGTTAAAACTCAGTCCCCACAGCGGCGACGTCGCAACCGTTAGACCAAGACCAGCATTCCAAGCAAACACATCCATGTCGCTCTGGAAACTTTCCATATCACGGATAGGAATGTCTAGGACACTCTTATCTCTGCTTGGCGTATACAGATCATAGTTATTACCTCCTTGAAGGTTAAAGCTCACGCGATCCAAAAATTGACCTTGCGCAGTTAGCGCAGTTAACATCACTGTTAAAACGATTATTTTTTTCATGTCTCTTCGTGTATTGTTTTATTATTTCTGGATCGTCACTCGACGTACCAACGTATTGCCTTCTGAATCCATCAATACCAACTGGTACATGCCCGAAGCTGAATTGCTCATATCAATAACTTCAATTGTGCCTGAAGACAGTTTCTGCTCAGAAATGAATCGGCCCATTGAATCGTATATACGCATTGAAACATCTTCATTCAGACCCGTCATATCTACATTGAATAATCCTTGTGATGGGTTAGGATAGATTCTCAAATCATCCACAGATACTTCATCCAAACCAATGGTTCCTACCGCTAATGGCGCACTCAAGTCTGAACATCCCGCTGTATTCCAAACACGCACCTTGTAGTTACCTGCTACGCTCGCAACCAAGTTTTGACTTGTTGCACCAGCGATAGGCGTTCCATTCAATAACCATTGGTACTTATCATAGAATTGAGTAGTCAAATAGTTCGCTCCTAAACGCTGTACTACAGGCTTAGTTGGCGCTTCTTCAACAGTCAATGTTAATGTTCCGTAAGAAACACAACCCAAAGAGTCGGTAAAGGCATACACCAAATTATGCTCTCCTGGGCCTGAAGCGCTTGGGTCAAACATGTTATTTGTTACGTAGTTTCCTGTGAATACAAGAGAACTATCACCAAATCTCAAATCAAAGTCCGAACTGTTTGAACAAACTAACCCGTAGAAGGGCAATGTCGCAGGATATTGATTAATCACGGTAACGTTAAACATTACCGTATCTGTATTACCATGAATATCCGTTGCAACATAAACGTTTTCTGTTGTTCCTACTGGGAACACGTTACCGGTAGCAATACCACTAACGAGCGTCACAGAAAACACTGAACAGTTATCTCCAAATGTTGGTGTTGGGTAGACATACGATGCGTCACAATATCCAAGTATAGTATCATTCGGTACCGTAACCAAAGTAGGTGCCTCTGTGTCCTCTACAGTTACAGTGAACTCACCCGTGCTGAAATTACCCGCAGCATCGAAAGCAGATACTAAAACTTGCGTCTGACCTACATTGAAGAATGATCCTGGAGCTATGCTGTAGTACACGGTATCCAAATTACAGTTGTCTAATGCTGTTGCCGCTAAATAATTAACAACAGCACCACATTGACCCGCGTCATTGGTCACTGTAATATCATTTGGAACAATAACCTCCGGAGCAATATCATCAACTATCGTAAAGGTTATGCTACGAGTGCTGCTATTGCCAGCACCGTCTGTTGCTGTGAAGGTCACTGAATGTGTCCCTAGACCAAAAGAGGAACCATTAGTAGCACTTGTAGTCATCGTGACACCTGAACAGTAATCCAAAGCAACCGGAGTAACCCAAGTAACAAAAGACCCACAAGTCGCCGTATTTGGAACAATACTACTAACAAATGGAGAAGAAGTAAATACAGGAGCTATAGTATCCAAAACTTCGATTACAGTTGTCGCAGAAACACTGTTTCCTGAAGGATCAGTTACCGTAGTTAACACATCATGATAGCCCATATTAAAGGTGCTGCCTGAAGCATAGTTCGACGATATGCTGTAACTACAGTTATCATCCGCAAGAACAGCCCATGTTGCTGATGCACTACACGTAACACCCGCATATACCGTAACCGTATCTGCGACAACCACTGTAGGCGAAATCGTATCTAAAACAGTAATATCTACAACATTAGAAGCAATATTTCCTGAACCATCGGTTATAGTTAGGGTCACTTGTGATGTCCCTAGATTAGTACAGCCAAAGGAAGTGTTGCTCAGACTCATTGAACCTATAGAACAGTTATCAACTGCACTCATAATCACATTAGAAGTATCTAAAGTCGCTTGACCAGATGCGTCTAGGTATAAAGTAGTCGATTGTGTAGAAACAACTGGCGCCGTAACATCATTAACTGTAACTACAGCTGTTGATGAGGTAGAATTTCCAGAACCATCAACCGCAGTAAACGTAATCGTATTCTGACCCAGATCTGCACATGAGAAAGCGGTCTTGCTCAAACTCATTGAGGCAATGCCACAATTATCAAATGATCCTGCATTGATATCGGATGAAGTAATCGATGCGCTTCCGCTGGCATCAAGGTTAATCGAATAATTCTGAGTGACTACAGATGGAGCCGAAACATCAACTACAGTCACTTTCGACCAAGCAGTATCTAAATTTCCAGAAGCATCCGTAGCTGAAAGAACTACCCAATTAGTACCCAAATCATTACAATCAAAAGCATTTTGGTCAATGGTATAAGTAACAATACCAACGTTATCTGAACTACCGTTATTTACATCCATTGAAGAAATAGAGGCAGACCCCTGTGCATCCAAAGCTATTGTGATGTCTTTAGCTACCACATTGGGAGCGATAGCATCTAAAACAGTTACAGGAACTGTTGCCGTTGACGTGTTTCCACTACCGTCTACCACCGTAACTGTAACGGTGTTAGCACCAAGTGAAGATGTATTAAACGATACTTGTGAAAGTGAAATGGACACAACTGAACAATTCTCCTGAATTGAGCTAATAACATCGGTTGAATCCAATGTTGCTTGACCAGAGGCATCCAAGTAAAGCGTTGCTGGTTGAGTAACAATCACTGGAGCAGTATTGTCTGAAACCGTGATGATGACATTTGCTGACGAGCTAGTGCCATTGGCATCGGTAACCGTTGCAACTTCAAAGTGTGCACCTATATCTGAACAATCAAAGGTCACATCAGATAGTGTCCATGTTAAATTACCACACGCATCTGTTGTTCCATCATCTACAGTAGATGGGATAACAGTTACTGTTCCGTCTGAACCAAGTGAAACTTGTATATCAGTTACTGCAATGTTTGGTGCGATATTATCTTCAACGGTAACCGTTGCTGTAGTGCTGTGTATATTGCCTGACACATCCGTTGCGGTTAATGTCACGGTATTCGCACCTACATCATTACAATCAAAGCTGGTAATATCCAATGACAATGTCATTGAACAGTTATCATTACTTCCATTGTCGACATCCGCTGTTGTAATGATTGCCTGACCACTTGCATCAAGTTGAACCGTGATATTCTGAGCAATGGCTGTAGGATTGATGTTGTCTTCAACAGTGAATGTAAATGAAGTTACTGATTCATTACCGTTGTCATCCAACGCATATACGTTTACCGTATTGCTGCCCAAATCAGAACAGCTGTACGGAAGAGATGTCGTTAGTGATCCACTAGTGAAACTAACATGAGTCAAACCACAATCATCATAAGACCCATTGTCTACATCACTAATGTTCAATGTAGCAGAGCCTGAAGCGTCTAAATCTATACTCACTCCAGTATTCAGTATTAGAACTGGGCTGAAGGTATCCTGAACGGTTACCAATACTGAAGTACACTCACTCACCAAACCAGTTGTGCTGTTTGACGCACGTGCATAGTAGGTTGTCGTTCCTGATGGAGTTACAGTGAATGTGTTTCCAGTTCCTAATACTGTACTACCACAGGCCGATGCAAACCATTCAATGGTACCTGCATCAACTGAAGAAGAAAGTGTTACTGAATATCCCGGACACAAGAAAGCGCCGCCCAATGATGGAACATCCGCTGTTGTAGAAATTGAATTAGGAATATTTGCAGTCGTTGTAAAGGTAACCTGAGCTCCATAAGCCGTGCCTTGACCGTTAGTCGCAAAAGCCTTTGCGTAGTACAACGTATTCGCCTGTAAACCGCTCAAGTTCGCAACGAATGTACCCGTACCCGTACCCGCGGAAGCTTGATCATTGGCAATCGTTGGGTTCGGACTTGTCCTGTAAACAATACCGCGATCAATTACAGGTGAACCTCCTTGATCTACAACAGAACCTCCGACGGTAGCACTTGTGCTTGCTACTGTAGTTGCACTAGCGTTCGTCGTTACAATGGGGATAGTTTGTACCTCTACGATAATCTCTTCACTGAAGACCAAACAAGAAGGGTCTGATGCGAGACCACCGTATTCTACAACATAACCCAGGCCACTACCTACAGTATTAGGAAAATCATTCCAACGACCTTGACTTGAAGAAAAGATATGCAAATAATTCTCTTCACCTACTGTAGATGCATTAGGATAATCATTTGGCTCTCCAGTTTGCCATTTAGCATATGAACCTGTTGGAACAGTAATACTTGGAGAGTTCCCTGTCGAAATTACCTGTCCCGCTTCAGGGCCTGTAACCCAATGCCAATTTCCTTCTGCAGAAGTTTGATTCACGTAAGCAGTAAAACCTTTAGCTGCATTAATCTGAGCATAATCATCCGATCCACCCATCCATGCATTTGCCGCAACTTTCGACTCAATAAAATCGTTTTCCGAAGCAGAAGTTACAGTTGCCAAATA
>Ga0102948_1000746_pt1 | contig 12879 bp, 16 predicted proteins | sample SalPonA_A_H2O_MG_FD_78211 | JGI IMG/M metagenome (GOLD analysis project Ga0102948, IMG submission 78211) | Water microbial communities from South San Francisco under conditions of wetland restoration - Salt Pond MetaG R2A_A_H2O_MG | ecosystem: Environmental > Aquatic > Non-marine Saline and... | reverse complement strand
GTATAAAGCGCTGGGTGGCTTCGCCACTAACGGTCTAAACATTCTGAAACTCGAAAGCTACATGGCTTCGGATACCATGCAGGTTACCAGCTTCCATCTGGATGTGGCGTCACACCCTCAAGAGCCCGCGATGCAACTTGCGCTTCAAGAACTTCACTTCTTTGCTAAAGAGGTTCGCGTCATGGGCACTTATGCCGCTCACCCATTTAGAAAGAGCAATCTAATCATCGAAGAGTAGTTTTATTCCGCATTGCAGTATAACAATTAACGCTTTATAAAAAAGTTGACTAAAAAATCAGCTTTTGAATATTGTGCGGCGCACAAATAAAACTTATATTTGATTCATGCCTAATGGATTAGGTAACGAACAAATCCCTTGTGTTCGTTTTTCTTCATTTTTATCGATTGAAGATTCCTTTTTAGCCCCGCCGTGCGGGGCTTTTTTATGCGCCGCACAAAAAAATCACTTCGCTTCAAAAAAGAAATCGACTGGGTAACTCTCGCCGTGTTGCTCAGTAATGATCAAACGTGCTTTCCAAACCATCAATCCCGTCGTGCAGACTGATAGCTCGGTGACGCCCATCCAAGCCTCACCGTCAAATCTGAGCGGCGTTTGATTAATGCCCATATACTCTGTCGTCCCTTGAAGGTCTAACCAAGCACTTTCTGGCTGTTCTCCGTCAACTGTAAAACTGAAAGTCAGGGGAACCAGAGATTTTGCTGGCTTGGGGTTCATAGTTAGACTAAGCACCCTGCTCTTGTCATCCATGGAAGGGAGTTCAATCAGGCAGGTCTCTATATTGACATCGCAGTCGGTTGTAATCGGATCTCGCTCTAAAAATCCACTTAATACCGACTGCAATAGATAGACACTCATGCCCAGCGGTAAAATAATCAGCATTGCAGTCAGAAGCGGCTTAAATCGCGACATTACTTTTAACTTCCAACATTCGCGGCATCGATATCCGCCTGCATCTCTTCCAGAATCCAGTCACGGAACGACATCATTGCAGGCGTAAGGCTATGATTCTTGCGGTAGACCAGATAAAAGGCGTTATGGCTATCCAAACTGATATCAAATGGCGCAATTAAGCGACCGCTTTCAAGTTCTCGACCTAACAACGCAGTATCTGCCAGTGCAATACCGATCCCTTCTGAAGCCGCCGACACCGCCAATGAAGTACTGGAGAAGGAGATCGTCTTATTGATCTCAGTGATTGAAATACCCTGCTCTTGAAGCAGTTTTGTCCATTCATGACTGCGACCAGAGACATTAATCAGGGTGTGATTGAGCATATCCTTAGGCGTATTAAGTGGCTCTTTGCTCTCAAGTAGCTTGGGGCTCATGACGGGTGTCAAAAAGATATTACGCATCATATGAGACTCGATACCCTTCCAATGGCCAGTACCATAATAGACGGCCATATCCGTCTCCGAGTTATCAAAATCGATATACTCTATTGAGGACTCAACCCTTAGCTCTACTTCCGGAAAGCGCTCTTGAAAACGAGTGATTCGAGGAACAAGCCACCGCGTTAAAAAAGCGGGAGCGATACTCACCTTAACCACGTTCGTATTGGGTGCTGCAACCAGCCTACGCGTCGCCTGCTCCAGCTCATCCAGAGCTACCTGCACAGAAGGTAAGTAACGTTCACCTGCTGCCGTCAATGAAATGGTTCGCTTCTCACGTTTAAAAAGCTCAACACCTAAAAACTCTTCAAGTGATTTTAACTGATGACTAACCGCCGAGGGCGTGACACACAACTCTTCACTGGCGCGATTAAAGCTGCCATGGCGGGCCGCCGCATCGAACACGCGAAGAGCGTTAAGTGGTGGTAAACGTCGCATAAGGAATCCCTGAAAGTGAATTTAACTCAACAATAAATCAAAAAAGGATCGTTTGTCGAGGAGCATCTACACCTTTAGTATGATCACAAATTGAACAGTCAAACGATTTAGAGGATTTACAAATGCCTTACACTTACGAAACTGTAGATCTAGATGCAGTCATCCAAGAAGCTCAAGCACTTCGCAGCCAAGCACTGGCTGAAATGATCAACTCCGCAAGCAAGCGTCTAGGCCGTGTTTTTATTAGCGAACTTCGCACAACTCGCGAATCAGCCCTAGCACGCCTAACTCAGGCAGCTTAAGCCTCCAAAGCATTATTGCTCTTTGGCCAATCAGACTTCGTTCTGATTGGCCTGTTTTACTTCTCGGGCGACACGCTCACTCATCTTAATAAGTACTCGGCTTACGGCAACATTGGCGAACGCCGCAGTCACTGACGTTACCGCCCCTAAACCACCTGAGCAATCTAAGCGCACATCACTTTCGCCAAAATTTTTTGTCGCGCAAACAGATCCATCAAGCTGAGGGTACCTGGCTTGCTCTTGTGAGAATACACACTCAACGCCAAAACGTTTACCGCTTCGACTAAATCCGAAATGGCGTTTCAGTATCGAACGTACTTTAGCCGCCAGTGCATCATGTTGAGTTTTACTTAGATCAGCCACATCAATTTTGAGGGGGTCGATCAACCCGCCAGCACCACCGGTGGTGACTATAGGCACCTTTCGACGACGACAGTGCGCGATCAATGCCGCTTTAACTCCGGCGCTGTCAATCGCATCAACAACATAGTCCATCGGTTCAACCAATAGCTCTGCGAGATTATCTTGAGTCGCAAAGCATTCATACTCATGAATGATAAGATCGGGGTTAATGTCACGCGCCCGTTCCGCCATAACCTGTACTTTAGAGGCGCCTAAATGGGTATTCACCGCATGCATTTGACGATTGGTATTTGAAACACAAATTTCATCCAAATCGATGAGGGTAAGCTGACCAATACCACTGCGGGCAAGCGCCTCTACAGCCCAAGACCCAACGCCACCCAAGCCAACAACGGCTACATGAGCTGTATGAAATTTCTCCAGCGCAGCCGTGCCATAAAGGCGTCCGATGCCTGCGAAACGATCAAGGTAATCAGAATTCATCGTCTGTAATCTCTGTCATGACGACTTCACCACACAACTGACATTTCCCTTCCAGAAAAATAATGCCGTGCAGTTCATACTCAACAGGATCACTCATTCCGAGATCCACTTTCTGACAATGATCACACCAGGTATGAAGCAATAGCTCTTCACGATCCTCTTTGCTGCGCAAGGAGAAATCTCTAGGGATTCGATCATCACTCATAGCATTCGTCCCATTAGTTCTAGCTCTTCTGCCAGTGGTCTGGCCAAAAGTCGCCATTTTCAAGTTGTTTAAGCCTGTCGATAAACGTAGTTTTGTTGAACCACTCTCCCTCTAAAGGAGCCGCCTCTATCTGAAAGGGAGTATCTTGATACTGAAATGCGATACGCCATGCATGCAAATAGGTTCGATCAGCAAGCTCTCCATAACGCTGATCACCGAGTATACCCGAACCTTCACTTTTCAAGGCAACTCGAATTTGGTGAGTTTTACCCGTTTTAGGACGACAGACAAATAGCCTAACACCTGGCTCAACAGAGAGAGAAAAGAAGTCAGTTACCGCAGGGTTGGAGACTGTTTTGAGCAGTTTATAACTCCCATTTCGCGCCGGTGCCATATCGCCTTTAATGCGTCCCTGCTTTCGTTTTGGCTTGTATTGGCTGAGTGCAATATAGGTTTTTTGGATACGCTGCTCACTGAAGAGAGTTGAGAACACCGCCGCTGCCTCGGCGTTTTTAGCAAAAATAAGAACGCCAGATGTGACCTTATCTAAACGATGCACCATCCAAAGTGTGATACCAAACTGTTGTTCTGCAATCACCTTAAGACCAAACTCGCCGGCCTCAGAGTGCATCCCTACGCCTATAGGCTTGTAGACCACCATAAAATCGGGGTGATCAAAGAGACGTTGAAGCGTCACAACCAACCCAATACCTGTTTCGCAAAGGGAATGGTCAATTTTCGTTGCGCTTGCAAAGAGGCACGATCCAACTGATCAAGGTATTCAAATTGCTTGGACAGATCTCGCTCGCCGTGATTTAGCAAATACTGTGCGACCTCATCGGCCAGCACCAAACCTCTGGCTGCGGCCTCTTGTTGAATCGCCTCCCGCTTCTGCTCATCCGAGAGGGCCTCTAACTTGAAAGTAAGCCCCCAGGCTAAGCGCGAACGAAGATCTTGTAACTCAATCTGGCTGTTTACAGGAGCATCGTCACCACTGATCAGAAGTGAATGGCCGACATCGCGAATACGATTAAAAAGATGAAACAGCGCCTCTTGCCAAACCGAGTTGCCGATCACGGCACCCACATCATCCAAACACACCAGCTGAAAATGCTCCAACCCCTCGAGCATATCAACCGATAGCTCACCGGATTGTCTCAGGGGGAGATAGATAGAAGACACGCCGGTGAGCTCTGCTTCATTACACACTGCCTGTAGAAGGTAACTCTTACCGGTATTCTCACGACCGTACAAATAGACAAAAGACTCCGTTAACTCAACCCCTTGTCTATTGATCAACCCACTCAAGGCCGGGATTAAAGCGCTCTGTTTGGATTGAACAAACCGAGACAGCTTTGCATCACTGCGAAGCTGGACTCCCAGAGGGAGTTGCTGTGGGGTATTTTGAGATAATGAGGTCATCAGATTGACTCTTCATCCTGATCGACTACGTGATGGTACAACGAGCTCTGTTTATAGCCACTGTGAAGATGTGTGAGTAACACTCGAATGACTGCAGCCACCGGCAGAGCCAATAATACACCAATAAATCCAAACAACTGGCCGCCCGCCATAATCGCAAAAATAACCGCAACAGGGTGCAGGCCTATCTGATCACCAACTAGCTTCGGAGTCAGGACCATACCTTCTAGTAATTGGCCGATAATAAAGACAACCGCTACGCCAATAAGAATGGTCGGATCTTGAAACTGAACATAAGCTGCTATCGAGGAGGATAGAATACCAACGATCACGCCTAGGTAAGGAACGATGCTTGCCAATCCAGCAATCAGCCCCAACAATAGAGCAAGGTCGACCCCCAGCACTGCAAGACCGGCTGCATAGATGACACCCAGAACAAGCATGACCACTAACTGCCCTTTCATAAAAGCACCCAAAACCACATCACACTCTCTAGCCCAGATAGAGACCTTGGGTTCTAGGTTTCTAGGTAGAAGCTCGGCAATGTTGGCGACCATCTTGTCCCAATCTCTCAACAGATAAAAAGTAACAACGGGTATCAAAACCACATTAGCTAACCAGGCCGCTATGGCCAAACCCGACTGCGTAATGGATGCTATTAGAGTGGTAGCGATTGACCCTGTACTTTGCCAGTGCTGAGCCAAAACAGTGGTAATTTGGGCCAGATCCGGTTTTGCGATGGATAGACCCAAATTGGCTTCGATAAGCGGGATCAACTCAGAATTAACCAGCTCAATAACCACTGGAACCCGCTGCGCAACGATCTGAATTTGATAAGACAACTGTGGAATCAGCAGAAGCAACGCTCCAATTAAAACAAGCGCCAACGTCGTAAACACAATGATAACGGCGGGGGTTCTTCCAATGCCTCGAGCCTCCAATCGATCCGCTATGGGATCTGAAATATAGGCTAACAAAGCACCCGCAACAAAAGGGCTGAGAACCGGTGCCAGTAGGTATAAAAAGGCGGTGGTGGTAACCAAAACAGAGAAAACAAACCAACGCTGCTGCATTATTCGATCGCTGCTTCGATGGATGGAATAACAGTGATCTCCGGCGCCAGAGTGGCCTCGCTATCAATGGAGATAGGTTCTAGCAACGCTTCAAGGGTTGCCGGTTCCTCTAATTGAAATGGCTTATATTGGTAGGCATCGATGCCCGTCTCTTCCAACCAAGGTGTTTCAGCCAGTAGAGCACTCAGTTCAGCCAACCTAAGATCGGAGCCTACAACTAAACGCGTTTCGATCTCATTCATCTGCGAGACATATAAGAAATTAACACCGTCTAGCTCTCTCAGTTTGCCCGTCACTCTTAACAGTGAAGAGAGATCATTCAGTCCTGTCACGCTAATCTCATGGCCGCTGTGTTGATAGTTGCTGGAGACAATATCTGTACTCGAATTTGGCAATACAGGTGCCACTGCTTCGACAACCGATATCACCGGGGCAGCCAATGTATTAGGTTGAACGCTGGATTCTTCTATTGTTTGCGTTTCAATAGATTCTAACGCCAGGGCATTAAACGAGGGTTTATCTGAAATTCCATCAGAGGTAGCGAGCTCTTCAATGGCAGGGCCGGCCTCTAGATCAAGTTGCATCTTCAGCCAACTGACACCCAATGAAAGGCCGTCACTGGTCACGGAAGTGCGAAGATTTTGCCCCACTCCCTCTTTGATAAAGCGCCAATTAATCCCACCATCGTTTAGTTGCACGAGCACGGCGGCACCATTGCCAGTGCCAGCAGCACTGCGCTGAAGTGCATCATCGATGGATTCGCCCTGAATCAACTGGGGATAGAACAGTGATCCAACACCAAACTCACTAGGCAGCGTGACCGATATCGATTCGGAGCGACCTTTCTCGACCAAAAATTGAACCCAGCGAGCCCCCTCTTGCTCGGCTTTGATCGGAGTTTCACGCCCATCAACTGGCCATAATAGAAGATCCTTAGCCACGGCATTCACTGAACAAGTCAGTAACGCTGTGACTAAAGCTAGAACCTTGATTTCCATTAAATTGCGAGACATCAAAAAACCTAAGAATAAATCATCGCTAAATTTGCTAAGAACTTTAACACACAATAGCTCAGCGTTGCGCAAACTGATAGAATTCACAACCTATTTAATTCGCATTCCCCTGAGGATAAACAGAGATGTCTAGCAATACCAACACCCCTTCAATCAGCTATAAAGATGCTGGAGTCGATATTGATGCAGGTAACGCCCTTGTTGAAAAAATCAAAGGGGTTGCTAAGCGCACAGCTCGTCCAGAAGTAATGGGGGGTTTAGGTGGGTTTGGCGCTCTGTGTGAAATACCAGAAGGTTACCGCCAACCCGTACTCGTATCTGGTACAGACGGTGTCGGTACTAAACTGAAGTTAGCGATGGATCTTGGTCGTCATGACACCATCGGTATCGACTTAGTAGCGATGTGTGTTAACGACTTGGTGGTTGCGGGCGCAGAGCCTTTATTCTTTTTGGACTATTACGCAACAGGCAAGCTCAACGTTGAGATGGCGGCAGATGTTGTATCCGGCATTGGTAAAGGGTGTGAACTGGCCGGTGCAGCTTTAGTCGGTGGCGAAACAGCCGAGATGCCTGGCATGTATGAAGGCGACGATTACGATTTAGCTGGCTTCTGTACGGGGGTTGTAGAAAAATCAGAGATCATTGACGGCACCAAAGTACAAGCAGGCGATGCTCTGATCGCCCTAGGCTCATCGGGCCCCCACTCAAACGGTTATTCACTGATCCGCAAGATTCTTGAAGTCTCTAACGCCGATCTGAACCAACCAATGGGGAACGGCACTCTGGCCGATGCACTGATGGAACCCACACGCATCTATGTTAAATCGGTTCTGGAGTTGATCTCGAAGGTACAGGTAAACGCACTGTCACACATCACCGGTGGCGGTCTTCTAGAGAACATACCGCGTGTTCTACCCGAGAGCGCGAAAGCGGTAATTGATACTGACAGCTGGGTTATTCCAGAAGTATTCCGTTGGATTCAAGCGGGCGGTAACGTCGATCAAACAGAGATGTACCGCACCCTTAACTGTGGTGTCGGCATGGTCATCTGTGTTCCTAGCAACGAAGTAGACAAGGCTATCGACATTCTCTCGGCTGCCGGTGAGCATGCTTGGTTGATCGGTTCGATCGCAGATGCAACAGCGGGCGACGAGCAAGTTGAACTAGCAGGTTTGAGCCACTAACAATGAAAAACATTGTAGTTCTAATCTCAGGGTCGGGATCGAATCTACAAGCTATTTTAGACGCTACCGCCAACGACCATAACGGCCGTGTCGTTGGTGTGCTTTCTAATAAAGAGAATGCATTTGGTATAGAGCGGGCTAAAAAAGTGGGCATAGACACAGCTGTGATCGACCACACCAGGTTTGAATCTCGCCTCGCTTTTGATTACGCACTGATTGAACAAATTGACGCCTGGCAAGCCGATCTGGTTGTATTGGCTGGCTTCATGCGAATATTGACCAACGAGTTTGTTCAGCATTTCCGTGGCCGACTACTTAACATACACCCTTCCCTGCTGCCTAAATACAAAGGTACCAACACTCATCAAAGAGCACTGGATGCCGGCGACACCGAACATGGTTGTACGGTGCACTTTGTCTCCGAAGAGCTCGACGGCGGAGCTGCAATTATCCAAGCTGCAACGCGAGTTGAACGAGGTGACACCGTTGATTCATTGATCAACAAAGTGCACAAGCTAGAGCATCAGATCTATCCCATCGCGATCTCCTGGTTTGCCTCGGAGCGGATTACCTTAGAGAACAATCGCGTCTATCTAGACGGATCTCCTTTGGCTGACACAGGCTATCTTTACCGAGTGTAGATGATGAATATTGGGTGGATGAGAAGCTGGGTAGCGCTGTTATCGATACTTCCTATCGGCCCCTCTTTCGCAGAACCGACCCCATTCAAAGCATCTTACAGTGCCAACATTGATCTGCTAATTGATGTACCAGTAACCGCTACCAGAGAGCTCGTTAAAACATCAACGGGAACTTGGCGGTTTACCAATAGAGCCTCCGCATTTATGGCTAAACAGAGCGAAACCAGCGAACTCAGTTTTAATGAAAGCCAATGGTCACCGCTCTTATACCACTATGAACGCAGTCTGTTTGGTCGTTCACGCTCAATCTCTATTGATTTTGATGCCCTTGGCGGTCGCATTACGACACTGGTCAATGGCGACCCTTGGAATCAACGCTGGGAGATTGGGGTACAAGATAGGCTGAGTTATCAGCTCCAGCTCAGAGAAGATCTAAAGTCAGGGCGCCAACAACTTGATTACAGAATCGCGGATGGTGGGCAGATTAAGGATTATCAATTTACTCGACTTGGCGAGGAATTACTGAAAACACCAGCCGGGACCTTTCTGTGCGAAAAACTACAATTAGTGCGTGCTGGTCAACAACACACAACCCTGATTTGGATGGCAAAGGAGCTCGACTATCTAACCATTCGCTTAATCCGAATCGATAAGGACGGCAAAGAGCACCTCCTCAATTTAAAGAAATTGGAATGGTATGATTGACCTAAAAACACTATCTGATCGTCTGTTAGAACTCGAAGCGGAGTCTCTAGATAACCCAGATCAGCTGTTTGCTATCTCCTACATAAGGGGTCATATCGATCTACTGCACAGCCAAGATGCCAAACTCGATCGAGATCAGCTGATCAATGAGGTAGCTGAATCATTCAAAACCGACAGGATGTCAGAAACAGATCAATCACTGGTTTTGGAACTACTGATTTCGTTTTAGTCGTATCAGCTTAGGTCCAAAATAAAACCCTTCTCATGTCCCACCGTAATTGACAATTTGCACATTAAGAGTAGGATGTTAACGTAAAGCTATAAGCATATAACCGTAATCTAAAAGACCGTTAATTGCACATAAAGAGCTAGATGGAGCATTCAATGCAGCCAATAGTAAAAACCTTCTTTGATGAACCAACCTTTACCTTCAGCCACGTCATTTCAGACCCTGAAACGAAAGAGTGCGCGATCATCGACTCTGTTCTAGATTTTGATTACGCTTCAGGTAAAACCGATCGAGTTTCTGCTGACCAAATCATCACATACATAAAAGAAGAAGCGTTGCAGACCAAATGGATTCTGGAGACGCACGTCCATGCCGACCACCTATCTGCAGCCCCTTATCTAAAAGATCAACTGGGTGGCACGTTAGCCATTGGTGATCAAATTACTGTGGTACAAAATGTCTTCGGCAAAGCCTTCAATGCTGGCACTGAATTTGAGCGAGATGGCAGTCAGTTTGACCACCTATTCAAAGATGATGAATCGTTCAAAATTGGCTCGATCAGTGCAAAAGCAATTCACACACCGGGACATACACCAGCCTGCATGAGCTACTTAATCGGTGATGCCCTATTTGTTGGCGACACACTGTTCATGCCTGACTATGGAACCGCACGTTGTGATTTTCCTGGGGGTGATGCCACAACACTTTATCAGTCAATCCAGAAGTTATTCGCCCTACCTGATGAGACGCGTGTCTTTATGTGTCATGACTACAAAGCACCCGGTCGTGATGAGTATCAATTTAAAACCACCATTGGTGAAGAGCGCCAACACAATATCCACGTTGGCATAGAGCATGATCAGGCAGAGTTTATTCAGATGCGAGAGTCACGAGATGCAACACTCGGCATGCCTCGCCTTATCCTACCATCCGTTCAAGTCAACATGCGCGCTGGCCACATGCCACCCGCTGAAGAGAACGGTCAACGCTACCTAAAAATTCCGGTAGACCTTTTTTAACTAAGGAATCTCCTAATGGAAGTAAAAAAGCTCACAGATTCAATCAGTGTGTCACCCCAGGTAGCGATTGAAGATATTAAAGCCATTGCAGAAGCGGGCTTTAAAACGGTTATTTGTAACCGCCCAAACGGAGAGAGTGATGATCAACCCGATCTAGCTCTAATCGAATCAGAATGTCAGAAGCATGGGTTAATCTACGTTGCTCAGCCCGTTATCTCTGGAAACATCAGTGACCGAGATGTAGATACATTTGATCAGTTTTTAGCCTCGGCACAAACACCAATCTTCGCTTTTTGTCGAACAGGAACACGCTGCACCATGCTTTGGGGGATGGCGGAAGGGTCAAGACAACCAAGCCATGTCATCATTGAAATAGCGGCTAAAGCGGGTTACGACCTTAACGGAATCAAAGACCGAATCGAAGCACGACACAGGTAAAGCAGCAATTGACTGCTTTTCAGGATTAATACTTTGAAAAACTATTTTCCGATTTTAGACTGGGCGAGATCCTACAATAAACTGTCGCTAACCAACGATCTGACTGCGGCGGTGATCGTAACGATCATGTTAATTCCACAGTCCCTCGCCTACGCTCTGCTTGCTGGATTACCGCCTGAGGTAGGGCTTTATGCCAGCATACTGCCTTTGATCGCCTACGCTATTTTTGGAACCAGTCGCACACTCGCTGTTGGACCGGTTGCTGTCGTATCACTGATGACCGCGACTGCTTTAGGCGGTTTAGGGCTTGCCAACACCACTGACTATATCGCTGCAGCCGGTGCGTTAGCACTCATCTCAGGCACACTGCTTATTATAATGGGATTTTTTAAACTGGGCGCAATGGCCAATCTGCTCAGCCACCCGGTCATCTCAGGTTTTATCACTGCCTCTGGATTGATTATTGCCGCTAGCCAACTTAAGCACATTCTTGGCATCAATGCCTCTGGACACAACCTCTATGAGATTCTCTCTTCCATTGCTAGCCAGATTGGTGAAACCAATGTGACCACTCTGATTATCGGAGTCTCGGCAACGGCATTCTTATTCTGGACACGCAAGAGCTTAAAGCCTCTGCTTCTCAGCACCGGCATGAACTCAAAACTGGCTGATGTCATTGCCAAAGCCGGGCCTGTTTTGGCTGTAGCAGCAACAGCCTTTGCGACCTACTACTACCGACTTGAGCTCGAAGGGGTTAAGGTCGTTGGCATCGTTCCGACCGGGTTACCAGAGTTTGCAATACCTCAGTTCGATGCTGAGCTTTGGCAACAACTCTTTATCTCTGCCATGCTTATTAGCATTGTAGGCTTTGTTGAATCCGTCTCTGTTGCGCAGACACTGGCCGCCAAACGTCGTCAACGAATCGAACCTAACCAAGAACTGATCGGTTTAGGGGCCTCAAATGTCGGGGCTGCGGTATCGGGAGGGTTCCCTGTTACAGGCGGATTCTCTCGCTCAGTCGTTAACTTTGATGCCGGCGCTGAAACCCCTGCGGCAGGGGCATTCACAGCGGTAGGCATCGCTGTGGCTACCCTCTTCTTAACGCCACTTCTCTTTTTCTTGCCCAAAGCAACTCTAGCCGCAACGATTATTGTCGCGGTCTTGTCGCTTGTGGATCTTGGCGCCCTAAAACGCACCTGGAGCTACTCTAAGCCCGACTTCATGGCGATGCTGGCAACTATTATACTTACGCTATTGGTCGGTGTTGAAGCAGGTATCATCGCGGGCGTTACCCTCTCTATAGCATTGTTTCTGCAACGTACAAGCAAGCCACACGATGCAATTGTAGGCAGGATTCCCGGCACAGAGCACTTCCGAAACGTAGACCGCTTTGAAGTAGAGTACGATGAGAAAATCATCACCCTCCGCATCGACATGAGCCTCTACTTCGTCAACGCGCGCTACCTAGAAGATCGTGTCTACGAGCTGATTGCACAACAAGAAGGGGTACAGCACTTTATTCTGATGTGCCCAGCCGTCAACTTGATTGATGCATCGGCTCTTGAATCTCTTGAAGCGATTAATCAGCGATTAAAAGACTTTGGGGTCTGCTTCCACCTGTCAGAGGTAAAAGGACCGGTAATGGACCAACTCAAGAAGAGTCATTTCCTTAACGAATTGAGTGGACAGGTATTCCTTAGCCAATATCAGGCTTGGTGCACACTGCATAATGAGTCTGACACACGCATGAGCAAATGCACAAAAGAGGCTTTAGCCGACTAAAGACAGACATTTAACCCTCTTGGTGGCAAAATGTGATTTTTAGTTTGGATGTCATGATGCTTAAAAATATTAGAAAAGATTTAATACTTTTTATATTAAGCATGATTTTGTTTGTTGGGTTTCCTTCAGTCGATTTGTGGTTGGCATCGCTGTTTTATGACTCAGATTTTTT
>Ga0102948_1000743_pt1 | contig 12903 bp, 12 predicted proteins | sample SalPonA_A_H2O_MG_FD_78211 | JGI IMG/M metagenome (GOLD analysis project Ga0102948, IMG submission 78211) | Water microbial communities from South San Francisco under conditions of wetland restoration - Salt Pond MetaG R2A_A_H2O_MG | ecosystem: Environmental > Aquatic > Non-marine Saline and... | reverse complement strand
ATCTGGTGAGTATAGGTGAGGGGAAACACACGTTCCCATCTCGAACACGCTCGTTAAGCCCTCAACCGCCAATGGTAGTGCCACCCCGCTGTGGTGCGAGAGTAGGTTATCGCCAGTCTTATGGCCCGGTCTTTCTAACGAGAGACCGGGCCTTTTTGGTGGAGTATATTGGGATAGCTTCCTCGCCTCAAACTTGGAAACCTGTGTTCTAAACGTATCAAATGGTTGTGGAAATTGCGCACGTTTTTCGACCCGAATGATGCAAACGGACTTTCGAATTATTTAGAAATAGGATTCTATTTGTAAGTGCTTTTTGACCGGGCGCATTCCTAAACCATTCAGTTAAAAATGTGTTTAACCAAGATGGTGTTCAGAAATCGTCCGGTCTGCTTTACATCCGGTCTTGTCGCTTCACTCGGAACGCGGACTTGCACCAGCCTGTGATGCGCCTCGGCGCATTCTGCCCAGCCGACTTGCGCAGCTCCGAAATGAGGTAGCACATAATTGCCAGAATTATTTAGAAGCGAAAGCGTGATCGAAAGATACGGCATATTTTCGATCTCAAGATTTGTAGGATAGACGGCGACGGTTGCTTCTACCGGGAGACCGCCCCTACTTTTCGAGCAATCATGCGGGAGCATGCTCGCCTCTGATCAGGAATTCAACTCAACCAATGCTTGGTTGGTCGAAAGAGTAGATTTCTCTATTTTGATTTTTCCAGAATCCTGGCAGACAGAGCGTTCCCGCTGATGGCGTCCAGATAGATCGCGTGTTCGAGAATCTCCGCGATGTCGCTGTCTTCAATCGGTTCGCCAGGTTCCGCTGGAAGGAGGATCTTGAGTTTCGAATAGCGCTGGCTGACTTCGATGGTGCGCCGGCGGACCAGTCCGCCCTGACGCGAGTATCGGTCGGCGACCTGCGCATCAGTCCGCTCCCAGATAAAGTTGGCAAGGTCCCATTCCGCGTAGATGCCATAGGTCGTCCGATTTTCAAATCCGACCCGGTTCCAGCCGCCGATGGTTCGATTGCTTTCCGGGAAAAATTGGGAGACCTCAGTAAATTGATTTCTATTAGCCGCATCCATATCGTAGTCCACGTCAAGGCGAACAACCGGCAGAACCGCCGAGCGACGCGCACTCCGCTTCATTTCGCTTAGAGATGTTTTGACGATCTTTGAATTATCGAGAGCTGCTTTTATCAAAATTTGAACGGGTGGCAGATCGTCACGAGTCATTTTAAGAAAATCCTTGGCGAGTGCAGTTTCGGGGGCAGCGTAGGAAAAGGTGCTACCGATCAAGAAGACGAGGGCGAGGCGCTTTGTGAGTTTTTTCATGACAACAATAGTCCTTTCTTAATTTTAAAATGCTTTCTCGAAGGTATCATCCATGCCGTCGTCGACTTGAAGAAGTTCCGGCGCTTGCACCCCGTCTTCTGCGTCACGCTTAGGCAAGTCTTCCTCGCCATCGGCTTCGTTTGCGGAACCTTTGATTCTCGACAATTCGATGGGCGTTGCATCCGTTTCCGTGCGCTTTCGGATCGTCTTTGAGATCACAAACCCACTCATGACGTCCAGCACCGCGGCGCTTTCAATTATTTGTGCCACTTTCCGTTTTGAGAGTTTTTGTCCACTTTCCTCGGGCAGAAGGCTATACAGGGCACCATACCGCCGGCTTATTTCCGAAAAGAGGAAGTGCCGCTCATTTTCCTCATTTACGTAGGAGGCCATCATTACCTGTTCGTCCACGTCGTAAACCAGATCCCGCAGGTCCCATCGCAAGGTCGCTTCGAGTCTGGTGCTGTCGGCATAGCCGGTTTGTGTGTATCCTTCAAACGAGTTGGCCGAGTTCGTATCGACGCGCGCGTTTTCAACAAATTCAAAATCGTTGGCCCGGTTTTCCTGCAGCTGCGCACCGAGGAACAGCTCTGGCATCAGATAGGATAGGCGTTGTTTTTTTTGATACGACTCGAGGGATTCGGAATCAAAATTCAGATTTTCGAGACAACCATCTATCAGCGTCGCAGGTTTGGGTAACAAATCGCGCGTTAACAGCAAATAGTCGGCGAGTTCCTCGTAGTCCTGGGCGATTAGGGTGAGTCCGCTGATAAGCGAACAGGAAAAAATCGTAAGGGTATGTTTTAATTTCTCCATTTTGAACTTTGGGGACTGGGTTTTTAGGGGCGGAAGACAGTGGGGGGTGCAAAAGCAGCGCTTTTCTCAAAAGGTAACCAGCGTGCGAAATGCACCGTTGAAAATCGACCAACATCTAGTGTCGAAACGCATTGGCTGTGCACACACGAAGAAGTGCGCGTCAGGAAAAGTTGGGGTAAACTTCACTTATGGGGGACTCTTTGGGGCTGGGCTTATCCGGGTGAAAAACGGGGAAAAGAACGAAGTTAAGGACGACTATACAGGAATTTATGCCAAAGAGAGTTAGTTTAAACGCCTGTATTGTTGGATTTTTTGCTTTCCTCTTGATGCTTTCAGCTGCGTTTCGTTTTTTTTCAGCCACATGTTCAAGAGAGGCGAAAGCTCTCTCCGTCCAATTCAAGTCCACTATGATTTTGTAGATATTTCGTGAACCCTGCATATGCTGCGACTGCTTAAGAGAATTCGACAATGAAGACAGCGTTGTTGCTTAAAGAAATCGCAGCTTTCCGAGTATTTGGAGAAGCTACCAGTTGTGAGAAGATGCAATTCTTGGATTTATCGTTGCCCGTTTTTGTTAATGAATTTTGGACGTCAAAGCAGAGAGCGGGTCATCCGCTTCATGAAATTTCGTATCGGGCCTGTTTTAAACCGCAGTTGCCTCGATTCTTCATTGATCGTCTAACGCAGGTGGGCGACGTGGTTTATGATCCGTTTATGGGGCGGGGAACAACGTTGCTCGAAGCTGCGTTGTTAGGCCGGAAGGTGATTGGTTGCGATATCAATCCCCTGAGCGAACGTCTAGTCCGACCTAGAATCGAGATTCCGGATCTGGAGGCTATACGGACGCGGCTGGAGGGTATTGAGCTGAATGGGAGTGGTGATATGCCGGAGGACTTACTAACGTTTTATCACCCGAAAACCCTTCGACAAATCCTGGCGTTGCGGGCTTATCTCTTGGAACGCGAGTCTTCCGGGCAAATTGATTCCGTGGATCGTTGGATTCGGATGGTGGCAACAAACCGGCTGACCGGCCACTCGCCCGGGTTCTTTTCAGTCTATACGATGCCTCCGAACCAGGCGGTTTCGGTTGCTTCGCAAAAGCGCATCAATACCCGCCGCAACCAAGCGCCTCCGCGTCGGGAGTTGAAGGAGATCGTGCTCAAGAAAACGAGGTCACTGCAGCGGAAAATTTCCGGAACGGATCGGGTGCAATTACAAAAAGCGGCGGCATCGGCGCGTTATTTTACTTGCAGTTGTGACTCCACGCCCGAGATCGAGACTAGCTCGGTAGACCTTGTTGTCACCTCACCTCCCTTTCTGGATGTTATCGATTACCGATCGGATAATTGGTTGCGCGGGTGGTTTAACCATTTTGATAGCGAAGCGGTTCCGATTTGGCAGCTGAAGAAACCCGAGGATTGGGTTGCCGTAATGCGGCCGGTGTTCAGGGAGCTGGCTCGCGTCTTAAAAAGAGGCGGGCGCATTGCCTTTGAGGTGGGAGAAGTTCGGAATGCGAAACTCAAAATGGAAACGCTGGTGCTTCGAGCGGCAACCGAGGTAGGTCTGGTTCCGGAATTTGTCCTGATCAACAGACAAAAGTTTACCAAGACGTCGAATTGTTGGGGCGTTACAAATGGGACACGGGGGACGAACACAAACCGCGTGGTTGTTTTTCACCAGCCTTAAAGACTCTCCATTCCAGAAAACTGCGGTAGCGGCTCCAGCTTTTGTAGACTACAACCGCAACGATAGCCCCAGCAGTATCGGCAATCCAGTCTGCAAACTCCACACTTCGCCCCGGCGTGAAAGATTGGCGCAATTCGTCAAATCCTCCGTAAACGATGGCGAGGGTAGCCGCCGTTAATGCCCCTCGCCAGCCAAGCCGGGAGAGGGGGTCGACTCGAAGGATCGATGTCGCCAGCAGACCGAAGACGAGAAAGTGTGCGAGTTTATCTTTTGATAACTTTAAGTCGAAATCGGGCGTAGCAATCTGTCCTGCGCCGGAGAGGGTGAAGATGGTAGCCGCCAGCAGGAGCGGCCAAATCCATGCTCGGGATTTCGGGTTCATTTGCTTTGCGGTATCCAGAAGCGGAAGCAGGTTTCACCCGGTTTCGAGTGGAGTAATTCGATGTCGCCCCGATGGCTGCGGAGGATGCGTTTACTGATCGATAGTCCAAGTCCTGTGCCATCCGGACGGTCGGTGAGGAAAGACTCGAAAATTTTGTTCTGTAAATCCTCCGGGATGCCTTTGCCGTCGTCGGTGACGATAATCTCTGCGTTTGTTTCGAAGGAGCTGCTTTCGACGCAAATGGTCCCGCCGGAGGGCATGGCCTGAGTCGCGTTCAGGATCAGATTGAGCAGTACCTGCTGAAATTGCCCTTTATTGACCTCAACAAAGATGGGTCTCGGGTCAGGTTGAAAACGGATTTCAATTTTTTGCTGGTGCAGTTTCAAGCGGACCAGAAGCAGCGTATCACGGACGATTTGGCTCAAGTCCTGCCGGCTGTACATTCCTTAGCGGCTGCGGCCGAAACTGAGAACACGACCCACAATATCTTCGAGGTGGTCGAGTTTTTCGCCGATCACATCGACATCAGTCTGGCGGGCATCTCCTGGTGGAAATTCAAGATCAAGTGAGTCGAAGAGTAGCTTTATAACCGTTAGTGGGTTCCGGATCTCGTGGGCGATTTCTGCGGCCAGCATCCCAAGTGTCGTCAGCTTTTCGTTTCGGCGGAGGGAATCCTCTGAGGTGAACACACGGGAGTAGAGGCGTGCGTTCTGAATGGCGATCGCCCCGAGACTGGCCAGCGCAGCAAAAACTTTTTTCTCGTCATTATTGAAGCGGTGCTTCTCGAGCGTGTAGGCGTTTAGAACTCCGATCACCTCATCGCCAAAAACAATTGGTGTCGATAGCATGGATGCGAGGCGCTCGTTTTTTATCACATGAATGAAATCGTTTTCTTCAGTGAAGGCTAAGTCGGAAACTTCGACTTGTTTTTTTCTGTGGATGGCCGCACTGATGGCTGAATTATTGATGGGGATCACGACTGGTTCCTCAATGGTGGTGTCGCGCCCGAACATTTTGTGCAGTTTGAGTTCCTTTTTGCCGGGAACGATAAGAAAGAGTGCGCAATAATGACAGTCCAGCAATTGTCTCCCCTCGCGCGCGAGACCTTCCAAAATCTCATCGATGTCAAGTTGCCCGACAAGGCCCTGACCCATGTTAATGAGGGATTCCAGCTGGTTCGCTTTCGTGCGCAGTTGCTGGATGAGCCAAAGCCTCGAGATGCCTCGTGCGGCTTCGTTGGTCAGCAGGGTGAGGATCTTGAGTGAGTCCTCATCAAAGGCACCGACCTCTTCACTGTCGACATTGACGACCCCTATAATAACGCCACGATCTTCCATGGGCACTGCCATTTCGGAGCGGACATCTTTTCGAACGCTGATGTAACGGGGCTCTTCCCGGACATCAGGAACGATAATTGGCCGGCCATGCAGAGCAGTCCACCCGGTAATGCCCTGTCCGAGGGCAAGTTCCATGTTGGTCCAGTTGGGCGGTAGTCCGTGTGAGACTTCCAGCTCAAGTCGCTTATTGTCGGGATTGATTAGGGAGATGGAGGCGCTGCTTGGATTTAGGACACGAACGATTTCGTGGAGGATGAACTTCAGGGCTACCTTTGGTTCATCTGTATTGGCGACAAGGCTACTGATGTGGTAGAGCGAATCGATGACCGCCATCTCAGATTCCGGTGTTTGCATTGGCCGGAGTATGCTCGCTTTTTTTTTTAGGTCGAATCCAGAATTGAGGACTAGGCTGTGGACTGGATTATTCTATCCAGGTCCTCTCTGAGGCTGAGCAAATTTGAAGTTTCGCTTTCACTCTCCTGATCCATCGTCTCGATGTAGAAGGTGTCCATGGCCACGCCGCGTTCGGTTGCGATTCTGGCAAAGCTAATATTGAAGCCCCGTTTGGAGATCAGGCGGGCCAGTTGGAAAAGCAACCCGATTCGGTCGGTGGCCTGAACCTCGATGATCGTTCGTTTCAAAGAAAGTTCGTGATAAACATCCACGCTCGGGGGGAAGGGTGCCGGCAGCATGTCTTTGTTCTTTTGGGCCGATTTTTGCTTTTTCTCAAATTCCTGAAGCGCGGGCAATAAATCCTGATTCTCGACCAGAGCCTCTTTCAACCGCTTTTCAAAAACTTCCTTTGACTGTGGGTTGGTCACGATGCCACCACCGGGTTCAATGATGTAGAAGGTGTCGATCGAGATGTGATCGTTTCTTGATATCGCCTTGGTGCTGATAATGTTGACGCCGGCAAGGGAGAGGGCCCCGGCCAGTTTGTAGAAGAGACCGGCCCGGTCCCAGGTAACGACATTTACGACCGTCATGCTTAGGTCGTCGTCGTTTTTCCAGTCGACGATCGGGGCGAGCGCTCCGACTGATTCCGCCTTTTGGATCTGGCTGAGCAGTCGGTTAACCATGCGCAGGTGGAGTTCGATATCAGCTTCGTCGGTATTGATGAAATAGCGTTCGGGGAGCAAGCTGAAGTGGGCTTCAATTTCCTCCGTCGAGATGCCCTCGATTTTCCGTTCAAGTATTTCCTGCTGTAGCATTTTAATCTTTTCCTCCTGTTTCGTCTTGAGAGTCTTTTCGTCTTCGAACTGTTCTAGAGTCTTCAAATACAAGGTCCTGTGCATCATGTCCTTATGGCCGTTCCAAAGGGTCGGTGCAGTGCCGCGGGCATCGCAATAGGTATGGGCGTAAAGAAACCTCAGCTTCTGCGGATCCTCGACGAAGTCCGCAAAGGCAGCCGCTGTTTCGGGGTCATCAAGATCAAATCTTTGCCAGAATCGTGCCATTTCAAGATGGCTTCGAATAATAAACAAAATTTGTTCTTGTTGATCTTTGGGGATGCCGAATCGATTGAGGATCGGCTTGGCGATTTTTGAGCCACTGAGCGCATGACCTTTTATACCCTCGGGTTTGCCGATGTCGTGTAAAAGGAGCGTGAGGTAGAGAAGGAGGGGGTCGTCATTTTTGCGTAGTTCCTTCTCATATTGCGCATATTCCGAGTCATTTTTCCGGAAGATGAGGTCGAGGTGTTTAATCGTATGCAACACATGGATATCTGCTGTATAGCGGTGATAGTATTCATGCTGCACCATGCAGCTCAGTTCGTCGAACTCGGGGATGTAGCGGCCGAGGACGCCGAGCTCGTGCATTTGGGATAAAACACCGTAAACCTCTCCGGGCGCGCGGAGTATGGCGCAAAAACTTTTCGCCGCAGATGGGCTGTTAATGATCGTGCGGTCGATCAGGGGCAGAGAATGGCTGATCAGGAAGCGCAGGTCGGAGTCAAGCTTGGCGCCGAATTGCTGTGCATAGCGAAACACCCGAATGAAGCGGAGCGGCTCCTTCTTAAAGACGTTCTTGGTCTCGGCGGAGAGGATCTTCTCGTGCAGTTGGAAGCCGTCGATGCGCTTAATGGGAAGATGCTGGTGGGCGCGAAGGGCTTCGCGAAAGCTAATCCGGGTTTTGCCTTGATTCGCGAGGGCCATGCGTTCTTTCAGCATACTGGAAGTCTGGAAGATGGTGCGGGCTGCGAAGTAGTAGTCCTTCATGAAGGCTTCCACCCGGCGGAAGATGTCGCGTTGCGGATAGCCCAGTCTCTCGGCAATTTTCGGCTGCTGCTCAAGCAGAAGCTTGTCGGTAGGTCTCCTGTTCTGCAGATGCACCTCGGTTCGTGTGCGCAAGAGAAAGTCGTAGGCCTTGCGCATGGCTTTTCTTTCATCTTTGCGCAGTAGATTTGCCCGGACGAGTTCGGAAAGGGAGCGGTGCCCGAATTTAATATAGGCCATCCAAAGAATGTTTTGATAGTCCCGCAGGCCACCCACACCGTTTTTTATATCCGGCTCCTGCAGATAAATGGTGTCACCGGCTTTAGCGTGGCGTTTGGCTTCATCGGTCAGCCTCTGTTGGATATAAGCCCGCGGGTCATCCTTCTGGCAAAAGTCTTTAAACTTTTTTTGCAGGTAGTTGTTGAGGTCCTCGGAGCCGCAAATGAGCCGCGATTCGAGAATGGCATTTTTCGACTGTATTTCTCTTCTTGCTTCTGCGATGGCCTCTTTCGGGTTTCTGGAAGCGTGGCCCAGCTTCAGCCCGAGGTCCCAGAGGGGGTAGAGGATCTCCTCCGCCAGAACGGACTGGAAATGTTCCAGCTTTTTTCCCGAGGCATTGTCGGGGTAGAGGAACATGATATCGATGTCGCTGTGTGGGTTCAATTCACGGCGCCCGTAGCCGCCGGTGGCGAGAATCGCCATTCTACAGGGTAGCGGCCCATGTTCGGTCGTATAGAAGTTGAGCGCGGCTAAAAAAAGATTTTCGATCAGTACATCGATCATGGCCGCGCGGGCTTGGCAGACCTTCAAACCGGGATCTCCCTTGCTGTGGTAACGCTCGAGCATTTTGCTTTCCAACTCGAAATACCGCTTATACGCCGGCAGTTGCTGACTCCGGGGTATGCCCGGCTCAAACGCGAGCCGTTTCTGCGCGTGCCTGTGGAGTCTTCGAAAGAGTGGATTGTCCTGAATCGGCATATTACGGGGTAGCTCTATGGAAGTTTATTAAAACCGCGGGCGTCAATGGAGTTTGAGGGAGTAAACTGCTCTTCAGGCCAAGCTTGACAAAGGCGCGTGGTCTTTTGACCTAAGGAGCTTCGATAAAACATAAACAGACAAAAGAAAGTAAATACAGATGCAAATTTCCAATGGAACCGTCGTCTCGATGGATTACGCGCTCAAGTCCGACGAGGGCGTGATGATCGACCAGTCACAACCCGGCCAACAGCTTACCTATTTGCACGGCCATAAGAACATCATCCCCGGGCTGGAATCGGCTCTCGACGGTAAGTCGGTGGGCGATGAGGTTGAGGTCCGCGTAAGCCCGGAGGAGGGATACGGCGAGAAAAACCCGGCTCTCGAGCAAATCGTCCCCAAGGATCGCTTCCAGGGGATTGAGGACATCCAGGTGGGTATGCAATTTCAGGCCAACACGGACCAGGGCCCGATCTCAGTGCGTGTGGTCAATGTTGAGGGTGACGAGGTGACTGTAGACGGAAATCACCCGCTCGCGGGACAGCACTTAAACTTCACGGTCACGATCCAAGAGGTGCGATCGGCTACAGAAGAGGAGCTTGCTCATGGCCACGTCCACCAGTCCGAGGGCTGTTGTGGCGGAGGCGGGGAGTCCGGTGGCTGCGGTTGCTCCGATTAGCTGCTCTCCGGCTCCTCCGTCGGTCGCAGATCGTAAGAAGAGCTGTGTATTTCGTTGCGGGTGCGTGCTTTTCCGAATTGGATTATTCGGAATCGCTCTCATTACATAACACCGACCTGCTTTTCGAAAACGCATGGCGAAAAAGGCAAAAAATCAGACAGCAGACAGTAAAACCGTGTCTCAGAAGCCGCGGCGCGCCCGTTCACGCCCCGCGCTGGCTTTGATGTGCTTCACGCTTGCGATCATGGCTTTGGTCGCTGTCTGGGACTTTGAGCTTACACAGTCGCGCCAGCATACAACGGAAACCGATGAAAATCTGGTTGGAGTGCTTGGGGCGGAAGGTTCTTTTTGGGCCTTTTACATCATAGGGGTTGCTGCATGGTTAGGGCCTTTTTATCTCCTCTGGCTGAGCGTCCGATTTTTGATCCAGCAAGAGCCTCGTAAGCGAATGTTTTGTGCAACGGCTTCGCTCCTTTCTTTACTGTGTGCGTCGGGCCTGGCGTCGATGCTGGAAAAGACACAAACAGCGAAGATGGAGGGAAGTGTTTTCGAGCACCAGCTTTCGGAGGGGCTTGGCGGTATCGTTGGAACCTTTATTGCCTCGACGGCACTGTCACCCTATATCGGAACCTTTGGTGCTTTTCTCGTCTTACTGATGGGAGTGCTTATCGGGTCGATCATTGTCTTCACAGATAATCTTGGCCGTTTATTCGAATGGGTGCAGACGCGCATCCGCGGCTTTCTTGCAGGCCGTGCCGAATCGAAAGAGGCGCGGCGTCAGCGTAAAGCGGAGGAAGCCGAAGCCAGAAGGTTGGAGAAGGGAGAGGCTGCGCGAGTAAAGGCTGCAGCAAAGGCGCAAAAGGCAGCGGAGAAGGCATCCCGACGAGGGAAGCGGGAGAGAAGTGCTCATTCGCATGAATCTGCCGACGCGGATACACAGGACAAAACCGAGCGCCGGCCGTCACTGTTAAGTGGAGCTCCGGTTCCCGTCGCCTCGGAAAAAAACGGACCTGGGGCAAAGCGCCCGCACCAACTTAAACCGGTGCCGGTTTCCAAAACCGAGGAGGAAGCGGAAACTCCCGCCGGGAGCCCGAAGCCGAAACTTGACCCAAGCATGATAAAGATTGTTTCGGGGGAAAAAACTGAAAAAGCGGTCGCTAGTATTCCTGAACGGCGCGGCAATTACGTCTTTCCGCCGCTCGATCTTCTGGCGGAGGCTCCTGATGATAGTAATTTTGCCGCTGAGGACCATGCCGGGACGATGCAGGCCCTCGTGCGCACGTTGGACGAATTCGGAGTAAAAGTAATTCCCGGCGAGATTCATACAGGCCCCGTCATCACCCGCTACGAGGTTACGCCCGCCCCCGGGGTGCGCGTTGAGAAGATCGTAAACCTCGACAAAAATATTGCATTGGGGCTAAAGGCGCTATCGGTGCGGATTCTGGCTCCGGTTCCCGGTAAGGGGACAGTGGGAATCGAAGTGCCCAACAAGTCGGCACAGGCGGTCTGTATGCGCGACATCGTTGAGTCGAAGGCTTGGGCCGAAGCCAAGGCCGAGATACCGGTGGTTCTGGGCAAAGACGTTACGGGTAAGCCCATTGTGGCCGATTTGACCAAGATGCCGCATGTGCTCATCGCGGGGTCGACCGGGTCGGGTAAGACGGTGTGTATTAATGCGATCATCGCCTCCCTGCTCTACCACTCCGGCCCGGAGGATCTCCGGTTTATCATGGTCGATCCCAAGGTGGTTGAAATGCAGATGTATAATGCGCTGCCGCATATGTTGATCCCGGTTGTTACGGAGCCGAAGAAAGTGCCTGGCGCGCTCAAATGGTTAATTGCGGAGATGGACCGGCGCTACCAAATATTCGCCAAGGAGAATGTGCGCAACATCGCGGGCTTTAATGCGAAGATCGCGAAATCAAAGGAAGAGCAGGCCAAGGCTGAAGCCATGGATGCAGACATGAGCCCCGAGGAGCGGGCCGCGATCCAAAAGATTGAGGTGCCGCGCGATGACGATGCTTTCGAAATTCCGCGCAAGAAGCTGCCTTATATTGTGTGCGTGATTGATGAGTTGGCGGACTTGATGATGGTGGCTCCGGCGGATATCGAGACCTGTATCGCCCGGATCGCGCAGCTCGCCCGGGCAGCCGGTATTCATCTGATTCTCGCGACGCAGCGACCGTCGGTCAATGTCATCACTGGTGTGATCAAGGCGAATCTCCCCAGCCGTATTTCATTCAAGGTGGCCTCGAAAGTCGACAGCCGAACGATCCTCGATGGCGGCGGGGCAGAGGCTTTGATCGGGAAAGGGGATATGCTTTTCATTCCCCCGGGAACTTCGACGCTGGTGCGCGCTCAGGGGGCCTTTGTTTCGGACGACGAGATTAATGCGATCGTCGAGTTCCTGAGGGAAAAGAATGATCCGCCGGTGTTTGCGGAAGAAGTTCAGCGCCAAATTGATGCGGGCGGCGAGGATGAGGGCGACGGAGGACTCGGTGGCGGAGATGGTGGTGACGAACTACTGGGCGATGCAATTGATGTGCTGCGCAGCACAAAACGGGCATCAACCTCAATGCTTCAGCGCAGGTTGCGAATCGGCTACAACCGGGCGGCCCGCCTGATGGAGGAACTTGAGGACCGGGGTATCGTTGGGCCGGAGAACGGATCAAGCCCCCGCGAAATCATGGTCGATTTGGACGCGATGTAAAAAAAGGTCCGTCGAAAATAAACGACGGACCTTCGAAATTTGACCTGTTGGGGTGGCTAACTGAAAGCAGGCGAGCTGATTGAGCTGTTGCCGGCGGCAACCGTCAAATTCTCACCCTCGGCCCAAATTTCGTCATTGATGAGAAACTTGAATGTGATCGGGCCTTTTGCGCCTGTGCTGAACGACCACTCGTAAGGGCTGATATTCTCGAGAGCAGTTCCTTTCTCCCAACTCAGTCCAGCGCCCTCGCCACGGATAAAGAGGCTATTGCCGAAGCCGACATCAACGTTGGCGACGATCGTCGTCGTCGTTTTTTTTGCGGGTGATTTTTTCGCCGCTTTTTTTGCTGGAGCCGGTGTCGCTTTTTTAGCCGCAACTTTCTTTGCAGGAGCTTTTTTGGTTGGCGCTTTTTTAGCAACCGGGGAGGCGGATTTTGCGGCCTTTTTAGTCGTCGTCTTTTTTGCTGGCATACTGTCCTTTCGGGTTCGGGTGAGTGAGTTGTTTGTTAGCTGGAAGGGGGCGGAAAGCACCGCCCCGGAAGCCGTGAGCAGAAAAGAGGCCAAAAATAAATTGATCGAGTCTATTTTTCTTGAAAAGAAGCTAGTTTTCGTCCCGCCCAACGCGGCTCACTCGCCCGTGAGCAGGTAGATCACCTCCTCGGCGAGATTTTTGGCGTGGTCGGCGATCCTCTCAATGGATCGGGAGATCAGGATCGTCTCAATCTGAGTGGAAGCTTCGATACTCTCACCTCCCGTTACCCCGGATAGTT
>Ga0102948_1000742_pt1 | contig 12904 bp, 8 predicted proteins | sample SalPonA_A_H2O_MG_FD_78211 | JGI IMG/M metagenome (GOLD analysis project Ga0102948, IMG submission 78211) | Water microbial communities from South San Francisco under conditions of wetland restoration - Salt Pond MetaG R2A_A_H2O_MG | ecosystem: Environmental > Aquatic > Non-marine Saline and... | reverse complement strand
CATTTAAGGTATAGTTTTATTACTGTCTTCACCATGAAAGTAAAGTTAATGAAGTGAATATTGTAAAAGTTTTTGATTACGTGGTGACTGACACTGTTTTTTTACGGGCTGTTTCGAAAGTTCAGGTAAAGAAAAGTACCATCACCGACGAACTCAACCATTGAGGTAACTATGAAAATACTCGTACCAGTCAAGCGCGCGATTGACTATAACGTAAAGGTAAGAGTGAAGGCCGATAATACCGGCGTTGACCTTACCAATGCAAAAATGGCAATTAACCCATTTTGTGAAATAGCCGTGGAAGAAGCGGTTAGGTTAAAAGAAAAAGGGGTAGCCACCGAAATCGTGGTCGTTTCTATTGGCGATAAGAGTTGCCAAGAGCAAATTCGTACCGCGCTAGCACTCGGTGCAGATCGTGGTATCCAAATTGATACCGACCAAAACCTTGATTCGCTACAAATTGCTAAACTGCTTACTAAAGTGGTTGAAGAAGAGCAGCCTTCGTTGGTTATTCTTGGCAAGCAGAGCATTGATTCTGATAACAATCAGACAGGTCAAATGCTAGCAGCCTTAACCGGTATGCCTCAGGGGACATTTGCCTCTGAAGTGGTGGTTGAAGGTGATAAAGTTAATGTAACTCGCGAAATTGACGGTGGGCTTCAAACTGTTGCACTTTCATTACCTGCTGTAGTAACAACTGACCTTCGCCTTAATGAGCCTCGTTATGCGTCGCTGCCAAACATTATGAAGGCAAAACGCAAACCTCTTGACGTTAAATCAGCGGCTGACTTTGGCGTTGAGCTTGTGTCTAACGTTACCGTGCTAAAAGTGACTCCTCCCCCAACGCGCGAAGGCGGTATTAAAGTCGCTGATGTGGCTGAGCTAGTGGATAAACTGAAAAACGAAGCAAAGGTGATCTCATGACAGTTCTTGTATATGCCGAACACGATAATTCAAGCCTAAAAACTGAAACCCACAAGCTTGTTTTTGCTGCACAGAAAATGGGTGGAGATATCCATGTTCTTGTTGCGGGCGAAGGATGTCAAGCGGTCGCAGATCGTGCTGCAACTATTGAAGGTGTATCTAAGGTTATTGTTGCCGATAACGCCGCTTATAAATATCAATTGGCGGAAAATGTGGCTGACCTGGTCGTTGAACTGGCAGCTGATTATAGCCATGTGTTAGCAGCGGCGACAACCACGGGTAAGAACTTTATGCCGCGTGTGGCAGCCCTATTAGACGTTGCGCAAATTTCAGATATTATCGGCGTAGAGAGTGAAGACACGTTTGTACGTCCTATCTATGCGGGCAACGCGATCGCGACGGTTCAGTCGTCTGATAGCAAGAAAGTAATTACTGTACGTGCAGCATCTTTCGATGCGGCATCAGAAGGTGGTAGTGCAGAGATTGCTGCAATCGATGTAGTGAAATCTAGCGATAAATCAGGATTTGTTGCAGAAGAGCTTACTGAGTCAGAACGCCCTGAACTTACTGCAGCGGACGTTGTAATTTCTGGTGGTCGTGGTATGCAGAACGGTGAGAATTTCTCATTGCTTGAAGGTATTGCAGACAAATTAGGTGCAGCAATGGGCGCGTCACGCGCTGCAGTAGACGCGGGTTTTGTACCTAATGACATGCAAGTGGGTCAAACCGGTAAGATTGTTGCGCCACAGCTTTACATTGCTGTAGGCATCTCTGGCGCCATTCAGCATCTTGCAGGCATGAAAGACTCAAAAGTCATTGTTGCCATTAATAAAGACGAAGAAGCGCCAATTTTCCAAGTTGCTGATTATGGCTTGGTGGGTGACTTGTTTGATGTGCTTCCTGAATTGGAAAAAGCGTTGTAGACGTTTATTACACGCGATAAAAAAGGCTGCCTTTGGCAGCCTTTTTTGTGTTAGTCACACGCTAACTAGTGAGTTTTCTTCTACGCTAACGTTAGAGGGGACATAGCCATCGGCTTCCCAATCATTTTCCCACTTTTCATCATCGAGTAAATAACGAAACTCATACTCGTTGTCTTTTTCAAGGTTGACGGTAAGTGTAAATTCGCCGCTCTTTAGCTTTTTCATAGGAAGCGCTTTCGCGTCCCACTGGGTGAAATCACCACATAGCTTTGCTTTGCTTACATTTTTTGCAGCTTCAGCATCTAGCTTAAACGTCACCTTGCAAACCGGCTTTGATTTTAAATATTGCTTTTTTAGACTCATGGGAGTGTGTTCCTTCAACGTACGACTGTTTTATTTTGTGTAAATAATTGGGAGTGCACTTGAGTGCCAAATAATATTGGTCAAAATTCACGCTCAAATCAATAATACTTTTGAGTATGTATATAATTTTTTTATAAATGAAGGCGGGTTTGGCGATAAAAGAACGCTGCTACACATTTTTTAACAATCAATATGAGCACTTTTTACAGAAAAAAAGTACACTAACGCATACAAAAAAAATAATAGCTATGGCGATACGTTACCGTTTTAAAAGCAATTTTACGCTTGTTTATACGTGAGCGGGACGTGGCAATTTATAAGGGAAAGGGAATGAGCAACGCAGTGTTTAAGGCTGGGATACCACTGGGTATCATACTTATTGGGTTTGTTGGCGCAGCCGTAATGATTTCATCGAAAAAGCCGCCCGAACAGGCCCCTGTCGAAAAAACCGCATTTTTAGTTGGCGCAAGTGAAGTACAGGCCGAGCCAGTAAGCTTTATCGTCAACTCGCAAGGCAACGTGGTTCCGCGTAATCAAACTTCATTAAGTGCTCAGGTTAATGGCCGAGTCGTCGACTTAGCAGATAATTTCATTACTGGGGGGATGTTTAAAAAGGGCGACGTGCTCGCCACACTTGAGAAGGACGATTACCTAACCGATGTTAAATTAGCAGAGGCAGAACTTGCGCAAGCAACGGCCTCGTTTGAGGAAGAGGTAGCGCGTGGGAAGGTTGCCGAACAAGAATGGCGTTCTGTTCGTGATGTACCACCACCACAACTTGGTTTGAGAAAGCCGCAGTTGGCTAGAGAGCAAGCGAACGTGAAGGCCGCAGAGGCAAAACTTGAACGGGCCAAAAGAAACCTTGCTAGAACAGAAATCCGAGCACCGTATAACGGGATCGTTGTCGCCCGAAATATCGATTTAGGGCAATTCATAAGCGCAGGTACTACAATTGGTATGTTGTATTCAACGGATACGGCCGAAGTGCGCTTACCAATGACTGACAGTGATTTAATGTTTGTCGATATTGGCAAGCAGTCTGACAGCGAGGCTAATGTCATACTACGTGCAACGGTTGGTGGTATTGACCGTCAATGGAAGGGAACCTTAGTTCGCTCAGAAGGTGTGCTGGATACGGGCAGCCGTGTTATTTACGCTATTGTTGAAGTTAACGACCCTTATGCTCTTGATGATAAGAACAACGTACCGCTTCGTTTTGGGCAATTTGTTGAGGCTGAAATTACCTCGCGTAAAAATGAAAATTTGATTGTTCTACCTCGCAGTACACTTCGCTTAGACAATACCATATTAACCGTTAACAACGATCGCGAAATCGAAATCAAAGACGTAGACGTGGCGCGTACCACCTCTGAACATGTATATATTGCTGGAGGAATAGACAACGGTGCGTTAGTGGTAACCAGTGCAGTTCCCAACCCGTTTAACGGAATGAAGGTACGGTTACCCGGCGATGAGCCTGCACTTCCGCCTGAAGCGGTAAACGATAAAAAAGATGACTCACAGTCAATCGTCAATAGCAAAGATACGACGTCAGAGGGGGCCGAATGAGTACTATAGATACGCAAAAAGGCCTTATCGCTTGGTTTGCGCGTAATCATGTGGCTGCAAACCTGCTTATGTGGTTGCTAATAGTAGGCGGTATCTTCTCGGCATTTAGTATCCAAAAACAGGTTTTTCCTAGTTTTGATATAGACGTTATTAATGTCCGAGTTCCCTATCTTGGCGCGGCGCCTCAAGAAGTTGAAGAGGGCGTTATTCTAAAAATAGAAGAGTCGTTAAAAAACCTTGAGGGCATAAAGCAACTTACGTCTACCGCAGTAGAAGGTATGGGAACGGTTAGTATTCAAGTTGAAGAAGACTACGATGTCCAGTCGCTACTTGATGAAGTGAAAGTGCAAGTTGATGCGATTCCAAGTTTTCCCGGAGATACCGAAAAACCCGTTGTTTATCGTCAGAAAATTCAACAGGACGTAATGTGGGTATCGGTTTACGGTGATGCAAGCGAGCGCGAGCTTAAAGAGTTTGCGAAAGACTTACGTGACGATATCGCTAACCTTCCAGGTATATCGAGTGTTCAAGTTGTAGGCGCAAGAGATTATGAGATTTCATTAGAGTTGTCAGAAGTTGATTTGCAAAAATACAATTTAACCTTCTCTGATGTCGTAAGGCGCCTTTCACAATCAAGTGTTGATTTACCTGGTGGCTCAATCCGAACAGAAAACGGTGATATCCTCTTACGTACGAAAGGTCAGGCATACACTGGCTGGGACTTTTCGCAAATCGTGCTGGTTACTAACCCTAATGGCACCCGCGTAACACTTGGCGACGTAGCGTTTATAAACGATGGGTTTATCGAAAATAATCAATATGCGATGTTTGATGGAAAGCCGGCGACGAGTTTGCGAGTGCGTGCGGTGGGAGATCAAAATGCATTAGAAATTTCTGAGCAAGTTAATACCTATCTTAGTGCGGCCAAAGAGGACTTTCCGTCACATATCACAGCAGATATATGGGGCGACAGTTCATTCTATCTTGCCGATCGCTTGAACATGATGTTGGAAAATATGTTTTTCGGCGCATTATTGGTATTTTTAGTGTTGTCGTTGTTTCTAAAAATTAAGCTGGCGTTTTGGGTGATTGTGGGGCTTCCTGTTTGCTTTCTGGGCACGCTCTTTGTTATGCCTATGGAAATGGTTGGTGTATCCATCAACATGCTTAGTTTGTTTGCCTTTATTTTGGTTCTTGGGATTGTGGTCGATGATGCCATTATTATGGGCGAATCGGCGTATTCAGAAATTGATAAGAAAGGGCATAGTGCAGACAATGTTATTGCCGGGGTAAAGAAAGTTGCGATGCCCGCAACCTTTGGTGTATTAACCACAATAGCTGCATTTACGCCAATGCTAATGGTGTCGGGCCCGTTTGGTATCATTTGGAAAACCATTGGTGCCGTGGTCGTTGTGTGCCTTATTTTCTCTCTTATTGAATCAAAACTTATTTTACCCGCTCATTTAGTACACATGAACTTAAAGCCTTACGACCCTGCTAAGGCAAATAAACTTCAGAAGTTCAGAGACTTCTTCAGTGAAGGTATCAAACGTTTCATTAACAACCAGTATGCACCGTTTTTAGCCAAAGCCATTCGAAATAGGTACACCACGGTATCTGTGTTCCTCGCAATGCTTATTCTAACCGTAGGTTTATTTGGTGGTGGGATCGTTCGCTTTGTCTTTTTTCCGAATATTCCAAGCGACTTTATGTTTGCAAGCTTCGAACTTGAACCTGGCTCGTCGTTAAGTCAACGAGATCAAGTATTAACAACAATGCGTGAAGCCATGCAACGAATGGACGAGCAGGTAGAAGAGGAAACGGGTGAATCCGTTATTAAGCATGCAATCGCGTTTGATAACGGCAACCTAGGCGGGCAAGTATTTACTGAGCTTACCAAAGGTGAGACTCGAACGCTGACTGATTTTGAAATTCAGCAGCGTTGGCGCGATGAGATGCCAGAAATTCCGGGTGTGAAATCTTTTAATATTAATTCACCGGGCGGTCCCGGAGGTGGTTCGGATCTCAGTTTTGAATTTAGCTCTGGCGATATTACAGCGTTGCGCGCCATCAGTGACGAACTCAAGAGTGCATTGGCCGGTTACGAAGGCGTAACCGATATCAATGATACATTTTCAGGCGGTAGTGAAGAAATTCAGCTATCTCTTAAGCCCCAAGCCGATGCGCTAGGGATTACGCTGCAACAACTTGGTCAGCAGGTCCGTTTTGGTTTTTATGGTGCAGAGGTACAACGTATTCAACGTGATGATGAAGAAATTAAAGTCATGGTGCGTTATCCAAAAGCACAAAGAAGCTCTATTGAACACCTAGAGAACATGCGAGTGCGTGCGCCAAATGGCCAGGATATTCCGTTTGAGCAGGTTGCAACATTCACGGTGGGGCAAGGGTTTGACTCAATTGTTCGTGTCGATGGTAAACGTTCGGTGTCGGTAACCGGTGCTGTTGACAAGGCACTTATGGATCCGTCTGAAATTACTCGAGAAGTGATAGATACTATTATGCCGGATTTACTGGCTCGTTATCCAAACGTTGAATTTCAACTGATGGGGAATTCGAAAGAGCAAGGCGAAGCGATATTTAGTCTTCTACAAGGCTTATTGTTCGCGCTATTTGCAATTTATGCATTACTTGCCATACCGCTTAAGTCTTACAGCCAACCAGTGATCATCATGTCGGTGATACCGTTTGGTGTGGTGGGGGCCATTATAGGGCATTTAGTGTTAGGCATGGCCGTCAGTGTATTGTCGGTGTGCGGTATTATCGCGTTATCGGGAGTCGTGGTAAATGACAGCCTGATTATGGTTGATTTCGTTAACCGTGCAAGAAAAGAAGGGCTATCACTTAAAGAGGCCGCGATAAGCGCGGGTACGCAGCGTTTTAGAGCCATCATTCTTACGTCACTTACCACCTTTATGGGGCTAATGCCTATTGTGTTTGAGCGCAGCTTACAAGCACAAGTGGTCATCCCAATGGCTATTTCCCTTGCCTTTGGTATTTTATTTGCCACGATAATTACGTTACTACTAGTGCCAGCGCTTTACCTTATCCTCGATGATATTAAGTCGATATTTAAAGGTAAAAAACGAAGTAACAATGAAACACATCGCTAAGTAGAACATGCCGGGTAGACACCCGGCGTCATGTTTTTAAGGTTTGACATAAATGAAATATAAAATAATGACCTCTATTACCTTATTGGCGACGTCGATGGCGCTGTTTTCGTGTGTTAGTAGCAATGAAGATAATACGTTGATGCCAGGCAACACCGATGAGAACGCTGTCTTTGCCACGCCGATAAATTATCCGGCTACACGAACCGTGACCCAGGTAGATAATTATCACGGCACTGAAGTGTCAGATCCCTATCGTTGGCTAGAAGCAGAAAAAAGTACAGAGGTTGCTGCATGGGTTAGTGCTCAAAATAGTGTTGCTCGTCCTTTTTTAGAGGCGTTGCCAAGCAGAGATACTTACAAGGAGCGCCTAACCGCATTGTGGGATTACGAAAAGTATCAAGTGCCTTTCACGGTGAATGGCAGGGTATTTCACTCATACAATGATGGTCTGCAAAATCAATATGTACTGTGTGTTTCTGACAGTACTGATGCGCAAGCTGACGTCCTCCTTGACCCCAACACGCTCAGCGATGATGGAACCGTCTCTATGGCAAGTTACGAGATAAGCCCAAAGGCTAACTATCTTGCCTATTTACTGTCTGACGGCGGTACTGACTGGAAGACCATCCATGTTAGAAACGTTAATTCCAAAAAAGATAGCGTTGATGTCATTGAAGGGGTTAAGTTCACCAATGTTGCTTGGTTGAGTGATGAAAGTGGCTTTTTCTATTCACGTTACCCGAAAGACAGCGAAGGGAACTGGGACGATAGCAAAGCGGTGGCTATCTACTTCCATCAGTTAGGTTCGCCCCAATCACAAGATAGTAAAGTGTTTGCTTTTGAAGATAAGCCAACGTGGAACCCATACCCAGCGGTTATCAACAACGATACTACGTTACTCATTTCTGTGTTTGAAGGGTACCAAGCGAACGGCGTATACACTAAATCGCTAGAAGATAGCGATGCTCCCGTTAAGCCTATTTTTGATAAGTGGGATGGGCGCTATGATTTAATCGGTGAGGCCAACAATGCGCTTTACTTCCAGTCGACCGCAAACGCGCCGACGGGTAAAGTGTTAAAAGTTGATATTGACGGCAACAATGCGCAAACGATTGTTGAAAGTAAAGGCGCGACACTTAATGGCGTAAGCTTATTAGGTGATAAACTTTTTGCGCAGTACTTAAGTGATGTTAAGTCAAATGTCATTGTGTATAGCCTAGATGGCGATACGCTGAATACTCTTTCGTTTGATGATATCGGTCGCGTTACCGGTTTTTACGGAAGTAAAGATGCGAAAACTACCTTCTATAAATTGACGGGGTTTACTAACCCTGGTGCTATTTACGAATACGACATTGAGACCGGTGAACAGCAGCATTTTAAAACCATAGAATCCGGCGTCGATTACTCCCAATTTGAAACTAAGCAAGTGTTTTACCCCAGTAAAGACGGTACCAGCATTCCCATGTTTATTGTTCATAAAAAAGGGATAACACTGGATGGGCGCAATAAGACTTTATTGTATGGATACGGCGGGTTTAATGTTTCCTTATTGCCTAGTTACTCAGTGTCACGCATGGTATGGGTCGAGCAGGGGAACGTGCTTGCCATTGCAAATTTACGTGGCGGTGGAGAATATGGCCAACAATGGCACAAAGCAGGTACGAAACTTAATAAGCAAAATGTGTTCGATGATTTTATCGCGGGCGCTGAGTACCTGATAGAACAAGGTTATACCACACCCGATTCGCTTGGTATTCAAGGCGGAAGTAATGGTGGTCTCTTGGTCGGTGCCGTTACCACACAACGTTCAGACTTATTTTCTGCTGCATTACCGGCTGTGGGGGTATTAGATATGTTGCGCTACCACACGCCCAGCGCCAATGCCCGTGCTTGGTCGTCAGATTATGGTTTAAGCGAAAACAAAGATGAATTCGAGGCGTTGTATGCTTATTCGCCGTTGCATAATACTGAAGCAGGCGTGTGCTATCCTGCAACGCTGGTAATAACTGGCGATCATGACGATAGGGTTGTGCCGTGGCACAGTTATAAATACGCCGCGCAGCTGCAAGCGCATCAAGGGTGTAACAGACCCGTATTGTTACGTGTAGAAACGCGAGCTGGGCACGGTGCAGGCACGCCAACATGGATGCGTATTGACGGCTATGCCGACCAATGGGCATTTTTGGAAGCGATGCTAAAATAGCATACCGCAATTCACATGTTGAAAAGCCGAGACAATCCGTCTCGGCTTTTTTGTTTGCATTTTATACAAAATTAAATATACTGTATGTATAAACAGTATTTGGAGGTGTCAATGCAAACAGGCATAAAAGCAGTTGATCAACTCATTGAAAAGTACGGGCTCTTGCGTGTTCCAGGGGAAGATGCCTTTCAGCGACGTATACAGCTGATGGGTGGCGATAAACGAGCAGAGTTTCTGCCGTTTTGTATGTATCAAAAAGTGATGTATGCGCCCATGTCTAAACATTTTACGGTGCATCATTTTTATTTGCCCGCGAGAAAAGCGAAGTTGGCTAGCTTTTTATTTGATGAAAAAGGGCAGCTAGTTGAGCAGGTGTATTATCAAAAAGTGGCAAAAATGGTGAACGTGTGCCGTAAGCTGCATCAGATTTTAGTGAAGCACACGCAAGAGGTGGGTTTGGCTGCATAATGATGAATGCGTACCGATGTCGATATTGCTAGCATTCACGATATTGGCAGGTTGTGTGTAATGTATAGTCAATAAAAAAGCGATGGGGTTATCCATCGCTTTTTGTTGTTATAAAACCAAATGCGTAATGCTATTAGTAGTATGTATATTTAACTTCCACACCCCAAATACGTGGTTCGTTAACGATACCGGTAAGGTTGTTAAAGTCGATTGCACCTTTCACGTTGTCTTCATCAGTAATGTTTCTACCAAATAAGGCTACCGTGTAGTTGTGCTCGAAGTTTTCGTAACCTACGCGTAGGCCGCCTTCAAAGTTGTTATCCGTTGTGAATTCAACCGCTTCATACAAGAAGATGTTGGTTTCACCTTGGAATGCCCAATCAGTAAATACAAAGAACTCACCGTTGTCACCCATTGGAATAGCGTAGCGTGCTGTGAAATTGAAGATTGACTCAGGCGCCTGTGGGAAAGGGTTGCCGTCGATAGACGCAACAAAGCCGTCAGGGCGTGGGTCGGTTACTGTACAGTTTCCATCGAAACCAGCACCAGCATTTGTACCACATGGAGATACTGTTAGTGTATCGTCTTGTATTTCAGTGTGGTTATAGCTGTAGCCTGCGGTAAAGGTAAGTTCGTCCGTCGCCAACCATTATGCGTCAACTTCAAAACCATAGGCTTCACCTTGGTCAGCATTCACTAGTGACGTGAAGTTATTGCCACCACCAATCGCTGAGAACTGCATATCATCTACCGTGTAGTAGAATGCAGCAGCGTTTAGGCGAAGAGTGTCATCAAGAAGGTCTGACTTGAAACCAATCTCAAAAGAGTTAATGGTTTCTGCATCAGCAACAGACGGCGCACCTTCAAATGCAACATCTCGGCCTTGGATTGTTTGTGCTCTGAAGCCGTTGGCGTAACGAGCAAAAACAGATATGTCGTCAGTAACATGGTAGTTCGCGCTAAGCTCGAAACTAGCTTGGCCGTCGTCAACGTTAATGTCTTCATAGTCTTGTACGCTAGCAGCGCCAATAACCAACGCAAAACCATTTACGTTTTGTTCGCCAACCACTAAAGATTTCTTGTCGTGTGTGTAACGAACGCCACCCGTAATGTTTAGCTTTTCATTCACTTGATAAGACGTTTGGCCAAAGAGTGCCCATGTTTGGTTTTCGTGGAAAACGGTAGAAGCACCAAAGAAACCATCAATGCTGGTTACGTTAAACGATGCATCGTAATAAAATGCACCTAGTTGCCAGTTCATTGCGTCTGTTGTGTTGCTAGATAGACGGAACTCTTGAGTGTACTGCTCAAGATCGTCAAGGTTGTCTTGTGTTACCGCAGAGAACGGAATAAAGCCTGGACCTGATGTGCCGTCAGCATTGTTGAAGCCACCATCAACGTCGCCTAGGCTTGAACCATCAGCAGTTTCAATGGCTGAGATTGACGTAAACGTCACATCATCCATATCGTATTCTAGTTTAAGTGACGCACCGAAGCCTTCGTAGGCTTGCGGGTTATTATCAATACCATCGCCTTCAAGATCGCCATCATAAAAAACAGTTTCGCGATCGTAATTAGCGTTAAGGTCGTTACTACCCTTATCAAACACGTTAGCACGGAAAATAGACGCAGTACCTTCAAGGTCGCGACCATGAACATTTAACAATGCAGAAAAATCAGCTGATGGCTCCCAAAGAAGCTGTAGACGCCACGCTTTTTCATCAAATCCACCAATGGCATCATTTTCGCCAGTAAACGCGTTATCGATGTAGTCGTCGCGCTCTTGAGAAAGTACTGAAAGACGAGCAGATAAGTCATCAGTAAGACCGCCACTGATTGCGCCTTCAAAGTTCATCGTACCGTATGAACCAAATCCAGCTTTCGCATAACCTTCTAAGTCTTGTGTAGGCTTAACCGTGTCAAATTTGATAATGCCGGCTGTAGTGTTTCTACCGAACAAGGTACCCTGAGGGCCTCGTAATACTTCAACCTGTTGAACGTCAAAAAGCGGGAAGCTTTTCAGTACAACATTTTCCATTACCACTTCGTCCATGATAATTGAAACAGGCTGCGACGCTGCAAGGTCGAAATCAGTGTTACCCAAACCGCGAATATAAAAACGTGGAGCCACGCGACCGTTTGACGATTCAGCGTATAAACCAGGTACGCGAACGGCAAGTGCTAGAATGTCTTCACCGCCAGCAAACAGGCTTTCGAATTTCTCGCCACTTAACGTAGCAACAGAAATAGGAACCTCTTGTATCGATTGGGTGCGCTTTTGCGCGGTTACGGTAATTTGTTCAAGAACAGCTTCTTTTTTTTCTTGAATTACTGCTTCTTGTGCCAGAACTGATGTACTAAACGCAGCACTTACGGCTAGCGCTATAGACGCCATTTTATATGTTCTCATGTGTCCACCAAGTTGTGAAAATGTTTTGTAGTGTTGAAAATTGAAGTGTGTGCTCTTCAATGGTGCGGCATTTTACACATATGTGACGTGAAAAACCTCAATATTTTTGAAAATGTGGTTAGTTACGAATAAATTTTGCTCGATACTGAGAAGGGGATAAGCCTGTATTTTTCTTAAACAATCGCGTAAATGAACTTAAGTCTTCATAACCCACATCATTGATAATTTTCTCTAATGGGACCCGCGTCGTTTCAAGTACTTTACGTGCTTGTTCTAGCCTAATACTTTGAAGATAATGTAAAGGCGTGATTGCACAAGCTTGTTTAAAGCGTCGGATCAAGGTGCGTTCAGTCATGTTAAACCGTTCGGCAACCGCTTTATTCGTTAGGCGCAGATGAAAGTGACTTTCTAGGTAATCTTGTATTGCTAAGATATCTTTATCTTGGTGAAATTTGTGTTGTCGGCTGCTTGCATAAACGGTTTGGTTTGGGCGTGAAAAATCTAACACGTGTGACTTTGCAATGTCGCTTGCCACTTGGTAACCGCAATACCGTTCTATAAGCAATATTGCTAAGTCGATCCATGCCATGCCACCCCCGGCGCAAAAAATGGCGTCTTGTTCAGTCACCATTTTATCTGATTGTAAATCGACGGAGGGATAGTGCTGGCGAAACTTATCAGCGTAGCCCCAATGGGTTGTGGCAACCTTTCCATCTAATAAGCCCGTTTCAGCCAATAGAAAGTTTCCGGTGCAGTTTGCCGCGATATCGGCACCATTTTTTTGAAGTCGCTTAATATGGACATGCAATCCGTGGTTTTCGCGAAGCACGCCATCAATGTCACCGCCTATGGTTGGAATAAGCAAAATATGCGTGTGAGAAACATCTTCAATGGCTATATGTGGCGT
>Ga0102948_1000739_pt1 | contig 12962 bp, 13 predicted proteins | sample SalPonA_A_H2O_MG_FD_78211 | JGI IMG/M metagenome (GOLD analysis project Ga0102948, IMG submission 78211) | Water microbial communities from South San Francisco under conditions of wetland restoration - Salt Pond MetaG R2A_A_H2O_MG | ecosystem: Environmental > Aquatic > Non-marine Saline and... | reverse complement strand
GCATGTCACGCATAGAAACATTAGCCATTTTATTTTCCTCTTGGGGTTAGGCCTCCATATACCCCTTGTATCGATTCAGCCTAGGCTGAACACCCCGATACGAAGTGTCGGTATATGTGTGTTTTAATAAAAGTAATTTACTCTTTAGACAGCGGGCAAAAGCAGTAATACCATCGACCTTTCTGTCAGAGCGCGCGCTTTATATCACACCCCCTGCCCTATCTCAAGTTTTAGCAATATTTACCTGATACGTTTTCATAAAATTTCTATGCAAACTGCTGTGATTATTTTGGTGGCATGGTAGCGTCTTTTAACGGTGAATATATGGCGTCACTTTTCTACGATTAGACTTTCCTTTTAGTAAGTAATACGATCAATAATCGAATTTTGCTATACTGCCGTACAACACTGTTAAATTTTACGTTTATTCTATTTGAGAGCCCCTGTGACAGCTATAATTAAGACACCGGAAGAAATCGAAAAAATGCGCGTAGCGGGTAGACTTGCTGCGGACGTATTAACCATGATTACGCCTTACGTTAAAAAAGGCGTAACAACAGATGAGCTCAACACCATCTGCCATGACTATATCGTTAATGAACAACAAGCTATTCCAGCACCATTAAACTATGGCCACCCGCCTTTCCCTAAGTCTATATGTACGTCAGTTAATCATTGTATTTGCCATGGTATTCCCTCTGATAAAAAGCTAAAAGACGGGGATGCTATTAATATTGATGTCACTGTTATTAAAGATGGTTATCACGGTGACACCTCTAAGATGTTCATAGTGGGTAAACCATCAATCCTTGCCGAACGCCTTGCGCGCGTCACGCAGGAGTGTTTATACAAAGCGATTAGGCAAGTTAAGCCAGGTATGCGATTGGGCGACATTGGTCACATATGTCAAACTCATGCTGAAGCGCATAACTATTCAATTGTTCGCGAATATTGCGGCCATGGTATCGGCTCAAGCTTCCACGAAGAACCACAGATAGTGCATTACGGTAAACCGGGAACAGGGGAAGAACTGGTTCCTGGCATGTGTTTTACCATCGAGCCTATGGTTAACGCTGGAAAGCGCTACAGTAAAGTACTTCCAGACCAATGGACGGTGGTGACTAAAGACAGAAGCTTAAGTGCACAGTGGGAACACACATTACTGGTTACCGATGATGGCGTTGAAGTATTAACGCTTAGAGAAGAAGAAACACTAGAACGCGTTATCTCTCACGCCTAACGTGTAATGTGAAGTTATAGAGGATGCGCTCGTCTTTTCGTGTATATAGCATCCTCTACTATTTTCTATAACTTTTTCTTATATTTATTCACATTTTCACTTGCAATATGCACCGTAAAGGCACTGCGATTTCTTATCAATTCGTGATATGGTTCTCACGTTCAGAATTGTTTACGCAAGTTAAGGTGTACTTTGACCCTCCAATCGTTAATTAAAAACATTGAAAACATCTCTTCAGTAGATGACCTTGCATCTATCAAAGCATACGTTGAAGCCAGCTATGAGTGGATACAAGCATCATTTGATGTCATTCCCATCAATCAACTGGTAAATGGGCGCGCGCAATTTATTGACGCTCTGCTATGCCAACTTTGGGAGCTGTATGGGTTAGACTCAGAAAATGACTTGGCATTGTGCGCCGTTGGCGGATATGGACGAGGACATCTTCAACCCCACTCCGATATCGATTTACTCATTGTTAGCAAACGATCTTTAAAACCCGACGTTCAGGAAAAAATAAGCCTTTTCATCACATTATTATGGGATATCAAATTAGACATCGGTCAGTCTGTTAGAACAATAAAAGATACCGTTAAACTGGCGAAAGACGACATCACCATTGCCACAAACTTAGTAGAAAGCAGATTACTCTGTGGTAGTGAATCCGTCTTTGAAAAACTCTGGGAAGAAGCAAATGGCCGACATTCTTGGAGTAGCAAAGCGTTTTTCTCTGCAAAATATGAAGAGCAGAAAAAGCGACATGCTAAGTTTAATGGCACCGCGTATAACCTTGAGCCGAATGTAAAAGAAAATCCTGGATGCCTTCGTGATATTCAATCTATAGGTTGGGTAGCAAAAAAACACTTCAAAGAATATGACGGTTGGAACTTGGTGGGGCACGGTTACTTCACTGAGAACGAGCACAGTGAGCTAATTGCATGTCGGATGTACCTATGGAAGCTGCGCTGCGCTTTACACCTTGTAGCCGGTAGAAGCGAAAACAGACTACTATTCGACTATCAACCTGACGTTGCTGCCATGCTTGGTTACGGCGAAAACGGAAAAGCATCGGTCGAAAAAATGATGCGCGATTTTTTTAGAACCATTGCGCGTGTATCAGAACTTAACCAGATGCTGCTGCAACGATTCAAATACGACATGTTAAACCAAAGTGTTCAGAAGACCGTTATAATAAACGAAGACTTCGAGTTACTGGATAACATGATATCGCCTCGTCGTGAAGACGTATTCACTACGCCCGAGACCATATTAGCGTTTCTCGACACCATCACGCAAAACCCTGAAGTACAAGGGTTGAGCACAACCTGCATTCGACAATTAAGAAACGCACAACGTCAATATGACGCTTCTTACTTCGTCGACCGCCCCGAATGCAGACGCCAGTTTATGGCACTGGTTAAGCAGCCCGCGTTTTTTGATTTTGCGTGGGATATCATGCACCAATACGGTATTTTGCAGTCTTACTTACCCGAGTGGGACGCCATTGTAGGCATGATGCAATTTGATTTATTTCACGCCTACACGGTTGATGAACACACGCACCGTTTGGTAAAGCATGTCAATTACTTTTTCTCAGATAAAAATAAAGATTTCCCGCGCTGCGGGCGGATATGCCGCAATTTAGACAAGCCAGATATACTCTATATTGCAGCAATTTTTCATGATATTGCGAAAGGTCGAAATGGCGATCATTCAACATTAGGTGCTATTGACGTCGCCAAATTTTGTAAGCAACACGATGTGCCTGAAAAAGACGCAAATATGATAAGTTGGCTGGTAGAAAATCACCTACTAATGTCTGTAGTCGCGCAGCGACGAGATATCTATGACCCAGAAGTAATTAGCGAATTTGCCGGTGCTGTTCGAAGCCATAACCACCTTAACCTGCTGTATACTTTAACGCTCGCTGATATTCGGGCTACAAACGACAACCTTTGGAACGATTGGAAAGCATCGTTACTCAGAGAGCTTTATCTGATGACGCAAAAAGCATTAGAAAATGGTTTGCAGTGTCAGGTAACCATTAAGGAGCGTGTCGATACACATAAACATCAAGCTAAGCAAATTTTACAAGAACGCCCTATCAACCCAGAGTCAATCGATGCATTGTGGGCAAGGCTGGACGACGACTATTTTGTACGTTTTAAGCCAACGCAAATTGCTTGGCATACAGATGAAATTATTAAGGCACAAAATGCATGGCTATCACCTGAACATAATGGGCTGCTGGTAAAAGCGAATGATAATAGTGCTAAAGGCGGCACCGAGATTTTCATCTACGGAAAAGACAGAAAAGCACTATTTGCCCAAGTAGCGTCAGTTCTCGATAGCCGTAACTGCTCTATTCACGACGCTCATGTTACTGTGACGCGCGATGGCTACGTATTCGATAGTATGCTTATCCTTGAGAATGACGGCTCTCGATTGTCCTCAGAATCACGTATTGCGTCATTAGAAAAAGCCGTATCAGAGCAACTTGAAAAGCCCGGACGTTCTCATGAGAATAAACGCAAACTGCCTCGTCAGATGAAGCAACTAAACGTTCCTACTAAGGTACGCTTTTTCACTTTAAACGATGAAGCAACACTGGTAGAGCTGGAAGCACTAGACGCGCCGGGCATATTAGCTAAAATTGGACATGCGTTCGTTGATACCAATGTAACGCTAAAACTCGCGAAGATTGCGACTATCGGCGAGAGAGCCGAAGATATTTTTATCGTCAGTAATGATGCTGGCGTAGCATTAACCCAAGAACAGCAAGTAAGCTTGAAAAAGCGCATTTTGTTTAAACTAGACCAACTTGAAGATATCACAATACCATGAATGAATTGAAAGCCATCATTGAAGAAGCGTTTGAAAATCGCGACAACATATCCCCTTCAGCTGCGCCTGAAGACGTAAAGAAAGCGGTTGCTGCTGCAATTGAGTTACTCAACACGGGCAAAGCGCGAGTAGCAGAGAAAATTGCTGGTGAATGGGTCGTTCATCAATGGTTGAAAAAGGCTGTGCTTCTTTTTTTCCGTTTACATAACAACGACATTATAGACGGCGCAGAGAGCAAGTTTTACGACAAAGTTCCGTTGAAATATACCGACTATACTGCCGCTAAGTTTGCAGAAGAAGGCGCACGTATCGTTCCTCCAGCGGCGGTTCGTACGGGAACCTTCATTGGCAAAAATGCCGTCGTCATGCCTTCGTACGTAAATATCGGTGCATTCGTTGATGAAGGGACGATGGTAGATACTTGGGCAACAGTAGGCTCTTGTGCACAAATTGGCAAAAACGTTCACCTTTCTGGCGGTGTAGGCATTGGCGGTGTACTAGAGCCCCTACAAGCCAATCCAACGATAATCGAAGACAACTGCTTTATTGGTGCTCGTTCAGAAATTGTTGAAGGAGTGATTGTCGAAGAAGGTGCAGTAATTTCTATGGGCGTTTACATAGGCCAAAGCACGCGCATTTACGACAGAGAAACCGGTGAAGTCCACTATGGTCGTGTGCCAGCTGGCTCGGTCGTCGTATCTGGAAATCTGCCAAGCGCTGATGGCAAATACAGCCTATATGCAGCAATTATCGTGAAAAAAGTCGATGCAAAGACACGCGCAAAAGTAGGCATAAACGCGCTTTTACGTGGCGCTGAATAACCGCTTTATTGATCAGTAGGGCGCAGTGTTGCGCCCTACTACTTTATTATTTAAAAGTGGCTTAACCAACCAGCTTATCTTTAATACTGTTTACCCACTCTACGACATCCTTCTCTGGCTCAAGCGTTTCCATCGCATCAACAGCAAGCATATCGGCTACAGCGTTTCCTTGTAATTCCTGTAATAGCGCATAAAACTGCTTACCTGCACCACAGAAGCTATCACCGTAACTACTATCGCCAAGTGCAGCTACCGCGAAAGGCTTGCCATTTAATTGTGGTGCTTCATCTTTTAAATCTGAGAAAGCGAACTCTACATTAGGTGGCACATCGCCTTGACCCGTTGTAGACGTAATTACCAGTATCGCATCTGCCCCGGTGAAATCGTTTACCGACGGATCGCTTTCTAACTCACAGTCAATGCCCTGTTCAGCCAAGCTTTCTTCTACTTGTTCAGCAACGTGCTGCGCGTTGCCGTACACGGTGCCCGCAATTATTTTCAATGTACCCATTATTTTCTCTACCTTCTTAACTATCTATTTTGTAACGCTGCCACTCGTCTACTACTCTATTCATCTCGTCATGCATAGTAGCAGACACTGAAAGCCACTGCTTTGTAACAGGGTGCATAAAGCTCATACCTGTACAACTTAAGGCCAAATTCTTAAAACCAAAGTGTTCTTGAAGGAATTTATTTTGTTTTCCATCACCGTGCGTCGTATCGCCTAAAATAGGATGGCGAATATGTACCATATGCCGCCTAAGCTGATGCTTTCTGCCTGTCGACGGCTGAAGTTGTACAAGAGAAAATCTTGCAGACTGATACTTGCCAACCGCATAGGGTAACTCATATCGCATTTTAGCGGCATACAAGGTTGTAGCCTGTTGCGGAGGCTGTTGAGGCCGTTTATGTTTGTCAGCAATTTTGTCATACCGGTACTTAAGTGCATAGTCGATAAGCCCCGTGTTACTCACATACCCTCTTACTAAAGCGTGATATTCCTTTTTTACTTGCTTTAGCATCATTTGCTCACCAAGTATTGATGCTACTTTGGAGGAGAAACTGAACACGAGAACCCCAGAAGTGGGCCTATCTAAACGATGCGCCGGGTACACGTATTGACCCAGTTGATCACGAAGGGTTTGGACAGCAAACGTGGTTTCATGCCTATCGATGGGACTACGGTGTACCAAGAGGCCTGGAGGTTTATTTATCGCTACGATATGCTCGTCCTGATAGAGCACTTCAAGCGGTGAATCCACGCTGGTCTGCGTCTGTGTTACGACGCTGGGTTGCGGCTCAAAACTCATTTTTTTGTTCCATTGATAGCGCATCTAACTGTCTTATAACGGCTAAAATTGGCGTTGGGCAAGGCGATAGATAAACCTGGGCAGCAGGCGCTATTTCCATACGCGGTAAAGGCGCTTTGTTTGCAATAAGCGCCTCCATTTTAGGAATAAAAATAAATGCCAGCCAACTCTCGAACGCCATCGTGTCAATGGCAAAGGGGGTGGTGCTTAAAAACGCGGTATCAGCGGGGCGAGTGGTGGGCCATAAACAATGCGCTTTTAACGCCTGTGAAAGCGCATCAATAAGTTGGCGATAATGTTCATGTACTTGCATCAAAAAACTCAACAACACCGAGAAAGGCGGCGAGTATAGCAAAACCGTCGTTAAGATCTAATAGTATGAATCTGGTTTGGCTCAACGAAAACTGAACATTTATGATAAACTCTCGCCGTTAATGACAAAAGCACAGGACAGGGTAAATGGGCGCGAGCAGTATTAATTCAATCAGTGAATTTCTTCTTCAGGCTGGAACAGAATATCGTATATTCGATATGGGCCGACGGCTTACACCTATTGACGCACAGGCTTTTTTAAATATAGAAAACGGCACTGCACCAGCACCTTACCCAAGACAACAGCATGGTTGGTTTGGCATCGTATTTTGGAACAAAAACGCGTCTGTGCAACACTATATTTGGTTTGTTAAACTCCCGTTGGATGAAAGAGGCCTTGTGTCTCCTGCTTCTCGAAATCACTTCCTAGAAATCATTGTTGATGCACTGGGGCAATCTATTGCTGATGAAGGCGAGCAACACCAATCATTGCCAGATAACCCGTATTCTTTTGTTCCAGGACAGGCTTTGCTTGCGCAATTTAACGCGTTAGTAAAAATAGCCTTGGCTCAACCCTTATCTGATCAAGTTTGTAATGTTGAGGCCTACCTTCAAGCACCGCAAGTGGCTGATTGGCAGGCCCTGCCACTTCAAGGGGTTACTGACTTTGCTTTCAGTTTATCCCACAGCAATAAACGCGAAAAACTTGAACAAGCACTGGTTGATAATATTTCACTTTTTGCCACACCGTTTCTTCATACGCTGATGGAAAGCTGTGAAAATTGTGAAGTAAGCGAACGGCTTGAAGGTGCTTTTGCAAGTTGGGTACTGCAAGACGGTGACGTGAATATCGCTGCCCTACGAAGCTTATCCTGCGGGCAAAAAAGTGACGTGGTTTATCGACAGCTCGCTTCGCTTCTTGAAAACAAAAAAGCAGACAGAATTGATATTCTTAGCGTAATAGCCGCTCGACACTTCACACAGTTTGATGCTTCTCTCTTAATGCTTTTCTTCGAAGCCTGTGCTCGTGTAGATGCCTCTGATTTGCATCAAGGAGCCTTGTTTTCTGGTTTCTTTTCAGACCTTGTGCAAATACCAGCATTGCGAAATGATGTGCTATCGGTATTACGTGACCCAGAACGCTCAGACACACTGACAAAAGCAATTGGTTTACTATTTTCTTCTATGCGAGGTGAATCATGACGTTACTTGAACTTGTTACATGGCTAAGCATTGGTTTTCTAAGCTATCAGTTTTGGCGGATACGGGGAATTTCAGAGTACGTTAATACTTACTTACTGCAATACTGTGAAACCAATCAGTTACAGTTATTAAGTATTGCGCGCAATAAAACGCGGCTATCATTCAAATACGCTAAACCTGACTGGCTCAGCAGCTATTATTTTGAATTTTCAAGCGATGGTCAAAATAGGTACACGGGAGAGATACAATTAATAGGTTCACGAGTTTTAACGACGACGCTTCCCCCCTATAAAATTTAAACATCAATAAGCGCAACAAAGGTTTGATAAAACCGGCATAAAAAAAAGGTAGCATTTCTGCTACCTTTTTTCGGAATTTTGAGCATCCCTCTCTGCGATCCATTGCGACTAAAATCATCCAGATTAAAATCCCTATACGCCCCTTTCCTTCTTTCCTCGCAACGTCCTGTGCGAGCCACACATCCTTGCGTAGATCCCTTTCCTTTTATCCTTTTATAACTATACATCCTGTCGTATAGCGCTCCTCTTCCTGAGGCTGTCCGTTCAGTTCAACTGATGTCCCTTTCCCTTATTCCTTTTAACGTTGCATACCCTTTGCAACTGCTTACGTCCTTGTATGCTCCGTTAGTTCCTTAGCATCCTGCCTCACGCATCCTTACGCAATATCCTGTTACGTCCTTTTGTGAAATCCTTTCACCATAACAGTCCATTTAATCCCTTGGCTTCCTTCAACATCCTGTCAATAACTTTCCGTAGTATTGTCCTTTGTCCATTCGCTCACACATCATGTATGAGAATCTCATCCTTAAGTTGTCCTAGGTTATTCCCTTGTCGTCCTGACTCGTCGTGTTTCCCTGTGACGTATGTATAGTATCCCCCTTAAATATTACTGCCATACTGAATTACAAACATTTAAGGCGGTTTTTTTACAACTTTTGTCTAAAAAATAAAAAATCGTTAAAAATCAGCAGCTTTATACTTTAGTATAAATTTAGACGTCATAAAAAAAGACGATATACGTACACATTTGTAGGATATGTCTTACAAGACTTTAAGCATATTGGATATGAACTAAGCGAATGCTTTAAGAAGCAGCGCAAGAAGGAATACATATTGATGTTTCATTCAATGGGGGGTATATAAAGCGTAAACAGCGCATGAATCAATTTACCGTTATGGCCAATGGAGAAGCGCGGCATGAAAGCCGCGCTAATTGTTCGCTACTTAGTTGGATTAACGAGGTACTTCTCACCCGTTTTTTTCGCATTGTATTTAGCAATGGTTTCAGGGTTTAACGCTTCGAGTAAGCTAATCTCATTACTAAAATGAGAAGCAAAGGTGGTATCAATTTCATCTGCTACTTGCTTGTGTAATGCTAAAACACGTTCTACCGGCAAGCTACCAAGGAAACGCATTAGCAGCCACCCGCCGATCCCCCATGTCATACCGTAGGCACGGTTAAGTACGGTTGGTGAAATGTCTAATCCGCCGTAGATGTACACTTGCTTGTTATCTTCAGAACCGTAGGTGTTGAAGCCTTTTGCGTCTTTACTGCCAACCATTTCCATCGCCGTCAGTATATCACTTACTAACGTACCACCACCGGTTGCATCAAATGCCAATGTTGCACCGGTTTCCTTAATGGCGTTATACAAATCTTTCTTGAAGCTAGGCTGCGATGAGTCACAAACATACTTGGCACCGATATCTACCAATAATTGTGCTTGCTCAGGTTTACGTACGATATTAACTAAGTCGATACCTTCGGTAATACAAATCTTGTTTAGCATCTGACCTAAGCTAGATGCTGCTGCAGTGTGAACCAACGCTTTATGCCCTTCACGCTTCATGGTTTCTACCATGCCCAACGCCGTCAAAGGATTCACGAATGACGAAGCCGCCTGTTTAGCCGTTGTGCCTTCATTATGGACAATACAAGCTTGCATAGGCACGCAGCAATACTCGCTATACGTTGCACCACTTAATACGCCTACTGTTTTACCCATTAAGCTTTGTGCTTTACTACCGGCCGCAACCACTACGCCTGCGCCTTCATTACCGATGGGCAAGGTCATGTCCAATCGAGATGCAATACGCGGCAGGATTGCTTCTGCTACTGGCGCAGTAAGCGTATTCGTTGACGCATCAAATTGTGCTTCTGCCAAGTTAGCAGGACCGAACATTGGCCACATATCTGAAGGGTTGATAGGTGCCGCCTCTATACGTACGACGACTTCATGGGGCTTTGGCTCTGGAACACTGTTCTCTTGTAAGCTAACCGACAATCCACCCTGTGAACTTATTTTTGTAAACAACTGTTTAGACATTGACATATTGGCCTTCCAATAAGTGAAAAAGTAATTTTAGTGTACCAGTCTCATTGCGCTCGTTAATTTAAATTAGTGATACCGATCTATTGACTGGATAATGATTAAGTAAGATGAAACCAAGCCTTTCTGTGATGATTTTGAAAAGCACGTCTTTATCAAAACGAGGTAAGTAAATACGTGAACTCTGCTCTCTAATACGTAAGCACTGTTCTCTTATCGCGGCTATCGTGAGGCTGCAATACTTCGCACAGCTCGTTGTAGAGCAAGGTCTACAGTTAACCGCTCAAATGTCTATTGTGTTAAGTACAATGGCATAAGAAGAAGTGCTTAACCGTGTATTACTATTGGCGTACTCTAAACATCACTTCACCGTTAACATGCGACAGGGTAAGCCCGCCTACCACTTTATATTTATCGTCACCAAAAAAGCGTTTATGCTTTTCTACGGTCACAAAGACTGCAACGCCTTCACTGTTATTGTCTTCTTCAACCACACTATCGATAGCACCAAGAAGCACGTGGCCTAAGCCCAAATGTTGATGGTCAGGGTGCACCGCGATGAAGCTCAACATGTGAAAGTTGCTGGCCGGAACCAAATCTCTTACTTTTTCTTCTTTTTGAAGCATTTGCTTTGTTCCAAATAACCCCGCCGTTAACAACATTCTTAACCGCCAATGCCAATAGCGACCAGCGCCAAATGCGGCGTCAGGCGATGTCAGGCAAGCCACTGCAAGCAATCGGGAGTCTTGAAATAAGCCGATCATTGGCTGCTCGGCAGTCCAGAAGGCATTAAGCTCTTCCCTGATTGCTGAACGAAGCCGGCTTTCATAACCTTCTTTTTCAGCCTGAAAAATATCTGCAAACAGAGGGTCATCGACATAAGCGTTAAACAAAATAGACGCAGCAACGTTTAAATCGTCAATAGAGAGATGGACGGCTTTAACCGTATTTTCGGGTGAATTAGGTGTGGGTGTAAATGCAGCGGTACTTACTGTCATGCCATTCTCCTGCAGTGTGTACACTGCGTTACGTTAGCGCTAAGTGTTTTGTTCACACTACAAGAAAAACGGTAAAATGTTAAGAGAATGTAAAATTAGTTCATGAATGCGTACGCGCTGTCGCCCCAACCAACGAGTTGGCTATTTCTGAAAACAAGCGGTGTACACTCATCTTTTGTGGTAATACCGTCGCCCATTGTTTTCTGTGTACGGTAAAACAGCACACGATAAGTACCATCTTGCTTTTCGAACAACTCATTGAAGTCTGCAACGCCCATTTTACGTAAGACTGACTCATAGGTCATGCCTGACTCTAGCGCTGCTATATGTTGTCTATTGTTGTATTCACGATCTTCCCAATCTGCACTGTAGTGGCTATCACTACCGCCACCTACTGATACTACACATCCACTTAGTAGTGCACTTGACGCTAGTGCGATTGAAAGCATAACCTTTTTCATATTGTGTTCCTTGTTCAAACATATTTTTATATTGTGTGCATACGCTTACATAATCAATTTTAAAGCCAAAACGTAACCCCATGTTTTTATTGACTTTATCAAAAAACAACATTGTGAAATTAACCAAAAAGTAAAGAATAACGCTTACTATTAGTTATTTAAACAAACTGATAAAAATAGGCCCTTTCCAGCAATCTGATGTAACATCTCGGTTTTACATGAGCATTATGAACACGATGGCGAACGACAATCTTCAAACCCTTACGATTATTTGCGATCAACTAACGCAAAGCGGTGTTACGCCATCTGTTGGCTTATTGCGCGCCAAAGCACCTTTTAAAGTTAGTGTTCCTGAAGCGATTGATGCAATTAAACGCTATAAGTCAGCACACGGAAAAAAAACGCCTGGTGTGACAGAAAGTAACGCAGTTACTACTGACGAAAATAGCGACCTGTCTCATCGCGTTTCAACGCTAGAGCAACAGGTGAAATTACTACAGCGCCAACTCGCAGAGCTTAGTGAAAGCCGCTAAGCAAAGAGTTGCAAAAAGATAGGTTACCTAGGCGTTAGGCCAGTGATAAAAGTTGATAAGTCTGGCGCAATGACCTCTTTTGGAGGTTGACCAACTTGTTCTAACACCACCTCACCAGTACGATTTAACACGCTTAAGATGAAATCTTCTTCGTCTGTAACCGCAAAGAACAATGTAGGTTCTTGCTTTAAACGTTCCTTCATCATTAAATGCCCGATGGTGTTTTGTTGTAAGCGCTCGAAGTCGTCTTTGTTCCACGCTTGAAGCAACTCACAGTTTCCTCGGGGCGCTACGGCGGGAAGATTGTGACTGTAATAGCGAGTAAAGAAATCGCAATACGCTTTATTCAATGTAAGGCTAAGTGCAGCTTCGACATTCGTAAACGTATTACCGTCGTTCTGACGCACCGGCTTCCATTGCACGTCTTCGCCATCAACCTTGTGCTCAGCGTAACATGCTGACGGCCAGTTCGTATCATAAGTCGTTATCAGTGCGTTCTCGTGCATCGAAATGTATCGCGCTACGAATTGATCTAGCTCATTCGTCATACCACTGCCTTTTTTTCATGTCTTTAATAATTTTGAGGTACAATAAAGCCATAAAACGTTAAGTCAAGCTGACATACACGAATCGGTCTATGCTTCATGCTATCGATGTTGTGTTACACACTATTTTTTAAGACAAATGAAAGGTATTTATGACCTCGATTAATTCGCCTAAAAAGATTGAAATCGCTACGCCTGATGACCTTTCTTTGGGTAAGCAGGTTGATTATGAATTTGAATACAACCCCTCGTTATTACAAGGCGTTCCGCGCAGCCTTAGCAGAGACACGCTATCTCTTGACGCCGACGAATTACCCTTTTCAGGCATCGACACGTGGAATGGAT
>Ga0102948_1000737_pt1 | contig 12976 bp, 10 predicted proteins | sample SalPonA_A_H2O_MG_FD_78211 | JGI IMG/M metagenome (GOLD analysis project Ga0102948, IMG submission 78211) | Water microbial communities from South San Francisco under conditions of wetland restoration - Salt Pond MetaG R2A_A_H2O_MG | ecosystem: Environmental > Aquatic > Non-marine Saline and... | reverse complement strand
CTGGAGGGACACCGTCCCCGGTGTCCGCACCCATTTCTAACTACCAAAGAAGACCGCCTCTAGAAAGCACCCGCCACGGGAACGGACATCGGGGACGATATCCCTCCCGCGACTGCAGGCGTTCCGACCAGCGGGTGTGGATGTCACGCCTCCCCCCTCTCAGCTCAAGCTCTCGAGGATTCGTTTTGTCTCATCGCGTTTCTCGGTCGTTTCCGCGAGCTGCTTGCGCGCACCTTCGACCACGTGTGCGGGCGCGCTTCCGACAAACTTCGGGTTCTTCAGCTTGCCCTCTCCGGCCGCAACCAGCTGATCCAGCTTTGCAAGCTCTTTCGACAAGCGGGCTTTTTCCGCTTCCACATCGATACTGCTGCTGAGGTCGAGATAGAGCGACCCGAGGGGTGTGACCGCAGCGGGCAATCCATCGATCGAATTACCCTCTGCTGTATTCAAATCTCCAATACCTGCCAGGGTTTTGATCAATTCCGCATTTCCGCTAATCACTTCTGCGGCATCGCCTTCTGCACTGAAAAAGACAGCGACATCGCGCCGGTTCGCCAGATTATACTTCGCCTTGAGCGCCCGCGCCTGGCTGATGAGCTCCTGAAGATTCGCCACCCGGCTTACAGCTGAGGCATCGACATCCACAGTGCCAAGCAGAGCTGCGGCATCCGGGATCCGCTCGTTCTGAATAAATGTCGCCTCTCCGGCGGCATAGCCCAGGCCAGACCAAAGCTCCTCTGTGATATGGGGGATGACCGGATGGGCCAGCTGCAGAATTTGCCTCAGCACAAGGTCCTGAATCGCGAGGCAGGTCGCACGCTCCGACTCGCTGCCTTTCAACTTACCTTTGGAAGCCTCAACATACCAATCGCAAAAATCACTCCAGAAAAAGGCATAAATCTGATGGGTAAGCGGAGCCAGTTCATAGTTAATAAAGCATTTCTGAACCTCCTGCGTGACTTGCTGGAGACGTGCGAGAATCCAGTGATCGTAAGCATCGAGCTGCTCCGGCTCAATCCGGGCCCGGATCGCGTTGAGGCTTGAATTATCCGCCATGGGGCCGCTCATTTGCCGGAAGCGGGCTGCATTCCATAGTTTGTTGCAGAAGTTTCGACCGATCTGGATACGGTCCTCGGAAAAAAGGATGTCCGAGCCGGTCGGCGCGATATTGCAAATGCGGAAGCGCAGGCCATCGGCTCCAAACTTCTCGATCAGGTCGAGCGGGTCGGGTGAGTTGCCGAGAGACTTGGACATCTTACGCCCCTTATCGTCGCGGATAAGCCCGTGGATGAAGATATTCTTAAAGGGAATGCGCGCGGCGATCTCCCCGTCGGTCAAAGTCTCCTTATCCTCCCCATAAAGCTCAAGGCCGGCCATGATCATACGGGCGACCCAGAAGAAAATGATGTCGAAGCCGGTTACCAGCGTGGCGGTTGGATACCAATAGTCCTGCTCCTTCATTTGCTCCGGCCCGGAGTCAGGCCAACCGAGGTTCGCCATGGGCCAGAGGTAAGACGAAGCCCAAGTGTCGAGAACGTCCTCCTCCTGCTCCCAGTTCTCCGGATCAGCGGGGCCCTCAACAGAGACATGGACGTGGTCGGGATTGGAAAAGTCCAGTTCCGCGCGGGCGAGGCCTTTTTTATACCAAACCGGGATGCGATGGCCCCACCAGAGCTGGCGGCTGATGCACCAATCCTGAATCCCGTTCAGCCAGTGCAGGTAGGTCTTTTTCCAGCGGTCGGGATGAAACTTGATGATGCCGTGCTCGACCGCGCGCTTGGCCTCTTCGACTTTCGGATATTTGAGGAACCACTGCTCGGAGAGGCGCGGCTCAATCGGAACATCGCCCCGCTCGGAGAAGCCGACCGTGTTTTCGTAGGGCTCGCGCTCAATCAGCAGCCCCATTTCCTCCAGCTTTTTCGCCGCTACCTTGCGCGCCTCGAAGCGGTCCATCCCCTCGAAGTCAGCGCCCGCACGTGCGTTGAGCCGACCATCATGGTTAATCACTTCAATGATTTCGAGTTGGTGACGCTGCCCGATCTCGAAGTCGTTTTTATCATGCGCGGGCGTCACCTTGAGGCAGCCGGTTCCGAATTCGCGGTCCACATAGCTGTCTCCAATAATCGGGATCTTTGCCTTCGGGAAGGGGCGCCAGACAGTTTTACCGATCAAGTGCCGGTAACGCTCATCCTCCGGATGCACGGCTACAGCGGTGTCGCCCATCAAGGTCTCAGGCCGTGTGGTGGAGATCTCGAGATGGGTGCGTTCGCCGTCCGGTTCCACCAGCTCGTAGCGCATCTTGTAAAAAAATCCGCTCTGCGGCTTCATATTGACCTCTTCATCCGAGATCGCGGTATGCGTGGCCGGGCACCAGTTGACCATGCGCTGGCCACGGTAAATGTAGCCGCGCTGATAGAGCCGCACGAAGGCTGTGAGCACCGCTTTTGTATAGTGCGCATCCAGCGTAAAGCTCGTGCGCGACCAGTCGCAGGAGGCGCCCAGTTTCTTCAGCTGGTTGAGGATGACACCGCCCGACTCCTCGCGGAACTGCCAGACCTTCTCGAGGAAGCCGTCGCGGCCAAGATCGTATTTGGTCTTGCCCTCTGACTCGCGCAGCTGCCGCTCGACCTTTGTCTGCGTGGCGATACCCGCGTGATCGGTGCCCGGTTGCCAGAGCACACCTTTACCCTCGAGGCGGGCGCGGCGGATGAAAATATCCTGCAAGGTATTGTCGAGGACGTGCCCCATGTGCAGCATCCCGGTCACATTGGGCGGCGGGATCATGATCGCGTAGGGCTCACGCTCCGGATCCACTTCGGCCTTGAAGCAGCCGGCTTCCTGCCAGCTGGCATACCATTTTGATTCGACTTCTTTCGGTTCGTAAGCTTTTGCGATCTCGGACATAGCGGATTTTTTTGAAAGCTGCTCAAAGTGCGAGCTGAGCACCTGCTTTCAAGCTAGAAAAGCGTCTGGTCCGCTCCGCAGCTTTTTTCAGGGGGCAAACAGCGCCCTTAAGCAGTGCCCGCCGTCACCTATTTCGGAGCAGATTGTAATCGTTACGCGACGCGCGCGTTCTTTCATCATGGCAGAACAAAAAACTATCGTAATTGGAGGAATCACAGGTGGCATCGGTTCCGCACTCGCACGCCGATTAGTCGCTGCCGGTCACACCGTGACCGGATTTTCGCGCGACGAGGAAAAAGTCGGGAAGCTCAATGCGCAGCTGGAGACGGAGGCCGTCGTCTGCGATGCGACCGATCCCGAGGCGGTGGAAGCAACCTTTAAAGCGCTCGCGGACAAACATGGTGCACTGGACGCTTATGTGCATGCAATCGGCTCGATCTTTCTCAAGCCCGCCCACCTGACACCACCGAAAGATTTCGAGGATACACTGCAGAAAAACCTCATCACCGCTTTCAACGCGCTTCGAAACTGCACCAAGATCATGCAAAAGCAAAGTGCGGGCACCTGTCTCTTCTTCAGCACGGCAGCCGCTCAAGTCGGCATCGCAAATCACGAAGCGATCGCTGCCGCCAAGGGAGGCATCGAAGCGATGGTCCGGTCTGCCGCCGCGACCTATTCGACCCGTGGCCTGCGGATCAATGCAATCGCCCCGAGTCTGACCGACACGCCCCTCTCGAAACCCATTATCGGCAGCGAGCAAGCACTGGAGATCTCCAAGCGCATGCACCCGCTCGGCGCGATTGGCGAGACGGAGGATGTGGCCTCACTGGCGGAATGGCTCATCTCGGACGCCGCGAAGTTTGTGACGGGGCAAGTCTATGTTATGGATGGCGGCATCTCCAGCATCGTCCCTAAACCGAAAGCCTAGGTCCCGATTATGCGGCTCCCCCTACTCTACCTCTGCCTGCTGGCAACCCTCTCCTCTGCCGCAGGCGCAAAAACTCTTTTTCCAGAGGAGGTCCGCGTCTCTGACCGCGGGTTCGTGAAGTTGGGTGAGTATCGTTACGTCTACCGTTTTTTCTTCGACCTGTATGACGCCGCGCTTTTTGTGGAACCGGGCGCAGGGGCCACCGAAGTCCTCGAGGCCGCGCGGGCGTTCCATCTTGAATTCCGCTACCTTCGGGAAATCGATAAGTCGATCATCCTGAAATCAGCGGAGCGCATGCTGGAAAAAAATCTCAGCGCCGGGGAACGTGCGCAAATCGCCGAGCGCGTCGATCAACTCAACGAGGCCTACACCACAGTACGGGATGGAGATCGCTCCTCGCTGACCTTCGAACCGGAGGAAGGAACCACCCTTCGGATCAACGGAGAAGTGGTCAAAACGATTCCCGGGAGAGACTTCGCCACGCTCTACTTTCGGATCTGGCTCGGTCCGCAGGCCATTTCCCAGTCGCTGAAAAGCCATTTGCTCGGTCAAAAATAGTTTTTAGCGAAGAATGATTCGTGTTTTAACTTTCACGACTCTGCAAGCACACATAAACCTGCTTATTCCCTTGCTATTTGGGCAGGATCTTCAACCATACCGCAGGATCTGAAATTTTTATGGCCACAAAAACAAAAAAAGCCGCTGCACCTGCAAAAAAAACTTCCGGCAAGGCGAAATCCTTCAAGGACGCCCCGCTCAATAAAAAGCTGAGCACGGAGGAAAAGCTGGATCTTTACCGCACGATCGTTGGCATTCGCCGTTTCGAGGAGCGATCCCTGCGCGCATACAACCAAGGCAAAATCGGCGGTTTTCTGCACCTGTATATCGGGCAGGAGGCCGTGGCGACGGGCATCGTCTCGCTGATGGAGGAGAACGACCATATCATTACCGCCTACCGGGATCACGGCCATGCGCTGGCTGTAGGCATGTCGATGAATGAGTGCATGGCTGAAATGTATGGCAAGCACACAGGCTGTTCAAAAGGGAAAGGGGGTTCGATGCACTTCTTTGCTCCGGATAAGCATTTTTGGGGTGGCCACGGCATTGTCGCCGGTCAGACACCGCTGGGGGCCGGTCTTGCATTTGCCCTCAAATACAAGGGCCTGAAAGGCTGCTCGGTCTGTTTCCTTGGCGATGGGGCCGTCAACCAGGGCGCCTTTATGGAGACGCTCAATCTCGTCGCCCTCTGGGATATTCCGGTTGTCTTTGTCATCGAAAACAACGGCTACTCCATGGGGACGAGCCTCAAGCGCTCCTCTGCCAAGGAGTCTCTGGCCCAACGGGCCGAAGGTTTCAACATGGAGTGGGAAGTGTGCGATGGGCACGATGTTTTCGAAGTGCGCGAAGTTGCCAACCGCGCCATGACCCGTGCCCGCGAGGAGCATAAGCCTTTCCTCCTTGAAATCCGCACCTACCGCTACCGCGGTCACTCCGTCGCCGATGCGAACCATGAAAAATACCGCACCAAGGAGGAGATCGAGGATTACAAGAAGAACAAGGATCCGATCAACGTGCTCAAACAGCAACTGCTGGCCGATGGCACACTAACGGAAGATCTCGCCAAACAGATTGATCAGGAGAAAAAGGATGAAGCCGAGGCATCGGCCAAGTTTGCCGATGAAAGCCCCGTCGCACCACGCTCTGAAATCCAGACCGATGTTTACTGGGAGGTCGACAACGACAAAGAGGGCAAACTCAAAGGGACCTACTTCTTTAACGATTAAAGACGCCGCCCGTCGATTCTTCTGAAAAACAAACCTTTCGACCTTTCACACGTTCACGCCCATGCCACTCATAACCTACCGCGAAGCAATTAAACAAGCGCTCGATGAAGAACTCGCCCGCGACGAAAACGTCTGCATCATGGGTGAGGAAGTTGCCGAATACAACGGGGCCTACAAGGTCACCGAGGGTCTTTGGGAAAAATGGGGTGACAAGCGCCTGATCGACACCCCGATCTCCGAAGCGGCCTTTTCCGGTCTAGCCATCGGCGCATCGGCTCTCGGCATCCGCCCGGTGATTGAACTGATGTTTATGTCGTTCAGCTACGTCGCTATCGACCAGCTCTTCAACAACGCCTCCTTTTGCCGCTACATGTCGGGCGGCCTCATGAACATCCCGATTGTCGTGCGCGGGCCCGCCAACGGCGGCACGAATGTCGGCGCCACGCACTCGCACACGCCGGAGAACATGGTGGCGAACCACCCGGGGCTGAAAGTTGTTTGCCCGTCCAACGCCTACGACGCGAAAGGCTTGATGAAAACCGCGATTCGCGACAATGATCCGGTTTTTGTGATGGAGAACACCCTCCTCTACGGGGAAAAATGGGAAGTTCCGGAAGAAGAATATACGGTCGAACTCGGAGTGGCCAACGTCTTGAAAGAGGGCTCGGATCTAACGATCGTCTCGCACGGACGCTGCGCCATGCTCTCGCTCAAGGCAGCGGAGATACTGAGCGAAAAGCATAACATCGATGTCGAAGTCGTCGACCTGCGCTCGATCCGCCCGCTCGACGAGGAAACCATCCTGAATTCGGTCCGTAAGACGAACCGCGCGGTTCTGGTGGAGGAGAATAAACCTTTCTGCGGCGTCGGCGCCCAAATCTCGCACCTGATCCAGCTCAAGGCCTTTGATTATCTGGATGCACCCATCCACCGCGTCTCGGCGATTGATGCTCCCCAGATCTACGCCAAGGAACTGGAAAACTGGCAGATCCCGAACGAAGAACGCATCATCGAATCGGTCCTCAAGTGCCTCGGATAACCGCTGCCGGACACCACCCCGAATACTTTTCAAACCACCTCACGCTCACTCTTCACGCATCTTTTTATGGCGACACTCATCGATATGCCCAAACTCAGCGACACCATGACGGTGGGCACGCTGGTCAAATGGTTAAAAAAAGAAGGCGACCCGGTTGCCAGTGGCGACATGATCGCCGAAGTCGAAACCGATAAGGCCACCATGGAGGTCGAATGCTTCGACGACGGCGTTTTGCTGAAGCAATATTGTGGAGAGGGAGATGAAGTAGCGGTGGGCGGACCGATCGCCGCCATCGGCGAGGAAGGTGAAACAGCGCCGGAAGCTGAAAACAAAGCCCCGGCAGCCGAGAAGGCAGCTGAGGAAGCTCCCGGGAAAGAGACCGCTCCGCAAGGGGATCCGTCCGGGGAAGCACCGGCAGAGGCGCCCGCCACCGAGACGAAAGCACCGTCCGCAGAAAAACCGGCTGCCCCTCAGGACGTGCCCCCGGCTCCGACCCGTGATTCCGGCGACCGGATTAAAGCGTCGCCAGTCGCGCGCAAGATCGCCGCTGAAAAAGGGGTCGACCTTGCCACGGTAAAAGGCACGGGGCCCGGCGGACGTATTTTGAAGGAAGATGTGCTCAATGCCGAACCGGCTCCTGCCGGAGGCGGTGCGTCCGCTACGGCCAGTTCAGGAGCCCCGGCCGCGCCGGCCGCCGCGCCGGCTGCTACCCTGGAAGCCCTCGAGCTGCCGGTCAGTAATATGCGCAAGAGCATCGCCAAGGCGCTGGTCGCCTCCAAGACCCAAGCCCCCCACTTCTATCTACAGATCGAAGTCGACGGCGCTCCGCTTGCCGCACTGCGCAACGAGCTAAATGCCAAACTCGCTGATCTGCCCAAGGAACACGGCGGCACGAAGTTTACTGTCAACGATCTGACACTGAAAGCAGCTGCCGAGGCCGTCCGCCGCGTGCCCGCTATAAACCGCTCCTGGGAGGGCGACAAAATCGTCCAGCATGGCAACGTCCACCTCGCCTTTGGTGTCGCGATCGACGATGGTTTGGTCACTCCGGTCATCCGTGCGGCTGAGACCAAGGGCCTGCGCCAGATTGGAGCAGAGGCCAAGGTCCTCATTAAAAAAGCCCGAGAGAAAAAGCTGACCCCCGACGAAATGAGCGGCTCCACCCTCACCGTGACCAATCTCGGCATGTTCGGCATCTCCGACTTCTACGGCATCATCAACCCGAACAACGCTGCGATTCTCAGCATCGGCGCGACCATCAAAAAACCGGTCGTCAACGAAAACGACGAAATCGTGATCGGGCAGACCATGAAGGTCGGACTTTCCGGTGATCACCGCACGATTGACGGGGCTGTGGGCGCGCAATACCTGCAGGCGCTCAAGGAGATTCTGGAGACGCCGGCGCTGATGCTGGTCTAGAACCCTGCGCGGCAGACAAGCGCTGGGAAAACACCCTAGACGCACCCCGTAAAATGAACGAGGCAACCAAGGTGTTTTACGGATTGTAGTTTTCGCAGCACAGGGGTATGCTGTAGTCTGCAATGAGAAGCTCTATCCATGGATTTTCACTGATTGAAGCAGTTATCGGTTCTGCGCTTCTCGCTCTCGTCGCCACTGGCATAAGCACCATGACCATCATGACGAGTCGTGTGGCTCACTCGAATATTTATGAAAACACCGCCTTTATGGTCGCCCAGGCCTACGGTGAGCAGATGAAAAGCATCCAATACTCGGTGCTGGAGCGGGCACTGGAAGATCCGGTAAATTACGACATTCCCACCCAGAGTCTCATGCTCGGAGCGGAGACAAGCTCTGAGCAGCTTAAGAAGGCCGACCCGATCATCTTCGGAGTGCCGGTCGAAAAGGAGATTGTCCTCGACGTCAAGGAGGGCGAAGACGGCACCTTGTTGGAGCGCGTGATGGATATGAAGCTGACCGCAAACGGAGTGAATTTGACGGATACGCTTGATTGCTGGCAGGCAATCGAAATAACGATCAATTTTGAGTGGGAAGAACCAAGCCGCAGGCAGTCAGTGATGCGCACCGGAAGCGTAAGAATTGTCCGCACCAACATTACGGAATAGCCATGTCCAATTGCCCCAAACCCTGCCACAGCCCCTGCTATAGCCTCAGCCCCTGTCCGATAGACGCACAAATGAGCGTGATCCGCAAAAGCGGATTCACGATGGTCGAGCTCATGATAGCCAGCGCGATCTCGACCATGGTCAGCATCACGATGCTGTCATTCTACATGGTGAACTACAAGATCGGCTTTGTCAGCCAGGAGCGAAATGAAATCAATGCCGATATCCGAACGCTGACCAGTCAGCTGATCCGCGATGGCCGGGAGGCCAACTATTTCGTGCTTTACGACTCGATTCAGGCCGAAGACCGGAATCACCCAGCAGACCGGCAATTGGACGGGCAGGCCGGAGATTTTCTGGTCTTCGTCCAGCATCAGGAATCCACCAGTGTTGGGGCGCCTACCCTCATCACCAACATCGTGGCTTACTATCGTTCGCTGGAGACAAGCGAGGCGAATGAGCTCGCCCCGGTTCGCCGGCTTGAACTTGTGATCAACCCGGGGTCAGCCGCGCCTCTGGAGGACCTCCTACCGGATCAAGTGAGTCTGATCATGGGTCGAGAAGTGATTGAGCTCTCGCGCGGCCTCGCCAACGGTCGCCTTTTTTACAACTTCTGGGGACGGAGCATCATGGTGAATGGCCAGATTCACCATGGCAACGAGGCCAAACGCGTAACTGAAACTTACAACTTCACCGTCTCACCAAGGGGCTAATCATGACATCGCAGAACTGCCAGTCCATCCGCCCCCTTCACGTTTCCCACCCCCGCCAACAGGGATCGACTATCCTTCTGGTCGTTATGCTGACGACCGCACTGACTCTGGTCGCGGCAAGTCTCTTAAAACTCGGCGGTGCGGAACGCCGCATCAACCGGTCCCACATTCTCCACACCGAAGCAAAAAATGCAGCCGAGTCCATGGTTGAGTATGGGTTTGCCGAGCTACGATCGAGGTGGCAGCGACAAACCTCGTTTCCGATCAATGCCCTCCGGTCGGCCCCTCTCGCGATACCTCCAACCGCGTCAACTTTCTTCGCCGGGACCGGGGTGGATTACGACATGCTGGAACTGGTGGGTGGACAGATTCCGCCCGGGGACTGGCGCTTCATCGACCCCGCTGATCCGGCAAATATCAATGACCCCCAAAAAGGAAAACTCGTTTTCAGCCGCGGTGTGCAAATCTACGGCCGGGCGATCGCAAATCATGCCAGCCTCGGCTCCCGCCAAGCGTATTGCACACAGACGTTGCTGGTTCGCGACGCCCCCCTCTTCTCCCACGCGATTTTTTATAACATGGATCTCGAGTTTCACCCGGGTCCGCGAATGGAGATTCAAGGGCCTGTCCACGCCAATGGCAATATTTACGTGCAAGCCGTCAACCGGCTCCGCTTTCATTCCACCCTCATGGCGGGCGGCGATATCATCTACGGGTTTAAAGGCAGCGAGGGCGAGGTGACTCAAACGGGAGATGTTCAGGTCAAAGATGGGGATGGAAACTGGACCACCTTCTACAAAGGCGGAGACCGGAACACTTCCTCCAGCTACTACGCCAGCGATGAGACCGAAGATTGGCGGGAGACGGCAACGAACCGCTGGGATGGCAACGTCGGCTCTCAGGAACACGGTGTGCCAAAAATGAACCCGGTCGGCATCGGTGATTACATGCCCGACGATCCGGATACGATCGCTGATGAGAAATTCAACCCGTCTTACGCCTTGATTGAACCGATCGTAGCGGATGATCACCCGAATTTCAAAGGAGAGGAGGTGCGCAATCAGCAACTCGCCTATAAGGCAGGGCTCGTTTTTCGCGTGAATCGCGTTGTAGACGCCGGCGCACCCGGCGGCTATGACTACACAATTTCCGCCCACAAGTATCGCCGTGAAAGCCAGACGAATCCGAAAAGTGATGTTTTGCTGGAGGACGGGGCTCCGAAAATCGCAGAGCTTGATTTGGCCCTTGCCGAGCAACGGTTGGGAAAGTCGGTTCTCTCCGTCAACCGTTACAGCGAAGACGGAGACGGACGACCCACCGGCGGATTTTACGATCGGAGGCAGGAGCAGGCGCTCGATGTGGTGGAACTTGACGTTGGCGCTCTGGCTGAACTTATCGAGGAGAGTGTGTCCGGTGCCAGCGGAAATGATCCCTGGAACGGGCAGTTTCATATAAACCCGGGGAGTGCCGTCGACTGGAACGGTGTCGTCTATGTCGAAATGCCCTTCGATCCGGGGACCAGCCGACCCGACAAGGTCATGCCGGGCTCCGGGAACGTTGCACTGCGCCTGAATAACGGAAGCGAAGTGCCCAACCCCGATTTCTCTGGAAGTTCAGAGAAAGGTTTTACGCTCGCCACCAACGGACAGCTTTATGTGAAAGGGCATTTCAACTCCGATGGAAACAGCAGCACCGGCAGCTCGACCGAAACCGACGACGCAGAAACTTTCGACAGCGACGAGGCACCGGTAGCACTTTTTGCTGATGCGATAACGATTCTTTCGCAGAACTTCGCTGATCCTCAAAGCAAAGAAAGCCCAAGCAGCCGCAAAGCCACCTTTACGGAGGTCTCTGCCGCACTGGTGACGGGGTTGCTGCCGACTGATCCGGGAGGCACCGCGCAAAGCGGCGGCGCACATAACCTCCCCCGCTTCCTTGAAGACTGGGGCGGCGTAGAATTCCGCTACCGCGGTTCCCTCGTCGCACTCTACGAAAGCGAGGTCGGCAATAAGCCGATGACGTCGAACCACTCCTCCTGGTATCGCCCGCCGAACAGAAACTGGGGTTTCAATGACCTTTTCGCCGATGGCATCTACCCCCCTGGAACACCCAACACGAGGGATTTTCGGCGCACTGACTTCCGCTTCCTGACCGCAAGCGAATACGCTGCGGAACTCGCCCTTCTTGATGGCTTCGACCCGACCTCCGACGAAGATTTGGGACACGGCACCCCCTCCTGCTCGGTCGGCCCCTAGAGCGCACCCGGATAAAAGATGGCTAAACCCGCTCAGTTTCCCAAACAGCTTCTGCTGTTTTTCTCCGGACTGCTTCTGCTGACGATTTCCGCGACCGCAGCTCAACCGATCCCGCTGAACCACACTTTGATTCGGAAGAATCTCGATGGCATCGACAGCATCTGGCTCGACCTGAACGGCGGGACTTTCGCCGGCCGTTACTACCCGAGCGGGAACTGGATCGCGATGCAACAACCATCGCCCGGTGCTTCGCTCAGCTTCTACAACCGGATTCGTCCCGAGATACTCATGCACTTCAGCGTCTTTCCCGCGGGTCAATTGATCGCCTCATTCGATGAGGAAGCGATTGCGGGCTATGTGTCCGGTCTTCCAACAAGCTTCGGAGGTTCGACGGTCCAACTCTTGAATGCCGGATCCTTTGTCCCACCTGTCGGCAGCCCTCCCTTTGTCGGTGGTGGGTATCGAACGATAAAATTTCAATTGATCGATCCGAAAACGAATCAACCCACTCTGGCTGTAGCCGATTTCCTGAGTGTATCCGGATCCGGTCTCTCCTTTCGCCTGCGTTTTTCCGCACCAGTCGATCTATTCGAGCTGATGGAGTCCTCCTTTGCCCGCGAGCTCTTCCTCTTCACAGACGAGAGATAAGTAGAGTCCGGGAGCGAGACCGGGATTACCGCATTCGATCCAAATCGACAAAGGATGCGGGCGCACCGTTCTCTCAGACCCTTTTGCGGTGCAATTCTGCAACTCCGCAAAAGTTTTTTAGCCAGTGCTGCGGGCTTGAAAGAATCCATGGTTCCCCAATGCTGGCAGCGTGATCTTACGTATCTGTCAATATGGTGAACCGGTTCTCCGCCAAGCGGGTGAGCCCGTTACTGAGTTCAATCAGGAAATCGCGGCGCTTGCGAACGATATGATCGAGACGATGTATGACGCGGAGGGCATCGGGCTGGCAGCACAGCAGATTGGCCGCGCCCTGCAGATTTGCGTGGTCGATGTGCGCCCCCCGGAGGGTGCCGAAGTGCCTTTCGGCTATAGCTTTGATGGACGGCGGCCGCCGCTCGATCTTTTGATGCCGCTGACGCTCTGCAACCCAAAGATCACCATTTTTGACGCTTCCGAAGATGTTTACGAAGAAGGTTGCCTCTCGTTCCCAGGGATTAACGGGCGCGTCGACCGCCCGATCGGTGTGCGCTGTGAGTTTCAGGATCTTTCAGGCAACCCGCACATGATCGAAGCAGACGGTCTTCTGGGACGCTGCATTCT
>Ga0102948_1000736_pt1 | contig 12992 bp, 14 predicted proteins | sample SalPonA_A_H2O_MG_FD_78211 | JGI IMG/M metagenome (GOLD analysis project Ga0102948, IMG submission 78211) | Water microbial communities from South San Francisco under conditions of wetland restoration - Salt Pond MetaG R2A_A_H2O_MG | ecosystem: Environmental > Aquatic > Non-marine Saline and... | reverse complement strand
TTGATTTGATAAAATCTCAGAGCACTTTCCCCATCTATTTCTCACGAAAGAAAACATTTTCATTTTCCAGCAAAGAATGGAAAATGTTATCAATCTACCTGGAGAAGCAACTGAAGAAGCAACTAGAAAATCAAGCGTAAATCAGGAACGAAAATGAGCACTCATTCGCTGGACATACGATCCTACAAACATGACGAATGAATTAGATATATTTCGAGAGAGCTACAATAATGAATGCGAGATTCTCATTCGTTTGCCTGAACTAAATCAAATAATTTCGCTTCGTGGGCGATGGAAAGGCCATCCACTGTTAATGAACGAGAATGAATTTAACTCAATCATTGAACTTTCAGCAATTTCTATCAATGATATGTAGTTCTCTTCAAAAACAAAAAAGCGATCTGCTAATACGCGATCGCTTTTTTGTTTATTTAATTAGATAATGAAGCGAGTTGAAAAGTGGTAACTCCTAACTATAAAAGGGAATCCTATTGAGTCCACTAACAGAAGTCAGCGAAAGCAAATGTCTGGCTTAAGCCACATGACAGCAAACGATAAGCCAATCTTTATTGATACACGATCGCTCCTTGGTTTGGGTGAACCATAAAGCGGAATCCTGCTGGGCTAATAAAAGATAGCGGAGACGTTGCAGGACTTCTGTATTCGACCAATTCAGACTTGAACAATAGGGCTATAGAACGGATGGCATCGAAATCATCTGGTTGAGTATTAAACTCAATACATAGATAAGGGTTTTCTTTCGAATATCTAAGCTTTCGCAGATATCCTCTTTCCTCTGAAATATATTTACCGATCGCTAGGTCGGCGGCATCATCGGCATTTGCCCAGAATAGCGTAATTGGTTTTAGGATAGTTATCTTTTCGTTCAATTCCAGCACTAAAGACCAAGAGAGAGCATCTTGGATTTCTTTGAGCATCTCGTAGCTAGTTAAATTAAATTCAATTTCTGGTAAATAACATTCTTTTGCAAGGATTTCGTAGTTCCAAGTTGCAAAGATATTGCAAAGTTGGAACAGAGAGAAGTCTTCAATATAAGGTTGAATCGCAATTAAAAACACATCAATTGCAGTTAAATCACCCAGGTCGATAATAAATACATCAATCGGACTTAAGTGATCGCAAATTTCCTCGAAAGTATCCTCACCCATTCGATACCAGGGATAACCTTCCCCGAATACCGTTAAATGAGTTGTAATTTTTACAGTCTCTTCTAAAAGGTAATCGCTTCTTGGGTGACTTTGAATCAGTATAGGATGTGAAGTAACTGGTTCGACTATTGGTTCTGGTTCATTTATATAGAATTGACTCGCTTCAACATCTAATTGATTCCCAAAAAGACTGTAGTGGTCAGCCATCCAACCAATATTAAAAACCGCTTCCGGCTCTGGATCTGGAGTCTCTGGAGGGTCGTCTGGTTTGATCGGTTCATCATTCCAAACCACATATTGATTTTCATCGTAGATAGCTGCTGGGTCTACAGATTCATATTCAGGAATTCCTATATACGCGCCCGGATGACAAGTATTTGTGATTTGAGTTTCACCTGTGACTACTTCAATCCCAGTCGCCGGAGCATAGAACTGGCTTCTAAAAGCAAGGTTGATCGGATCAATGGGAGTTTCTAGAACGATGTCTTCTGTTGTCACCACAAATTTCCAGTAGAAAGCACCCTCAAAAACTTCTCCTGAAGTATTTGCAGACCCAAATACAGACTCATAGGTTAGTGCCGACCAATATGTGCTATCTGTTGACTTCACATTAGTTCCTATAACCTCCGTGGAGATAGTTCCGACTCCACCAAAAAGGTCATAATGGTCAAAAGGCCACCAGACACCAGTTTCAACGATTTCTGTCTCTACAATGGTTTCAACGTATTCCCCTAAGTAAGGAAATTTCCAAGCGCTAGTTAGATATTCTCCAGTTGGTTTATACTGAACTGCATCCCCATACCCAATTCCATCTAACTCATAAGCACAAACTTCAAAAATTTTTTCTCCTGAGTAGGGAATTGTTATTTCTAGTATTTCTTCTACTGGGTTAGGGTCAGGCTTTAGCCAGCTAAACGGAACAGGTCTTGCAACAGCGCTTAAAATATGAGGATTTAATTTTAAGATATCTGGATTTACTTTGTTCCATTCAAAGTGACGTTCCAACCAAAAGTGTTCCCAAGGAGCATGGTCAATTAAGTGAGAGCCTTCTCCTAATCGTCTGGGAGGTTTTGTTTGAACCAATTCATGTTCTCCGATCGCGGTCATTGGCTGGTCGTATTCCCATGTCCATACATCTTGATGCAGCCGTTTTTCGTTAGGAGTGTAGTATCGACGATAGTCTCCACTCAGTAATTGTTGTTTATTTTCTTTGACTTGATGATACGGGTCATCGAAAGACGTAAAATGATCGAACCATAGCGTAGCGCGATCGCTTGACACTTTCCCGATCGGCAATACAATTCGACAGCGATCAATATTATCTGCTTCTAACCAACGAAGCCATAGCCTTAAAGCTTTACGGACGCCCGGTTCTGTTCCTTTCTGTAGCCAGTATTGGAATATTTCTTCAATGACCAAAGCTTTATGAGCAGCAGGCCATTCTGGATTAAGTCCTATTCCCAGGTATTCTCCATCCCTTGTTCCCAAGCCAACAAATTGACCCAAAAAATCCAGGAACTCTTGCCGGGTCAAAGCAAGAACTCCTGGATTAAACAGTTCCGTGGAAGAATCGATCGCTCGCTGGAATCGATTTACTGGCGATTGGTAAACATTCGCTAAGTGTTGAATCAGTCCACGAGAGTCAAACAGTCGAACATGGGCGGGTAATTTATTGTAAATATTAAAGTCAGTCATAAGAATATAAGGATATTTTTTATATTCTAGCTAACTTGTAGAAGAGAACAAAGAGAATCAGTCTTCTATCATTTTGATGAAATCACTAACACTAAGCTTTTCTGTTCCGTTCAAAATAAATTTAAGATGAAATTTCATCTCTTCTTGCTTCTTAGAGTCTGAATAGACTTCTTCATTAAGCTTGACTTGGGCGGACACAACTGAGTAGAAAAGGGTCATATCTTCGTTGTACACGAAAATAAAATTGAATTCATTCAATACTTCTTCATCTGCGTCACCACTTTCTTCATTAAGAAACCAAAAGTTACAATCACTAAGAACATGAAATACCAGTTCGTTTTTATTATTTCTCTTAGAGAAAAAGAATGAACTTATTGCAAATGCTTGAGTGAACTCATCCCATATACCCTCTTGGGCTTCAAAAAAAATAGTTAAGTAGTACATTTGTTTTTCTGTTTGTTGTAAACCTAATATTATCACAAAAAAAAGACCAGGTTATATAACCTGGTCTTTTTTGTTTTATCTTTTACTCATGAAAAGGCGAGAAATTCTCTTGTAAACAAAAGAAAGTAGATACCATCCGACGCAGATATCTAAACCTACGTCGGAGATAAAAAAGACTTCAAAAAAGGCGATCACTGCTACCCAAAAGGCAGCAGGGAAGACCCATTTTACCAACAAAAGCGACACTCTTGGGTCGCTCCAGATGTTGTTGTTTTTCATTTGTTGCTCCTGTTCTATCTTTATTATACTATATTACCAACATGAAAACCAGTAGACAGCAACAAGAGTCACGAGGAGACGGCTTAATTAGAATAAAAAAAATAAATTATACTGATAATAAGTGTCAACACATTTTGAATTGCATTTTAGGTTATAAAAATGGATCCACTTTTTATAAGAGTTATGTTTTCGTTATTCAGTAAAGCAGACATTCCTCTAATGATTGTTGAAAATAGTTCTAATAAATTAGATGACAAAATCTTAATTGTTAATGAAGAATGGGAAAAGTTGACTGGGTATTCCCATCAAGAAGTTTACAATAAGCCTTTTCTTGAATTGTTTTTTTCTGATTATCAAGAATTGATTTTAAAAGCTTGTTTGGACGCAGCAGAAACAGGAAACAAGCAAACAATTGATGTCAAGATTCTCAGAAAAAATAACGGGCTGGCTTACAAACATATAACCGTAGAAATGTATGGGCAAAATCAACAATACATAATTTTACGTTATACCCATGCTACTGAGAGAGTGAAAGAGGTAATTGAATCCTTAGAAAAAGCATTAAAAAATATCAGTAGAGACAAACAAACAACATTACTGAGAACAGAGTACCAATCTCCTTACAAAATACTTTTTGCTTTACGCAATGCAGACGATGTTTTAGGCTGGTCGGCAGATGAATTGGAAAAGAAAAATCTTCTTGATATTATTCCAGATATAAATGGCGAAAAAAAAGACTTTGAGAATGATGTAGTTAACTGTTTAGCTGCTGGAGATACGCAATGGAGAGTAGAGTTTCTTATTGTTCAGGAAAACAAAGAAATCATTGCATTGGAAGGTCGTGTCGAATTTGATAACGAAAATAAAGAGCTTTTTTTCATGGTTTTTAGCGATGGCTGGGAATCTCCCACTATGCTCAAAAGACAAATAGAGCAAGGGCAAGAAACTTTTAATCAGATACAAACTACAATTAGTAACCCATCATTGTCCAATGACTTGATTGTTGAGAATATTAGAGCTACTCTAGACAGTTCTAATAGAGTACAAGAAAAACTTGACGACTATCAGAACGATCGTATCCAGTACAACGAGGAAAAGTTAAGAAGGCTTGAAATTAGTGTTCGGGATCTTAGTAATAGATTACATGAAGCCTCTGCAAACAAACCAGACAAAAGAGTATTAGAACTTCTTTCTGTTTTGGAAAGCGAAATAATCCCCAAATACCAAAATAAGCAAAACAAAATAACATTTTTTAGCAGTTTAAGAAAAAAAACGTTTAACTTTTTCAAGGCTTTTTTGAACAATTCAATAATAATGAAGTTTTTATTAGGGGTATTTGTCCTCTTTCTTGTAAAATTACTTAACGTTATTGCTCCCGATCAAGGAAAACAGATAGAAACCTTCTACCACGAGGTGTTAAAACTTTTACCTTTTGTTGACGGGGAAGACTAAATCAAAAAAAACAAATTTAATAGGTTTTCGATTTCATTCTCGTTTAAACTAGGATAGTTTGTCTGAAAATCTGAAATAGCAGCAATCATTCGTGGAATATCGCCTAAATGTTTATAAGAAAGCGCCATCGCCAAAACAGCATGAAAAGCTTCGTGCTCATTATTTGCTATTTCAGTTAATTTTAGAGCTACTCTCAATGCGTCGGAGTGATAATCTTGCTTTGCTAACTGGTTCCATATGCGTAGCAAAGAAGTAAAGTCCATGCTATTGATTGAGTTCAGCTCCTCTATCAACTCTGATGGCTTGTAAGTAACAGAAAGCCAATATTTCTTGTCTTTAGGTTTCTCTCCGACAAAAAAAATAAGAGTATCTTGTGGACTCACTGACGAAGGGACATCAAACAAAAATTCATTTGTACTTATGTTTAATGGAAAAGACCCTAACAATTCTCCATTGGACTCCACAAACAAAAATAAATTACTTTGCGTAGTGTTTATAGCGATGAATATCGTATCACCAACAAAACCAGTTGTTAATGAAATAAACTCATAGTTAATTCCGTCTCCTCTGTTAGTGCTACTAATATCTGTATCACAATAAGTTTCTCCTGCAATTTCAATTTTTTCACAAGAAAATACTAAAGAGCTCCAAGCAATCCCAGATATTAGTACCAGTAACAAAGCTTTACTTGTTCTTTTTATCAATCTGAGTAAGCCTTTGTTTTGCTCGATAATGCATTTCATGTCCATCTATTTTCCCTTCACTTAATTTAAAACACTTTTCCCAGAATGAATTAGCCAACTCTGGTTGATTTTGTCGATCGCGAATCTGGCCTAGATAGCAATAAGCCTCATATTGAGTTGGGTTCAGTTCAATAGAGTCTTCAAAAGAAATTGCGGATTCAACTAGCCTACCTTCTTTGAAAAAAGCAATTCCTAGGTTTTTAAGAGCATAAGACTTCAAATCCGTATCACCAGATTTATGTGATTTAACTACAACCTGAAGAAAAAGCGGAACCGCCTCTTTTATCTTGCCTTCCTCTAAAAGAATTCGAGCTAAATTATTTATGCTTGGTAAGTACCCGATCGATTTTCGATAGTATTCTTTTGCTATAGTCGGATTATGTAAATAGTCTTCAATGAACCCTTTTAAGTGGTTGGCTTCATCGTTGTTTTCTGGATAGATTGCTAAAGAAATATTAAGATAGCGTTCCGCTTTACCAAAGGATGTTTTTTGTATTTGTCGTCTAGCTTGATCGTTTAGCCAATTAGAGGTATAGACTGGAGCCAAGATAGTCGTCGTCAGACTGATAGAGCAGATAAACAAAGAAACAAACAATTTTAGGTTAGCAATTTTCTGGTAAGGTAATCCAAGCTTTCGTGTAATTGTTTCAAAAGCGGTAGACCCCCTTATTAGTTTCAGTCCTGTCCAGCTTTGGCCTAAAACTAAAGTTGCTCCGGCCAGCAGCCCTTCCTTGGTTCCAGAAAAGAAAAAGCTAGAAGTAAACGTTGCTAAAACAATCTCACTAATTCCAATCAATAGATTGCTTATATTGTCCGTAAAACTGTTGTTCTGACGATTTAAGCACTCATCAATCTGACACCAGTCCTCCTCAGCTCTTATTTGAGCAATCAACGGCTGGATAGGGGTATTTAATAAAAGGTGGTCTTGTTTGTCTATCTGAGGCCAAATACTTCGATAAGAAAAAAAGTCTAAATTTAGTTGAACATGGATCTGCTTTCTGATTTGCAGAATATTTACTTCAATGTATTCATCTCTTTCTTTTTGAAAAAGTTTTGAAATTGCTCGGCTGTACTCAGCTACCAGTTCTTCCATAGTTCGACCTAAAGCCTTCTTTTAATCGTAGCAATTTTATTAAAATACTGGCTCTATAATTTCCTAAGACACAAAAAAGCACCAGTCTATATAGACTGGTGCTTTAATACTTAAAACATCTCTTCGATGCCTTCTATTATTTCTGGTGAAAACCAGAAATGATAGAAGGCTCCTGAGTGCCAACGACTTTTGTCATCGACATCAAAAAAGGAAAGTAGTTTCCCTTCAGAGTTTTGAATGAATCGGAAGTTCGTTGGATTGAAATTTACCTTAGTGGTACTAAGGGTTTTTATTTTTTCATGTGATTGAGAAATATCTTTCTCAAACAGCCAGAGCCAAGAGGGTTGGTAAACCCTTAGCATCGCTTCATCCTTAGAGCTTTTTCGTCCCTTACGGAAAATTCCCTTACGGAAAATATTGTCTTTTCCGCAGAGGTCTAGTCGAAAAGCTAGATAGTCTTCTTCTAGATCCACATTAATAGAGGTTTTGCTTGTCCGGCCAACTTGATCTAGGTCATAGCCTGTTAAGGTTATGACTTGTGGGATTAAGCCCGTCGGGCCTTTGTACCACGACAATTTGTCCCTCCAATAGGGAGTGTATCTACCTATCCTGGTATATATCTCTATAGCCACTCTATTCTCTCCCTTTCTCCAAGCATTTAGCTCAGAGGGTGAAGATACTTTTCTTGTCTTTCCTTTCCTTTCTATGATTTTAAATTCAGAGGAAGAAAAGGAGATAGTGAAAGAGGATGGTTTTATCCTGCTTTCAGGTTTTTTGCGTAGCATAGATTTCCTTGCACTGTTTCTATCATTATAACATATTAACAACAATTAATTCAGAAAATAGAAGCTGTTTTTGCAAATTAGGAGTAAATAAAGAGTAAAGATATATAAAATCTTGAAACCTTTTCCCTGTAATCGTTTCAACCTTTTTGCACTACGTTGACATCGTAGGGGTCGCTGGTTCGAGTCCAGTTGCGTCCATTAGCTCAAAACCCTTTATCTTAGAAGCTTTTTAGGCTTTTACCCAAGTTTTCTGTCGCGGCAATATGCGGCTATAGATGGTAAAATGCGGCTATAGTTTTGGAGTATTTGTGGAGTAATGACAAAACTGCGTAGACCCAAATCATATAAAGGGAAAGTTGTTGTATCGAATGACAGGAAGACACTTAGGTTGAGATGGTCTTTCCAAGGAAAAAAGTATGAATTTAGACCGGGCCTTCGAGACACCCCAGACAATCGTTGTTTTGCGGAAAGGATAGCGAAAGACATTGAGGTTGACATGAAGGCTGGATATTTCGATACCACTTTGAACAAGTATCGATCGCGTGTCAATCTTCCTCCTGAATCTCCCGCCCCCAAGAAAAAAGTCATCTCTGCGATCGCCTTATTTGACAAATACTTTGAATTTAGGCGTTCTGATCTAGCTCTAGGAACCCAAAAAAAATATGAAGCGTTGAGAAGTCAATTATATCAAGAGCTGGGAGAATCTTCCGCAGAACTAGATATTGATACTATTTTAAGATTCAAAAATTGGTTGAGTGATAATTTTGCCTCTGTTACTTCAAAGGATAAGATAGCTATTCTTAAGGCTGTATGGAGATGGGGAATTCATCGAAATTTAGTCAAAAGCAACCCTTGGACTGAGGTTAAGTTTAAAAAAGAAATCAAAAAAAAGTCTGAACCCCTTACCCTAGAAGAAAGCAAGCGAATTATTGCGGAGTTTAGGGAGTCACGACCTTTTTATGCGGACTTGGTTGAATTTAAGTTGCTGACAGGTGTACGAACAGGTGAAGCCTTTGCTCTACAGTGGGGCGATTTTAACGAATCCCTTACCCAGCTAACAATATATAAATCGTTCAATAGCTCGACCAAAGAACTTAAACCTGTAAAACAAGAGGATATTCGCAGGATAGATTTTGCTCCCAGAGTAACAAGGCTGCTTTTGCGTCGCCGAGAGCAAGCAATAACTAAGGACAAAAAAAATATTTCCAAACAATTGGTTTTCCCTAATACTGAAGGGGGTTACATGATAGCCAGAAATTTTTCTAAAAGACATTGGAGGCCAGTGCTGACAAAGTTAGGGATTGATTATCGACGACCTTACGATACCCGCAAAACTCTAGTCAGTCATGCGATCGAACAAGGAATGTCTCCAGTAGATGTAGCTAAATATGTAGGGAATACACCTAAAACTATCTATGAGAGCTATCTAGGTTCCGTAAAAAAAATAATTCCTCCTGACTTTCTTAATGATGACTTTTCTTAATCTTGATTTCCTTTAGATCCTTATATCCCTTTGCAGGCGGATATTTCAGACAATAATATGATTTTATTCAGCCGAAGACGATTATGTAATTTAAATGGAATAAAGTACCAAGATTATAACCTTGGCACTTAAATTAGTTAATTCTATTGTGCTGCAATAAAAAGGTGATTTCTGTGTCTAAAAGGATCTGCTTTTCTTTTAAGAAAGTTGCATTCAATTCTTTGGTATTCGGGATCGCGCTTATTAAAATTATGATTGGCCAAAGCCTCGACCATTTCTCCAATATACAAAACTCCCTTATTTTTTGCTCCTCCCAATAAAGGAGTGTTCACATAATGAATACCTTCAGTAAACACTCCTTGAGATTTCCAGTTTCTTAAGGTTCTTTCGCTGATGTTTAGTTTTTTGCTTAATTCTTTTGGCTTTAAGTATGTAAGCATTTTTCTCCAGTGTTTTATCTTTATTGTATAAGCAATCTGTCCGCAGAATCAAACAAAATGAATGAAAAACCCATAGAATCTCTTGCTTCACTCAACTTTAATGCTTATCAAACGATCCAGTGGAATTATTCTTTTTTGATCTTCTATAGTAATTTCGGCAAAATCAAATCCTATCCGATTAACAAAAACTTGGTCATTGTTTTTTACTGGAAAAGTGGAGGAAGAGGATGGGGAAGGAAAAGTGTCTACCGTCATAAATGGCGGATAAATCGTTCCCACAACACATCTATTGCTTAAGAACCTATCAATTTTTTGCTTTATTTTGTCTTCAATTTTGTCTGCATCATATGGTAAATAATACTTCATACGACATAAAGCGATAATATATTGATTGTATTCGAGCTTGCCCTGGCAGATATTGATATCTTTTTCGTCTGTTGCTTCGTGAGTTATCTCGAAATATTTGTCGTGAAAATCTTTTAAACAAGCCATTATTTTGGTGTGTTTTACTACAACTAGCTATAATATCAGTAAATCGCTTAAATAAATCAGCAACAAAGTTGCATAATAAAAACAGTTAACCAATGCAAAACAATGTTTCAAGTTTTCAAGTCTTTAAATAATACCAGTGGAGTCGGGTATTTACAATTTTTACCTGACGGGAAATTAATTTCAGCAAGCAAGTATGATTCACAAGTATCTTTATGGGATTTGACTTTTACCCCAAAAGAAAAAATTATTTTTGACAACCTTAGATCGTTTTGTGTCGCCTATGGAAGGAATTCCAACACTTTAGCGATCGCAGACAAATCGGATATTTTTTTGATTAACTTAAGTGGATGGGTGACGAAACGGGTCAATTCTCAGCATTTATTTACTTCCGCGATCGCCTTTTCTGCGGATGGATCGATGTTTGCAACTGGTCATTGCGACGGAAAGGCAATTATTTGGGACTTACATGGACGAATATTGAGAGTGATCGAAAACCCAAAAATTGATATGGTCAATGCTATTTGCTTTTCTCCCGATGACACTAAACTTGCAATTGGATCTGAAGACGGTACACTGATTGTTGTAGATGCCAATACTTCAGTAAGAACTTGTACTAAAATTTACCACTGTAATCGAGAAGGCAGAAGCATTAAAACTATTTCATTTTCCCCAAGTGGAACAAAGCTTGCAGTCGCAGGTGAAGATGGGTTGGTAAAGTTATTTAGTGTTGAAGAGACTCATTGCGAGAAAAACTATAATAGTCACACTCGATCCATAAATGCGATCGCGTTTTCTCACGACGGAAGGTTTATTGCTTCGGGAGGTGACGATACTTTAGTCAACATATTCTATGCAAATCAGATAGGTCTGGTTAATGTATTGAACTTTGACCATCCCGTTGATGCGATCGCATTTTCATTGGATGACCAACAAATTGCTTGTGGTCTAAGCAATGGAGATATCTTGATTTGTAAAGAGATTTATGATCGGAAAACAAAAATTGTTTATTAGCAATAAAGCCGGGGTAGCACCCGGCTTTTAGTTTAAGGCAATATATTTGAGCAGCTCATTGTTAAGCAATCTATGATTGTATCAACATCTAAAGGAGCATACGATTTACTCATTAAATTTGCAATTAAAGCTGTCACTTGTGGAGCTGCAAAGCTAGTCCCTTGATTCATCCAAGAGTTAGTTTCTATCACGTTTTTACCTTTGGCGGTAACAAAATTTCCTTTTTTGGTCGGACTCGCATGACAAGAAGCCCAATCAGCTCCACTGTAAAGCAGATCGTTAGACTCCTCTGTTGCTCCTACAGCAATTACATTTTTGTACTTTTCAGTGTACATTGCAGGATACCCCATTGGATAACCACCAAAATTATGAGCAGAGCATACTACAATTATCCCTGCACTACAAGCTTGAGCGATCGCGGATTCCATCTCTGGATTTCCTTCTGCGGCACCCATACTAATATTGATTACAGGAATTTGCTCGTTTACTGCATAGAGGATTCCTTGGACTAATGACTGATTGGTTCCATTTCCATTTTGTCCGCCGACTTTGATTGCTGTAATTGAATTTTCAGGAGAGAATGCGTGAATTACATTTGCAACAGCAGTCCCGTGTCCATAAGGATCGGAAGGATCTACATCTTGGTCAAACGTATCGTATCCAATGTTGTCATCAACAATTCCATTTAGATCGTCATCAACTCCATTAGGAGGATCGTTTAAATAAAACTTAAGGTAGTCCCCGGTTACTCCCGTGTCGATAATTCCAATGCGAGTTTCTCTGAGATTTGGGGAAAACACATTCATTCCTACTCTTGCTAATGTGTTAAAAGTTGAAATTTTCCCGTATCCACGGTTATCCCACAGTAAAGCTGAAACGTCAGCATTGGGAATAAGTGAAGCTGATCGACCTTCCGCATACCCATGATTTAAAAAATGTTGATACGCTTTAAAATGGGATCCTTTAATCCAAAAAGCATTTCGCAAATCCAGATAGCGAGCTAAATAGCTTTCTAAATCTTGAATGGGATTTATTCGTCTTCTTTCTCTCCACCCATAAGTAAACCAATGGTTTCTCGCTTGTTCGTCGGACAAACTACTTAAATCTGAATACGAGGATTTGTAAAAAGAAGCATCAAAAATATCCATGTTTACCTTCTTGAATTTTAAATCAATATTCATCGTCTGGGGGCATTTGAACCAAAAGCGACTCAAAGTCTCTTAAGTCTAACAAAGAGGTTGATTGGTCAGTAAGCTCAGATAAGCATTTAAGTCGGGGATGTAGAATTTCTATCCATTGTCTTGCTCTTTGCTCAGACAGAAAAAAAGCAAGGCAGTATTCTTGTCCATCTTCTATTAAATAGCAGCAATGGTGGTTTTGCGTAGATTTAATACCAACCTGAAAACTTCTCATTGATTCTAGGGATAGATTAATTATAGATTATATTTAAACGACCACTTAAATGATTAAATCAATCTGCTTTAATTACAATAAAGAAGAAAATATCCAAATAGAGACATGATTGATCGACCTGTTCAATGCAGTAAACTTAAGTTGGTTGAAGCATTTAAAGATATTGGGATTAAATTTAAAGCAAGTGAAATAGTTCAAGAGTATCGCTTGATGGAAATCAACGAATCTCCGGATTTTGTTTTACTATTTCTAGATGATATGTTACGAATTGTAACGACTTTATGGGAGAAAGATAAGCAAAAAGCGATCGTCTTTATTTTCGACCTTGGATTCAATGCTGGGTACTCAAGAGCTAAGGAAGTGGAACAAGTGTTAAAACCCGTTTCCCAAAAAACTTGTTTTTTTGACAAAGTAAAAGATTTCTTTGAGTCACTTCCTTAAACAATAAATTTTAGGCAACAAAAAACCGCTACACGCTTGTGTAACGGTTTTT
>Ga0102948_1000735_pt1 | contig 12997 bp, 8 predicted proteins | sample SalPonA_A_H2O_MG_FD_78211 | JGI IMG/M metagenome (GOLD analysis project Ga0102948, IMG submission 78211) | Water microbial communities from South San Francisco under conditions of wetland restoration - Salt Pond MetaG R2A_A_H2O_MG | ecosystem: Environmental > Aquatic > Non-marine Saline and... | reverse complement strand
TGTTGTTGAAGAAGTTGATTATGAGAAGTCGCGTCTGAAAGTGGCTGTTCTGATCTTCGGTCGTTCAACGCCGGTTGAACTTGAGTTCCGTCAGGTAGAAAAAGTTTAATAAACGTATTTAACGAACTGGGTGGCTGAGAGGCTGCTCGGTTTTTGTTGTGTAAAGGGGAGCCGAGAGGCGTCTGTACCCAAAGGAGTAGCTCAATGGCTAAGAAAATAGAAGCCTACATTAAGTTGCAGGTTAAAGCAGGTCAGGCGAACCCAAGTCCGCCAGTTGGTCCTGCACTAGGTCAACACGGTGTGAACATCATGGAGTTCTGTAAAGCGTTCAACGCACAGACTCAATCGATGGAACCTGGTATGCCAATTCCAGTGGTTATCACTGTATACGCTGATCGTAGCTTTACGTTCATTACTAAGACTCCACCGGCTTCAATTCTATTGAAGAAAGCGGTAGGTCTTAAGTCTGGTTCATCTCGTCCAAACACTGACAAAGTGGGTACTGTTACTCGCGCTCAGCTTGAAGAGATTGCAACAATTAAAATGGCTGACCTTACTGCTGCAGATATGGATGCAGCGGTTCGTACGATTGCAGGTTCTGCGCGTCGCATGGGTCTAGTTGTGGAGGGTGACGAGTAATGGCTAAGTTGACTAAGCGTCAAAAGGCGATCGCTGAAAAGGTAGAAGCAGGTAAATTGTACGCTGCTACTGAAGCTGCTCAGATTCTTTCAGAAGTGTCTGCTGTTAAATTCGCTGAATCTGTCGATGTTGCGATCAACCTGGGTGTTGATCCGAAGAAATCTGACCAGGTTGTTCGTGGTTCAAGTGTTCTTCCAAACGGTACAGGTAAAGACGTTCGTGTTGCTGTTTTTGCTCAAGGCGAAAACGCTGAGAAAGCTAAAGAAGCAGGTGCGGACGTTGTTGGTTTTGAAGATCTTGCTGAGTCAGTTAAAGCTGGCAACCTAGACTTCGACGTTGTCATTGCAAGCCCAGACGCTATGCGCGTTGTTGGTGCGCTAGGTACAGTGCTTGGTCCACGTGGCCTAATGCCTAACCCTAAGGTTGGTACTGTAACTCCAGATGTTGCTGGTGCAGTTAAGAATGCCAAATCTGGTCAGGTACGTTTCCGTACTGACAAGAACGGTATCATTCACGCGTCAGTCGGTAAGGTGAGCTTTGAGCCAAGCCAAATCGCTGAAAACGTATCTGCTCTGTTAGCTGAGCTTAAGAAGCTTAAGCCTGCTTCAGCTAAAGGCGTTTACGTTAAGAAAGTAACCCTGTCTACTACTATGGGACCGGGTCTACAGGTGGATGTTGCGTCACTAGACGCTTAATCCTCCAGCAAAGGTATTTGAGGGTCTTCAGACCTGTCTGACAGAGACGAAGACCGTCAAAGACCGCAGGTGATGTTATTGATTCTTCAATGGCATCTTAATGGGCCAACCAGCCTGCGCAGACGGTGAGATTCCTCGGAATCATTTTAGCCGTACTCATGCCTCGCGTAAGCGGGGTGGTTGGTAAATATGTCGAAAGACAACCAGGAGTAAATTGTGGCAATAGGACTTGAACAGAAAAAAGCGATCGTCGCTGAGGTTCAGGAAGCTGCTGGCTCTGCATTGTCTGCTGTCGTTGCGGATTCCCGCGGCGTTGAAGTGGGCGATATGACTGCACTGCGTAAGCAGGCACGTGAAGCGGGTGTATGGCTGAAAGTCGTACGTAACACCCTAGCACGTCGTGCAGTAGAAGGCACAGCTTATGAATGTCTAGCGGATTCGTTCGTAGGTCCAACTATCATTGCTTTCTCTCAAGAGCACCCAGGCGCTGGCGCCCGTATCTTGAAAGACTTTGCAAAAGGTAATGATAAGTTTGAGCTGAAAACAGCGGCTTACGAAGGCGAGATCGTTGATATCGCAATGCTAGCAAGCCTACCGACATACGACGAAGCACTAGCGAAGCTAATGAGCTGCATGAAAGAAGCAGCTGCTGGCAAGCTGGTTCGCGTTATCGATGCGGTACGCGTACAGAAAGAAGAGCAAGCAGCTTAATTGGCTGGTTGCTAAGTAACCGATTTAATAAAGGAATAAATCATGTCTCTGTCTAAAGACGATATCCTAAATGCAATTGCTGAAATGTCAGTAATGGACGTTGTTGAACTTGTTTCTGCAATGGAAGAAAAATTCGGCGTATCTGCTGCTGCTGCAGTAGTTGCTGGCCCTGCTGGCGACGCTGGCGCTGCTGCAGAAGAGAAGACTGACTTCGACGTTGTTCTAACGTCTGCTGGCGATAAGAAAGTCAACGTAATCAAGGTCGTTCGTGCAGTAACTGGTCTTGGTCTTAAAGAAGCGAAAGAGATGGTTGACGGTGCGCCTTCAACTGTTAAAGAAGCCGCTTCTAAAGATGAAGCTGAGCAGATCAAAGCTGATCTTGAAGCAGCTGGCGCTTCTGTCGAGCTTAAGTAATATCTTGATCTCGCTACGCTTTAAGCAGCTTTGCGCTGTTTAAAAGCGTATGGCTGGTGGCAAAAATGCCACCGGCCTTTTTCCGTTATTAGTAGAAAGACTTTTTAACGGAACGAATTGCTCGATAATTTATCGAGTTTGGTTTCTCAACCTAGATGCACATGCTGGGGAACACTGATGGCTTATTCATACACTGAGAAGAAACGTATCCGAAAGGATTTCAGTAAACTCGGTCAGGTAATGGAACTTCCTTACCTGCTCGCGACACAGCTGGATTCATATCGTAAGTTTCTAGAGGCGGGCGCTACTTCTGAAGGTCGCACCGAAGAGGGGCTTCATGCCGCATTCAATTCTGTATTCCCAATCGTTTCTTACTCTGGAAACGCTGCCTTGGAGTACGCTGGTTATCGCCTAGGTGAGCCTGTCTTTGACGTTAAAGAGTGTCAGCAGCGTGGTATCACCTACGCAGCGCCACTTCGCGTTAAAGTGCGTCTGGTGATCTACGATCGCGATTCGTCTACGAAAGCGGTTAAAGACATTAAAGAGCAAGAAGTTTACATGGGCGAAATGCCGCTCATGACTGAGAATGGTACCTTTGTAGTCAATGGTACTGAGCGCGTCATAGTATCGCAGCTCCACCGTTCACCTGGTGTATTCTTCGATCACGACAAGGGTAAAACACACTCTTCGGGCAAACTATTATACTCGGCTCGTATCATCCCTTACCGTGGTTCTTGGCTCGACTTCGAGTTTGATCCAAAAGACTCTCTATTTGTCCGTATCGACCGTCGCCGTAAACTTCCTGCGACGATTCTAATGCGCGCGCTTGGCTACCAAGCTGAAGAGATTCTCGATATCTTCTTTGATACGACTGGCTGGAATTTATCGAAAGATAAGATTCAGATGGATCTAATACCTGAGCGCCTTCGCGGTGAAACAATGACTTTTGAAGTCATTTCACCTAAAGGCGAAGTCATTGTAGAGGCAGGTCGTCGTATTACTCCGCGTCACATCCGTCAGATGCAGAAAGAGGGTATGACTCAGCTAGAGACTCCTGCAGAGTACCTAGTAGGTAAAGCGCTTGCTAAAGACATTGTTGATCCTGCTACAGGTGAAGTGCTGCTTCCTTGTAACGCTGAGCTTACGGAAGAGTCACTTGCTAAGCTTCAAGACGCTAAGATCGACCGTATCGAAACGCTTTACACGAACGAGTTGGATTGTGGTCCATTCGTTTCAGACACTCTTCGTATTGACCCAACTCGCAACCAGTTAGAAGCGTTGGTAGAGATCTACCGTATGATGCGTCCTGGTGAGCCACCAACGAAAGAGTCAGCTGAATCTCTATTTGAAAATCTATTCTTCTCTGAAGAGCGGTACGATCTTTCTGCGGTAGGCCGTATGAAGTTCAACCGTCGTCTAGGTCGTGAAGAAGAGACAGGTTCAGGCATTCTGTCCAAAGATGACATCTTGGATGTTATGAAGACATTGATCGAGATTCGTAACGGTAAAGGCGTCGTCGACGATATCGACCACCTTGGTAACCGTCGTATCCGTTCTGTAGGCGAGATGGCTGAAAACCAATTCCGTGTTGGTCTTGTTCGTGTTGAGCGTGCTGTACGCGAGCGTCTAAGCATGGCTGAGTCAGATAACCTGATGCCTCAGGACCTGATTAACGCTAAACCTGTTGCGGCAGCCATCAAAGAATTCTTTGGTTCTTCACAGCTTTCACAGTTCATGGACCAGAACAACCCGCTTTCAGAAGTGACACACAAGCGTCGTGTCTCTGCTCTTGGTCCGGGCGGTCTAACGCGTGAGCGTGCAGGCTTTGAGGTTCGTGACGTACACCCAACTCATTACGGTCGTGTATGTCCTATCGAAACTCCTGAAGGTCCAAACATCGGTCTGATCAACTCATTAGCTGTGTTTGCTCGTACCAATAACTACGGTTTCCTTGAGACGCCTTACCGTCGCGTTATCGATGGTCAGGTGACAGACGATATTGATTACCTATCCGCTATTGAAGAGTCTAACTTCGTTATCGCACAGGCTTCGGCAGCAGTGGATGCGAAGAACAAGCTGACTGATGAGCTGGTGACCGTTCGTCATATGAACGAAACCACGGTTATGCCTAAAGAGCGCGTGCAGTACATGGACGTTTCACCACGTCAGGTTGTATCGGTAGCGGCGGCTCTAATCCCATTCCTTGAGCACGATGATGCGAACCGTGCATTGATGGGATCGAACATGCAACGTCAGGCCGTTCCAACACTGAAGGCTGACAAGCCGCTTGTTGGTACAGGTATCGAGCGAAACATCGCTCGTGACTCGGGTGTTTGTGTGGTTGCTAAGCGTGGCGGTGTTATCGAATCGGTTGACGCAAGCCGTGTGGTTGTACGCGTTAACGATGATGAGATTACCGCAGGCGATGCAGGTGTCGATATCTACAACCTAACCAAGTACGTGCGTTCAAACCAGAATACATGTATCAACCAGCGTGCAATCGTTAACCTAGGTGAACAGGTATCACGCGGTGATATTCTGGCTGACGGTCCATCGGTTGATTTAGGTGAGCTAGCACTTGGCCAGAACATGCGCATCGCGTTCATGCCTTGGAACGGTTTCAACTTCGAGGACTCGATCCTAATTTCTGAACGTGTTGTTCAAGAAGATCGCTTCACTACGATTCACATTCAGGAGCTAACCTGTGTCTCTCGTGATACTAAATTGGGTTCTGAAGAGATCACAGCTGATATACCGAACGTTGGTGAATCTGCACTGTCTAAACTAGACGAGTCAGGCATTGTGCACATCGGTGCAGAAGTGGGTCCTGGTGACATTCTAGTCGGTAAGGTGACACCGAAAGGCGAAACTCAATTGACGCCTGAAGAGAAGCTACTTCGTGCGATCTTCGGTGAGAAAGCGTCTGACGTTAAAGATACGTCTCTCCGTGTTAAAACGGGGACTGTTGGTAAGGTCATCGACGTTCAAGTCTTCACTCGTGATGGCGTGGAAAAAGATGAGCGTGCAATTGCAATTGAGCAATCTGAGCTTGCAAGCATTCGCAAAGACCTTGATGACGAGTTCCGCATTGTCGAAGTAGCAACCTTTGAGCGTCTTGAACGTACTCTTGTTGGCTTGAAAGCGGACGGTGGTGCAGGTCTTAAGAAGGGCGAAGAGATCACTTCTGAGTTCTTGGCTGATCTTAAACACGATGAGTGGTTCAAGATTCGCGTATCTGACAGCGCAGCGGCAGAGATGCTTGAAGCGGCTAAAAAGCAGCTTGAAGAGCGTCGTGAAATGCTGGATAAGCGCTTCGATGATAAGAAGAGCAAACTACAGACAGGTGATGATCTTGCACCTGGCGTACTTAAGATTGTTAAGGTTTACGTGGCTACTAAACGTCGTGTACAGCCTGGTGACAAGATGGCAGGGCGTCACGGTAACAAGGGTGTTATCTCCGTTATCATGCCTGTCGAAGACATGCCATACGATGAGAACGGTGAGCCAGTAGATGTGGTTCTTAACCCGCTAGGTGTACCGTCTCGTATGAACGTTGGTCAGATCCTAGAGACTCACATGGGTGCTGCAGCGAAAGGTCTTGGTCGTAAGATCAACACGATGCTGGAAGTTGAGCGTAAGAAAGCTGAAAAAGTTAAGGAAGTTCGTGAATTCCTTGAGGCTGTCTACAACGCACAGCACAGCGGCTTGGAGTGTGCCCGTAAAGAGGACCTTAAGTCGTTCAGTGATGACGAGATCTTGGCTCTGGCTGAAAACCTCAAAGGTGGTGTTCCTCTAGCAACACCTGTCTTTGACGGTGCTAAAGAATCTGAAATCAAAGCGCTGCTGCGTCTTGCAGACATGAATGATAGTGGGCAGGTGGATCTGTTCGATGGTCGCACAGGCGACAAGTTCGACCGTCCAGTCACTGTTGGCTACATGTACATGCTGAAACTTAACCATTTGGTTGATGATAAGATGCACGCACGTTCAACCGGCTCTTACAGCCTTGTTACTCAGCAGCCGCTGGGTGGTAAAGCTCAGTTCGGTGGTCAGCGCTTCGGTGAGATGGAGGTTTGGGCACTGGAGGCGTATGGCGCAGCTTACACGCTTCAAGAGATGCTCACAGTCAAATCCGATGACGTGAATGGTCGTACGAAGATGTACAAGAACATCGTCGATGGTGACCACAGCATGGATCCAGGTATGCCTGAATCATTCAACGTGCTGATCAAAGAGATCCGTTCTCTCGGTATCGATATCGAGTTAGAGAACGAGTAAGGGCCTAATTGAACATAGGGCTGTATGCCAAGTGCTGCAGCCCCCTCCCATGAGGAGCTATAGATAATGAAAGATTTACTTAATCTGTTGAAGACTCAAAGTCAGAGCGACGAGTTCGATGCGATCCGTATCTCTCTGGCTTCACCAGACATGATCCGTTCATGGTCATATGGTGAGGTTAAAAAACCTGAGACGATTAACTACCGTACCTTTAAACCAGAGCGTGATGGTCTGTTCTGTGCCAAGATTTTCGGTCCTGTTAAGGATTACGAATGTCTATGTGGTAAGTACAAGCGCATGAAACACCGTGGTGTTATCTGTGAGAAGTGTGGCGTTGAAGTGACTATGACAAAAGTGCGTCGTGATCGCATGGGTCATATCGAACTAGCCTCTCCAGTTGCTCACATCTGGTTCCTTAAGTCACTACCGTCTCGTATCGGTTTGATGCTGGATATGACACTGCGTGACATTGAACGTGTTCTTTATTTTGAATCGTTTGTCGTTATTGATGAAGGCATGACTACGCTCCAGCGCGGTCAGCTAATGAACGACGAGCAGTACTTCGAAGCGCTTGAAGAGTTTGGTGATGACTTCGATGCTCGTATGGGCGCGGAAGCGATTGGCGAGCTGCTTAAGTCGATCGACCTAGAAGCTGAGATCTCTGTTCTTCGTGAAGAGATCCCTGCGACTAATTCGGAAACTAAGCTTAAGAAGATGTCTAAGCGTCTTAAGCTGCTTGAAGCGTTCTACAAATCGGGTAACAACCCAGAGTGGATGATCCTAAAAGTTCTTCCCGTTCTGCCACCCGATCTTCGTCCACTGGTTCCACTAGATGGCGGTCGCTTCGCGACGTCTGATCTTAACGACCTATACCGTCGTGTGATCAACCGTAACAACCGTTTGAAGCGTCTTCTAGACCTTAACGCTCCAGATATCATCGTACGTAACGAAAAACGTATGTTGCAAGAATCTGTCGATGCGCTTCTTGATAATGGTCGTCGTGGTCGTGCGATCACTGGCTCTAACAAGCGTCCTCTTAAGTCGCTTGCAGACATGATCAAAGGTAAGCAGGGTCGCTTCCGTCAAAACCTTCTTGGTAAGCGTGTTGACTACTCTGGCCGTTCAGTTATCGTGGTTGGTCCATCACTGCGTCTTCACCAGTGTGGTCTACCTAAGAAGATGGCTCTTGAGCTATTCAAGCCATTCATCTTCTCTAAGCTAGAGCTTCGTGGTTATGCAACAACGATTAAAGCCGCTAAGAAGATGGTTGAACGTGAAGAGCCGCTTGTATGGGATATCCTTGATGAGGTTATCCGTGAACATCCCGTTCTTCTAAACCGTGCACCGACACTTCACCGTCTTGGTATCCAGGCGTTTGAGCCTGTTTTGATCGAAGGTAAAGCGATCCAGCTACACCCACTTGTGTGTGCTGCGTACAACGCCGACTTCGACGGTGACCAGATGGCGGTACACGTACCGTTGACCATTGAAGCGCAGCTTGAAGCTCGTGCTTTGATGATGTCGACCAACAACATTCTTTCACCATCAAACGGTGAACCGATCATCGTTCCTTCACAGGACGTGGTATTGGGTCTGTACTACATGACTCGTGAGCGTATTAATGCGCAGGGCGAAGGTATGGCATTCTCTGATATCAAAGAGGTTCAGCGTGCGTATGGTGCTAAAAAGGTTCACTTACAAGCTCGCGTAAAGGTTCGTATTAACGAGACGATCCGCGACATCGAAGGCAACGAAGAGTCTCGTACGGCGATTGTTGATACAACGGTCGGTCGTGCAATGCTGTTTGATATTGTTCCATCGGGTCTTCCGTTCGAACTGATCAACCAGGCGATGAAGAAGAAAGCGATTTCGCGTCTTCTCAACGAGGCGTACCGTCGTTGTGGTCTGAAAGATACGGTTATCTTTGCTGACCAGTTAATGTACATGGGCTTCCGTCAAGCAGCACTTTCTGGTGCATCGATCGGTGTTAACGACTTCGTTATCCCAGATGAGAAAGTGAACATTGTTGCTGAAGCTGATGCTGAGGTTAAAGAGATCGAGCGTCAGTTCGCAGACGGTCTTGTGACTCAGGGTGAGAAATACAACAAGGTTGTCGATATCTGGTCTCGTGCAAACGAACTGCTTGCCAAGAAGATGATGGACAACTTGAAGTCTGACACCGTTATCAACGCCGAAGGCGAGCAAGAAGAGCAAGAGTCTTTCAACTCTGTCTACATGATGGCCGACTCCGGCGCTCGTGGTAGTGCTGCACAGATTCGTCAGTTGGCGGGTATGCGTGGTCTGATGGCTAAGCCAGATGGTTCGATCATCGAAACACCGATCACAGCTAACTTCCGTGAAGGTCTAAACGTACTTCAATACTTCATCTCGACTCACGGTGCTCGTAAGGGTCTTGCTGATACAGCACTTAAGACTGCGAACTCGGGTTACCTAACTCGTCGTCTAGTAGACGTGGCTCAGGATGTGGTTATCACAGAGCAGGATTGTGGCACTGAGGAAGGTCTCGTTATTCAAGCCCTCATCGAAGGCGGCGACGTGGTTGTTGGTCTAGGTGAGCGTGTTCTAGGTCGAGTGATTGCTCAAGACGTTCTTGATCCGCAGGGTAAAGATGTACTGATCCCTGCTGGCACATTGATGGACGAAGCTTGGGTAGCGCGCCTAGACAACGACGATACTTACAGTTCGATCGATGAAGTGATCGTTCGTTCTGCTATTACCTGTGAATCACACCACGGTATCTGTTCAAGCTGTTACGGTCGTGACCTAGGTCGCGGTCACAAGGTTAACATCGGTGAAGCGGTCGGCGTTATCGCAGCTCAGTCAATCGGTGAGCCAGGTACACAGCTTACGATGCGTACTTTCCACATCGGGGGTGCAGCATCACGAGCGGCTGCGGTTGACAGCATCCAGGTTAAGAACGGCGGTGAAATGCGCCTTCACAACCTCAAAACAGTTGAGCGTGCAGATGGCAACCTTGTCGCCTCTTCACGTTCTGGTGAGATCGGTGTAACCGATGAGCACGGTCGTGAGCGCGAGCGTTACAAAGTACCTTACGGTGCGGTCATCAAAGCGAAAGATGGCGATACTGTAGAAGCAGGCGCAATCATCGCAAACTGGGATCCGCACACTCACCCAATCGTTACTGAGGTTGCTGGTCGCATTCAGTTTGCTGGTCTTGAAGACGGCATCACTGTTAAGCGCCAAGCGGATGAGCTAACCGGTCTAACAACGATCGAAGTATTGGATATCAAAGACCGCCCACAAGCAGGCAAAGATATCCGTCCAATGATCAAACTTGTTGATGCCAATGGTGAAGATGTTCTTCACGCTGGTACGGCAATGCCTGCACAGTACATGCTTCCACCTAATGCGATCTTGAATCTTCAAGATGGTGCAGATGTAGGTGTCGGTGACGTCCTAGCACGTCTACCACAAGAGGGTACTGTCAACAAAGATATCACCGGTGGTCTTCCACGCGTAGCGGATCTATTCGAAGCGCGTAAACCAAAAGAAGCGGCCGTACTTGCTGAGATTTCAGGTACAGTGAGTTTTGGTAAAGAGACCAAAGGTAAGCGTCGTATTGTGATTACACCAACAGACGGTGCCGATCCAATCGAAGTGATGATTCAGAAATGGCGCTCGCTTAACGTCTTCGAAGGGGAGACCGTTGAGAAGGGTGAGGTGATCTCTGATGGTCCATCAAGTGCACACGATATCTTGCACGTTTTGGGCGTAGAAGAGCTTGCTAAATACATCGTTTCTGAGATCCAAGACGTTTATCGTCTACAGGGCGTAGGCATCAACGATAAGCACATCGAAGTGATCGTGCGTCAGATGCTCCGCAAAGTAGAGATCCTCGATAGCGGTGACTCTGAATTTATTCAGGGTGAACAGGCTGAATTCGTAGATGTAACAATCGCAAACGAAAAATTGGTTGCTGAAGGTAAGCAGCCAGCTAAGTTTGAACGTGTGCTTCTGGGTATTACTAAAGCCTCTCTGGCAACAGAGTCGTTCATCTCTGCAGCGTCGTTCCAGGAGACAACTCGTGTCCTAACGGAAGGTGCTGTAACCGGCAAGAAAGATTACTTGCGCGGTCTGAAAGAGAACGTGGTTGTGGGTCGATTGATCCCAGCCGGTACTGGTCTTGCATACCACAGCGAACGCAAACGCAAACGTATGCAGGATACAGAATCTAGCGTCACTGTAAGTGCTGAAGAAGTGCAAGCAGCTTTGACTGAAGCATTGAACGCTTCAATTGAAGATTCTGAATAATTTCAGAAGACGTTGACGAGAAGGGGTGAAATTGATTAAAATTTCGCCCCCTGAATGACTAGGGCTTCGGTCCTGGTCTTTTTGTTGTTTAACTAAACGTGGAGTTTGCTTAATGGCAACTATCAACCAGCTGGTGCGCAAACCACGTAAACGCGTTGTAGAGAAGTCTGATGTTCGTGCATTAGAAGCTTGTCCTCAACGTCGTGGCGTATGTACCCGCGTTTATACTACTACACCTAAGAAACCGAACTCAGCACTTCGTAAAGTGTGTCGTGTTCGTCTTACTAACGGTTTCGAAGTTTCTTCATACATTGGTGGTGAAGGTCACAACCTACAAGAGCACAGTGTTGTTCTTATCCGTGGTGGCCGTGTTAAAGACCTACCTGGTGTACGTTACCACACTGTTCGTGGTGCGCTTGACTGTGCGGGCGTTAACGACCGTAAGCAAGGTCGCTCTAAGTACGGTGCTAAGCGTCCTAAGTCTTAAGTTCGTCTACTCTCTATGAGAGTCGGCGAAGCTGTTGAGCAGGACCTAGTCCGCGCTGGTAGCTAGACCGAGACGATAAGAGTAAGGGCAGGCTTAATTGCCTGAGTAACCTGAAGACCTTTTAAACGATTTATTGAGGGCTTATCCATGCCAAGAAGACGCGTCGCTGCAAAGCGCGAAATTCTACCGGATCCTAAATTCGGAAATATTACACTGGCTAAATTCATCAACCACTTGATGGTTAGCGGTAAAAAATCTGTAGCAGAGAGCATCGTTTACGGCGCTCTAGCAAAAGTTGAAGAGCGTACTAAAGCAGATCCTTTGGAACTGTTTGATAAAGCGTTGGAAACTGTTCAGCCTATGGTCGAAGTTAAGTCTCGCCGCGTTGGTGGTGCAACTTACCAAGTGCCTGTTGAAGTTCGTCCATCACGTCGTATGGCGCTTGCAATGCGTTGGCTGGTTGACGCATCGCGTAAGCGTGGCGAAAAAGACATGTCTCTTCGCCTAGCGGGTGAGCTTCTAGACGCGGCTGAAGGCCGTGGCGCTGCGGTTAAGAAACGTGAAGACGTTCACCGCATGGCTGACGCTAACAAAGCGTTCGCACACTTCCGCTTCTAAGCGTTTTTATCTGGCGAAATGGTGTTATCATTTCGCCAGCTTTAAATTCGCTTTTTTAAAGCCTTCGTTTATGACGAGGGCTTTTTACGTTTCAGGAGTTTGATCAATGGCTCGTACTACCCCTATTAATCGTTACCGTAACATTGGTATCTGTGCTCACGTAGATGCTGGTAAAACGACAACAACCGAACGCGTACTGTTCTACACAGGCATGTCTCACAAAATCGGTGAAGTGCATGATGGCGCTGCAACCATGGACTGGATGGAGCAGGAGCAGGAGCGAGGTATTACTATCACCTCGGCTGCAACAACGTGTTTCTGGAAAGGGATGAATCAGCAGTTCGATGAGCACCGCGTTAATATCATTGATACTCCCGGACACGTTGACTTTACCATTGAGGTAGAGCGTTCACTGCGTGTGCTTGATGGCGCAGTTGTTGTGCTGTGTGCCTCTTCGGGTGTTCAACCTCAGACTGAGACGGTGTGGCGTCAAGCAAACAAATACGAAGTCCCCCGCATGGTGTTTGTGAACAAGATGGACCGTGCCGGTGCAGATTTCTACATGGTGGTTGATCAACTAAAACAGCGCCTGGGTGCTGTGCCAGTGCCTATCAATATTCCTATTGGTGCTGAAGATGAATTCAAAGGCGTCGTTGACCTGATCAGCATGAAAGCGATCATGTGGAACGAAGCCGATCAAGGTATGACTTACGAGTTGGAAGAGATTCCAGCGGAACTACAAGATCGTGCCGAAGAGCTTCGTGAGGAGCTGATAGAGGCGGCTGCCGAGGCAAATGAAGAGTTGATGGATAAGTACCTTGAAGAGGGTGAATTATCGATCGATGACATTAAATCAGGTCTG
>Ga0102948_1000733_pt1 | contig 13032 bp, 12 predicted proteins | sample SalPonA_A_H2O_MG_FD_78211 | JGI IMG/M metagenome (GOLD analysis project Ga0102948, IMG submission 78211) | Water microbial communities from South San Francisco under conditions of wetland restoration - Salt Pond MetaG R2A_A_H2O_MG | ecosystem: Environmental > Aquatic > Non-marine Saline and... | reverse complement strand
TGTTCAAAGGTTCTTGCCAGCGTTCTAAGTTCTTCAAGTGAGGCGCGATCACTCGTGACGATCAGATCAGCAATATTGTCGTAACGTGTCAGCAGCTGGACGACAGCGTCTTCAGCATCAGAGGGCAGTGCTGAACGAGCAGCATCCATCTTCTGTTTTGCCTCTGATAAGGTGTAATCTACATCGGTGCCATCTTCAATCTCTAGACGAAAAACAGCGCTGCCATCTCGTGAAATGGCCGAGAGTTTTTTGATCCCCTCCAGTGCACGTAGCTCCTCTTCAACAGGGACTACAATAGAGGTTTGAACGTCCTCTGCGCTGGCACCACTCCAAGGCACGGTGATGTTGATAATGTCGAGCTCAAAGGTTGGGAAGAACTGAATGTTTAGACGGTTAAGACCCAACAGGCCTGCCGCCAACATCAGAATCATTAATAGGTTTGCCGCAACCCTGTGGGTCGTAAATAGGCTTACAAACCCTTTTAGACCGGTAGCTTGACTCACTGTTTCACCTCAACCAACATGCCGCTAACCGCGTTCGGTAGTTGGGTCGTAATGATTGTGTCACCTGCGCTGAGCTGATCGCTTTTGATCAATATCTCGCGCTGATTGTCAGAGTTCGTTCGATAGCCTAGATGATTAACAGTCACTGCTTCGAGTCTAGAATCGGTAACGCGATAAATGCGGTCAGTCCCATAGAGAGCAACGGGAGGAAGTGCGATGACGTCACTCAGTTCTGGCAAAGTCAGTGCAATACTGACCGTTCGGCCTGGTTCAGGGAGATTGTCTAAGTCAACAAAACGGAACAGGCCGTCAACACCGGTTGAGCCATTAGCCACCTCAGCACTAAGACGATCCAGTTCAAGCTCGAACGGCTGTCCATCAATATTTGCAATGGCTTCAAGATCAGAGAACGATGCTTGGGTCTTGATAAGTGCGAGTGCTCGGCTCGGTAGTTGGGCACGCACTTCAAGGTCTGAATTGGGGTAGACTGAGGCAAGTGCATCATTGACTCTTATACGGTCACCGATCGCGATCGATACCTCGGTTGCACGGCCGTCAAAAGGCGATGTCACTCCAGCACGCTCACGATCAAGTAGTGACTTATCTAACTGCGCCTGCGCTTGGGCTATCGACGCTTTGAGTTGGGCGACTCGGTTTGGGTGATCTGCCAACGATTGTTTACGTGATACAAGATTCAATTGACGCTGCTGGGTGTTCATCTCTGAGGTGTCAAGTTGCTCTTGGCTGGCCAGTTTTTTATCCGATAGTTCAAGCTGGCGCTTCTGCGAGCGCTGCGCAATTAAAAGCATCTCCTCTTCAATGGCTAATGCCTTTTTATCGGTTTCGAAACGCAGAAGTTCTGCCGACAATTGTGCTTTTAAGGCATCGATTTGCGCCCGTTGTTGAGCGATTTGAAGATCAATATCACGGGTGTCGAGCTGAATGAGTAGGTCACCCTTTCTAATGTTCGCTCCTTCACGTACTTCAACCGATTGAACATCGGCGGCGATGGAGGCGCGCAAAATAACCTGTCGTGGGTTTTCAACTTCAGCATAGAGTTCAATTTCGGGTGCGATCGATTGAGGTGAAGCGGCTATTGTGTTGACACTCCAAGAACGTTCAGTGATCGGTTTGGGCGGCATTGTCGGTTTGCTTGATTTTAACGAGATGAATCCAGCAACAGCGATGCCAAGAATAATAATTGGTAGAAGCCATTTCAGTAACCGTTTCACGGTGGCTTATCTCCCTGGGAAGTTAAAATTGTTAATCAATAAGTATACCGCTTGAGATCTACGTTCGCACAGTGAAACTGGACCGTTACACTCAGATAGGGCAAGATTTTACAAAACTTTACCCAACCTTTGAGAACTCATGGAATTAAAGTCGACAACTTATCAGTTAGACGGTGATGAATATCAAGTTGCTTATTGGCAGAGCGGTTGCACTTTGGCTCATAAAGTTCTGTTTTGTGTTCACGGCCTGTTAGGCCGTAGTCGCGATTTTGATGAGTTGATTGATTCGCTGAGCAAAGACTATCTCTGCATCGCCATTGATCTTCCAGGACGTGGGCAGAGTGATTGGCTTAAGCGGCCAGAACAATACAGCCCAGAAAATTATCTGCCGGCTATTAAAGCCGTATTGAATACATTTGATAATCGACCTGTCTATTGGGTTGGTACCTCTCTTGGGGGTATTTTGGCAATGGCTTCGGCTAGTCTGAAGATCGCTGAAATCAAAAAGCTTGTGCTGAATGACGTGGGTTGTCACATACCTAGAGCCTCACTTAAGCGCATTGCGGCCTACGTTAAGGATCCGGTTTTCAGTGATCAGGGATCGTTGATTGATCATATCAAACGTACCTACCCAAGTTTTCGTGATTTAACCGATGCGCAATGGCAACGGGTTGCTCAATATGGATCGCGACAGGCGGATGATGGCCTGCATCTTCACTATGATCCAGCCATTGCTGAGAATGTTCGGTTGGGCTCTAATCAAGACATTAATCTTATGCCTTTGTGGCAGACGATTGAATGTCCACAGATGCTTATTCATGGCACTTTATCGGATGTACTGACACAGGATACAGTGGACATAATGCTAGCGAAAAAGCCCGATATGGAGCTGTTGCAGTTAGAAGGCCTTGGGCACGCACCACCTCTAATGACTTCCCTAGAGGTTCAAACAATTACAGAGTATCTCACAAGAGGTGATGCCTAATGGGCAGTATAGTGACTTGGCCTAAACATAGGTTGCCTGGTTCACCGGAGATTAGAGCTAAAGCTTTAGAAGCGGTGACTCAAGCCTTTGCGCCCACTGTCGAATCTTTAGATGTTGATCTTGGTTTGGATCAGTTGTTTGAGCAGATCTACGTACCGGTCGCTTGTTCTATCTTGGATCGACTGACGCCTGGTACTCCGTTTATTGTTGGGATTAATGGTGCGCAAGGTGCCGGTAAAGCGACACTTTATAACCTCCTTGAGGTGATTCTTACAGAGGGATTTGGGTTAAAGGTTACGGGTTTTTCGATTGATGATTTATATCTAACGCGTGCCGAGAGAGTCTCTTTGGCTCAGACAGTTCACCCGCTGCTAAAAACACGTGGTGTGCCCGGCACTCATGATGTTGAGTTGGGTATACAGTTATTAAATCAACTTAAGCAGGCGGGCCCTAACGACCTTACTCGAATTCCTATCTTTGATAAATCGACCGATGAACGTGTGCCAGAGCAGATGTGGCATGAGTGGCACGGTTCGGCCGATGTGATTATTTTTGATGGTTGGTGTGTGGGTAGTATCGCTGAGCCTGAGGCATCGCTTATTTCACCGATCAATGAGTTAGAAAAGCTAGAAGATCCAGATGGCGTCTGGAGACACTATGTTAATCGGCAACTGGCAACCAGCTATCAGGAGTTGTTCAGCTGTTTAGATATGCTAGTGATGCTTAAAGTGCCTAATATGCAGGCGGTGTACGATTGGCGTGCGGTTCAAGAAGAGAAACTGAAGGACCGTGCTTCACTTCTATACAGCGAGAGATCATCCGCGGACCCTTTACGGATCATGGACGGCACTGAGATTAATCGATTTATAGCCCATTATGAGCGATTGACTCGGTGGATGCTCGAAGAGATTCCGACTCGAGCGGACATAACTTTAGCACTGAATGCTAACCATAAAATAGAGAAGATAATACTGCCTTAAATGGGTAGGAATGGAGCGGTTGCAACGCTTAGTACAAGTCGATTTATGGTTCTGTCTGTTGTCTGCGCGACGATTTCAGCGAGCATATCCTGAGTAGCGATCATTTTACCAAAGAGTCTTTCATAACTGAGGTTAATGACCCCCTCATTCATGCTGTCTGTAAGAAGGAATCGTGCGCCGTTAGACGTTTTGAAGTTGTGCAGTTGCCAAGCAATCTTCTCTAAATTGCGTGCTGAGTTGTACAGTTTTTGTGAATCGATCTCGTTGAGCATAAAGAACTCTTCACGGTAGTTGTAAGAGGCATGAATCATGCCTGTAATGGCAACCATCAGAGCGAAGACTCGATCCCCTTGATACTCCTCATCAAACGCCAGTTTTAGTGCGTCAACTCCGTAGAGATTGTTGATTTCTGGGTGGCTGATTGGTCTTGGGTAACTCAAAAGCTGTTTAAGGCGCGTTTCCACCGTCGTTCCGACAGCCGCTTTTTTGAGTTCACGAGGGTTGCGTTTGTAGAGCTTGATGGTGAGCTCTCGGCTCATGGCGTTGATCGTCTTGATGTGTTGATCGACGATCATATCAACCTCAGATTTGGCAAGATTTTGCAGGCGAAGCTCTTTGTTTTGAACACCGACACATCCACTAAGGGTGAGTGCCATGATAAGCGTCACTATTTGTGCAGTTCTAGCCATTTGAGCTGGGATCCTGATCAGATACCGGTAATAATATGTCTAGAGTATAACGCTCGGAAATCTGAATGATAGGAGTTTCGATGTCGACAACCCAATTAAGTGATGTGCGCCTGAATACCTCGCGGCCGGTCTTCACGAAGATAATTTAGTCAGGGATCCGATTCAGCAGTTTGATGCATGGATGCAGGATGCTTTAGCCGTTGATCCAAAGGATGCTACGTCGATGACCTTGGCGACCGCTGATCAATCAGGGATGCCCAGTGCGCGCATTGTTCTTTTAAAAGAGTTTAGCTCACAAGGATTTACTTGGTTTACCAACTATTCCAGTGAGAAGGGTGAGCAGTTAGCAGCTAATCCACAGGCTGAACTGCTGTTCTATTGGCCGATGCTGGAACGCCAGGTTCGCGTACGCGGGCGAGTAGAAAAGATAGATCGCACCGCGAGTGAAACTTATTTTCACTCACGTCCAATAGGTAGCCAGAGAAGTGCTTCGGTATCTCAGCAAAGTCAGCCAGTTGAATCGCGAGCGGCACTTGAGCAAGCGGTTAATGAACTGTCGGAAACGACGCAGGTATCCTGCCCTGATAACTGGGGTGGCTATCGACTTGTCCCCACTCGCTTTGAGTTTTGGCAGGGGCGCGAAAGTCGTCTGCACGATCGTTTTCGTTTTGAACCATCAGATACAGGTTGGGTCATTACCCGCCTGCAACCTTAAGGATTTTGGATAATGAATATTAGTAAAGACGCCTTCGTTACCTTTCACTACGCAATTATAAGTGAGGAGAGTGAGGTCAAGGATGGCTCGAGAAATGATGATCCGCTCACTTACGTTCACGGTTACAGCATGCTAGTACCTGGCCTTGAAGAGGCGCTTGAGGGGCGCTCGGCTGGAGATCATTTTCAGGTTCTTGTGGAGGCGGGTCGCGGTTATGGCGAACGTGATGAGGAGCTGTTTGACGTCCTTCCTCGTGAAGCCTTTGCAGAGATGCCGGGCTTACAAAAAGGGATGTTGGTTCAGCTAGAGGATGAAGATGGCGAACCGCGCTTGGGTCGTGTTGCTGAAATCGATATACGCGAGGTGAAAGTTGACCTTAATCACCCATTTGCAGGTCAGGATTTGAATTTTGACGTTGAGGTCATCGATGTCCGTATGGCAACAGAAGATGAGCTCGCTGAGTTGGCCGAGTGATATGGCTAATGGAAATAAAACAGATCTTTTTAAATCTGAATGATCTTGAGCTAGCGCCTATCGCTTGAGTTATATCAATATATTGTTACGGCCTTCGAGTTACAGTGTTTAAAACTTGATAAGTAGGAGTAACGAAATGTTCGGTATTGATACATACACTTTTGGAACCGTTTGGCCAAGCCTTCTTGGTGTAGCAGCAATGGCTGGTGTAATGACTTGGGGTTTCTTTAAGGTCAAGAACCTTATGAACGAAGACCAGAACAAGTAATTACTTTACATTCCTCTTCATGTCAGTAGTCTAAGCCTCTTCTTCTAGGAGGCTTATGGCTGCTTACTTCTCGCCAATCGATCGATTCCAATGTGAGATCGAAGTAAAAAAAAGTCGCTTTATAGCGACCGCTATCCCCCTTAGTTCAATGGATGCACTCTACCACCTTCAAGCAGAGATGCGGCGTCTGCACCCTAAAGCAAGTCACCACTGCCTGGCCTATATTTTAGGCTCGCCTCAGTCTCCAAAGGCCGCCGGTTCTAGTGATGATGGTGAACCCAGTGGCACGGCGGGTAAGCCGATGCTTAATATCTTAATGCATAAGAATCTGGGTGACATAGGTGTCGTAGTGACACGTTACTTTGGTGGTACCAAGCTAGGGGCAGGGGGACTTATTAGAGCCTATGGTACCTCGGTTAGTGAGCTTTCAGAGCACCTGCCGACCTTTGAATGTACCCCAAAGATTGATTGCCAGATCCGTTATCCCTACGAGCTAGAGGCCGAGATCCAGCAGATTGTTTCCGCAACGGCTACTGAAGAGTTATCGGCGAGCTACACAGAGCGGGTTGAAAAAACATTGTTGGTTGAGTTGAGCCAGTTTGAGAGCTTCAAATCGGCTGTTGTGGATCTGGAATACAGGGGTGTTGAGTTGAGCTTTGAGTCATAAAAAAGGGGCTGAATAATGGACTCAACCCCTTTTTAACTTTGAGTGTGATTAGAGATGTTTAATCGACTCTAACTGTTTCTCAAGTTGCGCTTTTGAACGGGCAGCTTCATCAGCCTTAGCGCGCTCTTTAGTCACTACAGCTTCGGGTGCATTGGCAACGAACTTCTCGTTAGAAAGTTTCTTATCAACACGATCAATTTCACTCTGCAGACGATCGATCTCTTTCTGTAGACGTGCCATTTCAGCCTCTTTATCAATCAAATCGGCCATTGGAACGAGTAGTTCCATTGCTCCTACCAATTGAGTGGCGGCAAGCGGTTTCTCATCGCCCTCATTAAGAGTGGTAATGCTGCTCAATTTCGCAAGCTTCATAAGGAATGTTTGGTTCTCTGTCACGCGGCGAGTATCTTCACTGCTGCAGTTTGCTAGTAGAAGTTCAAGATCCTGTGAGGGTGCGATTTTCATCTCACCACGAATGTTTCGAACGGCTGAAATTACGCCTTTAAGCCACTCGATATCAGCCTCGGCTTGCTCGTCGATCTTCTCTTCGGATGCAACAGGAAACTCCTTGAGCATCAGCGTCTCACCTTCAACGCCGGCCAACCCCTTAATCGTCTGCCAAATCTCTTCAGTGATGAATGGCATGATTGGGTGGCTTAAGCGAAGGATTGTCTCAAGAACGCGAACCAGTGTTCGACGGGTACCGCGTTTAGCGGCCTCTGAGGCTTGATCATCCCATAGTACGGGTTTTGATAGCTCTAGGTACCAGTCACAGTACTGGTTCCAGATGAAGTCGTAGAGTGTCTGTGCCGCGAGGTCGAAACGGTACTCGTCTAACTGTTTAGTGACGGTCGCTTCCGTGCGTTGCAACTGACTGATGATCCAGCGGTCAGCAAGAGAAAGCTCTACCGGTTCTTGATTGTTACCGCAGTCTTCACCCTCGGTATTCATCATGACATAGCGGGCAGCGTTCCATAGCTTGTTACAGAAGTTACGGTAACCCTCTAGGCGCTTCATGTCCCAGTTGATATCGCGGCCAGTCGAAGCGAGTGCGGCTAGCGTAAAGCGCAAAGCATCGGTGCCGTGCGCTGAGATTCCGTCTGGGAACTGCTTCTCAGTGCGTTTGCCGATTTTCTCAGCTAGCTGAGGTTGCATCATGTTTCCGGTGCGTTTTGCCAGAAGGTCTTCAAGCGAGATGCCATCGATCATATCGAGTGGGTCAAGCACGTTACCCTTCGATTTCGACATCTTGTCGCCACTCTCATCGCGGATAAGACCGGTCACATAGACGTTTTTAAAGGGCACTTGAGGTTTGCCATTTTCATCTTTCATGAAATGCATAGTCATCATGATCATGCGAGCGACCCAGAAGAAGATGATGTCAAAACCGGTTACAAGCGTGTCAGTTGGATGGAAGGTTTTCAGACGATCTGTGTTTTCAGGCCACCCTAGTGTGCCAAAGGTCCAAAGCGCAGAACTGAACCAAGTATCAAGGACGTCATCATCCTGATGCAGCTCTAAATCAGCAGCCAAGTTGTATTTCTCACGCGCAGCTTCAGCAGAGTTCGCAACGTAAACATTACCCTGTGCATCATAGAATGCTGGAATCCTGTGACCCCACCACAATTGACGTGAAATACACCAGTCCTGGATGTCGCGCATCCAGGCAAAGTACATGTTTTCGTACTGTTTAGGGACAAATTTAATGTCGCCATCTTCAACCGCTTTAATGGCTGGCTTAGCCAGCGTCTTCGCATCACAGAACCATTGATCGGTTAGCATCGGTTCAATCACGACGCCACCACGATCACCGTAAGGAATGGTCATCGCGTTCTCTTCGACCTTAACCAAAAGGTCGAGCTCTTCCAGTTCAGCAACAATGGCGCGGCGTGCCGCAAATCGTTCCATGCCACGATATTGTACAGGTAGTGTTGAGTCGATCTCTTTGTTGACACTGCCATCAAAGTTAAAGGTTTGTGCTTCCTCGCGGATGTCTGCGTTCAGCGTCAGTACGTTGATCATTGGTAGCTTGTTACGCTTACCAACTTCGTAGTCATTAAAGTCGTGTGCCGGCGTGATTTTTACACAGCCAGTTCCTTTCTCCATACTGGCATGCTCATCAGCAACAATAGGAATACGACGACCAACTAGTGGAAGTAAGATCTCTTTGCCGACGAGGTTGTCGTAACGCTCATCTTCCGGGTTAACAGCAACACCGGTATCGCCAAGAAGGGTCTCTGGGCGGGTGGTACCTACAACAATGTAATCTTTACCCTCTTTGGTTGTAACACCGTCAGCCAATGGATAGCGGATGTACCACATTTTGCCGGTCACTTCGCGGTTCTCTACCTCAAGATCGGAGATCGCTGTGTGAAGTTTTGGATCCCAGTTGACTAGGCGCTTACCGCGATAGATTAAACCGTCATCGTAGAGGCGAATAAAGACCTCTTGAACAGCATGGTAGAAACCAGAGTCCATAGTGAAGCGTTCAGTTGGCCAGTCAACAGAGTTACCCAAACGACGCATTTGACCAGTAATGGTGCCTCCTGATTCGCCTTTCCACTCCCAGACTTTTTCAATGAAAGCATCGCGACCCAGGTCGTAACGATTCTCACCCGTTTCTGCTGCCAATTTACGCTCTACTACCATTTGCGTAGCAATACCTGCATGGTCTGTACCGACTTGCCAGAGCGTGTTGCGGCCTTGCATACGACGGAATCGTACAAGAGTATCCATAAGGGTGTGCTGGAAAGCGTGACCCATGTGCAAGCTGCCCGTGACGTTAGGCGGTGGGATCATAATTGAGTAGGCATCGCCTTCACCTGAGGGGGCGAAAAAACCTTTCTCTTCCCAGTCTTGGTACCACTTTTGCTCGATTGCCTGCGGTTGATACGTCTTATCCATGAGGTGCTGTAATCTCTACTTTGGTGTTTGAGCGTTGTTGAGAGTTTCTCAACAAAAATTTAAAGGCAGAAATTATACCTTTACTGGCAGGTATAAAACAGGGCTGCTGAAAGGGGTTTTCTGCGGTAACCGAACGGCTTTTAGTTATATCAATGAGTTTTTCTTAGGTCTTGTCTCTGTAACTCCCAACCGGCAGCTTTTCGCATTGCCCAGGATTGGCGAGTGGCCGCAAGAACCGTTTCTGATTGAGTCACAATTTCGATACAGCGTGAGGCTGATTCACATCCTTCTGGTGCGGCTAAACCAAGATTGATAAACAGATCAACCGGGTCTGAAGGTAATTGACCGCAGGCGATTGAGACAGGTGATTTAGTATCTGTGCCCAGTATGGCATGTGGTACGAAACTGTCTGATCTGAAGTTCCATAGCGTCTGATCTAGCTGATGTAGGTCCGATTCGGTTTCTGTGTGTATGTGAATGCGTTGCCCTAGGGATAAGGCTTTTTCACAGAGTTTACACGCCAGCAGTTCACGACTGTCGTGATCACTGCTGGCGAGTATGTAGTAGTCTGCGCGTGGCACGTTTAGGCCTCAATCTGCTCAGCGATATCGAGTAGATATTGAGTCAGCATAGGAACACAACGGCCAGTTGCGCCCTTAGCTTTGCCACTGTTCCAAGCGACACCTGCAATATCAAGGTGAGCCCAGCTGATCTCTTTGGTGAAACGCGATAGGAAGCAGGCAGCCGTAATGGTCCCCGCTGGACGGCCACCAATATTAGCCATATCCGCAAAGTTGCTATCGAGTTGCGGTTGGTATTCGTCCCACAGTGGAAGCTGCCAGCCACGGTCGCCAGCAAACTCACCGGCATCGAGCAATTTAGCGGCAAGTTCATTATCGTTAGCAAGAAGCCCAGTGGCTTGATGACCAAGAGCAATGATGCAGGCGCCCGTTAAGGTCGCGACATCAATAACGGCTTGGGGATTGAACTGTTGAACATAGGTCAGAGCATCACAAAGAACCAGTCGGCCCTCCGCGTCGGTGTTAAGGATCTCTACCGTTTGACCTGACATCGTTGTCACTACATCACCCGGTTTTGATGCCTCGCCCGACGGCATGTTTTCAGCCGCAGCAACAATGGTCACTAGGTTTAATGGTAGATTCATCTCTGCAACGGATTCAAAGGCGCCTAACACGCTTGCGGCTCCGCACATGTCGAATTTCATCTCGTCCATTTCTGGACCCGGTTTCAATGAGATACCGCCGGTATCAAACGTGATGCCTTTACCAACCAGTGCGTATGGAGCGTCATTTGGATCTTCAGCACCCTGGTATTTCAATACAATGAGGCGAGGCGGAATGGCACTGCCTTTACCCACACTGAGTAGAGCGCCCATACCCAACTCTTCTATTTGCTTCTCATCTAGAACTTCACAGCTGACATTATCGAACTCATCTGCAAGGTTCTTAGCGTGCTCTGCTAGATAGAGTGGAGTACAGATATTGCCCGGTAAGTTTCCTAGCTCACGAGCCGTTGATACACCGTTAGCGATTGCAACGCCATCAAGAAGAGCACCCTCTCCAAATTCGGTATCCGCCTCAGGTAGGTGGATGTGGATATGCTCAAGCGTTAATTCAGGTGCAGGTTTTGATTTAGTTGTATCGTAGTGATAGAGAGCAGCTGATGAAGCCTCTACTAGGGTTCGTGTATCACGGTAAATATCGTCGCTGTTGCCACTGATTCGATCAAGTGCGAAACAGAGTGTCTTTACGCCCAGGGTTTTGATGGTGTCAACAGCGCTTTTGATAAGTTGTTGCTGTTTTATGATGCTTCGTTCACTTTGTGCCCCAACACCGGCCAGCAAAACACGCTTAGCGTTGACGCCAGGAAGAGATCGAAGCAGCAACAGAGCACCCTGTTTTCCAGAGAAGTCCCCCGACGCTACAACGTCGCTTATCGCTCCTGAACTGGCTTGATCAATCGCTTTAGCCGAGTCCGAAAGTTCACCGTCTGCCGCAATGGCGATCACTATACAATCCGCTTCAATACTCTCAATCGATCCGTTAACGATCTCAAAATCCATTTCTGTTTCCTCTAACAAGACAAGCACTTAGGTTTAGGTGATAATATAGCCCACAGTATCGCATCAGATTGATATCCATGCACCTAGTAGGAACGGCCGTTTGATTGTTTTTCGTTATCTTTCCCGTGAAGTGTTGACGACAACCTTTGCAGTCACAGCGATTTTGATGCTGATTATTACGAGTATGCATACGATCGGATATCTTGCGGATGCCGCTGCAGGTGAGATTTCTACATCAGCGGTACTTGAGCTGACAGCATCACGTGCGCCTTTTTTTCTTCAAATCATTCTTCCGTTAGGACTTATGCTAGGTGTGCTTTTAGTGCATGGAAGGCTTCATTTAGATAATGAACTAGTGGTCTTAAAATCTTGTGGAATGAGTAATTGGAACTTGGTTCAACTCACTCTCGGACCTGCTGTATTTGTTGCCGTGATTGTTGGTTTTGTTGGAATTTACCTTACCCCGTCTGGAGTCTATCACTATAAAAAAATAATCATTGAGCAGCAAGGCAGGCAAGATTTGGAAATGTTAGTTCCCGGATCCTTTCAGAGCCACGGTAGCACTGGACAAGTTACATATGCTCGCGAGATTGATAATAAAGGGCAGTTAAGAGATGTCTTCGTGGCTGCAGTAGATCAGGATAATCAGCCTTATGTCCTATTAGCTAGCAGTGCTCACCAGAAACAATTAAATGAACAAGAGCGTTTTCTTATTTTTGAGGATGGCTTTCGTTATAGTTTCCCTGAAAGGAATGGGGTTCTCGAGGAGCTATCGTTCCAACAATACGGATTATTGCTTGCTGACTCTAAGTTAATTAGATCGATATCACATTTAGACTCGGTGCCAACAATCGATCTTATTGGAAGCGACCGAGCTGACTACATAGGGCGCCTGCACTGGAGGTTGTCACTTCCAGTTATCCCATTGGTACTAGCGGTGCTTGCAGTACCTTTATCTAGAACAAGTCCTAGACAAGGACGCTTTGCGCGTCTGATACCAGGCATTTTGATATTTCAGCTTTATATCACTCTTTTAATGGAAGCTAGGTCAATTGTGGAGCAAGGAGATGCTGGAGCATGGATTATTTGGTTAATTCATATAGTGGGATTGCTGATCGCCAGTTTTACCGTCAAATATGAAGGACTGTTTAGTTTTATAATTTCGAAATCACCATCCATTCCTAAATTTCGGCTTAGTAAGTCACAAAAATGAACCTTCTTAGCATAACTGATAGGTACATCGCCAAACACATTCTCCAAGCACTTTTAATGGTTTTGGTAGTTGTTGTTGGTTTGTTGGGTTTAGTGCAGTTTTTAGAGGAACTAGAAGATGTTAATGACTCATATACAAGAGTTTTGGCGCTCTTGGTTGTCATCTCTAGTTTGCCGTCGCTTGCTTATCAAATGCTACCTTTAATAGTCATTGTTGGAACCGTTTTAGGTTTGGGGAATTTAGCATCTAGCTCTGAACTAACGGTCATTAGAGCCGCAGGTATATCTACCGCAAGAATTATGTTTTCATGCGTTAAACC
>Ga0102948_1000731_pt1 | contig 13040 bp, 10 predicted proteins | sample SalPonA_A_H2O_MG_FD_78211 | JGI IMG/M metagenome (GOLD analysis project Ga0102948, IMG submission 78211) | Water microbial communities from South San Francisco under conditions of wetland restoration - Salt Pond MetaG R2A_A_H2O_MG | ecosystem: Environmental > Aquatic > Non-marine Saline and... | reverse complement strand
CTTCTCTGTGTAGAAGCCTGACTCGCGAGTAGCATCACCGGCTGCTGCTGTAATCGGCAGGTATCCTGTATCCTGATGCCATTTCGCCTGAACGTCAGTAGAGGAGAGGTAAGCTAAGAATTCACCCACACCCTTGTACTCCTCGTCAGTCTGACCTGCCAGTGCCCACAAAGAGGCACCACCGATAATGGTATTCTGCGGTGCGTTACCTACACCATCCCAGTAGGGTAGCGGGCGAACGTCAAAATCAAACTTCGCTTCAGAGCTGATACCGGCGTAGCCTGCTGAACTCTCAGTGAAGAGTGCGCAGGAGCCTGCTCGGAAATTGGCACCGCCTTCGTTGCGACGGCCAGTGTAGATAAACTTACCATCCTGTGCCCACTCGCCCATTTTAGCGATGTGCGCGACCTGAGCCTCTGAATTGAAAGCAAGTTCCGTATCGACGCCGGCAAAGCCGTTGTCCTTCGTTGCGAATGGAACATCGTGGTAGGCTGAGTAGTTCTCCAGGTGGATCCAGCTCTGCCAAGCCGTTACAAGCGGACACTCGTGCCCCGCTGCTTTGAGCTGATTGAGAACGACTTCAACGTTCTGCCATGTGCTCAGGTCTGTGTCCGGATCAATACCAGCGCCACTCAGAGCATCTCGGTTTACCCAAAGAACGGGCGTGGAGGCGTTGAACGGCAATGACAGCATCTTGCCATCAGTTGTTGTGTAGTAGCCTTTGACAGAGCCGATGTAGCTGTCGGGATCAAAAGCGACTCCGCTCTCCTCCATCACCTCGTAAACCGGTTTGATAGCGCCTTTGGCAGCCATCATAGTGGCAGTACCGACCTCAAATACCATCAGGATATCGGGTTGCTCACCTGCTCGGAACGCGGCAATGCCCGCATTTAGCGTCTCGGAGTAATTTCCTTTGTGTGTGGCAACGACTTTGTAGTCAGGGTTTTTCGTATTGAAATCTTCAACTTGAGCCGCAACAAGCTCCTAGACGGCCGGTGAAGGCGTGCCAAAATTCGATTTCTGTTTGTGCTGAAGCGGTCAGACTCACGCCGGCGGTAGCCACAGCAAGCGCAAGGGCGGTAGGTTTTATCATCGAAACTCTCCACTGTTCTATTTTTTTCGGAAATTTTCATAAACGCTCGAATTTTTTATCAGCGAGCGGTTCTATTGTCAATAATGGTCTTTCAGTGTGCCGCAGAAGCAGAGGTGCAATGCCTAAGCCCCGGGTAAACGGCGACAAGATTTGTTCTACAACGCCAGTGTTACAAATTAATTACAGATCTGACGGGTGCGCCCAAAGCAGTCTCTCTTGAGGGTCTCTATTGCTCATAAGCCCCCTCTCGTTGACTCAGTTTGCGAACCGTTGATTCCACTGATTGTTGTATAACCGGTTTAGCTTGGTTTTGGTTGGGCAGTGATACCGTTTCAAACCGTACGATGGAGTTGTGAGACACCTTGAGTCGGTAGCGTTCAATTTTTGATCCATTGATACGCAGTACCAGATTCACGTCATAGAGCATTTCGTAGTTCGATTTTAACAACTCGCCGTTTTCAACTTTAAAATGACGTAGAGACAAGTCTGGAAGCATCTCTACCAATGTATGAAAGTTGATATCCATCGTGTCGCGAATTTCTGAGAAACCGCTCTTTAGATCTTTGCTGATGTCATAGCGTTTCTTGTAGAGTAATACGGACTCTCCAGTCTCTCGTTTTGTAAACTTTCCGCGCCCCCGAACAGCCTGAATCTCGTCATCGGGTTGGACAAATTCCGCTAGGTCATAGCAGCGACCAACAGGGCGATTATCGAAGTCTGTCAATGTCGCTCGTACCCTAAATCGCCCCGCGTTCAATTTTTTGGCAACGAACACCCGAAACAACTCTTTGAATCGATCTTTAAATATGTAACTGACACACAGTGCCATAAAGACGGCGAAGGAAAACGTGCCGTAGCCAGCCTGGAAGTAGAAGACAACCAGAGTTGTCAAAAGCATGGAGAGAAAGGCGCTGATGCTGAACGCGAACTGTTCGCGTAATACGGTTAGCTTTTGATTTTCGCGACGGATATTGATGGATTTACAAAAGAAGTCCTCTTTGCGCCTGATATGCTGAGCCTCACTCGCTTTAGAGCCGTACTGGCGCAGACGGTACTCGTACTCTCGCGAGGCAAACTCAAACAACCGGTCAAGGGCAATGCCGGAGTCACGCTTCTGATTGGTTTCAATACAGACGTAGGTTATCTGCTCCGCATAGTAGGAACAGAGCTCGTCGACTGTGCGGAACTCCTTTTGATTCTCCTCATCGACTTCAATGCTGCGCAGCTCCTCCAGCAAACTGGTCGCTAAATCGATAAACGCATCAAGCTCTTCAGCGCTGTTTGCCTGGCGTGCCAAGCGTGACAAGTTGAGCTTGAACGTCTTGAGGAAAATCGGGAAGTCGATATTACTCTCAGCCCTGCCGGAACGGTGTCTAAGTAAGGGCAATTTCACTTTGGATACCGAGTAGTGATAGCGAGAGGTTTTTAAACCCAAAAAGGATGTGGCGTCAAAACCACGCTCCTTCAGGCTCATCTCTGGCGGCAGGAAAAGGTAGAGTTCCATCTCAGACACTTTTCCACGTGGCACTGTTGTGCGCACTTCAACGGAATTGTCATGAACCTCTAGCTGTACTCTCATTTCCGACCACGCAAAGCTGTAAAGATCTAAATCGAACTGAGTCGCTGCTCAAACAAGCATCGAGCGCATCCGCCCTTTTGTTTGATGTCGAGCAACGTTGATATTGAATGAGCTGCCAAGCTTCTGTTGAAAATTCATGGCAATCTCTCGGCCGGTATTGAGGGAATAACCTTCAGCGACCTATCTAAGAAATAGCACAGGTTGGGGTTGGGTAAAAGATACAAAACAACAAAATAGGGGTGAATCATTTATAAATTGCGGTTTTTTTGGACAAAATGTACTTTTAATGATTGTTTGAAGTGTTGTTTATGTTGTTTTGGTTTTTTTGTGGTGATAGTCTCACAAAAAAATAAAGGATAAACCGCTTTATGGCGAAGGTTACTCGACGTAAAGACAAAATTATCGCACTCGTGCATGAGAGGGGTGAGGTGTCGGTAGTAACGCTTGCTGAGCGCTTGGGTGTGTCGATGCAGACGATCCGTAGAGATCTCGATGATCTCTGTGGTTCGGGTTTATTGATGCGTCGACATGGGGCGGTCGCGAGTCCACATCAGCCAGTTAATGCGCCCTACGACCAGCGTGCCGCAACCAATCCCGATTATAAATGGGCAATCGCTCGAGCTGTTGCGGCTGAGATCCCGGATGGCTCTTCTCTCTTTATTTCGATTGGCACGACGCCCACCATCGTTGCTGAAGCGCTCAAATCCAAAAAAAACCTCACCGTCATTACCAATAATCTGAATGCGGCGATGGTGCTTGCGAGCGAGCTCTCTAACAGAATCATCATTCCGGGAGGAGAGATACGCCTGCCCGATCGGGACTTGATTGGTCAGGATGCGATCGCCTTCTTTGACCGCTATCGAGCTGACTTTGGAATCTTCGGAGTGGCGGGTGTTGCGATTGACGGTACCCTTTTGGACTTTCACGCTGCGGAGGTTGCCATCAGAGAGACGATCCGCACCCACTCTTCTGTTTCCCTGCTAGTTGTTGATAGCTCAAAGTTCGGACGCATCGCACCCGCCGCGGGTGGCAATATTTTAGAGGTAGATAAGGTTTTTATGGATCGACATTCAACTGAAGATTTCGCACCCGTTTTGGAGCAAGTGAACAATCGTTTGGTACTTGTGGGGGGCGAAGTCGTATGAGTGCGCAGGCTTTTGTTTCGCTCAAAGGGATCGGTAAACGTTGGAATGGTCAGTTAGGTGTTGAGGGCGTTGATCTCGAGATACCGGAGGGCTCTTTCGTCGCGCTGTTGGGGCCCTCTGGTTGCGGTAAGTCTACCACTTTACGACTGCTTGCAGGGCTTGAAGAGCCGGATGAGGGGAGCATCATTATTGGTGGCCGTGATGTGACCCACAGCGCTCCATCAGAGCGCAATCTCTCCATGGTATTTCAGTCATACGCGCTGTTTCCTCATCTGAGCGTTGCCGAAAATGTTGTTTTCGGTATGAAAGTGCGCAAAGTGCCGCGCGCGCAGAGGGATGAAAAGCTCAATCGTGCTCTGAAGATTACGGGGCTGCTAGGATATGAGCAACGAAAGCCCGGCGAACTCTCGGGTGGACAGCGACAACGTGTCGCACTTGCGAGATCCATTGTTGCTGGTCAGCCGCTCTGCTTGATGGACGAGCCTCTCTCAAACCTTGATGCCAAACTGCGCAACTCGGTACGCAAAGATATCAAAAGACTGCAGCGTGAATTGGGGATGACTGTCGTTTACGTTACTCACGACCAGACAGAGGCTATGAGTATGGCTGATATCGTCGTGCTGATGCGCGACGGGCGTATTCAGCAAGTCGGTTCGCCTGAGGAGCTCTACAGCAAACCGGTAAACACGTTTGTGGCCGAGTTCGTCGGGGCTCCACCCATGGCACTGATCGAGAGCTCTGAGCTTAAAGGCGTCGAGGCTAACCGGATTGTTGGTATAAGAGCTGAGCACATACATCTCGCTCAGGAGGGTGAGGGGCGTCTCAAATGCGCTGTCACCGAGTGTGAATACCTGGGCGCGGAGACATTCGTAGCCTTGGAGCACCCGGGTGCCATCGGTTTGACTGTGAAAGTACCGGGTCTGGTTCAGCTGAACGCCGGTCAAACAGTAGATATCAAATTCGACGATGGTGCACTGCACATCTTTGACTCTAACGGAGAGCGTGTGCAGGCCTAAGTGGTCAACCGCGCCCCAGTAGTTTCAAGATGATCGATACACCGTTGAATAGCATGACAATAATAAACAAAGGAAACGTAGACAATGAAGCTTAAGAATACCCTAGCGGCAGCTCTGTTGGGCGCTGCGTCAATTTCTGCTCAGGCGGAAACAGAACTGAATATGTACTATCCGATCGCCGTTGGTGGTGCGTTGACCCAGGTCGTAGACGGAATAGTGACGGATTTTATGAAGGAAAATCCCGATATTAAGGTGAACGCTATCTACTCCGGCAACTACGATGACACTCGTGTTCGTGCATTGTCTGCGCTTGCCTCCGGCGAACCGGCTCAGCTCGCTGTCATGTTCTCGATCGATGCATACGACCTGATAGACCAGGATCTTATCGTCGCATTTGACGACGTCGTGAGCACTGACGAGGATCGTGCCTGGTTGTCGGGGTTCTATCCTGCTTTGATGGAAAATGGTGCTGTAGAAGGCAAGACCTGGGGCGTACCCTTTCAGCGCTCCACGATCGTAGCTTACTACAACAAAGATATGTTCAAAGCGGCGGGGCTTGATCCAGAAAAAGCGCCCGCCACATGGGACGAGTTAGTAGAGATGGGTAAAACTCTGTCGAAGGACGGGACCTACGGACTCATGATTCCCTCAACCGGGTACCCTTACTGGATGTTCCAGGCACTCGCGATTCAGAATGGTCAGAAGCTTATGTCCGATGACGGTCTGACAACCTATTTTGATGACCCTGCGGTTGTTGAAGCGCTTGAGTTCTGGAAATCGCTCTCCACGGAGCATGGCATTATGCCAACTGGAACTGTTGAGTGGGGTACATTACGTCAGGCGTTCCTTGAGGGTAAGACCGCGATGATGTGGCACTCAACTGGTAACCTCTCAGCCGTAAAAAACGGTGCCTCTTTTGATTTTGGTGTAGCGATGTTGCCAGCCAACAAACGGCTAGGGTCACCAACAGGTGGTGGTAATTTCTATCTGTTTAAAGACTCCTCTGAGCAAGAAAAAGCCGCCGCCATGAAGCTAATCAAGTTCATGACTTCGGCGGAACAAGCTGCTCGCTGGTCGATCGCAACGGGTTACGTTGGTGTCTCTCCAGCAGCCTATGAAACCGAAGCGCTCAAAGAGTACACGGCCAGCTTCCCGCCAGCACTCGTTGCCAGAGATCAGCTCCAGCACGCTGTTGCTGAGTTCTCGACCTTCCAAACAGCACGTGTAAGAGAGGGGCTTAATAATGCGATTCAATTCGCATTGACTGATACCAAGTCACCCGCTGAGGCGCTGTCTGAAGCGCAGCAAAGCGCGCAGCGATTGCTGCGAGACTATCAGTAAGTATTAATAAGCACCTTTGATAATGGGGCGCTCGGTGGGCGCCCCCATTAAGTCGAGACCCCATTCATGACCCCACATGCGAGTAACGAGAGACGCAGGCAGGCTATTTATGGCTGGATGCTGCTGACACCTGCGGCGATACTCTTGTCCCTTTTCGCCTTCTACCCCTCCATCGCGACCTTCTGGTCAAGTCTGTTTTCGCGTGGAACGCGTCGTAGACCATCGGAGTTTGTGGGCACTGAAAACTACACCGATCTCTTTAACGACCCTACGTTTTGGAAAGTGGTTACAAATAATCTGATCTATGCGGGTGTGACGATTCCGGTATCGATATTTTTTGCGCTGTCGATGGCGCTCTGGGCCAATTCAAAGATCTCTGCTCGTGGCTTCGTGAGAACAGCCTATTTCACACCGACCGTACTTCCAATGATCGCGGCTGCCAATCTTTGGCTCTTTTTCTACACACCTGATTTGGGCGTCCTGGATCAGATAGGCTCTCTGTTCGGGCTGTCGTCGGTTAACTGGTTGGGTAACCCTGATACAGCACTCTGGGCGATCATCATCGTGACTATTTGGAAGGAGGCGGGGTTCTTTATGATCTTCTATCTGGCTGCGCTCCAGACTATCCCCACCGATTACAAAGAGGCCGCTGACATTGAAGGGGCAAGTCGCTTCACCTATCTTCGTCGAATTGTGCTTCCCCTGCTCATGCCAACGACGCTCTTTATTGTTGTTAACGCGATGATCAACTCAGTCAAATTAATTGACCATCTGTTCATCCTCACTAAAGGCGGACCTTCAGACGCTTCGAAACTGATCCTGTATTACATCTGGGAGATGGCCTTCGCATTTTTTGATGCGCCGCACGCTGCCGCTCTAACGGTGCTTGTACTGATAGTTCTTGGAATCGCGGCGGCAATACAGTTTCTATACCTCGATAAAAGAACGCATTACCAATAAGTCAGTTGATGATGACCAAATGTATGAATGCTTCAAATTTAACTGGGGTGAAAAGTGAAAAGTTTTAGTCAAATTATCGATAATTTGGGCGCCATGCTGTTGGCTCTAATATGGATCGCGCCTCTGCTGTTTGCGTTCTGGGCAGCCTTTCATACCACGTCTGATGCGGTCAATTTCAATCTATTGTCTGCCTGGACCCTGGATAACTTTAGAATTGCCTGGGAGGGTGCTCCTTGGCTGCGTTACTTCATGAACACGTTTTTTTTGGTGACAATCATTCTGATTGGTCAGTTCATTATCACGACTCTGGCTGGATTTGCGTTTGCACAGGTACGCTTTCCGGGTAAGGATTTTGTTTTCATTTTGGTGCTTCTACAGCTTTTTATTCTTCCAGAGGTCTTAATTGTTGAGAACTACGCGGTCGTATCGGCCATAGGCCTGTTCGATACAATCCTGGGTGTAGGGATTCCGTATATGGCAAGCGCCTTCGGTATTTTTCTGATGCGCCAGTCATTTAAATCTGTTCCGATAGAACTACACGAAGCCGCCCGTATCGAAGGGTGCTCCTGGTTCGGCATACTACTGAGAGTCTATGTGCCTCTGGCCAAGCCCACTTATATTGCCTATGCGCTGGTGTCGGTTTCAACCCATTGGAACAACTTCCTCTGGCCATTGATCGTAACGAATTCGGAGGATACCCGTCCCCTAACGGTAGGTTTGTCTATTTTTGGTGCCCCAGAGAACGGTGTAGATATTTCGGTCATTTCGGCTGCAACAATGATGTCGATCGCGCCGTTACTAATCGCATTTTTGATATTTCAACGCCAGTTTGTTCAGGCCTTCCTCAGAGCAGGTATCAAGTAACATGCTCTTGATATCTCGAAGACGATTGGATGGATGCCCTGCCTCAACGGTAACTCTAAACTGGTTATTCATAGGGTCATAGGAATGACGAGACTGATTCAAATTTCTGATTGCCATGTGGTGTCTGCGCCCAAACTAGTGTCTGGCAGATTAGACACTCGTTTGCTTCTGGCGGGCGCTGTCGATCGAATAAGCGCGGACCTTGAAAAAGTAGGTCCCGTGGATGGCGTCGTGGTAACAGGCGATATATCGGATGATGGCAGCATCGACAGCTATGAGACCTTTCTCTCTGTTATGGAACCCATTGGAGTGCCGGTTTTTCTAATACCCGGTAATCACGATAAGCGTGAATCGATGTTTGAGGTATTCGGAGCGCCAGTACAGGGCCAATCAGAGAAATTTCAGTGGGTTAGGCGCTTTGACGATATGCAACTTATCGGCCTCGATACTGTTGTGCCGAAAAGTGGTGGCGGTGCTATTGATGCGGTTACGCTCGACTTCTTATCTGAGACTCTCTCTGAATCCCCAGAGGTTCCAACGTTAATTGCCCTGCATCATCCCCCATTTAACTCGGGGGTCGGTTTTATGGACGCTATAGGGCTTAGGGGCTTTGACGAACTCAGAGAAGCGCTCGGGCAATCGCGCGCTGAAATACGCTTGATATGTGGCCACTTGCATATGCTTGTCGCGGCAAGCCTCGGGCAGCACATTGCGATCTCCTCTCCAGCTACCTGTAGTTCATTTGATACTGACTACCGCGATGTAGCACCGGTGGGTTTTACCACCAGGCCGGGGGGGTACATGATTCATGAGTGGTGTGATGGCTTTAGAAGTACATGTATTCCGTTGGTTGATGGAACCGGACCGCATCCGTTTTAAGCTAAAAAAGGGAAAGCTATGCATGAGTTTCGAAACTCTTACTTAATTATGCGCCACGGCGAGAGCGAGGCGAACGTTGCGGGCGTGATTGTCAGTAACCCTGACATAGGTTGCAGCCAATACGGCCTTTCGGAGACAGGCCGTCTGCAGGCATCTGAGTCTGCTCAGCTTCATCACGCGTCTGGTATCACGAAGATTGTCTGTTCCGACTTTCTCAGAACACAGCAGACCGCCGAGATTGTACAACAGCAACTTGGACTGCCTGACGTGCAGATCGACGAGGGTTTGCGAGAGCGATACTTTGGTGTTTGGGATGGCGATTCTCACACCCATTATCAAAATGTCTGGCGTGCAGATGGTTTGGGCGGGGTGCCAGAGGATCAACAGGTTGAATCTGCGAGCGCGGTACTAGAGCGGGGGTTGGGTGTGCTCAGTCGTCTGGAGGCTAGCTTGTCAGATGAGACCATCCTGCTTGTATCCCATGGTGATATGTTACAGATACTGCGTACGGCGTTTCTCGGGGTTTCTCCGTTCAAACATCGCGATCTGGCGCATCACGAAACCGGTGAAGTAAAACCGCTGGTCGCCAAAGGTGAAAGCTACCCGCTTGATCGGTGGCTCGCCTCTGCTTAGCAATCCCGATTTCATACAGGTTTGAATGTCTGATTTGCTAAATCGGCAAATAGAATTTGATTAAAACTAAAAACGGGAGCCTAGGCTCCCGCGTCATTGGGTGCAATCTCTGCTTACCACTGAACGACTTTTACCAGTGCGATACTGACTGGCATAGTGATCCAGGCCAGAGCGACCAGATTAATAGCGATCCAGCCCCAGCCGCTTTTGTCGCCGTCGAAGTTGTCCTGTGCCATGCTTTACTCCCAAAAAGTGATATCAATCAAATATTGTGTGAATTTTATCAGGAGAAATCCGAGGGCGCATCCATCATTTGCGGCCATCAGTTTGACGATCAGCGCTTTATAAACACTCGCTTTGGACTAAGCTTTAATCACCGATCCCCAAATTAAGAATTCTGAGTTTACCTCTATGCGTCCGGTCTATTGGGCAGTCTCGCTGCTGCTGTTGGGTTTATTGACTTTTCACGTTACGCCCTATGTGGCGAGAGATCTGATCGTTTATACGTTGTTGCAGCAGGGAGCCAATGAGGTCAGGCTTAAGCAAGTCAGTATTGACTGGTTGGATGCTAGCGTCTCCTTGAGCGGTCTTGAGTTGCGTCATGCCGACAGATCAGTACTGCAACTCAGGCGTCTGGATGTCGGCATTTATCTCAAGGAGCTGCTAGATAAACGGTTGCGTCTGTCAGGACTCCGATTGGAGGGCGCAGATCTCCAGCTACAACAACAAGATCAGATGATTCTACTGGGGCCGATTGTACTGGCAGGTCAGACAAGGGAGCCGGAGGAAGTCGAGTCAGCGAGCCGTCTCCAGATCGGTTCTGATTTGGTGGAGTTAGTGGATGTTAACATACAGCTGCTGCAATCTCAGGGGGCCCAGCAACTCAATATAGAACGACTGAATATAGGTGCCTTTTATCAATGGTCACCCTTGGAGTCGACTGATATTCGCTTTGTCGGCCATCTTAATGATGCCCCTATTACCATCGACTCATCGGCTTTGCCGCTACCCGAGCGCAAGACCGTCTCAGTGAATGTTGCGCTACGTCAGTTAGAGCTGACGCCGCTACTGTCAACAATTGAGCCAGACATGGCGGCGAGCCTGGATGCGAACCTTAATATTGAAGTTGCTTTGGAGGGTTACAACGCCTGGGTCTCTCAGTCGGGTAGCCTAAGACTGAATGCGGTGGATATTCGCAGTGACGATTTGGAGTTAGAGGTCTCTCAGTTGCTTTGGCAGGGTCGTGCAAGGCAGCATCTGGATCTTTCTGAGGGCGCTGAACTACTCACAGAGTTAAGTCTCAACGGTACGTTCAATGCCGAGGGTTTGAGCCTAAAACAGGGGGCGCAGATCGGGCGAATAGGGTCTATCGAGATAGAGCCCAATGTCCGTTTTAATCCTGCGCAGAGCAGTTTGAACGGTAGTCTCGATCTTCTTCTGGGTGATACGGAGTTGCAGTCTGAACTGGGGTATCTGCAGTTGGGTACGCTGCAACTCAATGCACCGCAAATTCAGAGCTACAGCGATCTAGATATTGATATTCAGATTGAACAACTCGTCACTGTTGATGCAGGGGGCAAGCGGGCAAGTATCGGTCAACTGAGGGGCGAGCTGGGGCTGGGTACTCAGGCGAGCGAACCGGTGTGGAATCCTGTATCTGTCGATGCTGATATGGTGCTCGATAAACTCAGGGTCGCGAGCCCCCAGCTTGAAGCGAGCGTGCAGAAGTTGCAGCTACGGGGTAGCTCTTCATCGCTTGATCGTCTGGACCGCTTGCAGGTGAGTGGCGGCGTTCAGGCGTTAGCTTTAAGCAGTGCGGACCTCGACGGACGACTCGCGAACATTGATCTGATGTTGAGCTATCGTGTGGATACGGAAGAAATGGCACTGCAACTCGATCTTGTTGAGCCCGTTCTGACCCTGGGTGATCTGGGTTTATCTGGACAGCAGGTGAGCGCGCAGTATGCCGGTCGACTTTCCGCCGATTTAAAAGAAGCGGACGCTGCGATTGGGCTCTCTGGAACGCACCTTCAGCTGCACCGTGGCGAGGAGCAATACCGCCTGGAAGAGGTAGACCTTGATGGTCCACTCAGGCTGTCCTTGCCTCAGTCAGCGCTCCCTCTGTCACTGGATAGCCTGAAATCAACGAAGATGGACCTCAGTGTACGCGGACTGGAGGCCGAGGGTGAAACATTGAGTGGTGTGCTGGCCCAGCTGGATTTGCGCACTCAGTTTGATCAATTGACCGAAGCGATTGATATACATCTTGAGGTAAAACAGGCTGATCTTAAAGCCAAAGACGTCGCAGTGAAGACCGATACCTCTCTGCTGAATTTAAAAGGAAAGTTTGGCAGTACCTCTGCTGTTTTAGAGGCAGCGGTCGAACTGCAATCCACCGCCTTCAGTTTGAGTCAGAACGAGCGTCAAATCGCGGGTGAATCCCTGGCGTTCAAAGGCCAAATGCAATTACCGATCAGTGCAGAGTTGGCCAGTCGTCCACTAGCGCTCAGTGGTAACGTCAATCTACAGCAACTTAATTTGTCGATTGAACAGCAGAGACGCGTGGCTCTGGATGAGATGTCAGGTGATGTCCAAGTAGAGCAGCAAGGAAGTGCATCTCTAAGCACCTCTCTGATGCTTCAACAACTTGAATACTCGGATCCCGTGCAGAAGCTGGAGATCCGTTCAGTGCAGTTACAGCCGGAGTTGGACTTTAATCATCTGCTGTCACAACTTGACCCGCAGTCGGTGACTGGCTCTGTCACGGCAGTGATTGAGCAGCTTAGTTTGCAGTCAGATGAGGCCGATATGACTCTGCTAGGCCTGGATACCAAATTAAATCTTTCTCGTCAGGCTGAGGAACAATCTATTCAGCTTTCAGGCGATGCAGAATCTACTGGCGCACCCATGGGTGCAGATGTTGCCAACCGGCCGCTAGCGCTCAGTGGAAACGTGAATCTACATCAACTTAATTGGTCGACTCAGCAGCAGAGACGCGTTGCTCTGGCCGCTCTGTCGGGCGATATTCTTATTCATCAACAAGAGGGGACATCACTGAGTGCCTCACTGGGGCTGCAGCAACTTGAATACTCTGATCCTGCGCAGAGGCTCGAGATCCGCTCATCAGAGTTGCGACCAGAGTTAAACTTTAATGATCCTCTGTCACAACTTGATCCCCAATCTGTGAGTGGATCTGTCAGCGGGGTACTCGAGCAGCTTTCTTTACAGACAAACGACGCTGGCATCTCTGTGGCAGCATTGAATACAGACTTGAATTTTACTCGTCAGGGGGAGGACCAGCGAGTACGTGGTTCAGTTGATGCTGAGGCGATCAACCTCCGTCAAGGGATGCTGAGTGCATCAGTGCAGGAGCTGAGGTTGCAGCCGCAGTTACAGCGCTCAGCTGAGGTTCTGCAGTTAGCCACACCGGTGAAAGCTGATGGGCTCAATTACGCTGATAAGGAACAGCAGGTCCAAGCGGCCAGCTTGCAAAGCGATCTCAGTCTGCTGCTGGATAGTGGTTTTGTGCT
>Ga0102948_1000726_pt1 | contig 13060 bp, 8 predicted proteins | sample SalPonA_A_H2O_MG_FD_78211 | JGI IMG/M metagenome (GOLD analysis project Ga0102948, IMG submission 78211) | Water microbial communities from South San Francisco under conditions of wetland restoration - Salt Pond MetaG R2A_A_H2O_MG | ecosystem: Environmental > Aquatic > Non-marine Saline and... | reverse complement strand
TATTAATAATAATTTATGTAGAATACTTTTTCTCAAAACTAACGCGTCTGTGGCTCAACTGGATAGAGCTCCCGGTTTCGGCCCGGGTGGTTGTGGGTTCGAATCCTACCAGGCGTGCCATTTCTTAATCTCAATCAATCCCAATTAATCTTTAAAACCCCGTAAGAACAGTACTTTAAAGAAGTTTTATATACCATCTAATCTCAATCAATCTTATTGAATCTTACTAAAAAATGGAACACAAATTGGGCCTTTTTATAAAAAGTGATATAATACAATAAAAAAACGACCCAATTGAATAAGGATTATTCATGGCTAAAATGAATTTATTAACAGATTTAGCAATAAAAAAAGCGAAACCTGAAACTAAGGAAACTTATTTAAACGATGGAGCAGGTCTAAGAGTATGTATTAAACCAAATGGAAATAAAGTTTGGGAGTTTAGATATAGTATTGATGGGAAAAGAAGAAAAACTACTTTTAAAACATATCCCATTATGAGTTTAAGTAATGCAAGAGAAAAAAGAGATGAATATTTAGATTTAATTATGAAAGATATTGATCCAATTGAACACAAGAGAAACAAGAAAAAGGAAAAAGTCTTAGAAGATAATAGTAATTTTCTGATTGTTGCTTCTGAATGGTTATCTAAAGAATCAGAAAGAACAATGCAAAGTACTCACAAAGGTAAGATTAAAGTTTTTGAAAATGACATTTATCCATTTTTAAAAGATAAACATATGAATGAAATTACAATTAATGATATCATTCAGATAATTGAAGTTAAAAAACTTCAAGCTCATGAAGTTGCATCAAAAATCTATAACTATTTAGACAATTTGTTTAGATTTGCAGTTTTAAGAGGATATTGTGAACGAAATTTATTAGCAGACATAAGAAAGTCTGATATTATCAGAGCAAAAGAAGCTAAACATTACCCTAAAATTTCTGATGAAGAAGTACTTTGTGAATTAAGAGATTCAATTTATAATTATAGTGGTAGTCATTCGTTAAAAAATGTACTTAAATTTGTTTTGCATGTACCTTTAAGAGCAGATAATTTATGCACGATGGAGTGGGATTATATAGATTTTGAAGAAAAAAGTTTAACTATTCCAAGAGAACGAATGAAAATCAAAAGTAAAAATCTTAATGACTTTAAAATACCACTAACAGATGAAGTTATAGGCATTTTAAAAGAGCAAAGGATGTTTACTGGTCACCAAGAATATGTTTTTCTGGGTACTAATAATAGAAGTCATATCAATAAAGAAAGCCCTAATAGAGCTTTACAAAGATTAGGGTTTAATGATGAAAAAAGAGGTCGTAAAATTAGACTTCATGGATTCAGAGGTACTTTTAGAAGTATGATTGATACCTTGGATGTAGAAAATAAATTTAGTTTTGAATTAAAAGAGAGAGTTCTTGACCATCATGAACAAAATGAAACGGTAAGAGCATACAATCACAGGGCAGATTATTTCAAACAGTTCATACCACTTATGGAATTTTGGAGTGATTATATTTTGAGTTTAAAAGTACAGTAAAATAAAGGGTGGATTTATGAGTAAAAAAAGCAGACAATCCTAAAAGGTTATTGCCTGCAATCCCTAGATTTGTTTTTGGCTGCACACTAAGCATTGGTGCAGAGTTCTTGGAATACTGCTTCGCCGACTGATAAAACTAACAGTGTCAACAACTCGCATCACTAGGGTTGACAGCAAATTAACCACGATTCAATAACCCAGGACTACTTATAAAAATCAGTCTAACGCCTTATTGAGAATATCTCTTCGTTAGTAGGTTAATTTAAAACACCATATACAAGTATGCTGGCAATAAAATCTGCCATAACTGCCTCCTTGTAATGGAATGAACTGTTATTCTAACATAAATAACATTATTTAAAATCACTCAAATACTTACTATACCAAGACCTTGATGCAAAATACCTAAACCGATTAATCTTGATATTCAATTTATTTTTACACTTACCAAGTTTTTCCCCACAATTACAGGGGCAAGCAAGTTTATTTGCAAGTCTCTTTTTTAAAGAGAGCATTTTAATAGCATGTTTTATAGCACTTTCATCCTCTAAATTAAATATATTTCTATATTCTGAGAATATTCCTTCATTACCGTGTGCCAGTTCATCAAAAACCAAATCTACTCCATCTTGTATTTTTAAGGTTACTGCATATAAATATGGTATTAAACAATACTTAACAAACCCCTCAAGAGTAGGATTTTTGTGCAGAAGTTCTAGTAATCTCAATGGTGCACCTAAACAAAGTGAATTATCAGGATTTATATGAAAATCTTCTATTCTTTCGATTGCATTTCCTATCTCTTCTACTATAGGTACACTATAAGGGAAATCATTTTTAACTATTATTCTTAATCTGTAAGAATCACTAACTTCCCTATGTCCATCAGTCTTTGCTTTGAAGTGATATTCCCCTTCAATTATTAAGCCATCAAATTTAGATGGCTTAATAGACATGTGCATATTTTTATTTAAAAAATCTTCTAGTTTAGCTTTATGGATTAAACTCATTTAAGACTTTCTCCAAGGTTTTGCAGTCTCCTCTTTTTTAATATTAAATTCATTTGCAAAAACCTCTGAAGCAGCTAAACCTAAAGCTGTACCTATTTTTGTAGTTTCTGTTAAAGGAATAGACATCTTTTCTGACACAAAAGCAGAATCAAAGCTACCATTATTACTCCCAGTTATTGAAGCAAAATCTCGTCTAGCCATCATTAACCAATCTCTAAAATTTTGTTCTAACTTTAAATGCTTATGATCTGGAAGGTACCACTTATCTGCAAAGTCTTCCTCAGGTCTAGTTGGGTTAGCTACTCTTGGTATAGTATTTTCAATAAAACTATCCATATGTTTTAAAATGGTATTTAAAGCACTTGCTAAATCTGTTTCACCATTATAAGCATGGGCAGAAAGTGTTGTGATTATTACAGAAATTGGCTTTAGATCCTCATTATCCTTAAACATACAATCTCTATGTCTTTTTAATAATTGTACAACTCTTTGTAATATTGTTTTTTGATTAAAAGTAGGTAAGTTATCAACTTGTGCTTTTTCCATTATCATAGCCACTTGACTTGGATGCATTCTAGACTCAAACCAAATAGCATACCCTTCAGGGTTACTTATATTCCATTCAGGATCAATTTCTTCATAGTTATCTTTTTCCACATCAGTTATAGATAATGATTTACTTGAAATATTTCTTGCTAAATTAGTATCTGACACAAACTTTTCGTGAATGTCTTCATAAATTAAATTTGTAATTGATTCATCTAAAGGAATACAAGGAACTATATCCATATGGAAGCTAAGAGAATCTTGATACTCAAGTCTCCAACATCTTCTTTTTTCGTCTTTTTCAGCTTTTATTCCTTTTGATTTTCTATATAGTTCTAGCTCTACGCCTACAATCTCTTTCAATTGCCTTTGAGTATGTGTGCCTTTTGAAATACCCATTCTTGCATTACAAGCCAAATCCAAATCATACTCTTCTTCACTATCTAAAGGTCTGATAGCCGTACCTAATCTAAATGAACCTTGAGGGAAAATGTGAACATCATTACTACTTAAAAGTGAATCATCTCTATCAAACCAATCCCCTAAATCTTCATACCTATTTTTTGCTTTTTCATATGCAGAGTCAGGTAATTCTAATAACTCTACAATTTTTTCTAATATTAAACTTTCTTTTCCATTAGTCATTTGTATCTTCTCCAATAACTATTGTTTTCATAAACTTATTATGTTTATTGTTTTGATCATAAATAATCCACTGCATATCTGATTTCGGCATTCTAATTCTCCCTAGTTCAACAGAACATGATATAGGCATTGCAGGAAAAATTTTTAATGGTTTATTTGAATGCTTTTCATTAATCTTAACCATAAGTTTTCTCAATTCTTTTCTAAACAATGAAAGTTGAGACTTAGACTTAATAAAGTCGTTGTGTAAAAAAATTTCAGGAACAGTCACTTCCCAAATATTCACATTTTCACCCGTAACTTCATAAATTCTATCTTCTGATATTTTTCCACTTAAAGATAAAACTAAAACAGGTTCTTTTGAATAATCACTTGACTCAGAAATTAAAAATTCAAAGTCCTCTGGTTTTTCTTGCCAACACCATGTTTTAGGTTCTCTTATAGGTTGATAGGTATCTACAGAAATTTTATCTGTAAACAATGTTCCAAGTTTTATTAAAAGAGGCATTGGTGCAAATGCAAATACCGAAAAGTCTGCAGGGTTATTATCTTTTATCTTTGGTAAGATTACTTCTTTGAAACTTTGTTCTAAGTTTTGTGATTCTGCTTGCCAAAAAATCATATCTTCATCTTTGAAAGATAGTTTTGTTGAAAGGTCTAATGGTAATTCATTAACAGGGTATTTATCTGGAAACATAGCTGCAAATACTTCTTTAATATTTATTGTAGAGTTTTGGTCACTAATATTAGCACAATATAAAACTACATGAGATTTTTTCTCTACAGATATATTTGATGTTATGTAAACTCTATATTCATGCTCATATTTCCATTGTTTTAATAATTCTGCAGAATATTTTGTTCCATCAACATCTTTATCAATTTTCTTATGACAATCATGACAAAGAAGCATTAAATTACTAATATCATTAATTAATGTCTTGTCGCTTGCTAATTCATCGCTCCAACCTCTAGGTCCATCTTCTGAGAATGAATAAATATGTGCTTTCTCTGATATATTAACTTTTTCTTGAGTAATGGGAGATTTATATAGTATCCTATTGCAACCATCAAACTGGCATCTGCCAGCACTTTTTGCCCACAGTTCTTTTTCTACTGAAGGGTTTATATTTCTATTTAAGACTTTTTCAGCCAATAATCTATCCTTTATATTCGTTGGTGTTACAAAAAAGGATATATTTAATAAAAAAATAGATTTTAGATCTAGTTAATTTTAGTTTAATGTACAAGAAACTATACTTTCTTTTGAAACTTCATATAGATTAATTGTACTAACATATCCAATTTTAGTAACACTTAATTTATACGCATAGCGTAACCAAATAACCTGATTGCCGTCAGGTTATACGCTTAAACAATATACATTAGTGTTAAATCATCATATTTACTTTTATTTCATGCTACTCCTTATATTAAGTTAAATTTAGAAAATTTCCCATTTTCTTATATTAATTTTACAATTTTTTTAAAAAGCCATAAGGATATATTGCAATTTGCAATATATCCTTTATTTAACTTCAAAATTTTATTTATTAATTCCCTCTAACCATCGATAATAAATTATCATAGTTATCAACTTTATCATATTTCACAGTATCTGTACTAATCTTCTTGAAGAACTCTCTAGCACAATCAATTTTTATCTCTTCAATTTTTCTTGTTTGTAAGCTTGACATACTTCCTTTTGTTTCAGCAACAAAGTAGATGTATTTTACACTTCCCTCTTCAAAAGATATTGCCCAGTCTGGATTATAAGGACCAACTGGTGTAGGGATAAAAAATCCTCTTGGTAATTTCGCATAAACTACAACTTCTTTATTTTTATCAAGTTCATCTACAAAAGCAAGCTCAGTTTTAGAATCAGTTACTATGTAATCATATATATGTTTATCTACTTTTTTTGCTTTCATGAAGTTTTGTCTTTCAGTTTCTGCAAAGAATATTTCACTATCAAATTTTTGATCAATTGGGCTGTATGTAAGTTTATTCACTACCATTGCAGCTTTTTGCTCATTAATAATTCTACTTGACTGTGAAATAAACTCTTCTGGATTTACTTTATAAAGTCTGAACTTATCAGGCTCTATTGATTTAAGTATTTCACCAACAGTTTTTCTAGTAAGCTTTGTATTCTCTGCAACTTTACCAACTAAATCATATTTCACTTTAGACTGAACACTTCTAGTTTCTGATACAGTCTCTTTTTCTTCTTCTTTAAAACCTTCACCAGATTTTAAAGACTCATAAGCGATATTATCAGTTTGTGTACCACCTACAACTGTATATTCTAAAGCTTTTACATGCAATTCTTTATCTATAGCGTTCTTTGCATTTTTTACTAACTCACTACTATCAAACTCAACAGTATATACAGCTCTTTGATTTATATTATTCCATAATTCTTGGAACTCTTTTTTCTTAAAGTTCTTTTCATTTATTGGATTTGTATTATCTTTAGTACCATCTTCAACCATACCATCAAGTGCATTTTTACTAAACAGACTATCAATTAGTTGGAAAACTTGTTCTTTATAATCTTTTAGTTCATCAGGAAGTTCAGCTAAAGTTTCTGTTGCTTTGTTATCATGATACTCTCTAGAAATCATATCTTCATCATCTACATAATCATTTTTAACAAGATATTTATAGATTTGTTTAGCCATTTTATCATCAACTTTAACTTTCTCTTCGCCAACCATTATAGTTTTACCACTGAAATAATCTACATCTGCAACTTTTGGTCTAGTAGTTAATGTTTCACTAATATCTTTTTGTAATCCATTTACAAAATCTTTATAACTCTCATTTGCAATAACTGTTAATATATTAGTTTTATGTACTGTTGCTGGGTTATCCATTCTCTCACCATGTTGGTTTACTGAGATTCTCATTCCCCTACCAACTTCTTGTCTTCTTGAGATTGTATTATCACTGTGTTTTAAAGTACAGATCACAAATACATTTGGATTATCCCACCCTTCTCTAAGTGCTGAGTGTGAAAAGATAAATCTAGTTTTCTCTTTGAAAGAAAGCAGTCTTTTCTTATCTTTTAAAATCAAATCATAAGCATCTACATCATCTGCAAGTCCAGCATTTTCACCTCTTGCTGCAACTTTAGGGTCAATCATCTTTTTACTTTTATCTTGCGCGAAATATCCATTATGTGTTTCATGAGCATCTATTTGTTTTAAATACTCTTCATAATCTTTATCATAAATAAGTCCAAGATTTTTTACAGCTTCTTCATACTCTTCTTCAAAGATTCTTGCATACTCACCATTTGATTCATCATCATTTTCATAAACTCTATATTTAGCAACTTCATCGATAAAAAATAAACTTAGAACTTTAATTCCTCTTGAATATAGCATCTGTTCTTTTTGTAAGTGTGCTTTTATAGTCTCTCTTATTTGTATTCTTCTAATACTCTCTTCATTTACATCACCACTAGCTTCACCAACACTAAGCTCAACACCATTTTTAAAGTAAATTTTATTTTTATATGCGTCTATTTCACTTATTACAAAATCTTTGTACTGCTCTAAACCTTCTGATTTAACTTCAAGGTTATCATTTACTTCAACTTTTCTAGTAACTGTTTTAATACCATTATTTGTTTTTATTTCAAACTCTAGTTTTGCAACAGGTGGTTTAGAACTACTTATTTCAATACCTTCTAAATAAAGATAGGCATTTGTTCCACTAAGACCTTTTACTGTAATACCTCTAACAGATATTTTTTTAACAAGTTTTTGATTATAAGCATCAAGTGCATCAAGTCTATGAATCTTGTTATGCTCTCTTTTAAATGTAGCAGAATATCTTAAGATAAATAGAGGATTGAACTCTTTTAAAGATTTAAAACTCTTACTCTCTTTTTTTGCATCACCCTCTATCTTTTGAGGTTCATCTATGATAAGAATTGGTCTATTTGCTTTAATCACATCGATAGGTCGCCTTGATTGAAAGTCCTCAAGTTCTCTATAAATTTTATTCTTATCTTGCATTTTTACTTTATTTGTTGCATCTTTTTTGGGTGCACTATTAAATGCCTGAACATTAATAATCATAATATTAATACCTGCATCACTAGAAAAAGATTCTAATTTTGTCAAGTCATTTGAATTATAAATAAACGATTTTACTTGTTTTCCATACTCTTTTTTAAAGTGTTCTCTTGTAAGCTCTATTGACTGCTGTACACCCTCTCTAATAGCTATACTTGGTACAACTATTATAAACTTATTCCAACCATACTGTTTGTTTAGTTCAAAACAAGTTCTAGTGTAACAATAGGTCTTACCTGTACCAGTTTCCATCTCTATATCAAGATTTACTTCACATACACTATTTGTGATAAGCTTATCAGATACTGGAAGATTTTGTTCCCTTTGAACTTTATGAATATTTTCAAAGATTTCAATAGGAGTAATTGTAAAATCACTATTTTTAAATCCACTAAGCTCTTCATCAAAATTAAAACTTGATTGACCACCTGCCATTTCAGTTTGAACTTTACCAGGATCTACTCTATAGCTAATTCCTTCACTTCTTTTTTGACCTTTAAAACAATCAATTACAGACTGTACAGAGTTTAGCTGATACTGTTGTTTTTTAAACCTAATATTCATACTAGATTACCTTTAAGTCTGTATCAGGTGAGTATTCTTTAAAGATTTGTTCTATATTTATCCTTAGATCATCATTACTCTGAAAACTTTTGTCTTTAAATACTACTTTTAAAATATCTTCCATCTTAGCAATTTCAGTAACAAATGATTCATCTATACTATCTTCAAAACAAGCAATCATTACATTTCCATCTACAAAGTAAACTTCTTTACCTAATATATCTTTCTTTTCAATTGGAAGTGTTAAATCAACACCACTATCTAGTAATACTTGGAAAAGTAAATCTAAAGAATTTCTATCTTCTTTTATATTATCAATCAAACCTTGTATTTGAGATTGATCTATTAAATCAGGACTATAGTAAATATCTTTCATATTTGAGTCATCTATTTTAAATACTCTAAAACCTGTATCAATATTTTGTGCTTCTTCCCCTAAAACTTTTTCAGCTGACCTTTTAATTCTTTCTTTACCTAGTTCCGTTAACAAGTGAGGTTTTTGAATAGAATCTAAAAAGTTAATAGTCTCTTGAATCTCTTTTTTCGTATCACCTGTAACTTTTGTTATTGTTTCATCTAAATTTTCATTTAGTTGCGTCATTATAAACTTTAAAGAATATTTTTCTTCTTTGTTTAGTGACATTACAGCGTGTGCAGTACTTGCTGATCCTGAAAAGAAATCTAATACAAAAGAGTCTTTATCTTCACCTACATTAGATTTAATTAGTGCTTTTAGTAAAGATAATGGCTTTTTACCATTTTTATATGGTACACCACCTTCATTATCTAATCCAGTTGTTTTAATATGTGCCCAAAAGTCACCAGGGTGAACTTCTAAGTTATCATCAGCAAAAATCAACTGTAGTCTTGGCTTTTTGCTCTCTTGAGAAAAAGTTGCTTTTACAAAATATACCAATCCTGTAGAGGACTTAACAAAAAATAAATCTTGATCACAATATTGTTTTTTTTCTAGAGCAAGTTTATGTACTGAAGTTGAAGCAGTACTTCTTATGATTCTCCAAGCATTTTCAAATAGCCATGATTCTTTTTCATCATTATCAATTTTATTTTCTTTGAGAATCTCAGATACAGATTTTAATTCAATTTTTTCTGCCAAAGCATCTAAAGTTTCTATATCTTTTTGTGAAACCAAATCTTGAGACTGTATTCTTTTAATTAGATCTCTATCTTCTTTTGTAAAGTTTGATAAAAATATATTGTATTCAGTATCCCATTTTCCTTTTGAAACTTTATCAAAAAATAAATTGTTTATACCATTCATTTTTATAACTATTACATACTCTTTAAGTTTTGGAATAGAACCTGACTTTATTACACCACCCATTTTAAGACCACTTGCTTCACTCATTTTAACAGTAATGATTTTTGTATTCACTTCAGCAAATATTTCATCACATATTTTCTTTAAATTAAAAACTTCATTATCATCAATAGATATAAATATACTTCCATCTTCTGTTAAAAGATTTCTTGCTAATTTTAATCTTGAATATATCATAGACATCCAATCACTATGATATCTACCACTAGAGTCGGTATTAGCAACTAATCGTCCCTCTTCACTTTTTTGTCCACTTGCTTCAAGCTCTTCATCTTTCTCACTTGCAAAATTATCATTATAGATAAAGTCCTCACCTGTATTGTATGGTGGATCAATATAGATGATCTTAATTTTATTTAGATAACTCTCTTGAAGTAGTTTTAGTGCTTCTAAATTGTCACCTTCAATATATAAGTTTTGTGTTGTATCAAAGTTCACACTATCATCTACATCAGGTCTAAGTGTTTTGTTTATAGGCTTATTAGCAGTAACTAATGCTTCTTTCTTACCAGGCCAATTTAAAGAATATCTCTCTTTTGTACCATCAACGATATTTTCAGATAGTTCTTGTTTTAACAAATCAAAATCAATAGCCTTTTTCACATTTCCTTTAGTATCTTTAGTTTCAGTTACACAGTTTGGAAATAGTGCTGCTATTTGAGCTATATTTTCAGTGGTAAAATCTGGTGTTTTCATATCTAGTTTTTCTATCATTGAGGGCATCCTTTTCTTTCTTGTTGGAAATATTTATGTTGTTTTAAATGTTCTAATTCATCTACTAATAAATGCATCTTAGTAGATGGATCATCTGTACCTGCACTTTGTGCTGCTTTATATGTGGCTGCACTATTTGCTCTTGCATCTTCTAATTTTTCAGTTATTAGTTTTTTTGCAAATGCTCTGTCTGCTTTTGTATATCCATTTACATGTGTTCTAAGTGCTGTACTAATTAATTGTCCACAAGGACTATGACCTGATGTACCAAAACTTTGTGTTGTTTGACAAAAGTGCATCAAAATCCAATACTCAAAACAAGGTACAGAAGGTATAGGGCAAATTATAGTTTCACAATCTTTTCCAACACTTTCATTATAGTCTTTAATAGTTTGTAATGCAGAACTATAAGTTGGGTGCTGGTCTTTATCAATTACACAATAAACCTTACTATACGGGTTTCCTTTATTGCAGGCTTTCTCAATAGCATCTTTTGCGTGTTTAATTACAGAGTTTGGTGCAGAACCATCAGATGCTACAATATGAATTGCTGCTTGATCCAAAGATAAGTAGTCTTTTAACTCGGTTAAATAATTTGGTTCGGTTTGTGTTCCCTCACAAATAATCAGTACAATATCTCCACTATATCGTGTTGTGGTTTTTCGTGGAGAAGCATTTTTTCTTCTACTCCTCTTCGACATACTGAACTCCCATTGCACGCTCTATATTCTTAAAATATGGAAGTGCTCCATATCTACCACTAAAGTAACCTTTCTCTATATCAGTTACACCTTTTCTTGGTTTAAATTCAACTAGAGAAAAAAACTCAGTTGCTTTATTTTTCTTTTCACAAAACCAAATTTGATCTCTTCTAAATATATCTTGTGACATAACAGAAGTTTCATGTGATGTAAAAATTAGCTGTGCATTTTTTTTGTTTGTTTCTTTACTATGGAATAACTCTATTAAAAACCTAACCATTAAAGGGTGAAAATTATCATGTAACTCATCAATCACTAGAACATACCCATTTTCTAAAGTATCAATCCAAGGACCTATAAATGCTAAAAACTTTCTTGTACCATCTGATTCTTCTTCAAAGTCAAAATAAACATCTTCTCCTTGAATATTTTTATGTAAAGATAATACATCTAGTATTTTTTTATCTTTCAACTCTTCAGCTATTTTACTTTTTAATGCATCAGGCATATCAGAAGGTAGTTTAGTAGAATCAAACTCTTCTTCAGTAATTTTTAACTCTTCTATATCTAAATCTGCAACATTTAGAAATTCATTAATTAATTTTCTATATTCTTCTTTTTCGTATAACTCATATGTAAAATTAGGGTCTAATCTTGCTGTACTTTCTAAAACATGTAAAGATTTGTCAAACCAATCATATACAGGTTGTAACTGTTCACTATTTAGCTGTATTGCTGTTGATAAAAACAGTGCATTTGGACGAGTTGATTCACTCCAAATTTTTTTGTTTCCACTGAATTTTGAGCCAAAATACCAGTCTGAATCTTTTTTATCTTCTTTATACTCTCTTTCAAACCAAGTTTGAGACGGTCCCTCAGGAAAAGCGAAAAGCCATTCTTCTAGTATTTTTTCACTATTTAATACAAATCCATATTGATATCTTATTTCTTTAGAAATAAATATTACTTCAAATTCTGTTGGTTCATTTTTCATTTCATTATCTAATAAAAAAGGAGTAATAGGTAACTTTGAACCTCTTTTTATTTTATCATCAGAATTTAGAACTATATCTCTCATTGTACTCATAGCTTTAAGTAAATTACTTTTACCAGATGCATTAGCCCCATAAATAGTTGCACTACTAAGTAGTTTTATCGGTTTTTTCTTTTCTGGAGTAGTAAATGTATTAGTATTTTCTAGTTCTTTTCCACTTGTCTTTAGCATCGATAATGTTTGTTCTTCTTTTATAGAACGATAATTTTTTACTCTAAATTCAATTAGCATAAATTTAACCTTTTTATTAATCAATTGGCATATTTTAACAAAAAATTGCAAAAAAGTCAATTTGATTAGGTTTAGTAGTTATTTAAAGTATCAATTTTATTTTTGATTTGTTTAAGTTGTGCATTTAGTTCAACTTTCTTATTAAATTGCTTTTCTTTATTTCTTTTAGCTTTTAATTGTTCATACTGTTTATTTAGTTTCTCTAGCTCTTTGTGTGTTTCAATTTCTTCTTTTAAAGACTTTTTAGTAGATGTAATATTTGGTATTAACTCTTTAATTATTGCTTCATAAAGCTTTTCTAAATTTAAAACTGTAGGTATTGGTTCTTTTGGATGTGAAATATCAATCCACGGTGAACTAAAGTATTCATCAACAATCCATTTATTAGTATCTGATTCATTTATTCTTTTATAGGCTGATTTGATTTGTACTTTATCTTTTTTCTTTAGTTGAAAAATTATTGGAAATGGTATAGCCCTATCAATAGCTCTTAATACATCTTCATCAAGATTATCTTGCTTTAGTTCTATATCAAATACTTGTATCTCTGTAATGCTATCTGTAGCATTTAAATTTAATGTTGTTGATGATAATTTATGCAACCAAATGATTTTTTCT
>Ga0102948_1000721_pt1 | contig 13090 bp, 11 predicted proteins | sample SalPonA_A_H2O_MG_FD_78211 | JGI IMG/M metagenome (GOLD analysis project Ga0102948, IMG submission 78211) | Water microbial communities from South San Francisco under conditions of wetland restoration - Salt Pond MetaG R2A_A_H2O_MG | ecosystem: Environmental > Aquatic > Non-marine Saline and... | reverse complement strand
TTTCATTGTTAGTGAGTTAAGAACTGCATTTGAAATTGGATTTCTAATATTTTTACCATTTTTAGTAATAGATATCATTGTTTCATCTATTCTAATGAGCCTTGGTATGATGATGCTACCGCCCGTAATGATTTCCTTACCTATTAAACTTATATTCTTTATTGTAGTTGATGGTTGGGCACTTATTATTGGTAATCTTGCTCAGTCCTTTAAGTGACGGGGTTTTAGAGTTTTTATGATTAGGTTTCAGCTATAAAATATAGCTGTTAAATATAAAGAAATCTATCAAAGAATGTAAACTAACTTTAGACTTAATTTCTAGCAAAAAAATCCAAAAAAATATCCATTTAATCCTAATGGATTGTTTTGAAAAATTATTATATGCTATAGACAATAACATTAATATTGTCTATTAGCATAATTACTTACTCCACTCATCACTTAGTACTTCAGCTTGTTGCATAACCATATCTAATGCTTCTGCAGCTTTATTAGGTGGATACTTGAACCTCTTAAGTATGATTCTAATGATATTTCTCATCTTAGCTCGTACAGACTCTCTTTTCTGCCAGTCTACACTAATGCTACTTCTTAACTTCGATGTTAATTCTACAGCTATCTTCTTAAGTGTTGCATCACCCATTTCTCTTAACGCAGCCTCATTTTCTGCTAATGCATCATAAAAAGCTAATTCATCAAAATTAAGTCCTAAATCTTTTCCATGTTTAGTAGCTTCTGCAAAGTCTTTAGCCATCTGTATAAGCTCTTCTATTACCTTTGCAGTTTCTATTGCTCTATTGTGATATTTACCAAGAGTTGCTTGTAATCTATCACTAAATTTTTTTTCTTGAACTACATTTCGTTTTGTTTTAGCCTTAATATCATCCCTTAGCAATCTTTCTAGCAACTCTACAGCTAAATTCTTATGTGGCATGTGAGCTACATCTTCTAAGAATTCATCAGATAGAATTCCAATGTTTGGTTTATCTAGTCCAACTAATGAAAAGATATCTTCTACTCCATCAGATACAACAGCATTGTCTATTAATTGCTTTATAGCTTTATTAGGATCTTTTTTTGAAGGTTTAGTTCCTATCTTCTGTATTACAGCTTTTACAGCTTGAAAGAAAGCTATCTCTTCTTTATACTCTTTCGCTTCATCTAATGTACCACATAGACTAAATGCTTTAGTAAGACCTAGTACTTCATCTAAGTATCTCTTCTTACCATCATCTAAACTTAATATGTGATTTGCTGCAGGTGCTAGTAGCATATGAGATTTAGTCATAAACTCACTATAGTCAAATCCATGGTACATATTTTGAACTATATCCAGTCTTTGTAGCATCTGAGCTAATGCTTCTGCTACATCAACAGTTCCAGTTCCCTTTCCACCTGAGTTAGTGTAGGTCTTAAGAGCTTGCTTTAGTTCATTAGCAATTCCTATATAGTCAACTACTAATCCACCCTTCTTATCTTTAAACACTCTATTAACTCTTGCTATTGCTTGCATAAGGTTATGAGACTTCATAGGCTTATCTATATACATTGTATGCATACTAGGTGCATCAAAACCAGTTAGCCACATATCTCTTACTATTACAAGCTTTAGTTCATCATCTACATCTTTTATACGCTTCTCTAGATCTTTCTTAATCTGCTTAGGATAAATATGTTTTTGAAGTTTAGCATCATCACTTGCACTTCCAGTCATGATAATCTTAATTACACCCTTAGTAGGATCTTCACTATGCCAATCAGGTCTAAGAGCTACAATAGCATCATATAGATCAACGGCTATTTGTCTACTCATAGCTACAATCATACCTTTACCTTCAATTGTTGCAGTCTTATCCTCAAAGTGAGTAACTATATCTTGTGCTATTTCTTTGATTCTAGGTTCTGAACCTACAAGCTTTTCTAATGCACTCCACTTACTTTTGAACTTCTCTCTATCAGCTGCTTCTTCATCTGCTGTTAAATCACCTATATCTTTATCTATCTCATTTAGTATCTCGGCATTTAGATCTAACTTTGCAAGTCTACTTTCATAGAAGATTGGAACAGTAGCACCATCTGCAACTGCATCTTCTATATCATATACTGAGATATAGTCACCAAAGACAGCTCTAGTATCTTTATCTTCACTCTCTATAGGAGTTCCAGTAAATCCTATAAATGTAGCATTAGGTACTGCATCTCTTAGATGTTGGGCATATCCATATTTGAACTTACCATCTTTATCTAACATAGCATCAAACCCATACTGACTTCTATGTGCTTCATCAGCTATTACAACTATGTTATTTCTATCACTTAGTATTGGGAACCTACTCTCTTCTTTCTTGAGAGCAAACTTCTGTATAGTTGTAAATATAATTCCACCTGATGGTTTATTAGTTAATATCTCCCTTAGGTCATCTACACTGTCTACTTGTACTGGTTCTTGACCTAGCAGCATCTTAGCACTAGAGAATGTAGAGTATAACTGACCATCAAGATCATTTCTATCTGTTACTATTAGAAGTGTAGGATTCTTCATAGCTGGTTGTTTAGTTAGTTTACCTGCAAAGCAAGCCATAGAAATAGACTTACCACTTCCTTGTGTATGCCATACTACACCACCTCTTTTAGAGCCAGTAGTACTTGCTTCTATGACTGAATCTACCGCTTCTTTTACTGCATGGAATTGATGATATCCTGCAATCTTTTTAATAATCTTTTTACCATCATCCTCAAACAGTACAAAGTTCTGTATGTAATCTAAGAAGTACTCTTTAGTAAAGAATCCTTTTATCAATGTATCTAGTTCATATTCTAGTAATGGTTTATCATTCTCGTCTTTAATAGTTCTCCAGTACATAAATCTTTCATCTGTAGCTGTTAGTGAGCCTACTCTAGCATTTATACCATCACTTATAACTAAGGCTTCATTATATACGAATAGATCTTCTATCTCATCTTTATAGGTTTGGAGTTGATTATAGGCTTTAAATATATCAGCATTTTCATCTGCTGGATTTTTTAGTTCTATTACAGATACTGGAAGTCCATTTATAAATACTATTAGATCTGGTCTTCTATTACCCTTTGTTCCTTTTATTGTGTATTGGTTTACAACTAAGAAATCATTTTTACTGATATTTCCAAAGTCTATGATCTTTACAGTTTCACCTTTACTTCCATCCTTTGTCTTAACTTCTACATGAATACCATGAAGTAGTAGTCTATGAAACTCTCTATTATTTTGTATAAGTGTTGCATACTGAGGTTTTGAGAGTAGATGTATAGCTTCATCTATAGCATAACTAGGAAGTGTAGGATTTAGCTTTTCTAAGGCAGTCTTAAGTCTTTGAGGTAATAATACCTCTTGGTAATTACTTCTTTGAGGATCACTGCTATCAGGAGCTATCTCATAACCTAGAAGGTAATCGTATCCTAGCTCTTTAAACCACTCTATTGCTAACTGTTCTACTTGGTCTTCGTTTATCATTACTCTTCCTCATATTTACTTAACATATTTAACATATCGCTTTTGTATCTGCTATAACTATTCCATCCTATAAGACTAAACAACTGATCAGTGTGTACATCAAAATAGTCTAATTCTAAATTAAAAGATGGATCTTTCCATATTTCTAGCTTGCCTTCAAACTCAATTTCTCTTTTCGCAATATAATCAAATATTTGTTTATTAACTGAGTACAACTCTTTTGTCCAGTGGCTATATTGATTTCTTGCTGCATATATAATTAAACCAATTGGTAACTTACGAACTTTTCTCCCAATGCAATATTTTATTGCTTGCTTATTATTTTTCGTTACAAACTCGAACTCAATATCATTATTAGATACCTTATCTATGATCATACATGCTATTTGGAAAATTGAACCACATATTACAGACCTTGAATACTTTAAACCTAGGTACTCATTAAGTTTCTTATTAGCATATTTATTCGCTAATTTAATCTTAGGGTCATTAAAAAACTCTTCTTCTTTCTTTTTATAATCAATATCATTACTTCCACTATAAGTAAATGAGGGGAGAACTGCTTCTTTAAGGATACTATCATAGTGAGCTATACTATCAAATAGTTGTTTTACTGCAAACTCAGTTTGGCTCATATACTCTTTAAGTGTCATCAGCTATTCCGGATCCAAGTCTAACTCTGACACATCCAGTTCACCTGCTAAGAGTTTGGGAAGGAGTGTGTCTCTTATTTTTTGGAGGGTGTTATTATTAATATCATTATGAAGAATTAAAGTAATATTATCTTTTACAATACAATCAAAAGCCTCTATAATATTTATGCTTGGTTGCAACACATCAACTTTTTCAAAGGAAGTTTTATTTAGTAAAGGCATTGTAGAACCTCCACCACTACCTAATAAAAATATCTCTTTTTTTCTTCCTCTAAGATTACAAAGTAAGTAGTTTCTGAAATGACCTTTTGTTGGAATAATAGAATTTATTTGCTGATTTGAAATAGAATCTACAGGAGTAACAGTTGTTTTTCCCATTTGACTACCTATACATGTAACACAAATTGATCCTCCTGGAAGCATGGAGTTTTTTACAGCTTTCTGACCAATGTCAGATAAATATCGGGCGGTATTGATTACAAAGAGACTATCATCTATATCAGTAGGAGTAACAAATGGCTTACCTTTTATATCGTAAGCATCTTCTATTTTCTTAGATGGTGTTTTTCCTGTAACCACTTTACCAAAATCTTTAATAGTTTTTAATTCCCACCCCTTAGGAATCATCCCAAGTTCACTCTCTTCAAACTCACTAGGAAATAGATCTAACACCTCTTTAGCTATTCCAAGTTCACAAGCGACTGTTTCAAGCTCTTCATCACTACTACACTTAGCTTTTGCATGTACTGGATCAAAATCTACGAACCATGACTTAAAAAGTGCCTGAGCCATCTCTTCTAGTGTCTGGTTCATCTTACGGTTAAGTTCTATTTTATCATCTAGTGTTGAGAGGATGTGGGCTATTTTCCTTTGGGTTGAAAATGGTGGTAATAGTAAGTCAATAGTTCTAAAATCTGTTTTATTAAATTTTGGTTGAGCACTTCCTGACACAATTGCACTAATTTTAGATTGACCATACCTTGAAGTAAAATAATAGTATATGTAATCTCTTTCTACTTCGTCATTATTTTCAGGTCTTATTAAAATAGAATTTGGTCCCAATGTCATAGGTTTATCAATTTTAGGTGCTTGGAAAACAGTCCCTACATTAGCTCCAACATTTGATACAATAACGTCTTGTGGTTCTACATAGCTTTTCTTTAGAAATTCATAAGAGCTTTTATCAACATACTTAAATTCACCATTCCATCCAGCATTAAAATCTACTAATCTAATTAAAATTGCATGGTCTGGAGTATCTTTGTATGTTACATTCTCTTTTAATGCTGCAAAACTACCATTAGCAACATAATCTGTAGTATAAAGAATATCTTTTACTTTAACTTCCTTCCACTCAGATTTCATACCCAAGCCCCGCTAAATTCTTTTTTATCATTTCTTCAAGTTTTGCTGATTCTTTAAACTGCTCACCCAAAGTAGTTGTTAGTTTATCCATCTTCTCTTTAAATGGAATTCCATCATCATCTTCTTCGGCAACTCCAACATATCGACCAGGAGTTAAGATATACTCTTGCTTTTTGATATCTTCAATAGTAGCTGAGAAATATTCTCCAGCTATATCCTCATAGTCATTACCATCTCTCCAAGAATGGAAAGTATCAGCTATAGATTTTAGGTCATCATCACTAAAAGCTTTTTGCTTTCTATCTATCATATGCCCTACATTTCTAGTATCTACAAATAGAGTCTCACCTTTTCTTTTCTTATTTCTACTAAGTATCCATATGCAAGCTGGTATCTGAGTATTGGCAAATAGCTGTGATGGTAAAGCTACTATAGACTCAACTAAATCAGCTTCTATTAGAGCTTTTCTTATATCTCCCTCACCACTAGTTGTAGAACTAAGAGAACCATTAGCAAGTACTAATCCTACTACTCCATTTGGACTTGTGTGATGAAGCATATGCATTATCCACGCATAGTTAGCATTACCTTTTGTAGGTGTACCATACTTCCATCTAGCATCACCTTCTAGGCTTCCATCCCACCACTCATCTTGATTAAAAGGTGGATTAGCTAGAACAAAGTCTGCCCTTAGATCTGGATGCTGATCTTTAGTGAATGTATCTCCTGGTTCTTTACCAAAATTAAAGTCTATACCTCTAATAGCCATATTCATAGCAGCTAGCCTCCAAGTGGTTGGATTTGACTCTTGACCATATACTGATATGTCACCAAGCTTTCCTGAGTGTTCAGAAATAAACTTCTCACTAGAGATAAAGAACCCACCACTTCCCATTGCTGGATCATAGATACGTCCTTTATATGGTTCTATCATCTCTACTATTAGATTTACAATAGACTTAGGTGTGTAGAACTGTCCACCTTTCTTACCCTCTGCTGCTGCAAATTGACCTAAGAAGTACTCGTATACATGCCCTAGTATGTCTTTTGCTTTTAGTGTCTCATGGGTAAATGGTATAGTAGCTATTAGATCTAAGAGGTCAGCTAATTTAGTCTGTTCTATTTGTAGTTGTGCATAGTTCTTATTAAGGATTCTCTTTAGCTTAGGATTCTCCTTTTCTATAAGTTCCATAGTATCATCCAGCATCTTCCCAGCACCTTTAAACTCTCCACCAAGAGGTAGAGGTGAACCTAAAGATAATCTTGCATTGTCCTGAATATAGTTCCATCTTGCAGCAGCTGGTACCCAGAATACATTCTTTTCTGTGTAGTAGTCTCTATTTTCCAACTCTTCTTCTATCATTTCATCGTTAGGATCATCAGTAAAGAAGTATTCACTATCAGGATTAGTAAACTCCTTTAGTAACTCTTGTCTTCGTGTCTCAAAGCTATCTGATACATACTTTAAGAATACCATACCTAAGACAACATGCTTATATACAGCTGCATCTAGTGATGGTAACAACTTATTTGCTGATGTCCATAACTTCTTTTCTAAATCTTGTAAAAACTTCTGTTCTTCCATTAATAATGTCCTTAAATTTATAAAAATATTATTTTACCACTATTGATGTTAAATGATACTAATAGATAACTTTTTTTATTGATTTCTTCTAATTAATTAGATATAATGTATGTTATAACTAAGTATTTAAAAAGTAGCAGTAACGGTATGTCCAGCACCTTGTCACTGCTACTTTTTAAGTACTAAAGATGACTAAAGCTGGACACTTTAACTTATCTACTTAAATTAATTGATCCGTTAGATTCTATGTCAAATAAAAAATTTGGTCCACAAGCTGACACTATTTTACAACCTTATAATGAACCTGTGAGTATATCAAGTCTAAATGCAGAATTTGAACTTGTTCAAGAGAAAAGAGGACTTGCAGTTACAATGGAACAAAGAAAGAATGCAATGTACATATGTACGGTACTTAACAACGTTTATCATTCTAAAAATAGAAAAGCAGGTATTATATATTCTATTCCAGCTTCTACAGGATCAGGGAAAAGTACTATTACTGCTATATATATAAGTTTGTTACCAAGGTATTCATCTAAAGTACTTATAGCAATGAGAGAAACTAGTGAAGCTGATAAAATTGCAAAGGAGATAAACACCTTTTCTAAGCATGAAAGAGCTGTAGCATTTCACTCTAAAAATGATATTAAATCGAAATTAGCTAAAGAATATGAAGTTGTTGTAATAACACATGCGATGTTAAAGCAAGTACCATCATTTTCTAATGTTTACAAAGACCTAATTTTACCTAGGACCTTAAAGGTAATAGATGAAGAGATAAACTTTGTTGAATTTACGTATCTGACTGAAAAGAAGATCCTGTTATTAGAGTACTTCTTAAAAGTCTTATCTTTAACATACCCTAATTTAAGACATTATTATAAATCCATAGAAACTTTTTTAAAAAAATTTACTATCTGGAAAATAAAGACATATGGATACACTTTAGAAAATAAGAACATCCCTGACTTATCATCATTGGAAGAATCATTAAAAAAAGAAGCTAAAAATATCTGCTATTATGAAATTATTAGTGACTATTCTAGTGACTCTTCTTATGACAAAATGAGAACTAAGAAGAAAATTATCTCTATTATAGATACTATAATTAACATGAAAAATTATCCCACATTCGTTTATACTTACAATAATAATCCATGTATTGCTACTGCTTACATGAAAAATAAATTAGAAAGTTCATATGCAGTATTAGATGCCACAAGTAATATATCAGGAAGAGTGGAATTAGATACAAATATAGTACAGCCTAAAATAGTCACTCATGATTATTCTGAAGTAGAAACATTTATATTAAATTCTGCCCATAACAAAAATATGATAATAAAGAATGAAACTATTAATAATCTATTATCTAAAGTAGCATTTGGTAAAAAGACATTGTTAGTAGTTAATAAAGCTAATGTAGAACATGCAAAAGATGTTGTAGAAAAATCTTTTAATGCTCACCATATTGATATTTCTTGGTATGGTAAAATAACTGGTAAAAATGATTGGAATGACTATGATACTGTTGTAGTTGCAGGTATAGAATTAAAATCTAAATTACAGATAGCATCTGAATTCGTAGCAAGAAAAGGTACAGACTTTTTTAAAGACAGTAATCACATTAACTTAGTAGAAGAATATATTAAAAGAGATGCAATAGCAGAAGTTATACAAGCTATAACTAGAATTAGATTAAGAATTACAGATGAGAATGGTAAAGCTCTCTCTGCAAAAGTATATATAGTTATAGATTCAGCTTGGGATGATATATTTCAGACTTATCTAAAGGAGGAAATGACTAACATTAATATTAGTCACATAGATTCTGATGAACTCCCTAAGCCTAGAAGTGGTAGTGCCTTAGATAAGATTACTGTATATTTTTCAGATAAGAAAAGTGATACAGAAATAGAGATAAAAGACCTTATAAAAAATGTTCCTATTAATAAGTCTGCAATGAGTCGACTGATAAAAAATAATGACTTTATATCACTTATAAATGGGCTAGGCTTAGATTATATAACTAAGGAAGTAAAAGGCTCAAGAGGTAGAACAAAGACTATAGGAATTATTAAGAAAATATAGCTCTAATCTAGTACCAAAAAGTTTCACTTAATACATATATAATTAAATATTTAAAAGTGAGATATTTTGGTATACTTTAACTAAGTGCCCAACCTCTTAAGATACATTTATAAACTACAAATTCCTATAACATCAATGCAGCTTAAAGAAAAAATTTATTTTCTTAGAATGTAATATCTAATCTAAGACTTAAACCCTAAAATCCCTAAACTTAGTCAGGATACTTAAAGATAACTCTTATACTATAATCTTAACCAAGACCTTTACACAAGTCTTTACCTAGTTGTATCTTTTTAATTCTAGGCTCTTCTATAGAGTTTAGATGTAGTAAATCTGTATTAGCAACTATCAAGTCTATATCTTCACTGCAACCTATAGTTGCTAAATTACTAACAGCATTAGTTCCACCACCACCAACACCTATTACTTTTATATTAGGTGAAGAATCAGATTCTTTCTTTATATGTTCTACCTTAATATTAATATCTTCCATAGTTAGCCTTTAATATGATTTATATATACAACTTTATCAAACTTGCTCTTAAAGTCAAAACATCTGAAAAAATCTTATATTTTCCTACGTCAGTAATAATACTTCACCAAGAAAAATAAAGAAAATAATCCCCCCTATACTTAGTTATACAGTAACACTCACATCAATACACTTTTTTACACATATTCTTATTAAGTACTTTAATGAAGGATAAAGAACTTGCTCCGAAATGAGCCTAAACTAATGGTGCAGTTTTACTGCTTAAGAACAATAAAAAAGGAAAAGTGATGTTAAAAATATATCTAACAGACCTAGCAGCTTACAATAAAGGATACCTAATTGGTGAATGGGTAACTCTACCAATGGACCAAGAAGATATAGAAGTTTATATAACTAAGGTACTTAAGCAAGGTGAAGCTTTATGCTTTATGCAAACACAATACTACGAAAATCATGAAGAGCATTACATTTCTGATTATCAATGGGATGATATTTCAGTATTTAGTATTAATGAGTATGACGATATCTATAAACTAAATAAAAATCTTAAAACACTAGAAGAACATGGAAAAGATGACTTAGATGCAATAAGATTTTTACTAAATGAAAATTTAGCAAGTAATATAGATGATGCCTTAACTAAATTAGATGATGTAATTGTTCATTATGACAGTACTATGGAATCTATCGCCCAAGACTTACTTAAAGAATGCTATGACTTAGAAATTATTCCTTCTATTATAGCTAATAATATAGATTATGAAAGTATTGCAAGAGATTTAGAACTAGAAGGAAACTACTATAAAAACAATGGTGTAATCTATGAATACATAGGCTAATTCTAAAGTTAATAACATAGTGAATAACATGTGAATAACTATTATAGATACTTCTTTGACCGAAATGTCAATAAACTAATTAAAAACTACTGGTGCTAATGTTAGCTAATAATTATCCTATTAAGTCAAGGAGGATAGAACAATGTCAAAATTTAAAGACAGTCTACAAAGACAAAAAGAAGAACATATGATATGTATGGGCAAATTTCTAGATTATATATATAGTAGCGTTAATGAAGTTAAGCTAAGTAGTGATGATATAAATTACATGGAAGAAGACTTAATGAAGACTTCTACCTCAGAGAATGCAATTGTATCACCATCATCATTAAAAGCTGTTAATAACCCTTACTATAAAGAAAATGAAGGAGCATAATATGAAAACTACTAGATACCATTTAGAAAGAGTTGTAGAAAGTGCAACTACTAATAACGTAAATTATGTTAAAGAGGAATTTAAAGCTGTACTGCAATCAGATAATGAATACACAAGAAAAGCTGATTATCTAGGTTTTTCTCTACTATCAATTACTGATAAGATAAAGCTCTTAGATGAAGAGATTAATGAATTAAAAGAGTACAAGGCAAGGCTAAATGAAGCTAAGGAATTAGCATTAGAAGTAGGAGCTAGAGTATTTAATGAATTTGGTATAGATAAACTAGAGGGAGCTGGAATTAGTTCTATAACATTAACTAAAGAATCTAAGTCAAGTAAAACATCACTAGTTATAAGAAATGAACAAGCTTTAATTGATGCAGGATTTACTAAGACTGTGTTAGATACTGATAGTGTATTAGAAGCATTTAATAATGGTGATTACAAAGAATTAATACTACAAAATACAATAGTAGATACAAAAGTAACTGTTAAACCTCAGAAGTTAAGGATTAACAGTAGAAAAACTAAGAGGTTAGCATCATGAAAAATGAACTATTAGAAATTAATAACAGTACAGGGGAAATACTAATCCCTTGTGAAAATGAAGAAGAAACTAAAAATATTAAGATCACTAAGATAAAAGCATTAAATCTATTAGCTAGAAGTGATTTCTGTTTAATAAATGGTACATGGGAAGCTAAGAGAGATGCTCTAATTAAAATACTTTCTTCTTTACCTATTAGTTACTCATGGGAGATAAAAGAGCGAAAGATGACTGATACTTATTCTGAAATATTAGGAGAATTATCTGTTTCAACTGGAAAGATAGTTAGAAAGGCTCAGTCAATGGGTATATGTGAGTATAGTGAATTAAAAGGTAATGGAGGTTTACATTTTATGAACGCTAGAGCAGAGACAAGAGCTTTAAAAAGAGCTATAGAAGTACTATTTGGTAGTGTCATTAACTACTATGTAATTAAATACCTTAACTAGAAATAAGAGTCTAAATAAAGTTTACATTCTTTTCAACTAAGAAAGGAAAAATAATGGCAACAACATTTGTCTATAAAGGAAAAATTTATATGAACATCAGAGTTGATGGAACACAATATAAGAAATCAACAGGATTACCGTACAGTAAAAAGAATTTAAGTTATGTATTAAAGGAATTACTACCTAGCTTTATTAATGAAGCGATGGAAGGTAAAACGAGAAGTCTTAAACTATCTTACTACATCGAAAGATACAAAGAAGAGAAGAAACATTTACTTAAGGAAAGATCATATATCAGGTATTGCAAGATGATTGATAAATTAATTGTTCCACATTATGGTGACATGTTAATTAAAGATATCAAGGTTAGTACATTAAAACAATATATTCATAAACACTTAGATGAAGGGAAAGCTGCAAAGACTGTAGAAATGTATCGTACAATATTCAGTGGTATACTCCAAGAAGCCGTATATGATGGAGTGCTAACTAGTAATCCTTTTAATCATATAAAAAGACCTAAGAAAAAGAAACCTAAGATAACACCATTTTCTATTGATGAAGTAAAGCTACTACTGGAAAATTCAGATGGTTGGTTTCATAACTATATTGGTGTAGCAACAGGATTAGGTCTTAGAAGTGGAGAGATGATTTCACTTAAATGGATTGATATATCTGATAATGAAATACATATTAGAAGAACTAGAGACTTTAATAGGGATACAACACCTAAAACAGAAAGTTCAATAAGAAATCTCCCAATGTTTATGCATGTAAAAGAATATTTCGATAAACAAAAACAGTTATCAGGTAATTGTGAATATATTTTTACTAGACCTAATGGTTTACCTTGGTCTGATACACAGTGGATATGTCAATACCATTGGTATCCTCTTCTAAAGAAGCTAGAGCTTAAGAAACGTAGACTATACGAGATGAGGCATACCTTTGCAACAAATATGCTCAATTCAGGTCAATTCAAAGTTACAGAAATTTCAAGAATGTTAGGGCATACTACTACAGAGTATTTATTTAATGTCTATTCTGCATACATAGAATCTGAGAAAAATAACTTTTCTTTAGACATAAATATATATAAATAATATCCATATTATCCAATATGGAAATAACGTCCGACTAAATAGGACTCACAAGTACCCTACTCTAGGGATGATGCTACCGCCTGTAATGATTTCCCT
>Ga0102948_1000719_pt1 | contig 13135 bp, 12 predicted proteins | sample SalPonA_A_H2O_MG_FD_78211 | JGI IMG/M metagenome (GOLD analysis project Ga0102948, IMG submission 78211) | Water microbial communities from South San Francisco under conditions of wetland restoration - Salt Pond MetaG R2A_A_H2O_MG | ecosystem: Environmental > Aquatic > Non-marine Saline and... | reverse complement strand
TGCGATGGTACGCAGTCTAGGATCAGGAAACTCAAGGATGTGTAGTAGTGCCATTTTTACATATCTCTATTTTGCACAACCAGCCTGGGTCGCACTTACAATCTGAAAATTTGGACTATTATACTCATAAAGCATTGCAATGTGTGTACGCTAGGCAAGAGGCTTGGTCTGTTATACGCGCCTGGAAAATGAAAGGACTTACTATGCGATACCTGCTTGGATCCCTGTTGGCAGTTGTGCTCTGCTTCGGAGCGCCCGCGTATGCCGATAGCCATGTCAAAACACAAGGCGATGTGATTCAGTTGCGCGATGATCACCCCAAAGAGTACGTCGTGGTTAAGGGCGATACTCTTTGGGATATCTCTGCTCGCTTCCTGCAGAGCCCCTGGCTCTGGCCTGAAGTCTGGGATATGAACAACCAGATCTACAACCCTCATCTGATTTATCCAGGCGATATAATCTATCTCTACTGGTGTGACGGTAAGCCCTGCTTGGGTCTGAAGCGCGACGACGGTCCCAAAGCTAAGGTGACACCGCTTGATAATGCAATTCCGACCATCTCGTTACGTGATATTGCAGCCTTCCTCAATGACAATCGCGTTGTTGATGAGGATATGCTCGAAAAAGCGCCCTATGTTTTAGGTGGCAAGAACCAGCGCATCATCGCCGGTGCAGGGGATCGCGTTTATGCCCGTGGCGAACTGATAGCTGATCTTCGTCAGCAGAGCATCTACCGTCCGGCGAAAGAGTACCGTGACCCCTTCGATAACGAACTGCTCGGTTACGAACTGTATAAGGTTGCTGATACGCTGGTCGCTGCACGCGATGCCGATGTATTGTCACTCGACCTGACCGATTCTGTGGAGGAGGTCCGCGTTCGTGATCGCGTGTTGCCTAGATCCGAAGAACCAATCGAGTCAATTTTTACCCCGCGTGCAGGCCCAATGCTTGATGATGCGGTTGTTTTAAGTGTGCTTGGTGGTGTGGCTAATATCGGTCAGTTTGATGCCGTGACAATAAACGCGGGTCTGCGTGAAGGTCTGCAGGCCGGTCACGTTTACGCTGTTTACTCAAAAGGGGAAGATGTGCGCGACCCCATTAACGGTGAGACGGTACGTCTGCCCTCCGAGCGTGCTGGCGAGCTGATGATCTTTAAAGCATTCGATAAGGTGAGCTACGCGTTGATTATGCGCGCAACTGACGTGATGTCTGTGGGTGACGAGCTGCGTCAACCCTAATTAGACAGAAGAGACCCAGTTAGGTTTTAAACTAGTTAGGTTTACGATACCGAGTGGCGCCTCAAGGATGAGGCGTCCAGACTCCAAGGATGGCCCGCATGTCCGATGCCCTCGATTGGCTGCAGTTGGCGCTGCTGCCTATCCCTCGCAAGCAAAAACAGTCTCTACTGGCTATTTGTCTGACTCCTGAGGCGACTCTCCAATCCAGTGAAACTCAACGCCTGTTGCAGCTGTGTTGCCATAAGAAGCAGATTGAGTTGCCACGACCTGCAGTACTCTTGGCGCAGGCACAGCGGATTAAAGATCAAGTAGAGCAACTTGGCTGGCAGATCCTGACACCGGATATGCCACTCTTTCCGCAACTGCTAAACCAGATTCCTGACCCTCCAACTCTCCTGTACACAAAAGGGAGTCTCTCGGCACTTGAGGGACCGCAGATGGCCGTCGTAGGTAGTCGCAAGGCCTCACCACTGGGTGTGAAGTTGGCACAGCGGTTTGCAAAGCACCTTTCGGATTGGGGTCTGGGCGTTGTCAGTGGTTTGGCGCTGGGCATTGATGCAGCTGCACACCAGGGAGCGCTGCAGGGAGGTACAGCAACAAGTGCGGTGCTAGCCAACGGTGCCGGCACCATATATCCCCGATCCAACCAACGTCTTGCAGAGCAAATTATCTCTGAGGGCGGCGTGATTCTGACAGAAAATCCTCCGGGACATCAGCTCGAGGCTTGGCACTTCCCGCAGAGGAACCGTCTTATATCAGGGCTCGCTCTTGGTACGCTGGTGGTGGAGGCGGATCTGAAAAGTGGCTCGCTTATTACTGCCAAACTGGCACTCAGCCAGGGTCGAGAGGTTTTTGCAATTCCCGGTGCGCTCACCAACCCTCAGGCACGCGGTTGTCATCTGCTGATTAAACAGGGAGCTGTGCTTGTTGATTCTCCAGAGGATATACTTAACAGCTTGCATAGGGAGTTGCGCGATCTCTGTCCGACATCGGCACAGATCCAAAATAGTTCAGCAAGGGTAGATAACCCCTTGTTACAAATACTCGGTGCGACAGATCTGAACCTTAATGAGCTGGCAGAGGCCACGGGTAGTGAGTTGGGTCAGTTACAGGTAGAGTTGGCGCGACTAGAGCTCAGCGGTGCCGTGATTAAGCGCGCAGGGCGGTATTTTCGAAGTAGTTAAATGGAGTCGGGTTTGGCAATGTTAAACGCATGGCAGATAAGACGAGCAGTCGATTATATTGAACAGGGTGGCGTTATAGCTTATCCGACGGAAGCAGTCTGGGGTTTGGGTTGCGACCCCTATGCGCAAGCAGCTGTGATGAAACTGCTAGCACTGAAGAAGCGCCCGGTTGAAAAGGGATTAATCCTGGTCGCTTCTGAATTAGCGCAGGTTGAGCACCTTTTACAAAGCTTGAACCCGCAACAGCGCCAGCGCGTGGTTGATTCCTGGCCGGGTCCGAATACCTGGTTGCTTCCCGATCCACAGGGGCTGGTGCCTGAGTGGATTAAGGGTGAACACAGCTCCGTCGCTGTGCGAGTCAGTGATCATCCTTTGGTTTGCGCGCTGTGCGATCGGTTTGGTGGGCTTTTGGTCTCTACCTCAGCCAACCCGGCTACACGTGAGCCAGCACTTACAAAAACGAAAGTAAATGCTTACTTCGGCCAGGGGCTTGATTTCGTCTTGGCTGGTGAGCTTGGCGGTCGTTCATCCCCATCTGTTATTCGTGACGCTGTTAGCTTGGACACCTTGCGTAGTTAACTAGATTTTCTGGAGAGTATTTAATGAGTAAACCCAGTGTAACTGCGGTAAAGGCCTACCTTCTCGATCTACAGGATCGCATCTGCCAAGCTTTGGCAGTCGAAGATGGTGGTGCAGAGTTTATCGAGGATTCCTGGGATCGTCCTGAAGGTGGCGGTGGGCGTAGTCGGGTAATCAAGAACGGTGCCGTTTTTGAGAAGGGCGGCGTTAACTTCTCGCATGTGCATGGAAACCAGATGCCGGCCTCGGCGACAGCGCATCGTCCAGAGTTGAAAGGGCGTGATTTCGAAGCCATGGGTGTATCGCTGGTCATGCATCCAGAAAACCCAATGATCCCGACATCCCACGCTAATGTCCGTTTCTTCATTGCAGAGAAACCCGGTGAAGAGCCGGTCTGGTGGTTTGGTGGTGGTTTCGATCTCACGCCGTACTACGGTAATGAAGAGGACTGCATCCACTGGCATCAAGTGGCTAAGGATGCCTGTGACCCCTTTGGTGAAGATGTCTACCCACGTTACAAGAAGTGGTGTGACGAATACTTCTTTCTCAAGCATCGCGCAGAGCCGCGCGGTATTGGCGGACTCTTCTTTGATGACCTTAATGAGTTGGGGTTCGATCAGAGCTTTGCGCTAATGCGTGCTGTAGGCGATGCTTACATCGATGCCTATCTACCCATCGTCAAACGCCGCAAGGGTGATGCCTACGGTGAGAAGGAGCGAGACTTTCAGCTGCATCGCCGTGGTCGTTACGTTGAGTTCAATCTTGTGTTTGATCGCGGGACCCTGTTTGGCCTGCAAACCGGTGGACGTACTGAGTCAATTCTGATGTCTCTGCCGCCGGAAGTACGTTGGGACTATAACTGGGCACCAGAGGCCGGTACGCCCGAGGCGCGCTTGACCGAGTATTTCCTGCAGCCGCGTGATTGGCTGGGAGCAGCCGGATGACAGATTTGTATCAAGTGACAGGTAACCCAGTCGGGCATAGTCTGTCGCCGCGTATCCACACAGCCTTCGCCAAACAGTGTCAGCAGGACTTGCGCTACCGTGCCCTCAAGCTAGAGTCCGAGGAGTTTACTCAGACGATGCGCGAGCTACTGACTTCGGGTGAGATCAAAGGCTCCAACGTTACAGTTCCGCATAAAGAGCTTGCCTGGGAGTTGGCGCAGCAGCGTTCACCGGCTGCAGAGCTGGCAGGTGCGGTGAATACGCTGTCTGTTAACGATGCTGGAGAGATCTGCGGCGATAACACTGACGGTTCTGGACTAGTAGCAGACCTGCAAAATAATCTTGGTTTTAATCTAAGTGGCGCGCGTATCCTTCTGCTTGGCGCAGGCGGTGCGGTCCGTGGAGTCATCCTACCCTTGCTTGATGCTGGTGTACGTGAGTTAGTGCTTGCTAACCGCACATTATCCAAGGCTCAGGGTCTGAAGGATCTGTTTGATGACGAACGAGTGAGTGTCAGCCGCTTTGAGGAGGTGCCGGGGCCGGCGTACGATCTGATCGTAAATGGCACAGCGGCAAGCCTAGCAGGTGACCTTCCCCCTATTCCATCGACGACGGTCTCACAACAGACGCTGGCTTATGACATGATGTATAGCCCAAAACAGACCCCCTTCTGTGCCTGGGCTTCACGGCTGGGCGCTCGGTCTGTGGATGGTCTTGGCATGTTGGTAGAGCAGGCGGCCGATGCCTTTCAGATCTGGCGGGGCATGCGCCCACAAACAGCTGAGCTACTAGCTGAATTAAGGGCCGAAATTTCTGGGAATTAATTTGACTTAAACCTGCGCGGCTATCAGTCTAAAGGTACACCCTTTAGGTACAACGCCTGCTGATTGGAACCGCGCATGGAAAAGCACGCCCCCCTGAGCATCGATCAACTTTATCGCGTCTGCGAAACCGAATACCTTCCGTTCAAAACCACCGAAACACTTGAACCTTTCGCCGGCTTCTTTGGACAGGAGCGCGCACTTGACGCGATGGAGTTCGGTGTCGGCATGGAGCGCCCCGGATATAACCTGTTTGTAATGGGTACACCTCATACAGGCCGTTTCTCCTTTGCTATGGAGAGTCTGCGTAACGTCGCCAAGAAGCAGCGCAAACCGCACGACTGGTGCTACCTCAACAACATCAGTGATAGCCGACATCCTTTGGCGTTAAAGATGCCCGCTGGTAAGGCGACCCAGCTGCGACGAGAAATTGGTAAGTTGATGGACCGCGTTCTGACGGAGCTGCCGGCTGCATTTGAAAGTCCAGCTTATCAGCGCAAAAAGTCCCAGATCGAGCGCGACTTCAACCGTCGCTACGACAGCGCTGTCGAGGCGGTGGAGCGCAAAGCTCGGGAGTATTCGATAGCCGTCTACCGAGATGCCGGAACCATCGGTTTTACGCCGGTCGCAGAGGGGCAGGCGATAGATGAGGCTGTCTTCTCCGCCCTGCCGGAGGAGATCAGAGACGCATTCTCGAAACACATTGGCGAGCTTGAGGAGCTGCTCAACGAAGAGCTAACCGAGCTTCCCAAGTGGCGCCGTGAAGCCGCCGAGGCCCTGCGTTATTTAGACCGTGATACTGCACGTGCTGCGCTGCAGCCCCACTTTGCGGAGGTGGCGGAGCGTTTCTCTAACCATTCGGGCGTAGGCAACTACCTGGAAGAGGTCGAACGCGATCTGGTGCGCAACGCCGGTGAGCTTATGGCTGAAGGGATTTTTGAGAATAAGTCCGAGACCGCTCGTCGCGTCTTCATGGATGAGAACTACGGCGTTAACCTGCTGGTCGATAATGAGAAGACCAAAGGCGCGCCTGTCGTTTATGAAGCCCATCCGAACTACGAAAATCTCTTTGGTCGTATCGAGTACAACTCCGAAATGGGGGCGATGGTGACCAACTACCGCCTCATTCGCTCGGGTGCACTACATCGGGCCAACGGCGGATACCTAGTAATCGAGGCGGAGAAACTGTTTGAGCAGCCGTTCGTTTATGGCGCGCTCAAACGTGCACTCAAAGCCCATGAGATTAGGATCGAGAATCCTGCTAGTGAGTATACAGGCATCAGTACGATCACCCTCGATCCTGAGCCAATAGCGCTGCAGGTAAAAATTGTACTGATCGGTAACCGCGACACCTTCTATCTGTTGCAGGATCTGGATCATGACTTTGAGAAGATGTTCCGCGTTGTAGTGGACTTTGAAGAGGATGTTGAGCGCACGCCGCAGACGATTCGCCACTATGCGCGCCTGATGAAGACACTCGCAAGTGAGGAGCGTCTGGCGCATCTGACGCGCGGCGGTGTTGCTCGTTTGGTCGAGCACAGCTCTCGCTTGGCAGGCGATCAGACGATGCTCTCCACCCATGTGGGCGAGCTCAAGGATCTGCTGTGCGAGGCCGACTATCGTCGCAAGGTTGATGGGGCCAAATTGATCGCCTCCGAGCATGTCGAGGAGGCGTTGGAAGCAAAAGAGCGGCGTACCGGGCGCTTAGCACAGAAGATACAGGACGGCATCACCAACGAGACCGTGCTGATCGATACCGATGGCGAAGCTGTGGGTAAATCCAACGGGCTGACTGTGCTGCAAGTGGGCGATGTCAGTTTTGGTACGCCGGCGCGGATTACTGCCACCGTGCATCCGGGCAGTCGGGGGATTATTGATATCGAGCGTGAGGTGACACTGGGTCAGCCGATCCACTCTAAGGGTGTCCTGATCCTCTCGGGCTATCTTGGTCACCGTTATGCCAAAGATTTCCCGATGACACTCTCAGCGAGTATCGCTATGGAACAGTCCTACGGCTACATCGACGGTGATAGCGCTTCAATGGCCGAAATATGTACGCTGATCTCTGCATTGACCGATATCCCTATAAAGCAGAGCTTTGCCATGACTGGCTCCATTAACCAGTACGGTGAAGTGCAGGCTATTGGGGGGGTAAACGAGAAGATAGAGGGCTTTTTCAGCCTCTGCGAACGCCGAGGCTTAACAGGCCGCCAAGGTGTAATTATCCCGCAGGCGAATGTTCGTCACTTGATGCTTAAACAATCAGTTGTTGATGCTGTGCGTGAGGGGCTCTTCGCGATCTACTCGGTGGCCACAGTCGATCAGTGTCTTGAGATTCTGACGGGACGCAGCGCTGGTCGAACAAAAGCTGATGGCAGCTTTACGCAGCGTTCTGTCGGCGCCGAGGTGGTTAAGCGTCTGCGTGAGATCGCTAAAGCCAAAGCCTAACCAACGGCAGTGGGGGCATCATGATAGGTGCGCCCACTCCTCTTGCAGGTGTTCGTCTTTGAGTTTGACGTAGTTGCCCGCTGAATAGCTGAAGAAGCTAAGCTCTTTCTCCGTCAGGTCGCGTACCTCTTTGACCGGACGGCCGACGTAGAGCTTGCCGCTGAGCAGGCGTTTTCCAGGTGGCACCAGTGAGCCGCCGCCGATAATCACATCATCTTCAACCACAGCACCATCCATGATCGTCGTCGACATACCAATCAATATACGGTTCCCGATGGTACAGCCGTGTAACATAACCTGGTGGCCGATAATGACCTCGTCACCGATGGTGAGGGGGTAGCCGTCAGGATTGTAGCTGCTCGCATGTGTAATATGCAGAATGGAACCGTCCTGAACATTGGTGCGCTTACCAATGCGGATGCTGTGCATATCGCCACGAATCACCGTTAACGGCCAGACCGAAGAGTCATCGCCGATTTCTACATCGCCAAGTACAACCGCGCTTGGATCCACGAAAACGCGCTCGCCAAGTTTTGGCATCACACCTTTGAACGGGCGGATCTTCATATATCTCTCCAGTCAGTATCGGATATTTGGTTGAAAGTCTGATCTGCGCCCCCCATTCTATAGTAAAGGTTAATAATTCCCAGATTCCCGGAGATCTCAATGAGCAACCCGCTGCTTACCCCCACCACGCTGCCCCAATTTAGCTCCATCAAGCCGGAGCATGTCGGGCCAGCTATTGATGAGTTGCTTACACGTAACCGCCAGCGTATCGCTGAATTGGTTGAGCAGCCCATGACAGATTGGCAGAGCCTGGTGGGTGAGATCGAACAGCTTAATGACGAGCTGGCGCAGGCCTGGTCACCGGTATCCCACCTTAATGCGGTGCAGAACACTGACGCTATGCGTGAGGCCTATAACGCCTGTCTACCTAAGCTCTCTGAGTACTACACAGAGCTTGGACAGAACGAAAAGCTCTATCAGGCGTTCGAAGCCTTTGCCAGCACTGAAAGCTTCGAAAAACTGACCACTGCACAGAAAAAAGTGATTACTAACTCACTGCGAGACTTTCGTCTTTCAGGTATCGGGCTGGAAGGTGAACAGCAGAAACGCTATGCCGAGTTGCAATTAGAGTTGTCGGAACTGACGACCAAATTCTCTGAAAATGTGCTCGATGCGACTCAGGGGTGGGTCAAGCAGATTACCGATGAGACTGAGCTTGCAGGCCTACCAGAGCATGTCCTGGTGGCGGCAAAAGCGGCTGCACAGGAGCGCGAACTGGAAGGTTGGGTGTTAACACTCGACTTCCCAGTCTACTTCGGCGTGATGCTGCACTCTGAAAACCGCTCTCTGCGAGAAGAGTTCTACACCGCCTACGCAACGCGAGCCTCAGATCAGGGGCCAAAAGCGGGTGAGTGGGACAACTCTGAACTGATGCAGAAGATTCTAACTGCCCGTCTTGAGTTGGCAAAACTACTGGGGTTTGACAACTACGCCGAGTATTCGCTGGCGACCAAAATGGCGCAGTCGACTGATCAGGTAGTTCAGTTCCTGGAGGACTTGGCCACGCGCAGCCGTCCACAGGCGGCCAAAGAGTTGGCAGAGCTGCGGGAATTTGCTGCGCAGGAGTCGGGCCTTGAGACACTCGAAGCTTGGGATATGACCTACTACGCGGAGAAGCTAAAGCAGGCTCGCTTTAACATCTCACAGCAGGAGCTGCGGCCGTACTTTCCGCTGCCGCGAGTTTTAGAGGGTCTGTTTACGGTAACCGAACGCCTGTTTAACGTGACCGTACGTGAGATCCGGGATTTTGACACTTACCACTCCGACGTGCGCCTGTTTGAGTTGAGTCGTGATGCAGAGGTGGTCGCTCACTGTTATCTCGATCCTTTTGCTCGCTCTGGAAAGCGCGGCGGTGCTTGGATGGACGATTGTCGTGTTCGCCGTCGTATCGACGCTAGCCTACAGCTGCCGGTGGCGTATCTGGTGTGTAACTTCAATCCGCCGATTGCAGGTGAGCCAGCGCTACTGACGCATGATGAAGTTACAACACTTTTTCATGAGTTTGGCCATGGCCTTCACCATATGCTGACGCAGATGGAGCATGCCGATATCAGTGGTATAAACGGTGTTGCATGGGATGCTGTAGAGCTGCCAAGTCAGTTTATGGAGAACTGGTGCTGGGAGCCTGAAGCGCTAGCGCTGATATCTGGTCATTATCAGACCGGCGAGGCGCTACCACAGGAGAAGTTAGAGCGTCTGCTTGAAGCTAAGCATTTCCAGTCCGGCATGATGATGGTGCGCCAGCTCGAGTTCTCGCTCTTTGATTTCATATTGCACCGTGACTATCAGCCCGGTGAGACCTCGGTACAGACGGTCCTTGATCAGGTGCGCTCGCAGGTTGCTGTATTTACACCCCCGGCGTTTAACCGTTTCCAGCACAGCTTTAGCCATATCTTTGCCGGCGGTTATGCGGCGGGATACTACTCTTACAAATGGGCCGAGGTGCTGTCGGCTGATGCATTCTCCAGATTTGAGGAGGAGGGCATCTTTAATGCCGCTACAGGGTACTCTTTCCGTACTGAGATTCTGGAGAAAGGTGGTTCCAAAGAGCCTATGGAGTTGTTTGTCGCTTTCCGTGGGCGAGAGCCAGAAGTCGATGCACTGCTGCGCCACTCGGGTATTGCAGCATGAGGCCAATTAAACGCTTTATGTCGGGTGTGGTTTGCCCCCGCTGTGCGCAGATGGATACCACGCGTATGTACCGTGATGACGAACGCGAATACCGCGAGTGTGTCGACTGCGGTTTTGAGGATTCGATGCGCCTTGATGGCAGGCCAGAGCCCAAAGAGCTCAGCACTCGCGTATCAAAAGATGGGGTTGATCCACTAAAGAATACGCCGGCGACTGAGCCAGAAGCCCAGCCAATCAAGTTCTTCGTTAACCCCAAGTTGCAGAAAAAGGACCACTGAGATGCCAGATTCCTCGCTGGTTTGTGGGTGGGCGCGGAACTCTGATATCGAGCATCGCTACCATGATCAGGAGTGGGGAAAGCTCAAGCTGGACGACCGTACGTTGTTCGAGTTTGTGGTGTTGGAGTCAGCTCAGGCGGGCCTGAGCTGGCGCACCGTGTTGAACAAACGCGAGGGCTACCGACAGCATTATCAAAACTTCGAACCACAGCGGGTCGCCAACTTTGGTGAGTCTGAAATCAGTGCGATGCTGGCTGATCCGGGTGTTATCCGTAACCGTGCCAAGATTGAAGCCTCGATTGGAAATGCCAAGGTGTTTCTGCAGCTGGTTCAGGAGCATGGCAGCTTCGCCAACTATATCTTGGGGTTTACTCAGGGCGCAGTCGTAGTTCATACCTGTCAGTCGATGGCGCAGATCCCTGCTGATACTGAGCTTTCCAAAACGATTGCTAAGGACCTTAAAAAACGCGGCATGCGCTTTTTTGGCTCCACCATCGTTTATGCCTACCTCCAGGCCTGTGGGTTTGTAAACGACCATATTCAAAGCTGCCCTCAGTACGCTGAATCGATCGACCTAGCCCGTGAAGCGGGTTATCTGGAAGCATATTGAGGGTTGATCATTTGTTGGGTGTCACTGCTGAGTGAACCAGCGATCCTCACGCGTGAACTTCATGTAGTAGTAGAGACCAACGAGGCCTCGAGCAATAAAGGCCAGCGTGAAAGATAGCCAAAGGCCAGTATTACCTAGCCCCTGTGTCAGCCACCAGAGTGGTAGAAAGACAAATAGCACGGTGATCAAGATGATCTGTTGCATCGCTTTGGTCTGCGTTGTACCGATTAACACGCCATCCAACAGATAGCTTCCGACTGCATTGAGCGGTAATACCCAGACCCAGGGAAGATAGGCGACCGCTAGACTGTATACGGGTTCAATGCCGGTCATCATGCTCAGAATAAGCTCGCCAAACAATACGAACACCAGTGTCAGGCCGAGTGCAAAAACCAGCGACCAGAGAGCTGCACTGAACACAGCGGCATAAAATCCCTTGCTGTCTTTGGCACCAGCAAAACGGCCGCAGCCTGCCTCCGTTGCATGGGCAAAGCCATCCAGTGCGTGGGATATTAACATCAGGAAATTGAGCAGTAGGGCATTCGCAGAGAGCGTCTCAGTACCCAGTCGCGCTCCCTGAGCTGTAAAGAAAGCAAACATAAATAGCAGCAGCATGGTGCGGATAAACAGATAGCGATTAACCCGCACCAGTTTGGCATAGGCCTGTAACTGGGTGAGTGCACCGCGATCAGCGGAGCCGCCAATCAGCTTGAGATACTGTGCGACAAACCAGATGCCGGCCGCTAAACCTGTGTACTCAGCAATCAGTGTAGCGGCAGCGACGCCCTGTGCTCCCCAGCCAAAGCCCCAGACAAACAGCAGATCCAGTACCAGGTTAACCAGATTGATAAGTGTCAGCAGATAGAGGGGCACTCGAGTGTTCTGATTGCCGACAAACCAACCGATGATGACATAGTTAATCAGTGCAGCGGGCGCGCCGTAGATGCGTGTGAACGCATAATCGGTTGCAGCGCCCTGCACATCAGCCTCAGGCCCCATCAAATTAAGGCCAATGCTCAGCAGAGGCCATTGCAGTAGCAGCATAATCAGCGCCAATGCTAGCGCAAAGATGGAGCCCTGAAAGAGCAGAGTGCGATTTGCAGCGCTATCGTCACGGCCTACCGCCTGAGCAACCAGCCCCGTGGTACCCATCCTTAGGAAGCCAAAAGCCCAGTAGATGCTGGTAAAGAGTGTGGCTCCGATCGCAACCGCTCCCAGGTGCCTTGGATCGTCTAGGTGGCCAACCACGGCACTATCGACAAGGCCAACAAGCGGTACGGTGATGTTCGATAGCATCATCGGCCAGGCGAGTGACCAAACCCGCCTGTGCATCTGCCTGTCAGGCCAGTTGATCATTGCCGTGCTCGGGGTGCAGCAAAAATCAGTATGAAGATAGCCAGCGCTGTTACAACCACTGAGGGTCCGGCAGGTGTGTCAATGAACCAGGATAGAGCGATGCCACCGCAGACAGCCAGGGTACCTAGAATGCTGGCAAAGATAGCCATCTGTTCAGGTGTGTTCGCCAGCCGTCGCGCCGCCGCCGCCGGCATTATCATCAGTGCAGTGATTAGCAACACGCCCACTAGTTTCATCGCGCCGGCTATGACCATTGCGATCAGCAACATTAGCGCTAGGCGGTAGCGTGCCACAGCAATACCCTCAACCTGCGCTAGCTCTTCATTGATTGTAATTGCCAACAGCGGCTGCCATAGCCAGTACACCATAGCCAGTACTGCCGCAGCGCCCAGAAGAATCCACCTTAGATCGGCTGGTGTAATAGCCAGTAGATCACCAAAAAGATAGGCCTGCAGGTCAATGCGCACGTTATCCAGTAATGAGACGGCGACCAGGCCCAGCGACAATGAGCTGTGTGCCATGATTCCTAACAGTGTATCGGTTGGTACCCAGTGCTGACGCTGCATGGCGACCAGACCGATGGCCAGAGCGACACAACACAGAACGACAGCAAGGTTTAGGTTGATATCGAAGAGAACTCCCAGCGATATGCCGAGTAGAGCAGAGTGCGCTAGGGTGTCGCCGAAATAGGCCATGCGACGCCAGACAACAAAGGCACCTAGTGGACCTGAGACCAGCGCGACAGCAATGCCCGCCATAAGTGCGTAGAGAAGAAAATCAGCCATGCGAATGCTCTCCATCGCAACACTCGGCTGTAACAACATCGCCATGCAAGTCGTGGCTGTGGTTGTGGTGATGGTTATAGAGTGCCAATGTGGCTGCGTGTGATGCGCCAAAGAGCTCAATATATGCTGGGTCTGCGCTGACTGCTTCAGGATGGCCGGAGCAGCATACGTGGGTATTCAGGCAGATGACATGGT
>Ga0102948_1000718_pt1 | contig 13145 bp, 12 predicted proteins | sample SalPonA_A_H2O_MG_FD_78211 | JGI IMG/M metagenome (GOLD analysis project Ga0102948, IMG submission 78211) | Water microbial communities from South San Francisco under conditions of wetland restoration - Salt Pond MetaG R2A_A_H2O_MG | ecosystem: Environmental > Aquatic > Non-marine Saline and... | reverse complement strand
GTAGCGGCGGCGCACTCGACCGGATGGAGAAAGAAGACCTCAGCTTCTTCAACGAAGTCCGCCGCGGCTACCTCGAACTCGCCCATATCGATACCGATCGCTTCCTCGTCCTCGACGCTGCCAAATCCATCGAAACCCTCCAATCCGAGATCTGGACCGCCGTGGAGCCACGCCTCGGTTAGTGGCTGCGTGTTTATTGAAGTCTAAGAGCCGCTTTGCCAACGAGGCCAACCGCTTCGGCTCCACCCTGCAAGAAGCCACCGCGGCTCCGGACCCTGGGAATCTTGAGTTACTGACAAACTGAATACCTTGTGGGAGATTCCCACTATGAAGATTGAAACCGTTGATTCCAAGCGGCGCCTGGTTCTGAGCGGGGCAACCCCGGGCGAAGCCTACGCGGTGCATCAGACGGGTTCCGGCCACTATGAGCTCGCCAAGGTAGTGCCGATTCAGAAAAGCAAACCGACAGCGGAAGAACTGGATACCTTATACCAATCACTGACTAAATCTGGTAATATAATTGAAGAAAAGTGTAGGAGAGGGTTTACCCCTCGACCAGAAGGCATTGGTGTTCGCAACGGTCGAGGCGTAAAGCACTCTCCTACGTGATCCTGGTTTACCAGAAAAAGTCGCGCGTTGGTATTACTTGGCTCCGCCGCACTCACCCCCAAGATGAATTGAGAGGAGTTGCGCACCACACACGACGGAGGCGAGGAACACCTCGACGTGCTCAGCGCCTCTTCCAGCAGAGAAAGCCAGGCATAACGAGAATCACTGATTGTAGGAGAGATAGCTGAACACGATTTTTCACTTCCAGTGAGAGAAAATGACGCTTGGCTTCAATCATTGCGCCCGAACAATATTGTTACGAACACTTCCAGGACATGAACTTGACCCAATCCCTACCTGAAGCCCTGCGCACGACCCGCGCCGTCGAAGTGCTGGAGCGCTCGCTCGCCAATAACCGCCTCGGCCACGGCATCCTTCTGCACGGCGAGAGCCTCGCCAGTCTGGAGCAGATCGTCCGGGCCATCGCCGCGGCGCTCCTTGAAACCGAGCGCAATCCCCTCGAACATCCCGACTGTTTTACTCTGCGCCCCAGCGGCAAGGCCCGCATGATCCGGGTGGGCAAGACCGACGAGGCCAACACCATGCGCCAGCTGGTCATCAACATCCAAAAGTCCTCCAACCAGGGCGGCCGCAAGGTGGGTATCGTCTTCGATGCCGACCGCATGAACCCGGCCTCGGCCAACGCCTTCCTGAAAACCCTGGAGGAGCCGCCCGCCGGCACCACTCTTTTTCTGCTCACGACCCGCCCCTACGACCTGCTCGATACGATTCGCAGCCGCTGCCTGAACTTCCGCGTGCCTGCCGCTCTCGAAACGATCCAGCATCCGGACTGGAGCGCCTGGGCCAAAGACTATCGCGAGTGGTTGCGCCAGCTGATCCTAGGCCCAAGCAAAAAATCGACCCCCCACATCTTGTTCGGTGCCTACGGCCTGAACGCACGCTTCCAAAGCATCCTCGCCGGTATCACGAGCGAGCTATGGAAGGAGCAGAAGGAACGCCTCCCCGAACACATCACAAGCGAAGAAAAGGAGGCCATGGAGGCCGGACTAAGCAAAGGCTTCCGCAAACAACTGCTCAGCGAGATCGAGAAAATGACTGCATCCTTCGCCCGTGAGCTGGAACAAGCCAACCCGGGCCGGCTGCCCGCCACCGCCCTCGCCCGCGCCACCGAGAGCCTCGAAAAATCCGCCGGGCTGCTGGAGCTGAATTTTAATCCAGTCGCCGCGCTCGAACGTTTCTTCCTCGAATCGCTCCGCATCTGGACAGCCGCCCGCTAGCGGCGCTTCAACGATATGTATACATTTTCGGTTCATCATCGATTATGGTGGTGGGCTATTGCTTCGTCATCCCGACTCAGTTTCGTAAGATCGTCAGTGCATTTCCTCCTCGTAGGGGTGTTGCTCGCGACACCCGCGAACCTTGCGAGGCGTTGCGCGAATTCGTATGCACTCCAAAGCTTGCGCGGGCTTCCCAAGGAAAGCCCCTACGATCTTTCTCCGCCGGATAGCCTGTTCCAAAAGATTTTGGGAACAGCCAAATTTTCATAGGTTTATACATTTTCGTAGGAGAGGGTTTATCCCTCGACCCGAGCAAGCCCGACCCGCAAACAGAACAGATCCTGGCATGAAGCCAATCGCCACAATTGCTAAAAACGAAGGCCTTTGAACGCAGCCGCCTTAAAGGATACACTCAATTTCTAATCCCTGCGAGATCGTCAGCACAGAAACCAAATGACGAAATAATCGCCCTCCTTACCCGCAACAGACAAACATTCCGTTCAACCAAACAAGATGATTTTAGCCACGAATGGCCAGGTCTACTATTTCGCAAGCCATTGACCGGTAGGACCAGGTAAATTTCATGCCAACTCTCTGGAACCGGCGAAACTGGCGCGTCTATGGATTCGTGTTAATTCGTGTCCATTCGTGGTTTACAAAATTTCCTTTTACTTCACTCACGAATTGAGGTTCAACTAACCAAACACTTACACTCCGTAAATTATGTGCGGGCGATTCACACTTCACTCCAACCAAAAACAGATCGCTGAGGCGATTGCACTGGCATTTCCCGGGGAAATCCAGCCGGACTACAACATCGGCCCCGGACGCGAAGTGCTCAGCCTTTCCTCGGATAAAGAGACCGGTCCGCGCGCCAGCAGGATGCACTGGGGTCTGAAGACGCCTCAGAATTTCCACGTCAATGCGCGTATCGAAACGGCGGATACAGCTCCGCGCTTCCGCGAAAACTGGGAGAGCTACCGCTGCCTCGTCCCCGCCAATGGCTTTTACGAATGGTATGCCGATGGCATTACCAAGCAGCCCTACTATATTTATCCGACCGACCGGGAAATCGCCTTTCTCGCCGGGCTCTGGTATCCAGCCTCCCGTGAAGGCGAGCCTGATATCTGCATCCTTCTGACCACCGCGGCAAACGATGCGATCGGAAAAATCCACCACCGCATGCCGGTGATTCTCCCGGCCGAGCTGCGCACGGATTGGCTCAACAATGCCATGGGCAAGCACGACGCGATCGAGGCAGCAAAACAGGTCCCTTTCGAGGCACATACCGTCTCGCGCCGTGTCAACAGCGTGCAGAATAACGATAGCCGCCTGATCGAGGCGACCGCTCCGCTGAACGACGACCAGATGATGCTCTTCTAAAGGAGGGCATTTTGGGGTGGCCCGCAGTGATCGGCCAGGATATTGCTTCTCTGGATACCTCACAGACATGCCGAGCCAACTAAACAGATTAACCGTCGCCGGAGCCCTGCTTGGGCTCCTTTGCTTTGGGCTGACCGCATGCAAAAAACCCTTCGCCGACCGCGACCAGAAAAACCCGGTCTACCGGCATTCGAGCAACGGGGCCCCCGTCTCCATTGATCCCGCCTCAGCCTCGACGCTCTACGAAAATGAAATGGTCACGACCGTCTACGACCAGCTCTTCGAGTATCGCTATCTGGCACGCCCCTACGAGCTGAAACCCCGGCTCGCCGCAAGCCTGCCCGAGGCGAGCGCTGATGGGCTCACCTATACCATTCGTTTGAAAAAAGGCATCCGCTTCGCAGATGACCCCTGCTTCCCGGATGGAAAGGGCCGCGAGGTCGTGGCAGCGGATTTCATCTACTCGATCAAGCGCGTCTTTGACCCGAAAAACCTGCCGCAGGGCGAGTGGGTCTGGCGCGGAAAGATCAAGGGCCTCGACGAGTGGAAGGCCGCCGGCTCGGACTATGCCCAACCGGTCGAGGGGCTCAAAGCGCTGGACGACCACACCATTCAAATCACGCTCAACGCTCCTTTCCCGCAGCTTACCTACACGCTCGCCATGGGTTACTCCTCCGTGGTGCCACGCGAGGCGGTCGAATACTACGGTAAGGAATTTGCCCTCAACCCTGTCGGGAGCGGCCCCTACAAACTCGATTCGTTTTCGACCCGGCGTGCCGTCTTCGTCCGGAATGAAAACTACCGCGAAGAGTATTTCGATCTGGAGCAGGAAGGCTACGACCCGGCCACCCAGGCCTGGACCGGCGTCGAGGAGCTCCAGGGCAAACGTCTCCCCATCATGGATCGGGTCGAATACTACTTCATGCAGGAGAGCATGACGCGCTGGAATTCATTGAATAAGGGTAACGAGATCCACTTTGGCGGCATCCCGGTCGAGCTGACCCACATGGTCGCCGATCAATTAAAGCCGCTCAAGCTCAAGCCGGAGTATGCCGAAAAGTTCACGGGCATGAACCAGCCGGACTTCGGCTTCGTTTATCTGCCAATCAATATGGCCGACCCGCGCATCGGCCACCACCCCGACCCGGAGCAGGACCGGAAAAACCTGCTCCTGCGAAAGGCCATCCGCTCCGCCTTCGATTGGGATCAACGCAACGAGCGCTTTTACAATAATATCGGCATCATCTTTCCCGGGATCATCCCGCCGGGACTCGACGCACACGACCCCGATCTTCCGCGTCACTACGTCACGGCCGACTATGAACAAGGCAGACGCTATCTCGAAGAAGGCGGCTGGACAGCGGAGACTCTACCCGAGCTCACCTACGGCGGTGTCGCCAGCGTCCAGAATATGCAACTGTTCGAACAGTTCCGCGGCTGGATGGAAAAGATCGGCTACCCGCGGGAAAAGATCGTGCTCAAAACCTACGCCACCTTCGGCGACTACAACCGCGCAGTGCGAAACAAGGAACTCACTTTTGTCAGCGGCGGCTGGGGCCTCGACTACCCCGACAGTGAAAATGTCCTGCAGCTCTTCTACGGTCCGAATAAAAGCCCCGGTTCCAATGCCTCCAACTACGACAACCCGGAATACAACGCGCTCTTCCAAAAAACGAAGCCCATGCAGCCGGGCCCCGAGCGCACGAAGCTGTATCGCCGGATGAACGAGATCATCCTTGAAGACGTGCCGACCATCGCCGGGCTGACTCGAAACAGCACCGCGATCTGGCATAAGAACGTCATCATCCTGCCCTCGCGAAACCCCCACGGCAGCTTGTTGAAATACATCTATCTCAAACCAAAAACCGAAGAGGCCGACGATTGAACGATGGAAACGCTGCAATACACCATCCGGAAATTGATCTACTCCATCCCGCTGCTTTTCGGAGTCACCCTGATCGCCTTTACCCTCATGGTCTACTTCGGCCCGGACCTGACCGACTCGATTCTCGGGAAGAACCCGACCGCCGAGCAGATCGCCGATGTGCGCAGTGAGCTGGGTTACGATGCGCCTTTCTTCGTCCGCTATTTCATGTTTCTGAAAGAGGTCGTCACCTTCGACTTCGGCAGCTCCATGTCTTCGGGCGAGGACGTGCGTTCCATTCTCGCGCGAACGGTGCCGGTCTCTTTTGCCGTCGCCCTGCCCGCCTTCATCCTCTCAAACCTTCTTGGTGTCGGGCTCGCCCTTCTCGCCGCCTATCACCGTGGTGGTTTTTGGGATAAGTTCGTCATGGTCTTCGCCGTGGTCGGCATGAGTGTGAGCTACCTCATGATCGTGATCGCCTTCCAAATCATCTTCTCCACGTCCTATGGTCTGAACTGGTTCCCCGTGCAAGGCTGGATCGATCCGCCACCGGACTACCCGGACGCCACCTTCTTTGAAATCGCCTACTACTATTGGTATAACTACTGGCTCTACGTGACTGTCCCCACCCTCGCCAGTATCTTCGTCGCGCTGGGCTACAATACGCGTTTCTTCCGCGCCGTCATCGTCGAGGAACTCAACCGCGACTACGTGCGCACGGCCCGCGCCTACGGTATCGGGAACGGCACGATCATGCTCAAGCACGTCCTGAAAAACGCGCTCATCCCGATCGCCACACGGATTATCATCTCGCTGCCCTTTGTCATCATCGCGGGGAACTTGCTGTTGGAAAAATTCTTCGGCATCCCCGGCGTCGGGCTCGTCACTTACGACGCCATCACGAACGGCGACCTGCCCGTGGTCAAAGCAGTCGTTACCTCCACCGCGATTCTTTACGTCTTCGCCCTCATCCTGACCGATATCGCCTACAAGGTGATTGACCCGCGCATAACCTACTCGAAGTGATGGACGCCGACACCACAGATCAATCTTCCGGCACCTCGGCTGGCCAGTCGCTCTGGTCGAAGAGCGCCCGCAAATTTCGCCGCGACCGCTTCGGGCTGGCCTCGCTCGCCATCGTCGGGCTCTACGCGGTCGTCGCACTCGGCGTCTGGCTCGGGCTCTGGGGGCAGGGCTGGAGCACCTTGGGCGAAGAAAGCTTTGCGGGCGTCTCCGGCGAACACTGGTTCGGCACGAATCTTAACGGGCAAGACATTTTCCAACGCGCCATCGCCGGAACGAAGACTGCCTTCGAGGTCGGCCTTTTAGTCGCCGTTGTTTCGACTTTAATCGGGGGCTTCCTCGGGGCCATCGCCGGCTTCTATAGTGGAACCTGGATCGACGAAGTCATCATGTGGCTCTACGGCTGTATCGACGCCATTCCATTTTACCTTTTCGTTGCTGCCATCGCCTTCGCCCTCGAAGGCTTTCCTTATGCCATGCACGTGGCCATGATCACCACCTTCTGGTCCAGCACCTGCCGGATCGTGCGTGGCGAGGTGATCAAGATCCGCAGTCTTGAATACATCCAAGCAGCCCACGCCATCGGCGTAAAGCCAATGACAATCATCCTCCGCCACGTCTCCCCCAACACCTTTCACATCCTCCTCGTGCAAGGCACCATCGCCTTCGTTGGCGCGATCAAAAGCGAGGTCATCCTTACCTTCCTGGGCCTCGGGGTAAAAGAAGGCGTCAGCTGGGGCCGCATGCTGACAGAGTCGACCCAGGACGTCCTGCGCGGACACTTCGGCAACTTCCTCGCCGCATCGATCTTCCTCTTCATCCTTGTCATCGCCTTCAATATGTTCGCCGACGCCCTCCAGGACGCGACCGACCCGAAGAAGATCAGCAGCTAAACCGCTATGTCCTCCGATACGCCATTGCTCAAAGTCGAAAACCTCTCGGTCGAGTTCCGCACCGAAAACGGCGTGGTCAAGGCGGTCGACGATGTCAGCTTCGAGGTCAACGAAGGAGAACCGGTCGGCATCGTGGGCGAGTCCGGCAGTGGCAAGTCCGTCACCGCTCTGACGCTGCTGCAGCTCGTGCCCAACCCGCCGGGCCGCGTGACCGGCGGCCGCATCCTGCTCGACGGCGTCGACATCCTCTCCAAAAGCCAGTCGCAGATGCGGAACATCCGCGGCAACCTCGCCTCGATGATCTTCCAGGAGCCGATGACCGCCCTCAATCCGGTCTTCACCATCGCCAACCAAATGGTCGAGGTGATCCGCGTGCATCAAAAGGTCTCCAAGCGGGAGGCCCTGCAAATCGCCATCCGCATGCTCGACACCGTCAACATTCCCACCCCGGAAAAGTGCGTGAAACAATACCCGCACGAACTCTCCGGCGGCATGCGCCAGCGGGTCATGATCGCGATGGCCCTTTCCTGCAACCCGAAGCTGCTCATCGCAGACGAGCCCACCACCGCTCTCGACGTCACCGTGCAGGCGCAAGTGCTGAAAGAGATTCACCAGCAACAGAGCGAACGCAACATGGGCATGATCCTGATCACCCACGATCTCGGCGTCGTCGCTGAAACCTGCAAGCGCGTCATCGTCATGTATAAAGGCAAGATCGTCGAAGAAGCCGAGACCGAACAACTCTTCCGCAACCCCCGACACCCTTACACCCAAAAACTCCTCAGCTCCGTCCTCTCAATGCGGGACTAACGGTGAAACTGATACTGTGGTTTTAACCGTTAATGGACGTTAATTAACGTGAATGAAAAAGAAATAAATGAACGAATCTTTCAACTGAATGGGGCCGCCATGAGGATTCTAAACGAGTTGGGGCATGGTCTGCGTGAAAAAACCTACGAAAGGGCACTATGCGTGAGATGAAGCACCTCGACATTTCTTATAGCCAGCAAAAATGTTATCCCGTGTTTTATCGTGAGGTAAAGGTGGATGAATACATCCCGGACCTTGAATCGCAGATTTTCTTCTGCTCGACACCAAAGTCGTCTCCAGAATCGGCGACAACGAGATAAGACAAATGCTTAATTTCCTTCGAATCACAAAAAAGCCCATCGGCCTCATTCAAAACTTCAAACATCCAAAAATTGGAATGGCGTGTTGTGCATCCTCGAAAAAATTAATGTCCATTTACGTTCATTAACGGTTAAAGAAAGAATCTAACATACATGGAAGACACACCGCTCATCGAGATCCGCAATCTGAAGACCTACTACCCCATACGTAGTGGATTTTTCAATACGGTTCAGGACCACAACAAAGCGGTCGACGGTGTTTCTTTGAAAATCGGCCGGCAGGAGACTTATGGGCTGGTCGGCGAGTCCGGCAGCGGAAAATCCACCCTCGGCCGCTCCATCCTCCGGCTCCAGCCGATCACCAGTGGGCAGATCCTCTTCGAAGGGCAGGACATCACCACGGCCTCGCCAAAGGAGATGATGCGCCTGCGCCGGAACATCCAAATCATCTTTCAGGATCCTTACGGCTCGCTCAACCCGCGCATGACGGTGCGTCAAATCATTCGCGAACCCCTCGACACCCACCGCATCGGCGATAAGTCGGCCCGCGATCAGGAGGTCTACCGCTTGCTCGATGTCTGCGGGATGCAGCGCGCGATGGCCGACCGCTATCCCCACGAGTTTTCCGGCGGCCAGCGCCAGCGGGTCGGCATCGCCCGGGCCCTCGCTCTCAAGCCGAAGTTTATCGTGGCCGATGAGGCCGTCTCCGCCCTCGACGTCACTGTGCAGGCCCAGATCCTCCGCCTCATCGCCGACCTGCAACAGGAGTTCGGGCTCTCCTTTCTCTTCATCTCCCACGACCTTGCAGTGGTCCAGCACGTTTCCCATCGGGTCGGCGTGATGCATTTTGGCAAGCTCGTCGAAGAAGCCACCGCCGAAGAACTCTATCGGAACCCCCAACACGAATACACCCGTAAACTTCTTAGCGCAGTGCCCCGGATCATTACCTGAGTCTTGTCCGCGCTTACACCCCACACTCAACTGCACCCTAGTTATGCATACACTTATCGCTTTATTTTTCGTCGCAACGCTTGCCGCCTTTCCCGGCAATCATCCTCCCGAGGTGCTTTTGGAGAAAAATCAAAAAATTCTCTTCCTCGGCGACAGTATTACCCAAAACGGAAAGTATGTCGCCTATTTCGACGCCTGGCTGGTCCGCCGCTATCCGGAACGTCGCTTCACCGTAATCAATGCCGGTCTCTCCAGCGAAACCACCTCCGGCCTCAGCGAGGAGGGCCACGCCAATGGCAAGTTTCCGCGGCCCTACCTGCATGAACGTTTGGGGCGTGTGCTCGAGAAGACGCAGCCGGATCTCATCATTGCTTGCTACGGGATGAACTGCGGCATCCAGAAGCCCTTCGACGAGGAGCGATTCAACCGGTTCAAGGACGGCATCCTGCGGTTGCGCGAAGCGGCGGCAGAGTGTGGTGCTGCTATCGTGCACGTCACCCCGCCGATTTTCGATAACCATGGCAAACCCGGCTTTGACTACGACATGGTGCTGGCCGCCTACGCCAACTGGCTGGTCGAGCAGCGCGAGCAAGGCTGGTTCGTCGCCGACCTTCACACGGAGATGCGGGCAACCATCGATGCACTCAAAGCTGAAAAACCAAACTTTACCGTGCAGCGCGACCGGGTTCACCCGAATGCGCAGGGCCATTGGATGATCGCCCGGGCCTTGATTCGCTATTTTGGAGACCCTGACTCCTCAGAACTGAGCGGCCCCAACAAGTTAATCGAACAGGACAAGTTGAAAGCGATTGAGAAACGTATGCGCGCCTACTTGCGGGCGATCCACGCCGAGACAAAACCCTTACGGCCAAACACTCCGATGGGGGGCACGCTGGAGTCTGCCGCAGCGACAGCCGCAGCCCTCGAGGACAGTATCTACGATTAAAATATTTTTGCAGGATCGTGTCGTAGAATTCTGGTTTGCGGTTCATGGTGGATGCTCACATACCTCGGTAAAATGCCCTTTACACCTGACGATCCGCCCACCGGCACCGAATTTATCGAACAGACACTCGCTGCGCCCGAGAACGCGCAGGAGTCCATGTTGCGCCCCCTCAGCTTCGACGACTTTGCCGGACAGCCCAAGACCCTTGAGCGGCTCAAGGTCATGGTCGGGGCCGCCCGCGACCGTGGTGAACCGCTCAACCACATCCTCCTCAGCGGCCCTCCGGGCCTCGGCAAGACCACCCTCTCCTTCATCCTCGGCAATGAGATGGGCAAGAAGGTTAGCATCACCTCGGGCCCGGTCATCGATAAGCCGGCCGACCTGGCCGGACTCCTGACCAATCTCAACGAGGGCGACATTCTCTTTATCGACGAGATCCATCGCATTCCCAAGACGGTCGAAGAATACCTCTACTCCGCCATGGAGGACTTCCGCATCGACATCATGATCGATCAGGGGCCCAACGCCCGCAGCGTGCGGCTCAACCTGCCGCGCTTCACCCTGCTCGGCGCGACCACCCGCATGGGCCTGCTGACCGCGCCGCTGCGCAGCCGTTTCACGCTGCAAAGCCGCCTCAGCTACTACGACCACGCCACCCTGCAAGGCATCGTCGAGCGCACCTGCGGCCTGCTTAAAGTCGACTTCGAGAAAGAAGGCGCCTCCGAAATCGCCCGCCGCGCACGCGGCACTCCGCGGATCGCCAACAACCTCGTCAATTTCTGCCGCGACTACGCCCAGCAGCGGGGTAACGGCACCATCACCCAGACCTCCGCCTCGGCTGCCCTCGAGCTGCTCGAGATCGACTCCCGCGGCCTCGACGAAATGGATAAACAGGTCATGCGCGTGATGGCCGAGAACTACCGCGGCGGCCCCGTCGGCCTCGGCACCGTGGCTGTCGCCGTCGGCGAGGAAGCACACACTCTCGAAGAAGTGCACGAGCCCTTCCTCATCCAGGAAGGCTACCTCCAACGCACCGCCCAAGGCCGTGTGCTCACCGATAAAGGCTGGCGGGTCGTCGGACTGGAAGCTCCGGACAGCGGTCAGGGCGAGCTGCTTTAGGCGAAAGCTGAACGAGCCGACCACTTTGTAGCATCGCTTCAAGCAGGGGAAGGGTCGCAGACCAAATGCCAAGCGGAACGATCATAAAATAGCACCACCTCCGAAGGCTCGGTTCTGCTTCCCCCCCCTTGATACCCACTGCATTCTGATCGGCCCGCGCTTCCGGCAGCTTACCCAAGCATCCCCGATAGTGGATCCTCGGGATTTAAACATTTGACGCTTCCGCGGATCGCCGATGACCCTTCCCGGCATGACAGGACACCTCCAACAGAAACTTCACTTTTTCCTCGGTTTGATTTGTATCTTTTTCGCTGGCTGTAAATCACCCTCCATTACCGAGCCAAAGCGTTCCGCCATAGAGCAGCTCCTTCTCAGCACCGCTGTAGACAATGCACTGAAGGCGCAGGAGATCCCCGAAGTGCGGGGCAAAAAAGTCTTCGTTTCCGAAGCTTACCTGGAGTCTTACGACAGTCGCTACGTTGCGGGAACAGTGCGTGCGCTTTTGAGTGAGAACGGAGCGCACCTCGTGAGCGAAGCCGGTGCCGCCGAAATTATCGTCGAGAGCCGAAGTGGCGCGCTCGGAATCGACTCATCCAACACCTTGGTCGGGCTTCCATCGATCCCGATCATCATCCCGACTGCGGGCACCATCGCTCTACCCAATTTCGCTCTTTACGGCGCCGAGAAGGCCGATTCGGTCGCCAAAGTCGCACTACTAGCCTATCAGGCCAACAACGGAGCGCCGGTCTTTTCCTCCGAATCCTACACGGGCGACGCTCATTTTCATCATTACACCTTCCTCTTTCTCCTAAAGTTGAACTTCACGAATATTCCCGAGCGCGAGAACTTTTAAAGTCCGTCTGCGGAAGTAATTTGATCGGAACGGCTCAGGTCAACGACTTGACTTTTCTCGCAGGAACCCCGGCATAGAGCGCATTGGGCTCGGCATCCTTAGCCAGAACAGCGCCTGCCGCAACTATCGAGTTTTCGCCGACTGTTACGCCCGGCAAAACAATCGAGCCCGCACCCAACCAGCAATTTTTCCCAAGCTTGACCGGCGCGATGCATCCCGGCAGGTCCTTATGACGGTCTTCAATCGTTGTCGGATGCGTGACACTCGTTACGACCACGTTCGCGCCGATAAGCACATGGTCCTCGATCTCAATTCCGCCACCGCCATAAAGAAAGGTAAAGCCGTTGATTTCGACCCCGTTTCCTATGAAGATTTTTTTCCGGGTTCAGGATGGCCACGTTGGAACCGATTCGAGTTTCATTTCCGACGGACCCCAGCAAGCCACATATTCTTTTCGATTCCGCCGCCAAAAGGAGCCGATAAATCTTTGCGAAAAGTCTCTCTAGAAATTTCACGTAACTTTTGATGCTCTATCTCGCGGTTCGGAACGGAAAAATGAGCGCTCGCTCCAACAGGGAATTCAAATCTTGCCGGGGCCGTGGAAAAATTACCGTCGCCGCGGGGTAGGCTTAAAGTCGATTCTGAATGGCGTTGTAAATCCGCTGCGAGAAACTCTCATCACCAAAAGTCCCCACGCGGATATTCAGCTCCATTACGTTCGGGGTTTGCGAGTTGTATTTAATCGTCACTTTTTTATCGGCCGCCGTGCGGTAAACGTATTCGCCCTGAAGTTCATCGCCGCCACCGCTCACCTTTCGCAAGCCGAGATCATCTGCTCCGCGTTCGATGGCCCGCTGCGTCTCTTTGGCCGTTGCGTTGAGGCTGACCTCCAGATCGCCGAGCGCATAGGCGGTGCCACCACCGGCAGCGCCACCGGCTACGATGGCGACACAACCCGAGTTGAAAACAAGGGCCGAAGCCAGCAGAATGGAAGCGAAGAAACGAAGAATAAGTGGGTTTATTTTGTTATTTTTGGATGAGGCGGGTGAGACACTCAACCCTTGACTGTTTTTTTAACGATCTCTTCGCAAGCTTTGTCTTTCCGGAGATGGATTTCGATTTGACCTGCCGAGAGG
>Ga0102948_1000717_pt1 | contig 13163 bp, 11 predicted proteins | sample SalPonA_A_H2O_MG_FD_78211 | JGI IMG/M metagenome (GOLD analysis project Ga0102948, IMG submission 78211) | Water microbial communities from South San Francisco under conditions of wetland restoration - Salt Pond MetaG R2A_A_H2O_MG | ecosystem: Environmental > Aquatic > Non-marine Saline and... | reverse complement strand
GATGCATCAAGACAGAGGAGCGTGACGGAGAACGGTTCGTCATCTTTATGATCACCAACATCACCCAAGACAAAAAGGCTCAGATTAAATTAGAGCAGAGCCTGACACGAATCGAGGAGGCACTCAGTAGACAGGAGGAGATTGCCAAGGCGGGGCAGATCGGTCTATTCGAGTGGGCCACCGAGAGTGACCTGTTGCGTGCCAACGATATTTTTCGCGAACAAACCGGACTGGACAAAGCCCGCTTCCCGCTTCTGCGTATCAACGACCTGATTGACTTGCTGGATGAGCTGGAGGGCGCGGCATTCGCAGAACAGATGCGTAAATCGACCCCCTCAGACGGAGCATGGGAGTTTCAATTCAAAATAGAGTCATCAGTTGGATCTGATCGCTGGTTACGCATCATGGCGTCAGTCCATGACTCAGAAACAGGCCAAAAGAAGATTTATGGTAGTACGGTTGATCTGACAGAGCAGTTGAATGTGCAAGCACGATTAGAGGATGCTAACGCATCGCTAGAGCTGCAGACGCGCACTGACCCGCTGACCAAGTTAGCTAACCGACGCCAGATGGACGAGTATCTGGCGACACAGCTCAATCTTCGTAACCGCACTGCCAATAGCAGTTTCACGCTGGTAATGGTCGATATCGACTACTTCAAGAAATATAACGATCATTATGGACACCCTGCCGGAGACAGCGTGCTACAGACGGTGGCACAGATAATGGTCGAAACCGCACGTCGACCAGCTGATTTAGTCGCCCGCTTCGGCGGCGAGGAGTTCATCTTAATCCTGCCTGACACCGACAAAAACGGCGCAAAATTAATTTGTGCTAAGCTGCGCGAGGCGCTCGCCGAGGCCAACATTGAACACCTAGCATCACCGCTCAACAGACTGACACTGAGCTTAGGTATCGCTACTCTCAGCCCCGGCAAACTTGCCGCAGCGCCTGATCTGATTCAAGCGGCCGATGAGGCGCTCTACCTAGCAAAGGCTGGGGGCCGTGACCGAGCAGAGATCATAGATTTTGTCCCTGTCCCTCAGAGATCTCACTCCAATTAGCCTGCGTATCAGTGGCAGTTAACAAGGAGCGCTACAATGCAGACTACTCGATTAGACATAGTGATGAACACCTGTGGTGACCTGCCGCCAGTCGGCAGCGATGCGCCAGACTTTACCTTAGCGGACGCCACACTCGACGATTTGACGCTGGATGACTTCAAAGAGGTCACCCTCGTACTAAATATTTTCCCAAGCATTGACACCCCGACCTGTCAAAAATCTGTGCGTCAGTTCAACGAGCGTCTCAACGCGCTGGACGGTGTACAGGTTTTAAACGTTTCGGTAGATCTGCCATTTGCTCAAGCCCGCTTTTGCGCAGCTGAGGGACTCGAACGCGTAAAAAATGCATCAGCGTTTCGGTCGCCTGAGTTTGGCCAGGCATACGGTGTTGAAATTATCGACACCCAACGCAGAGGGCTCTTTGCACGGGCGGTAGTTGTCGTTCGCCAGGGGAAAGTTATCTTCTCTGAGCTGGTCAAAGAACTGACAGAAGAACCCAACTATGAGGCGGTGTTGGCCGCCGCACAGGCATAGGCATAGGCATAGGCATAGGCATAGGCATAGGCATAGGCATAGGCATAGGCATAGATGGTTCAACTGACGGCGCTTCCCTGCTAGTCTTTGTCCACTAAAATTAGCAACCCAAGAGCTGTCACCTATGAGCGATAAACTCAACCTGTTCAGATCCTCGCCTATCGGCTTGGGCTGTATGAATATGTCTCACGCCTACCACACACCGGTCGCTGATGATGAAGCGATCGGTGGTTTTAGAGCAGCCTTTGAGATGGGTTATCGCCATTTTGATACGGCCACCCTCTACGGTGGCGGACGCAACGAGACGCTAGTCGGCGAAGCACTCAAATCTGTTCGTGACGAGATATTTCTGGCGAGCAAATGTGTCTTGTATGTTGAGCCGGGTAAAGGCAAAGCGCTAGATGGCCGGCCTGAGACGATAAAAGCTCAGTGTGAAGCGAGTTTGCGCCGTCTACAGACTGAGCAGATCGACCTCTACTATCTACACAGACTCGATGCCAACGTGCCCATCGAAGAGTCTGCGGGAGCCATGGGCGATCTCATCAAAGAGGGGAAGATCGCGACCTATGGTGTCTCTGAGATGTCGGCGCAAACGCTCAGACGCGCTCACAAGGAGCAGCCCGTCACTGCCATACAAACTGAGTACTCACTCTGGACGCGTAACCCCGAAATCGCCGTGCTGGACGCCTGTGAGGAACTGGATATCACTTTTGTCGCCTTCAGCCCACTGGCCCGCGGCTTCCTGAGCCTAACCTTCGATGATCCCCAAGAGTTACCAGAGAGTGATATCCGTCGAGCGATGCCACGCTTCTATCCGGAGAACTTTCCTGCGAATAAAGCGCTATTGAGCGAATATACAGAGATCGCTAAGTCTGAGGGCTGCACACCGGCGCAACTGGCGTTGGCGTGGATACGGGCCAAAAATCCTAAGATCGTATCCATACCAGGCACCCGTTTCGTCGAGCATATGCGCGACAATTTTGCCGCCGGGTTGATAGCGCTCTCTCCGGAGGCAGTCGAGCGCCTTGATCAGTTGATAAATGATCGCACGGTCTGCGGCCCCCGCTACAGCGAAGGCCAGCAGCAAGAGATCGATACCGAGCAGTTTTAAAAGTTGGCGCTCGTCTAACGGGCAGGTATGGAGTAGTTGGCGGTGACATGAGCCACCATCAACTCCTCACTGCCCGAGTAGATGTAACATTCGCCAACACCGTTGCGCTTACCCACACGCAGCACTCGCGCCCGAGCGAGCATATCGACCGGCTGTGGTTTGGCCAAAAAGTTGATGTTCAAGTTACTGGTAACGGTGAGTGGGGAGGGCCCAATCTTTGTCTGCAGTGCCGTCCAAATAGCCACATCAGCCATCCCCATCATCGTCGGACCAGAAACAGTACCTCCGGGGCGCAGATGCGAATCGGCCACGCTCAATCGCATCAAGACCCAGCCGTCGCCAACCTCCTCGAGGGTTCCAAAGTCAACGCCTTGAGGAAAGTATTGCTGCATAAACTGGTCAAGTTCAGGTATCGATCTGAGCATACTTAGAGCCTCTCACTCGCATAAAAGCGTCTGCAGACTCGATACAGCAGATGCGCATCCTCGGATCCAGCCATCTCTCGAATCGAGTGCATCGCAAATTGGGGTACACCGATATCCACCGTGCGTATACCCACCTCTGCCGCAGTGATCGGGCCTATAGTGCTACCGCACCCCATATCAGAGCGCACCACAAACGCTTGCACCGGAACGCCTTCGTTCAGAGCAAGTTGTTTAAAAATCGCGCTCGTCTCGCTATTGGTCGCATAACGCTGATTCGAATTGAGTTTAATCACCGGGCCCTTATTTAACACGGGTCCATGATTCTCGTCATGCTTATCCAGATAGTTTGGGTGAATCCCATGAGCGTTGTCTGCCGAGATTAAAAACGACTTGGCCAGCACCGAATTACGCTCCTGCGGCTCAGGCATTACCCGCTCCAACCACTGTGCCAGCATCGGACCTGCGGCACCGCATGCACTCTGACTGCCAACCTCTTCATGATCCGTGCATACCAGCACCTGAGCCTGCCCCAGCTCAGCATCTAGCAAACCTCGCATACCGATGTAGCAGCTAAGCAGATTATCCAAACGAGCGGACGCCAGAAACTCCTGACTCAACCCGATGAGCGCAGCTGGCTGGGTGTCGTAGAAACTCAGTTCATAATCCAGCACAGTTTCGACTTTAGCGCCCTGCGCGCGAAGCTTCTCGGCTAAGAGAGCTCGAAGATCTAGCTTCTCATCGCCCTGTCCGAGAAGCACCGGCAAGTGCATCTGCGCATTAATGGTTTTGCTTGTATTAGCCTCTCGATCTAAATGAATTGCTAGGCTGGGCACGGTAGCTATAGCCGAGTCAAAATCGATTAACTGGTGCTGCAGCTCACCCTGCTCATCTAAGAAGCTGACACGCCCTGCTAGACTCAAGTCGCGATCGAACCAGGGGTTAAGCAACGCACCTCCATAGACCTCAACGCCGAGCTGATGGTATCCCTGGCGAAATAGTTCAGGGGTAGGCTTAACCTTTAAACAGGGCGAGTCGGTGTGCGCTCCGACTAACCTCAAACCTGCCGTAAAACTCTGCGGTTGCCGCCATGCCAAAATAGACGAATCGTTGCGCAGCAGGAAGTAACCCAAACCTGCCTCGAGGTTCCAAGCATCAGACTCTTTGACCTCAACAAAACCGGCCTTTTTCAGTTGCTCGGCAATATTACGTGCCGCATGAAAAGGCGTCGGACTCGCATCGAGAAATTCCAGTAACTCTTGGTTAAAACGATCTATGTTCATTGCGATTCCTTATTGTTGAGCTTCGTCCAATATTTCGATCAGCTCTACGGTGAAGATAAGAGTCGAGTTCGCCGGGATCAACTCGCTCGGGCTAGTTGCGCCATAGGCCAGTTCGGGTGGAATAAAGAGCTCCCACTTTGCACCCTTAGACATCATACCTAAACCCTCGCGCCACCCCTTTATAACCGCTTTGAGTGGGAAGGTGGCAGTTACACCTTCGGCCGTACCATCAAACACTACCCCATCGACTCTTCGTCCCTCGTACGCCACCACAACGAGTTGGTCGGCGCGGGGTTTAGCGCCCTGACCCTGTTGAAGCACACGGTACTGCAGGCCACTTGGGCTCACTTGTACACCCGCTTGCGAGCGATTTTCGGCCAAGAACTTATCACCGAGTTTACGCGTATCATCATTAAGTGCTTTATCGATCAGCTGCTGCCTGAAAGACTCACGCTCGGCCTCGCTTTTTGAATCTGAGTCACAGCCGTTCAGAGCAACGACAGCAATGAGTGCCATTATTAAACGCAAACTTGTATCCTCATCAAAGACTTAAGTGATTGAGCATTTTACATCTTCAGGGCGACTGGCCTACACTCAAATGACCAGTTTTCCGTTTTGATGAGTGAAAACGGAGCATTAAGGAGAGAGACTGTGCGTTTCGGACAACGACTGATATTGTTGGCTTTAGCCGCCCTATTTTCTTTTACGGCTAACGCAAAACTTGAGCCAACAGAGGTTCACAAAAGCGCCGTGAGGTCTGTCGCCAGTGCTTTTGAGAAAGGCCACTACCGAAGTCAAACCCTTGACGATGCGCTCTCCGAAATCGTCTTCGATCGCTATATCGAGCTTCTCGATCCGTCGCGCTCCTACTTTCTGCAGAGCGACTTGGACCAGTATAAACAGTTTCGTAGAGAGTTAGACGATCAAATTCAACAAGGTGATTTGTCGACCGCTTACGCTATATACGATCTCTACCTGACCCGCTTCAATGACCGCCAGCAGTACCTACTCGACAAACTGGCCGCTAACCCTGCTTATGAGTTCAACAACGACGAATCACTGCTGATCTCACGCGAGGAGGCCCCTTGGTTCACAACGGCCGAGCAGGCCGATGAGTATTGGGACAAGCGCCTCAGAAGTGCGCTCTTAAACCTAAAACTGGCCGACCGCAGCAAAGCTGAGGCAATTGAGACACTGACCAAGCGTTACTCGGCACAGCTCAACCGCGCGCTTCAGTCAGAGAGTGATGATGTGTTTCAGACCTTTGCCAACGCACTCGCTAACGCTTACGACCCACATACATCCTACTTTTCACCGCGCGTCTCAGAGAATTTCCAGATCAACATGAGTCTATCGCTCGAGGGTATAGGCGCCGTTCTGCAAACTGAAGATGAGTTTACAAAGATTGTTAGTCTGGTGCCCGCGGGACCTGCGGACAAAAGCGGCCAACTGAATCCAGCAGACCTAATTGTCGGTGTTGCTCAAGGTGAGGACGGTGAGTTCGAAGATGTGGTTGGGATGCGCCTCGACGATGTCGTACAACTGATACGGGGGCCGAAGGACTCGATTGTTCGTCTGGAGGTGATACCCGCAGGCTCCCAAGAGGGTGCCACTCGGCGAATCGTCAGCCTGGTGCGCTCTAAAGTGCAATTGGAAGAGCAAGCCGCACAGAGTCGGGTGATTGAGCTAGATAGAGACGGTAAACGCTATACCCTTGGCGTGATTGAGATCCCGGCCTTCTATATCGATTTTGCGGCTTTACAGAAAGGGGATCCGAACTACCGCAGCACAACACGTGATGTTGCTGTATTGATTGATGAACTAAAACAGCAAAACGTTGATGGTCTTATTATTGACTTGCGAGACAACGGCGGCGGCTCACTGCGCGAAGCGAACGAACTGGTCGGACTGTTCATCAGCCGCGGGCCAACCGTACAGATTCGGGACTCCAATGGGCGTATTGATGTTTTAGGCGATTATGACCCTGAAACCCTCTGGACCGGACCGCTAACTGTGGTGATTAACCGCCTCAGCGCCTCCGCTTCCGAGATCTTTGCGGGGGCCATTCAGGACTACCGCCGCGGCCTGGTAGTAGGCAGCCGCACCTTCGGCAAGGGAACAGTCCAAACCTTGCAACCGCTACAGCATGGTCAAATCAAGCTGACCACCGCTAAGTTCTACCGCATCTCTGGTGAGAGCACACAGCACGAGGGTGTCAGTCCAGATATTAGTTTCCCGAGCATGATCGATGAGAGCGAAATTGGTGAAAGCGCGCTCGATTTCGCCCTCCCTTGGGATCAGGTCCGCCCTGTTCGCTTTGGCCGCTACACTCAGCTTGATCGCTGGTTACCAGAGCTGAACAATCGCTCCAAAGAGCGCACCGCAGATGACCCTGACTTTAACCATATCCGTGATGAGTTGCGTCTGGTCAGTGAACAGAAGGCGCTAACCGAGATACCACTGAACGAGACGCTTCTGCGCCAGCAACGCGATCAATTTGATAAAGCTCAGATCGATCTCGAAAACCAGCGCCGCATGGCCAAGAATCTTCCACCGATCGCCTCTCTTGATGAACTACTGGCCGAGAGCGAAGACGGTGAACCGATCAATGCCGATGCCGAGGCGTTGTTGCGTGAATCGGGAGAGCTGACAATCGATTTCATTGAACTGCAGGCTGAGCATGGACGCCAACTCAAAGGTTAGAGGCCGTTTATGAAACGCTGGCAGATCGCGAGTCTATCGGCGGGTCTCGTATCTCTGCTGGCCGTTGGGAGCTACTTCGTGTACCCCATGATTGCCTCGCAACAGAGCGAAAATACCATTCGTTTTGAGAAATTTGGTTTGGCAGTGCTACCCGGTTCGCAATTCACAACTACCACCGGCGAACTTGGGACACTCCAGCTACCTGCGACCTTTGCTGAAGCGGAGCTGACGCCCGAAGAACGTGTGGTGGAGAGCCTGGTACGCAATCGCAACGACCTGATCGAGGAGAATCAGCGATTAGCGTCAAAGGTTGAGCAGTTGGAGCAGCGAGTGGCCGAGCTTGAGAACTACAAGCTAACCAATGAGCGCTACGCACCCGAGCAATTCAATATCGAGTTAGAGCGAGTTCGCCGAGAGATGGAGGAGCGTTTACGAGCGCTACCTGAGGCTGAAAGCTACTCAGCGCTCATGATCGAATTGATGGCCATTGCGGCGCAACAAGAGTATGCCCACACGGTACGATCTAACGACAGCATGATGGACGATGCTCGCAAAGCCATTCTTCTGCAGCGCTACCTACCCACTTACGCCTTCTGCGTCGGTAATGCCTTAAGCCTTGCGGCAAACAACAATGCCGAGCTGCGCGCGATAGCTGCCTGGTTGCAAGAGCCCGCTTTGAGCCCACTTCCGACACAGCTCAAAGCGGATCTTGATATCGTTCTACCGCCCTGCCAGGTCAGTTTTCGCCAAGCGCTCGGCAAGGTCCTAAACGCCGCCGTAATTCGGTAAATTTGCAATAAAAAATTACCCCTCTCTATCTCTTTTCTGTATAATTTCGCACCACTTAACGCCTTTGCCTTGAACATTTATCGGCTTAGTTCACTGTAGAGGCGCATTTGAAACCGACCCTGCGCAGCCGATGGTGCAGGCAAGATCGCCGTCAGGCATCTTATTTATTAGGAAAATTTCATGAGCGAAAGCTTTGCTGAACTGTTTGAAGAATCCCTCCAGACCCTCGCAATGACTCCAGGCACACTGGTAACCGGTGAAGTTGTCGATATCGACAGCGACTGGGTTACTGTAAATGCTGGCCTGAAATCAGAAGCCGTTATTCCACGTTCACAGTTCCTGAACGATGCGAATGAACTTGAAATCGCTATCGGCGACAGCGTTAAAGTTGCGCTAGAAGCGGTAGAAGATGGCTTCGGTGAGACTAAGCTTTCTCGCGAGAAAGCTAAGCGTTCTGAAGCTTGGGAAGTTCTTCAGGCTAAGTTCGAAGCTGAAGAAGTTGTCACAGGTATTATCTCTGGCAAAGTCAAAGGCGGCTTCACTGTTAGCATCAACAACATTCAGGGCTTCCTACCAGGTTCACTGGTAGATGTTCGCCCAGTTCGTGACGTTGATCATCTCGAAGGCAAAGAGCTTGAATTCAAACTGATCAAGCTAGACCAGAAGCGTAACAACGTTGTTGTATCGCGTCGTGCAGTTCTGCAGGAAGCGAATAGCGAGAAGCGCGACGAGATCCTTGCATCACTGGCTGAAGGTCAGGTTGTTAAGGGTTACGTTAAGAACCTCACCAACTACGGTGCGTTCATTGATCTGGGCGGCGTTGATGGCCTGCTTCACATCACTGACATGGCGTGGAAGCGTATCTCTCACCCAAGCGAAATGCTGAACCCAGGCGACGAGATCTCTGTGAAGATCATCAAGTTCGACCAGGAGAACGGCCGTATTTCACTGGGTCTGAAACAGCTTTCAGAAGATCCGTGGGAAGCGATCAAGAACCGTTACCCAGCTGGCACTCGCGCAACTGCGAAAGTCACTAACCTGACTGACTACGGCTGCTTCGCATCTCTTGAAGATGGTGTTGAAGGTCTGGTTCACGTCTCTGAAATGTCATGGACTAACAAAAACATCCACCCATCGAAGATCGTACAGATCAACGAAGAAGTGGAAGTTATGGTTCTTGATGTTGACGAAGAGCGTCGTCGTATCTCTCTGGGTATCAAACAGTGCACACAGAACCCATGGGCTGCATTCTCTGAGCAGAACGCTGCGGGCGATAAAGTGTCTGGTACCATCAAGACAATCACCGACTTCGGCATCTTCGTTGGCCTAGACAACGATCTTGACGGTCTGGTGCACATGTCTGACATCACTTGGGAAGCTGATGCTGAAACAGCTCTTCGCCAGTTCAAGAAAGGCGACGAAGTTGAAGCAGTTATCCTCTCAATTGATGCAGAGAAAGAGCGTATCTCTCTGGGTATCAAGCAGCTTGCAAGCGACCCATTCTCTGAGTACCTAGCAGCAAATGACCGTGGCGCTATCGTTACTGGTAAGGTCATTGCCGTTGATGCGAAAGCAGCAACTGTAGAGCTGGCTGAAGGTATCGAGGCTGTGTTGAAGGTATCTGAGCTGTCTGCTGACCGCGTAGAAGATGCAAGCACTGTACTGAGCGTTGGTGATAGCGTTGAAGCTAAGATTGTTAACGTTGACCGTCGCAACCGCGCGATCAACCTGTCAATCAAAGCGAAAGACCAAGCTGACGAGAAAGCGGCTCTGAAAGCTGTTCAGAATGCAGAAGTTGAGGTCGAAGGTCCTACCACTATCGGTGACCTGATCAAAGCGCAGATGAACAACAAGTAAGCGAATTCTCGCACCAAAAAAAGAGCGCTTCGGCGCTCTTTTTTGTTTCAGCTTCGCTCTACCCTACTTAGCTATTTTAAGTGGGCAACTCTGCTCTCTTGACCTTCTCAATACAGAAAACTCTGCATTTCGCATACTTTCTAGACACTTAGCCTTAAAACAGCAGCCCTGAAACAGCAGGCCTAAATCAACCCTTGGGATCTGTAAAACTCCAGAACTAATCTGTTGTACTCTTCAGCATGGCTGAAATTAGCAAGATGCCCCGCCCCGGAGATTGAGCGATACTCAACGGCCTTCAGATTATCGCGTAACCATTGTGCGTGAAATATGCGCTCTGGTGCCTCCAATGAACCCGTGCTTACCAAGACCGGCCCCTGAAAAGTGGTCAGCTTTGCAATTAAGTCCGTCGCGAAAGTAAAGTCATGCCCCGCCGCATTCAGTAGGTCATTACCCTCATAGCGACTGACGATCGACTCAATTTGCCGATGTTGTACTGGCGTTAGCCCCTCTCGCATCATCGGGTGGTTCAACCAAGCCTGTCTCATATGCTCGAGTTCGCCCAATTTAGCCTGCATAACGAACTGATCTAACGGAATTGGCTGAACGCCTTTGGGGCTCTGCAAGCCATCGACGGCCGCGCCGTGCACCACAACAGAGGCGATTCGATTCGGTGCCGTAGCCGCCATACGCAGCGCGATGCGCGCCCCTTGCGAGACCCCAAGCAGATGAACCGGTTCATCGCCAAATGAGGTGTTGAGGTAGTCGAGCCAGTAGCGGTGCTCGTCTGGCAGATTAGGTGGCGTCTTGTTCGCCCCATATCCCGGGCGATCGAAATTGATGGTATGAAAATGAGCGCTAAGCATCTCCTGCTGAGCCTGCATCGAGCTGTGATCTAAGGTCCAGCCATGTAGCAATAGAAGCTTAGGATGGCTCGACATACTCTACCGAGTCACTCGCTGCATGCCACATAGCGTCGCCAATTGGGTCCTGCATCTCCTCATAAACGTGTCCGACGAGCCCAGCACAGCGGGCAATCAAGATAATCCCTCGCATTAGTGATGAGGGGATGCCCGCCTCGGCTAAAACGGCCGGAATAGCGGCGCTGATGTTCATCACAAGCGATTTAGAGACCACTGCGTTTAAGGCCTCTTCTAGCTGGGTTAGGGCCTGCAGATATTTGCCGCTGATCTTCTCTGCGCGAGCAATCGCTAGGAGTTTATCCACTCGGGGGTCTGTCCCCTTGTGAATCGGATGACCAAATCCGGGCAGGGGTAACTTACGTTCACGGTGACGCTGCACAATCTCGGTTGCACAGACACTGGAGTCAGCGGCGGTAACAATCTCCTCCAATAAGCGCCCACAAGCGCTCGATGTACCAGCATAGCGGTCACCCACACCCAAAAGCCCAGCGGCAACAGCACCTTGAAATGACTCTGGCGCGCCAGTGTAGGTCAACCGGCTCGCGACCGCGGAGGGAATTAACCCATGCTCCATAATGCAGACCATCACAGCTTCAACCAATCGAGTCTGCATCGGATTAGGGCGCTCTCCCAGCGCCTGAAACAGGGCGTATTCAACAAACCCAACCTGTCCAATCAACCCCTCGACCAAATCCTCTCCTCGGACCTTGATCGAATCTGCATCATATCCCGCTATCTGAGTCACAGGTCTTCGTTTATCGCCCATTCGGCCTCCAAATTTTCACACTGTGGTAGCACTAAATCCGGCTTGTTAATCCAAGCGAATACTCAGCACGTAGTGTTTTTATCGACCTCACCGCTTACGTGCTCGAGTGCGGGTCGGTTCTCAATGATTATGCTCTCAAACCGCCTAGCGTGGCGGTTGGACATCAACTAACAATTCTAACAAAGAGGTTTAAACATGAGTTCCGTTAGTCAAATCAGTAGCCGATTGCACCACAATGCCTATGTGACTCGCGACATGGAAGCTACCCGTCATTTTTATGAAGATATCATTGGCTACAAGCTGACTGCTACTTGGGCCGAAAAAGCTGATCTGTTCGGTAAAGAGCGCACCTACATGCACTGCTTCTTCGATATTGGAGACGGATCAAGCCTAGCCTTCTTCCAGTTTGCCGATGAGGATGATGCTCAAGAGTTCGGGCCTGAGTTACCACCTTCGGCGTTTCGACACCTAGCGATGAAGGTAAGCCAAGAGACGCAGGATGGAATCCGAGATCGCATCGCTGCTGCCGGAATCGCTGAACCGCAAACCTACATTCTTAATCACGGTTACTGCTACTCTCTGTACGTCGTCGATCCCAATGGATTGATCGTAGAGTTCACCGTCGATCACGACGATGTCGAAGCGATTAACGCAGAGCGTGCGGCTAAGGCACACGCGGAGCTAGCCAACTGGCTCGCCGGCGATCACACGCCAAACAACACCCAATTCCATCGTTAACCTTTTCTGGGGCGTTAAGCGCCCCGCTCTTCTCACTCTGTAGGCAGGAAACCTTCCATAATGATCTACGATGCGAGCGTTGAAACACGCGACCCAGCAGAACAGTTTGTTGATGACGCCAAGGCGTTTAAGCGCCAGATGGAATACTTGATGACCCACTCAAGCTTCTATCAGACAAAACTGGCACAGGCGGGTCTCACCTCCTTGAGCGATATCCCTTCGCTGGAGCAGATACACACTTTGCCGTTTACCGAGAAGGATGAGCTTCGGAGATCTCAAGCAGACCATCCCCCCTTTGGCTCACACCTCGCTTGTGACGAGCGATCTCTACGTCGTGTTTTCAGTACCAGTGGCACAACGGGTGTCCCCTGTTATTTGGGCCTTACGACAAATGACCTAAACATGTATGCGACCAACGTGGCGCGCGGCTACACAGCGGCTGGCTTCAGGGAGGGTCAGAAAATTGTCGTCGGCTTCAACGCGGGCCCATTCGTCGCCGGTGCGGTCTACTACGGTTTTGACAAGATTGGCTGCAGCGTAATCCCCGTGGGAACGGGTAATACTGAGCGGATGGTTACCGCCATCCAGAAGCTCGGCGGTACAGGAATCAGTTGTACTCCGAGTTATGCCCTCTACCTTATTGAGTGGTGCCAAGCGCATGGTATCGCGCCTGAGTCGCTGGGCATCAAGAATATCATTACAGCCGGAGAACCCGGCGGTGGCGATCAAATGATCCGCAACCAAATAGAGTCTGCTTTGGGGTGCAAAGTCCGAGAGTCCATGGGGATTGGTGATATATCCCTGTCGGTTTGGGCCGAGGATGATGATGCCCAAGGTATGAACTTTATGGCTCGTGGATTTGTTCATGTTGAGCTTATTGACCCACAGACAGCAGAGCCTATCCCCTGGGAAGACGGCGCTCAGGGTGAACTGGTCTACACCGCACTCCAGCGCGAGGCGATGCCGCTACTGCGCT
>Ga0102948_1000716_pt1 | contig 13164 bp, 9 predicted proteins | sample SalPonA_A_H2O_MG_FD_78211 | JGI IMG/M metagenome (GOLD analysis project Ga0102948, IMG submission 78211) | Water microbial communities from South San Francisco under conditions of wetland restoration - Salt Pond MetaG R2A_A_H2O_MG | ecosystem: Environmental > Aquatic > Non-marine Saline and... | reverse complement strand
TACCGCTTCGAGATTACTCAGCTGCAGATGCCAGTAATGGTGTTACTCCAGACGACAGCAACGTAGTGATCATTACTGATATCGTTGTTATTGACAGCGCAACGGTTACAAACCCTGATTTGACCCCTACGCCCAATACCTTAATAAATGCACAACCCCCTACCCAGCCTTCACCAGGCAGTAGTGGCGGTGGTGCGATAAACGTTTTGTTACTCTTGGGCCTTGGCTTAATCAATGTAGGTAGGCGTTGGTCGTCACGTAAAGTAAAGCCATCACGCCGATAGTGGATATGTAGACCGAAATATTGCTCATATGAAAATACGAATAGAAATAAAGCAAAATAGTTATTGCAAATGGTTCTCATTTGCAATAATGTAATCCCTGCCTGTTCGACGTTGAGCGAAATTCGGTCTTGGTTTAGCGTCGCTAAGGGAGTAGATAATCGTCTACTCCCTTTTTTTTATCTCAAGTTCATTTTAAGTAAACAACTTCATAAACCAGCCTTTTTGAAGGTCCTCTTCGCATGTTTTTAACTGATTTGCATAACGCAGCGAGCGGGCCTTAACTTTAGCCGCTACCTTTTTTAGCCATGGCTTTCTATCGTACGAACGTCGCTTATAACCGCCCCATCCTTCGTGATAGTTAAGATATTGCGCGTAAGCATCCCATTTTGAAATACCATTTACCTTTTGGGTTTTATAAATAAACCATCCCATAAAGTCGATAGCATCGTCGAAATCGTCACGATCCGCGCCACTGTTGTCGGTTTCGCGCATGTAATCTTGCCACGTAGGCGTTTTTGCTTGAGAGTAGCCATAAGCAGAGCTAACCCGCCCCCACGGCACTAAGCCGAAAAACACGTAATCTCTGGGTGGTAATGCGTCGTGCCTAAACGAACTTTCTTGATACATCATCGCCATTGGAACGTGTATTGGTACGCCCCATTTGTCTCTGGCATCGGCGGCTGCGTCGTACCAATCCTCTTTTTCGTAAAAAATTTCACACAAGTTACTGCTATTTTTAGGCGGTGTGGTCGCACACCCTGAGATGAATAGCGGGAAAAGGACGACCAAACCTGATAAAAAAATAAACAATTTTTTGAACTTTTGATTCATACGGTGTCTTACTTATAGTTCTAGTAAAATGTGTGTTTCCCTGGAACCCCTTCTATGCCTGACGTCATGTCAGGCATTTTTTTTTGCTGGAAGCTCAGAAAAATACGCCTTAATGAATGTGTCAAAGTCGCTTGAATCAGCCGATTCGATATTCTGTTGTGCCGTTATAGAGCGCCGTGCAGCATCTTTAAAGGCTTCTTCATTCGTGAAGGTGTAATCTACACTTTTCATCTGTGATTGATAGTGTTCAGCGAGCTCTAACCCTAATACACCATTATCTTTGTTATCTTTTAACAAAGCGTCCATTATTTTTCCTGACGGCGTCAATGATGGATCGTTCACTTTCTTTTGTTCAGTTGCAACCGCATCGCGATAGCGATTCGTATCGTTTGCAAGGTCTAGTAGTTCTGCGACTTCATCGAAGGTATCGAACAACGACTTACACCATTCACGCATACTGACTGCTTCGCCCTTTGACGATAACTTCAGTGCGGGGTTTCTTCCCTCAAGCACAACACGATTCATGTTGTCTTTTGCTTCGTTTAACTGCGCCTCATCCAAATCGCTACTTGGCATAAGCAAACAAGAAAGTAAAAATACATCCAGAAAATCGAATTGGGTTTGAGAAATGCCAATAGAAGAGAATGGATTAACGTCCAGTGCGCGCACTTCGATATAGCTTATCCCTCTTCTTACCAACGCGTCGGTGGGCTTTTCCATTGACTCTGTAGGCTGTTTAGGGCGAATAGGTGAATACAATTCGTTTTCAATTTGCAGTATGTTTTTGCTTAACTGCTGGTAGTGCCCGTCTTCTCCTGCAGCAAAGTTCTCAAAACGAGCAGATGGCGTCTCCATTGCACCACGCAGTAACCGAACATAGTTATCAAGCTGGTTGTAACAAATTTTAAGTGATGACTGTTCAGCACTGGTATATCCCAAGTCGCTCATTCTCAGCGACGTAGCATATTCCATGTAGTACGTGCCTTTACCTACCTTTTTAAATGGAAGCGCATGTTCTTTGCCCGTTAGGAAAGAACTGCATAACGCTGGCGATGCGCCGTATAAGAAGGGGATCAGCCAACAGAACCGACGGTAATTTCGAATGAGCGAGAAATAATCTGCTGAGGTTTGGTCCTGACTATGCGTGTTACCATGCAATAACGCCCACTGCTTCCAAAAGGAATCAGGAAACGAAAAGTTAAAATGAACGCCAGCAATGGCTTGCATCATACTGCCGTAACGATTTTTAAGCCCTATTCGGTAAACACGTTTCATTTTACCAACGTTCGACTCACCAAAATAAGCGATAGGAATATCAGCCTCATCTTCAATAAAGCACGGCATGCTCATTGGCCAAATTTTTTCATCGCCGATGTTCTCAATAACATAGCGATGAATATCTTCTAACTGTGAGATCGTTTTTGAAGACGCATTTTCCGGTGGTGTTATAAACTCTAACAATGATTCTGAAAAGTCTGTTGTGATGCAGTCGTGCGTTAATGCCGACCCTAGCGCCTGAGGATGCGGAGTCTGCGCTAATGCACCCGATGGCTTAATTCGAAGCGCCTCTCGCTCAACACCCCGCTTTATATCTTTTAGCGCGGTGAGAAACTCGGGCGATTTAAGCGCGTCAATACGCTGTTTTAGACTTTTCGATTCTACGGTCAAAATTTATTTCCATGGAAAGATTGTTCCCCTCGTTATGGGGAACAAGTAGCTAAATTCAAGTCACACACGGACGATTATCGGACGCCAAAGGTCGCGCACTAACCAATCAGTTAAGCGCCTTTCTTTCATTTGTCGCTATCGATAGCGAAACAATAGGCATGTTCAGTGCCTTAAGTTGCCCTTCGATGGCCGAGTAATCGCCTACGACGATTATTTGCATGGTATCAGTATGCAAATAGTTTTCTGCCAGCGCATTTATTTCTTCAATAGAAATACCGCGAATAATATCAAGTTGCTCTTTGCGATATTCCTTTTCTAAATTATAGCTATGCAATTGACGCAAAAACCGTGCTTTACTACGAGGTGTTTCAAACTCTAAGGCATCGCCTAACGTAAATGCATTTCGCATAAAGCGCAATTCATCGTCACTCACACCTTGGTCGATATACTGCTGCATTTCGCTAAATATTTCAGTAATGCCCTTCGCAGTATGTTCAGCGGTAAGATCTGTGCTGACTTCGAACCACCCCAGCGTTTTCCCTCCAAGAAAGCCGCTGTTGGCGCCATACGTGATACCTTTGTCTTCTCGCAAGTTAAGATTTATCCGACTGTTAAACCCGCCGCCTAGGGGGAAGTTCATCAAACGTGTTTTAAAATGGTCTCCGGTCACATCAAAAGGTAACGAACGTTGAACGATGTATACAACAGACTGCACCGCATCGGGACTATCAACTACATATATGGTGTTGCTTTTGTGTTCAGGAAAGGGGGCATAGTCAGGAAACGTATAATCTTCTCCTTGCCATTGCCCAACAAAGTCTAACAGAGCTCCTGCCTTTGTTTTATCTAGGTTACCTACAATAACAGCACTGGCTTTGTTCGGAGAATAGTACTTGTCATAAAACGCTTTGACATCGTCCAGCGTAATTTGTGGGACCGACGCAAGTGTCCCCTCATCTGGCAGGCTCACTCGGTTATCTTCTCCAAAAAGAATAAGATCGCGTGCTCGCCTCGCTAAACTCGACGGTGTTTTGGCTTGTTGCTGTAGGCCTTGTATAACGCGTTCTTTCATTCGAACGAAGTCGTTGTTGTTAAATGCCGGCTTGAAAAGTTTTTCTTTGAGCAAAGCTAACGTTGGCTCAATGTGCTTTGTTAGTGATGAGACATAAATTTGCGTATAGCGTCCGGCGGCGCTTATACGTATAGAGCTGCCTAATTTTGCCAACTCATTAGCCAACGCTTCATTACTGTAATTAGCCGTTGCTTCATTCATCATTAAACCGGTTAAGTAAGCCGTTCCCGCTTTACCTTTAGGGTCTAGTAACATGCCACCTTCCATACTAATGCTTAACGTTACCGTTGGCGTTTCATTGGTGGTAATACCCAGAACTGGCATGCCATTTTTAAGACTGGTTTCCCAAAAGTTGGGGACGTTAACGATAGGTGCAGGCCCCGCTTTTGGCATCACCGTTCTGTCAAAATCTGATGCAACAGTGCCACTGTAGTCACTCTCGGCATGTTCGACGTTTTCAATCGCTCTTACTGGGCGTGAAAACGTGGGTGTTTTAGACGCGAGTTCTGGCTGCCCCTTAGGAACGACACTCAATATAATACTGTGCTTGTCTTTTACGTATTGATGGTAAACACGCATGATATCTTCTGCCGTTACCGCATTGTAGCGAGCGATATCTTCTGCAACTAAATCAGGTGTGCCATGGAACGTCTCATTCGCGGCAAGGGCAGACACCTTTCCTGATACACTTTGTAGACCGTAGACGGTTGATGCCTCAATACTAGCTTTGGTGCGCGTAATGTCATCTTGGGTAACGCCTCGGCTTTCAAATTCTTCCAGCGTCTTCTCGATTACGCTTTGCAGTTCGCTCAGCGACGCCACCTTAGCAGGGTTGGCAAGCGCTAATAATTGAAACTCGCAGGCCAATTCGCGACACGGATGTGACACAGCAGCCTGCACTGCCATACCTTCTTTAACTAAGTTCTTATAAAAGAGTGACGTCTTACCGCCACCTAATATATCAGATAACACATCAAGAGGCGCTTCGTCGGGATGGCGTGCGTAAACCGTTGGAAAGGTTATTTGAAGCAACGGTAAATGCACTTTATCTTCTAAGGTAAGATAGCGCGTTTCATTCAGCGTTACAGGTTGTGGCGTAGGTTGTTTTACTTCAGGGCCCGTAGGTATATCACCAAAATATTTTTCTATCCACGCTTTGGTTTCGCCAACATCGATATCACCGCCAATAGTCAACACCGCATTATTGGGCCCATACCAACGGGTAAAAAATGCTTTAAGATCGCTTACATTCACTCTATCTAAGTCTTCGACATAGCCAATAGTCAACCAAGAATAAGGATGTCCCTCTGGATAAAGCGCTTCGCCTATTAGCTCAAATCGAAGTGCATACGGTTGATTATCAACCCGCTGCGCTCGCTCATTTTTTACCGTTTCGCGCTGATTTTCAAACTTGTCCTGATCGACCGCATCTAGCAAAAACCCCATACGATCAGATTCTAACCATAAGACTTTCTCTAGCTGATTAGCAGGTACGGTTTCATAGTAGTTCGTTCTGTCGGTGTTAGTGGTTCCGTTTAAGTTACCACCCGCCTCGGTAATGATTTTAAAGTGCTGCTCGTCAGCCACATGCTTTGTTCCCTGAAACATCATATGTTCAAAAAAGTGAGCAAAACCAGACTTCCCTACTTCTTCCCGCGCCGAACCGACATGGTAAGTAACATCCACATGCACCAGCGGGTCGGAATGGTCCTCATGCAGGATAACCGTTAGCCCGTTTGCGAGCGTGTATTTCTCGTAAGGTATGCTTACAGAGGTAGAAGTGACTTGTTCGGTTTCCGTGATGCGTTGACATGCACCAACCACAAAAAGGGTACTTAAAACTACTACAACCCGTGTAGCCAGTGTTACTGACATTTGTATTCCTTATACGTTGCCTTAATCAAGCTATTCCCCGAAGATTAACAGACTTTTTAACGCTTTACTTGTTCTAGCTTGCTATGATTGTGTTAATTTGTGTGTAACTGAAATACACTAACGGTGCCATAGCCCAGAGGATTTCATATGGATACTTCAGAGAGCGTTTTAGATCTAAAATTCGGATTATCTCAATTAAGCGGTAATAAAACGCTATTGTTAACCCTGTTGAACAAGTTTTCAGACGAATACCGTTCGTTAGACGATGACTTACAGGCGTTCATGCGTAACGAACAATTCGACGATGCCTATTCTCTTATCCATACGCTAAAAGGGGTCACCGGAAACCTAGGTTTATTTGCTCTACATCAGCGAAGTAAATATATCGAAAGCGCGGTAAGAAATGAGCAAACCTTACCCGACGACTATTCTGAATTTGTTGCTTTATTAAACGAGACTATTGATGCCATTGAAGCGGCCAGCAACGAAGACAGTGCACCAATCAGTGAGCAAACGCCGGTTGCACAACAAGCACGAACTCAGCTTTTAAATGCACTAAAGGCCAGTGAATTTATTTCGCAGTCGACGCTCGACAGCTGGCTAGATAACATCGCATTGCCTGCAGATACGCGTGCCGCTGTTGAAGACGCTATCGACGAACTAGATTACGAAACCGCGCTCGCCACACTTGAAGGTACGGCGTGACACCAATACCTGTATTATACGAAAACCACGATATTATCGTTATAAATAAACCTTCTGGCGTTGCGGTGCATGACGCAGAAAAAAGAGCAGCGCTTGGCATTGTAAGCCTACTAAAGGAACAGGGTAAATTCGACGAACTCTATCTTTGCCATCGGCTGGATGCTGGTACGTCTGGTTGCTTATGCCTTGCAAAAAACGCTAAGACAGCTGCAGAAATTGGACGTTTATTCGAAGCCACTGCAATCAGTAAGTATTATCTTGCACTGAGCAAGGCAAAACCTAAAAAGAAACAAGGGGCTGTTATTGGCGATATGAAAAATCGTCGTGGTGGACAGCACATGCTACTTAAAACCCGACATGCGCCAGCTATCACGCAATTTTTTAGTTACTCTGCTAAGCCTGGAATTCGTGGTTTTGTCGTTAAGCCGCATACCGGTAAAACGCACCAAATCAGGGTTGCGCTTAAAAGTATTGGCGCCCCTATATTGGGAGATGATTTATACGCAGGAGAAAGCGCAGAGCGCCTACACCTTCATGCGTGGCAACTATCTATCCCTTTGTGCACTGGAACAGTAACGACCGTTGCCCCCTTACTAGAACACGCCATGTTTGCCGATAACGAGATAAAAGCGTGGGTAAAAGCCTTACCGCCGCCCGACACTATAAAGTGGCCCGCCTTATCTCAACAAAAAGTAAAAGCGACTGCCCTCCCTCATGACTAAGCTTCACATTGTAGGTACTGGCGCTATCGGTACCCTCATCGCGGCGGGCGCAGAAAAACATGGTGTAGCGTACGCTCGCTACCCAAAATCACGCAGCGCGATACCAGAAACCTTCCATTGGAACGACAACGATATTGTGTCACTTTCATCATCGGCTTCGACACCCACATGTTTACGTCAAGACGACGTAATCGTATTCCCGTTGAAAGTACATCAACTCGAACAAGCGTTAATAACGTGGGCACCATTTTTAGAAAACCGTCCCCCGGTAGTATTGCTGCATAATGGGTTGGGAGGTTATGAAATCGCGACATCAATTCTTGGTGAAAGCTACCCAATGTTACTTGCCACGACAAGCCATGCAGCATTGAAAGAACCAAAGGGCAGTAGTGTAACCTACACCGGCATAGGCAAGACGCAAATTGGTCTACCTCGCCGTGGTGATATGTCAAAAAATGGCCGGTGTCTTCGGTGGGTGCAACAAACAACAGCGTTACTTAACAAAGCATTGCCCCCCTTTGGCTTCGTTGAAGACATTACGCGAGCACTGTGGCTGAAGTTGGCGATAAACTGCGTTATCAACCCACTCACTGCGCTTAACGATATGCGCAATAAAGGTGTACTGCTGAACGAATACGACGAGATTCGATACGCTTTGTGCCAGGAGTTTGCACTCGTTGCAGAACAATACGACTTGGTATTTAGTGCACTAGAGTTGGAGAAGCATGTACTGAGTGTAGCTTCGTTAACTGGTCAAAATTATTCTAGCATGCACCAAGATATCGCAATGCATCGACATACCGAAATCGATGCCATTAACGGTTACATCGTGTCATTAGCCAATAAAAAAGGCATAAGTGTTCCCACTCATGCCCTTATGGTAGACCGCGTAAAAGGCCTAGCACTGTAACCGCTAGGACTAAACCCGTACGCTAATGTCCTATTCCCCTTGTGTATCTTCCCCAGCATCTTTTGACACTTGTGGTTTCATGTGCGGGAACAAAATAACGTCTTTAATCGTTGAGCTATCGGTAAACAACATAGCAAGACGGTCTATACCAATCCCTTCCCCGGCTGTCGGTGGTAAACCATACTCAAGGGCTCGAATGTAGTCGTCGTCAAAGTGCATGGCTTCGTCGTCGCCTGCATCTTTCTCTTTCACTTGTTTAGCAAAGCGTTCCGCTTGATCTTCCGGGTCGTTTAATTCGCTAAAGCCATTTGCCAGTTCTCGGCCGCCCACGAAAAACTCAAAACGGTCAGTGATGAACGGATTATCGTCGTTTCTACGTGCCAGTGGCGATACTTCCCACGGGTAAGCCGTAATAAACGTTGGCTGTTCAAGTTTTTCTTCGGCCGTCGCCTCAAAAATCTCACACAGATATTTACCTGCGCCCCAAATACCGTCAACGTCTGGCTCTTTAATATGAAGTTGCTTCGCCATCGCTTTAAGCGCAGGCAAATTTGCTTCTGGGTCGCGAATGGCGGCTTCATCAGCTTCTGGCCAGTATTTTAAGATAGCATCGTTCATACTTAAACGTTCGAACGGCTTACCAAAATCATACTGTACTTCGCTAGTAACGTTGCCATCAGTATCTTTTGTGGTATTCGTAATTACGGCACTGCCCAAAATATCTTCTGCTAAGGTGCGAAGCATATCTTCAGTGAGGTTCATTAAATCGTTGTAGTCAGCATAAGCTTGATAGAATTCAAGCATAGTAAACTCAGGATTGTGACGCGTAGACAAGCCTTCGTTACGGAAATTTCGATTAATTTCAAATACGCGCTCAAAGCCGCCAACAACTAAACGTTTTAAGTAAAGTTCAGGCGCGATACGCAAGTACATATCAATGTCTAGCGCATTATGGTGAGTAACGAAAGGCTTAGCAGTTGCTCCACCTGGGATAACCTGCAACATTGGCGTTTCTACTTCTAGGTAGTCGCGCTCTGAAAGGTAATTACGAATACCGTTCACAATTTTGCTGCGGATCATAAACGTTTTACGCGTTTGCTCGCTAGTGATCAAATCAACATAGCGCTGACGATACTTCGTTTCTTGATCACTCAAACCATGAAACTTCTCAGGAAGTGGGCGAAGCGCCTTAGTAAGCAACTCGTACTGTTCCATGTTCACGTAAAGATCACCTTTACCTGATTTATGTAGAACACCCGCTACGCCGATAATGTCGCCGATATCAAGCGCGCCATATTTTGCTTTAAGCGTTTTCTGTGTTTCTTTGTCCGCGTAAGCTTGAATACGTCCGGTCATGTCTTGAAGCAACATGAAAGGACCACGCTTTGCCATAATACGGCCAGCGATGCTTACTTTATTGCCCTGTTCTTGCAGTGTTTCTTTGTCAAATTCACCGAACCTTGCTTGTAGTTCATCGGCATAATTTTCGCGACGGAAGCTGTTTGGGAAGCCATTTGCACGGCACTGTTCACGGATAGCACTTAGCTTAGCGCGGCGCTCTGCAATCAATTTATTGTCGTCGATTTGTTGGTCAGTCATAACCTTTCACTTCGTTGTTCGGTTTACAGCCCTGATTTCAGGCTGGCTTCAATGAATTTGTCCAGGCCGCCATCTAAAACGGCCTGAGTGTTTCGCGTTTCTACGCCTGTTCGCAAATCTTTAATACGAGAGTCGTCCAATACGTAAGAACGTATTTGGCTGCCCCACCCTATATCTGACTTGCTGTCTTCCATCGCTTGTTTTTCAGCGTTTTGTTTTTGCAGCTCAAACTCATAAAGTTTCGCTTTTAGCTGCTTCATTGCTTGATCTTTGTTTTTGTGTTGCGAGCGGTCGTTTTGACATTGTACAACAATGCCTGTTGGTTCGTGTGTAATACGCACCGCAGAGTCCGTTCGGTTTACGTGCTGACCACCTGCGCCCGAAGCGCGGTAGGTATCAATTCGCAAATCTGAGGGGTCAATATCGATATCAATGTCATCATCGACTTCAGGGTAAACAAACGCTGAAGAAAACGAAGTATGACGACGGTTCCCCGAATCAAACGGCGACTTTCTTACCAGGCGGTGTACGCCGGTCTCAGTGCGTAACCAACCAAACGCATATTCGCCTTGCATACGCAACGTAGCACTTTTAATGCCTGCAACATCGCCATCAGACACTTCGATGAGTTCAGTCTTGAACCCATGCGCCTCGCCCCAGCGTAAATACATGCGTAGCAACATATTAGCCCAGTCTTGCGCTTCTGTTCCGCCCGATCCAGACTGAATATCGATGTAGCAATCGTTGGCATCGTTAGGCCCAGAAAACATGCGTCGAAACTCAAGCTTTTCTAAGTCTTTTAGCAGGCTGTTTAACTCTGTTTGCGCTTCTTCGAAGGTGTCTTCATCTTCAGCTTCAACAGCAAGTTCAACAAGCCCTTCTACGTCTTCAGCGCCTTGCTCAAGTTTATGTATTGTCTCTACAATTTGCTCGAGGGTAACTTTTTCTTTTCCGAGTGCCTGTGCCTTATCAGGTTCATTCCATACATCAGGGCTCTCTAGCTCTCGGCTTACTTCTTCTAAACGCTCTGACTTTGCATCAAAGTCAAAGATACCCCCTAAGCGCATCTGTGCGCTCACGAATATCTTTTATAGCGTTAGTAACGGGGTTTATTTCAAACATAGTCCGCATTTCTACAATAAATTAATACCGCGAATATTATCGAATTTACGGCAATTTTGATAGCCCTTGGCTTAAATAAAAGGCGATATAACAGCCTTTTACATTTACGTTACAACCCTCTAATTTCTTCAGTAGCGATCTTCACCGTTGTCTTCTAAAAAGGCTTTTTGACACGTTTTTTACCTGTATCACTTGATAAATAAAATTTTAAGCTTACACTTGTGCGCTGAATGAGAGTACAAGTGTACGCTGAATTAAATATTAGGGTAACAAGAATATCGTGTCATCAATACTAACCACACTCAGTAACGCCTTTTTTCACCATACGTCGTGGAAGGGGTATTGGGAGCCTGTCATACAGCGATTTGTGCCCGCGTGGCGCGATGGGTTTTACCGCGCCCAAGTCGCGGACGTAAGTATGTTAAACAGCACGACTGCGGCAGTTACGCTAACCCCGGATAGAGCCTGGCCCATTCACCAAGGCGGTCAGCATATTGGGCTTACGCTAGAAATTAACGGCCGGTTAATCACGAGAGTCTTTACGATAGCCTCAAGTCCATCGACGTTTGAAAACACCGGTACGATCAGATTGGTAACCCGTATGAAGGATGCGGGCTTATTGACGTCTCGTATACCTGCCTTAGAAAAACAACAATGGGTGAATATTTCTGCGCCGCAGGGCGCATTTATCCTACCTCAAGACAATAAACCTACGGTGATGATTGCTGGTGGCTCGGGGATTACACCTTTTATCGCTATGCTCAATGCGCTCACCACTGATAGCGCTGGAACAGAACATATTACCCTGTATTACTTTGCTAAAGAAAATGAGCATGTGCTGAAAGACGAACTTGCGTTAATCGCTAAGACGTTGCCCTCTTTTTCTTATCACCTTTTAAACAGAACAATTCACGGTGATGTCGAACATCACCTTATCCAACACCCTAATGCGAATTGGCTGGTGTGCGGGCCAGAACCACTCTATCGTCAAGTGCTCGATTTGGCACCAATCGCCCATTCAGACGTGTACAGCGAGCATTTTGGTGCCACTCCCATGGTTACATCGAATAACGACAATGCCACGTTTGAATTACTGCACAACGGTGAAGCATTAACAATTGCCAGTGAGCAGACGCTGCTTACCCAACTTCAAGCACAGGACATTCCCGTGACTTATGGCTGCGGCATTGGCATTTGCCATCAATGCCAATGCGTTAAAAAGAAAGGGATAGTAAAAGACACGCGTACCGGTGCGCTATCGGACAACGCAGAGCAACTTATTCAGTTATGCGTCTCTCAGCCAATGAGCGATTTGGAATTAGAAATATGAGTAAACAAAACATGACTAACTACGACAAGCTAGCAACACAACTAGATACCGTAAAACTCGAAGTTAAACGGTCTCTTGGGCAACGTGATGCGGATTATATCCGCCGCGTTATTCTTGCCCAAAGACTTTGTGAATGGAGCGGACGAATTCTAATTATGCTCGGCTTTATTCAACCCTTATTATGGGTAATCGGTGTGCTTAGCCTCGCAATAGCTAAGATACTGGACAATATGGAAATTGGGCATAACGTGGTGCACGGTCAATACGACTGGATGAACGATAAACATATTAACTCCCGCCGTTACGAGTGGGACATTGCGTGCGACGGGTCAAGCTGGAACCGTGTCCACAATTATGAGCACCATACCTACACCAATATAATCGGCAAAGATCGCGACTTTGGGTATGGCTTGCTGCGCTTATCAAACGATTTCCGGTGGCGAGTTAAAAATCTATGGCAATTCGCGACCTATATTGTACTAAGCGTGCTATTTCAATGGGGAGTGTCTTATCATGAGATGGCTGCTGAACGGGTATTTTTTGGCAAAAAGAAAGAAAACCGAAAAAACACCATGACGCACGGCGAACTAAAGCGACGATTCTTCAGCAAAGGCGCTCGCCAATTAGTTAAAGATTATGTTTTGTTCCCTTTATTGGCAGGCCCCCTATTCCTATGGGTGTTAGCGGGCAACCTTATTGCCAACTTACTGCGTAATTTGTGGACGTCGACGATTATATTCTGTGGGCACTTTACCGGTGACGTACAAACCTTTAAACAAGAAGAATGCGAAAATGAAACCCAAGGACAATGGTACTACCGCCAAGCGCTTGGCTCATCGAACATAGAAGGTGGAAATCTGTTTCACGTGCTTACTGGCCACTTAAGCTTTCAAATCGAGCATCACTTGTTTCCGGATATTCCCGCAAAACGATATCGCGATATTGCCCCGAAAGTGAAAGCCATCTTTCAAGAACATAACATTCACTACAATACTGGTAGCTTTGCAAGACAGTATGCCAGCGTAGTGCAACGTATCCTGCGCTTC
>Ga0102948_1000714_pt1 | contig 13179 bp, 9 predicted proteins | sample SalPonA_A_H2O_MG_FD_78211 | JGI IMG/M metagenome (GOLD analysis project Ga0102948, IMG submission 78211) | Water microbial communities from South San Francisco under conditions of wetland restoration - Salt Pond MetaG R2A_A_H2O_MG | ecosystem: Environmental > Aquatic > Non-marine Saline and... | reverse complement strand
GCCCCCGGCCCCGAGATGGCTGATCGCGAATTGCAGATCCGGGTGCATGGAGACTTCGGGCAGATGCGTGCCGAAGGATTGCCCGGTCCCGAGCCGCAGACGCTCCTTCCACTCATCGGTGGTCCATAGGCTGCTTTTAGCGTAAGAGGGCTCGCTGCGCTCGGCCTCGAAAAAGTGAAGCGCCTGCACCCCCATCGATGCCATCTCAAAAAGGATCCGCTTGGCGGTATGAGGCCGCGGCAAGCCGATCAGGAGTTGGATGGGTAGCGGCGCGGGTGCAGGCTCGGTGCCAATCACGGTCAGCTCGACACTACCATCGCCATCCAATCGGGTCACTTCAGCCCGGGCGCGATGCTGGTTAATGAACCCCAGAAAAACCTTCGTGCCAAGCTCCGCCCGAAGCACTTTGCGGATGTGCTGGCTACGCGGATCCCCCGGTTCAAGGCAAACTTGATCGAAGGCTTTATCGAACAGGATGAGATTCATGCGGAACTCGTTCAGTTGGCGCGCTCGTTCGTCGATCGCCCTTCCGGCATCCCCCAGCTAGTTGGTCCGGGACGCGCCACAAGGGCTACCGCCGCCGGCCGAACTTGCTGGTCGAGGAGTTCCGGCGCCGACGCTTGGGCGGTGCATCCGAGGCCGCGCGAATGTGTGGCTCGTGAAAATAGTTGAACCCTTCCAGCCGGCGCTGGGGGATTTGTTGATCGATCAGTTTCTCGATCGCATCGAGTTTCGAATGCTCATCTGGAGCCAGAATGGTGGCCGCATCGCCCTCCCGCTGGGCACGACCGGTCCGGCCGATCCGGTGCACATAGTCCTCGGCATGTTCCGGCACATCATAGTTGATGACGTGGGTCACATTGGCGATATCGAGCCCGCGTGAGGCGATGTCGGTCGCCACAAGGATCTTCGTTTGGCCGGACTTGAACTTCTCCAAAGCGCGGGTCCGCACTTTCTGCGGTAGATTCGAGTGCATGGCTTCGCAGGGGTAGCCGTGCTCCTGCAGCCAACGGGTGATGCGGTCTGCCCCGACTTTCATCCGGCAAAAGATAATCATGCTGTCGATCTCCATCTTCTCAATCAGCGCGACGAGCAGATCGAATTTCTGCATCGCACCGACCGGGTAGATCTCGTGTTTCACCGTTTCGGCCGGCGAAAGTTTGATCCCGATTGTGACCTCGACGGGCTCATTCAGGGCAAAGGAAATCAGACGCTTGATCTCCTCGGAGACGGTTGCGGAAAAGAGCAGCGTCTGCCGGTTTTTATTACAGAGCTTGATGATGCGCTTCACGTCGTCGATAAAGCCCATGTCGAGCATCCGGTCGACCTCGTCGAGCACGAGCACCTCGATGGAGCGCAGGTCGAAATTCTTCTGCTGGAGGTGGTCGAGCAGGCGCCCCGGTGTCGCGATCACGATATCGGCGCCCGCCTTGAGCTCCTGAATCTGCTTGCCGTAGCCGACACCTCCATGAACCAAACAGCACTTCGGCGCACAATACTTCCCGTAGGAATTAAACTGATCCTCGACCTGAGCCGCCAGCTCACGGGTTGGCCCGAGGATGAGACAACGGGGCGGCGCGCCCTCCTTATGGCCACCGAGCCGGTGCAGAATCGGCAGCGCGTAGGCGGCTGTCTTACCCGTGCCGGTTTGAGCGGATCCGATTACATCCTTGCCTTCAAGAATGTGGGGAATGGAGCCGGCTTGGATCGGGGTTGGCGTTTTAAAGCCGAATTCATCGATTGATTTCAGGATGGACTCGTCGAGCCCGAGTTCGTGGAACGTCATGCTAAGTTTGGTGGGTTGAATGCCCGGCCAACTTTCGTATCCGGGTCCGATAGACCGGATGCTGCGGTCAGCACCCGTGAGAAAAACCGACGCTGCAGGTAATTCTCTAACTAGCAAGGACAAAGGAGCATCTCTGGGGCCTGGAAGGTTTACCGAAGCGCTCTTGCCAAGAAACGAAATTCCGAATTTTATTCCGGCATATTATGAGTGCAAGCTACCGAGGACGTATCGCACCGACCCCGACCGGTTACCTCCATCTCGGCCATGCGCGCACCTTCTGGATTGCGATGGAGCGCGCCGAAGAAGCGGGGGGCCAACTGATCTACCGCGAAGAGGACCTCGATCCGGATCGCTGCAAACCGGAGTTTGCACAAGCGGCTATCGAGGACCTGCGCTGGTTTGGCTGCCGGTGGCAGGAGGGACCCGATCATGGCGGCAGCTTTGCCCCCTACCGGCAGAGTGAGCGCGGCTCACGTTTCCTCGAGGCATGGCATCGGCTAAAGGACGGAGGCTACATCTACCCCTGCGAAAAATCGCGTAAGGATGTGGCCCGGGCGACTCAGGCGCCACACGCCGATGAGCAAATTGCCGAACAAGTCTATCCGGAGAGTTGGCGTCCGCCTTTCGGAACGGGTATGGATGCCAAGGTCCCCGGAAGCACGAATTGGCGCTTTCGCGTGCCGGATGGGCGCCGAATCAACTTTGACGACGGTCGGCTCGGACCCTGCGCCTTCCAGAGTATGCGGGATTTTGGAGACTTTCTCGTTTGGCGAAAAGACGGTATGCCCAGCTACGAACTTGCGGTCGTGGTCGATGATGCGGCCATGAGTATAACCGAAGTCGTGCGCGGTGAGGATCTGCTCATCTCCACGGCCCGCCAACTCCTTCTCTACGAAGCACTGAACTGGCCCGCTCCGGCATTCTACCACACCCCGCTCATGATCGATACGCAAGGGCAACGGCTGGCCAAGCGGAACCGTTCGCTTAGCCTGCGCGAGCTTCGCGAACAGGGGCGCACTCCGGAAGACCTTCGCAAGTCGGAGGACTGGTGGTCCGGACTGGAGGATTGATGTCTCTTCCGGACGCAACCTGTCCGCGAGTGGTCTTGCTCAAACACTCAGAGTCCAAGATAAAGCACAATGACTGCGAGAGCAAAAAAAAGGACCGCACAAAACGGGCGTATTTTATTCAACGATCGCAGGGTGATAGTCTCGGGCACCCGCTTTGCAAAGACAAGGGAAAGAAAGGTAAATTGCCCCCACCACCAGCTCACACCGATAAGCGCACCGAACAGGACCTCCGGCACGACCTCCCAGGTAGGCGGGTTATTGATGAAAGCGCCCGTGGCCAGAAGAATCGCCATCGCCGCAGGTAAGCGAAGCGGCATGGCCAGTGAGCGGTTGAACGCATTGTGAAACAGGGCCCGGGGTGAAGGAAGCTGACCCACGCCTCCAAGTGCCTCTGCCCGGCGGGTCCGGATAAACTTTAGCGCCATGTAGGCGAGAACGAACGAAGCAAAGACGTGCATCCCCTCCGTCAGTGCCGCCAACTGCCGTGTCATTAACATCAGCCCGGGAACAGCGATAACCAGCCAAATGAATTGCGCCAGCCAGAATCCGCCCCCAACCGCCAGAACATCGCCCCACCGACCCGCAAAACCGACCCGAACCAACCAGACCGTGCCGGGAAACAGAATCAGCGAGAAAATGAAGCCGGCTGTAATACCTTCCAACATGGTTCACCGAACAAGGCGCAGAGCTTCGGCATGACAAACCTCGGCCTGGAAATACCTATTCATTTATGATTCGTAAGGCCATACGATCGACTAGCCAGCGAGCCGACGTCAGTGTGAGGATGAACATAAAAAAAAGCGGCTGAACCACAAGCCCGAGATCCCCCTGAACGTGCGATGCGAGCGCGAAGCCGAAGCCGAAAGCGATACAAACAGCGGGTAGCAGGTCACTATGGAAACGGCCGACTTGTAAGCCCTGCCAGGCGGGACGGAAATACAAGTCTCCTCCAAGAATCAGAGTAAAGAAGAGGCAAACGAGGATGATCAGCTGGAGGAGCGACTGCAGACCCGAACCGGCCGCGATCAAGCCCAGGGCAAAGGTCAGGAGAATGCCGTTCAAACTGAATAATGTGATCAGTGCGAGCCGCCGCGCGAGAGGCGACAGCACAAGACCATCGCGCCCGGCAGCATCTATCTCATAGCCGAAACGCTGCAACGCTTCCGCCAGTTCGCACAGATTGAATTCGCCCGGCTTCCAGCGAAGGCTGAGCAAGTTTGATTGCAGCCCAACCTTGGCCGCAAAAACTCCGGGGAAACGATTGGCGATTTGCTCAATCAGCCAAACACAACCGAGGCACGACATCCCTTTCACTTTCAAAACGATTTCGGCCCGTTCGCTTTGCTCCGTTTCAATCAGCAGCGACTGCAACTTTTCCCGATCAACCGGAGCCTGGTGGCGGGTCCCTATCGGTTGCCCGGCCCGATCCTGACGCATGTAAAAGCCCTCCAGACCACCCGCCTTAATGACCTCATGGACCTGACGACAGCCTTCACAGCAAAACGCATCGCCCGCCTGAATCGACCGGAAGCGCAGGCCACAATGTTTGCAATTTTGTTTCATTCTTATTCCAGCAGTCAGCAGGCGGTGTTGAGGCAAAGAAGGCGGGGAGTCAACCAGTGGCACGATCTCCACGCTTTCCAGTTTTACCTGCAGAAATCTGGTTGAATCGACCATAAATCCAACCAACTCCTCGAATAGGGAATACCGGCTGGCGGAGAAAACAAAACACTTAACTTGAACAGCGGACCCATGTAGATTTAGTTCATTTTAAGATGGAAGAGGAGCTGTATCAAATCGTCTACGTAAGCACTGCGAATCCGCAGTTAACTGAGGATGCCCTATTAGAACTCCTCTCCGCTTCCCAGAAACGCAATGCCGAACGCGCTATTAGCGGCCTGCTCCTTCATTCCGATGGAAACATCATTCAAGTCATTGAGGGACCAAGGCGACACGTCCGTGAACTTTATGCAAAAATTGCAATCGATAGGCGCCATCGCAGGGTCACCACAATGGCAAGCAGGTCAATAAAAACACGTGACTTTCCCCAATACAAAATGGGCTTCAAGCGCGCGCGCAGCAAGCATTTCAAAGAGGAGCTCCCTGGCTTTACCGATATCGTCGAAACGCGAGGCGTGACTGAAGAGAAAATTCAAGGCCTTTCCAAGATGGTGGCGGTTTTTATCCGGACGTTCGCGCGGAGCGCGAAGATCGATCGCTTCGGGCCGGAAGCTGGCTGACACCACTTCTCAAAAACGCGCTCAGGCAAGATCAAATCGCTCGATTCCTTTCCGCACATCGGTCAGGAAAGCTGCCGCCCCGACTCCATTGATCCACCTATGGTCAAAGGTGAGAACCAGCGAAATGACTTCGATCCTATCCTTTCCGGATTTGGGATCAGGCACTAAATGGGGCGCACCAAGAAAAAGCGTCGCCAACGCGGGAGGCACGACGATCGGGATAGCCGATTTTACATTGTAAGCGCCCATGCTTGATATTGTCAGAGGCACACGGTTTTTCGACAGTAGTTCGCCGTCCCGCGTTGCCCGTAAGGCCTCATTGAAGCGCTCCAGAAATTGCTCCCAGGTCAGTGAATGCGCTCCTTTGATAACAGCTGTCTCCAAACGGTCTTCAGGCAAGGCAACTGCTACGCCCAAATCGTAGCCCTCGGCATCCCGAACCAGCCGGTCTCCCCGCACGACAGAAGCGAAGCGCTCGTGTTTGCGCATCGCCTGCACGACAGCCCAGGCGGTCATGGCTGCGGTCGAAAGGGTGCCTCCCGGCGTCTTCTTGCTGCGCAACCGTGCATCGCGAACCGCTTCCCAGCGGCAGGTCATTTCTATGGTTGCCGGCACGATCCCCTGCAACTGTTTGATCACCTCTGCGGAGAGTCCGCCCCCAGCCGGTTGCGCCGGAACCGCCACAGAATCGACCGGTTCAATGGCCTGAGCCACGGCCGCCCCGGAAAGCGTCAGCCCCACGAGATTCTGGCCGACCGAAACCTCATCATCCTCGTTCACTTCCCACTCGCCCAAGACACCACTGACATCCGATTCGATGGGAAAGACGGCCTTATCCGTCTCAACTTCACAGAGCGCGTCGTCCGCATTAATGATATCTCCGGCCTTCTTTAAAATAGAGACAATTCGAGCGACTCGAATCCCCTCGCCGAGGATCGGCACCGTGATTGTCTTGGTTGCACCCGTCCGGGCCTGTGGGGAAGGATTCATAGATTCGAATGCTTGGCTGGAAACAGCTGTTTGGCTGGGGAGATTTGGTTTAGGCTGTAAGGATAGTTCAAGGCTGGTCGAGAGTAACCGCTCGACCGCTGCGCCGATTTTCTCCTTATCCGGGAGGACCGCATACTCGTATACCGGGTTGAAGCCGACATGGACGTCTCCCTTGGAAACAAGCACCGGCGCACTCTTTAATTTGCTCAAAACCGCCTCCTGCCCGCAAAGCGTCGCCACAATCATCTGGCCGACACTTGCAGAGATATTATCCTCCTGCACAACAAGCAGGCGGCCGGTCTTCTGGACCGAGGCCATGACCGTTGCCTCGTCCCAGGGTGCAATCGAGCGCAAATCGATGCATTCGATACCGAGATCTTTGGGAAACTCCGCAAGCGTTTCTTCGACCAACTCGACACAGTTGCCCCAGGTCACGAGCGTGAGCAGATCGCCCTCCCGTAGAACGCGTGCCTGCCCGAGAGGGACCGGCTCGACCACCCCGCTGCTCGGCAGCTCCGCCCACATCAGGTGCTTCGGCAAGAGGATAATCGTCGGATCCTCTCCATGCAGAGCAGTCCAGAACAGCCCGGCTGCATCCTTCGGAGTCGAAGGCACCACGACCCGAATGCCCGGGATGCGTGCAAACGATGCTTCACCGGACTGGCTGTGCCATAACGCCCCCCCCGGTAAATATCCGCCGCAGGGCGCATAAATCACCAGAGGGCATTTCCAATGCCCAAAACTCCGCCAACGGAGGGTAGCCATATTGGAGACCAGCTGATTCCAGCCGGGGTAAATAAAATCAACGAACTGGATCTCAAAGCAGGGGCGCTTGCCATACGATGCCAAACCGACGGCGAGCCCCATAATCGTCGATTCTGCCAGTGGCGCGTTCACAGCGCGTGCCGGGTCCTTGGTGGAGAGACCCTTGGTCAGATTAAAAACACCACCTTTCGGATCCGCGATATCCTCACCGAAAAAGACGACATCCTTCATCGTATCGAGGGCCTGGTGGAAGGTCTTATTGACGGCATCAAGCATTCGGCAGGACTCTCCCAGTTGCAGGTCCGGCCCGGAATCCGGCAGCTTCAAGGGGCCGGTAAGGTGACTCGCGCTCTCCTCCGCCAGCGGGTCCGCCTCGGACGAGGCCGATTGGTAGATCGAACGAATCTCCTCGCGAATGCCCTCCTGGAGCTCTTCGGCCGCTTCTGCCGTGATCAATCCGTCCTCTATCAAACGGTCCTGGTAGATCACCACCGGGTCGCGCTCATGCATCGTCTCCAGCTCGTTGCTCTCACGATACATCCGCTGATCATCCGCACTGGAATGGTTTGAAAAACGCTCAACATCACACCAGATGAAGGCCGGACCCTCGCCGGCGCGTGCTTTTGCCACGGCTTGCTGCCCGACCCGTGTGACCGCCTCGACATCGCTGCCATCCACCCGCAGCCAATCCGATTCGCTGAGCACACCGAGGGCCAGCGGATTCGTCTCCGCTGTCCGCGTGCTGATCGCGATCCGATTATCCTCGACCACGAAAATCATGGGGAGGCGCCGTTCTTTCGCGAAGCATACCGCCTCAAAAAAATCCCCCTGTCGAGCCGCAGCCTCTCCCAGAGAGGCATAGACGACATTGGGTTTACCGTCCAGTTGCATCCCCCAGGCTGCTCCGCAAGCGGGCAGCAGATGCGCGCCAACCGGCGACGGGTGACTCCATATATTCAACTCACGATTACTGAAGTGCCCCGTCAACTGCCGGCCGCCGCTGGAAGAGGCCCGCTTGGCGAAAAAAGCAAGGGCCATTTCATAGCTGGATAGACCGCGCTGGAGGCAAAAACTTCGATCCCGATAGTAAGGAAAGGCGTAGTCCTCCGGGTGAAGATTCATGGCGAGACCGGCCAGTGCCTCATGCCCCATCCCTGAAATATGAAACCATCCTTTCCCCTGGCGGATCAGATTCTGCTCCCGGAGATCGCCCAACCGACTGCGCCAAAGATTACCCAACAAAGCGAGGCGTGCTTCCGGGGCGGGGGCTGTTGGAGTGAGATCCGCTTTGCTGGACATGGAGTAGAGATATTTGTCGTGGAAATCCTGGAAAGAATCCAGTAGATAAGAGCCCATGCATTGAGCAAGCAAGGATGAACCAAAATCTGAAACGTAAGAGGCTCGAACGCCTACCAAACGTTCGAGCCTAACTACTACCCTCTATACTAACCAAAGTCTTGATTGCAGTTGTGTTAGATAAGATTCACTTATCAAGAATAATCTGGCATTAAGATTCACTAATCTTAATTGCTTATACGTCGCTTTAGCCTGCCTAATGAAATCAAAAAAGGAACCCCCCACTTTAGAGCGACGCCTCAGCGTGCGAACACCCGGGACTGGAGGGTTTGAACGTGCATGTATTGACTCGGCATCTCCTCATGATTGATTCTCTCTCGGGAATGAATGAGGGTTTGTTAACGGAACTGCGAAGGCTTCAGGACGCAGAGCTCAACCTGAGAAATGCGCTTGAGACCGCCCGCGTGGGCCACTGGTCCTGGATGGAGGGCAAACAAATGATTTGGGACGGACAGATGAGGCAGCTCTTCGGAGTCGGCCGGGAAGCATTGTCGCATCATATTGATGATTTTTTACTCCATCTCGATCCGGAGTCGCAGGAAACACTGGTCAAGGCCTTCGATCAGGCCTCCATGGAAAACCGGCCTTTCGACCTCACTCTCCAAATCGAGAAAACCGGCCTCCGCATTCGACTCACCGGTGGGATTTACCTCCTGCCCGGCTCCCTGGCGAAAACCTTCAGCGGTCTCTGTATGAAGGCGACCGAACCTCCGAACAACAGCCCCGATGCCAACTTCGAACTGGCAAACTTCGCTTCTGTTGCCTCGCACGACCTGCGGGAGCCCCTGCGTATGGTAACCAGCTATTTGAATCTCCTGCAAGAGCGTTACCCGGAATGCCTCGACGACCGGGGCCGTGGATATATAACCGCGGCCTGCGAGGGGGCCGACCGGATGCGCGTTCTGATTGAAGCTTTGCTACGCTATGCCCGCGTCGATTCGGAGGCGGATCCTCCCGGACCGGTCGACCTGATGGGAACGATCGAGGCGTCCCTGCGCATCCTCGCACCACAGATTGAGGAGACGAATGCCCACGTCGAGATTGCTATTGATAATCAGCCCATCGTCTTAGGAGACTCGATCAGCCTCGTGCGCCTGTTTCAAAATTTACTCAGCAATGCATTAAAATTTCAGCCCGCAGGAACGCAGCCGAAGGTCTCGATCAGACTCTCCGATGGAAAGCTCCGCGACGATCCCGGTGCCTGGATCGTATCCGTAATAGATAATGGCATCGGCATTGATCCGGCGCATCAGGAATTGCTTTTCCAGCTATTCCAGCGTCTGCACACACGCGATGAATTTGAAGGATCAGGCATCGGACTCGCCGTCTGCAAAAAAATAACGGATCGCCTCGGAGGCCGCATCCACATCCAATCGAAGCCGGGTTGCGGAAGCACGTTCTCCGTTCACCTCAGAAAGATCAACTGACTCCTTGTCATCACGTTGAATTGATCTTGTAGTGTCGCGATCGACTAAAGAAATTTTTATGCCGCACTTGAAGACTGACCGAATCAGCATTTTGCTTTTCGAGGATAATCAACTGGATGCCAATCTGGTTTCCGAATATCTCGAATTGGTCGGTCTCGAAAGTAACTTGGTCCTCTCAAAAAGGCTTGAAGAAGGGCTTGAGCAAGCGCGAACCGGAGCATTCGATGTTATCCTGCTCGACCTTTCCCTCCCGGATAGCCGCGGCATCGATACGCTCAAGGCGATCCGCGAAGTAGCCCGCGAATCAGTCGTCATCGTTCTAACCGGATCTGAGGATGACGCGCTCTCTCTCGAAGCCCTGCAGGCGGGAGCTCAAGACTACCTGTTTAAAGATAAGCTCAATGCCGAGGTCCTGCGGCGGTCCATTCAGTATTCTATCGAGCGAGCCAATTTGGTGCGTCGGCTGGATAGTCACGCCGCCGACATCTCCAACCGCGAAGCACTTCTGCGGCACATTTTCGATGCCAACACGGATGCCATGCTGATTCTGACCGCGGAGCACGAGATCCGTTTTTTTAATCCAGCTGCTGCAGCACTCCTCGATGCTGACGAAGAGAGTCTGGTGGGAGAAACCTTCCCTTTCGAGGTCTGCCCCTCGCAAGTTTCAGAGCTTGAAATACCCGATGCAAGCGGCGCCTCCCGTCTGGTCGAGCTGAGCGCTGTCGATCTTGTCTGGGAAAAACAGCGTGGCCTTCTTGTCATCCTGCGCGACATCACGCAACGCCGGGCCGCCGAGATCGAGTTGCGCCGCGGTAAAGAGCGGCTCGCCGTCATCCTGGACTCGATCACCGATGGTGTGATCGCGACCGACCAGGACAACCGGGTGGAAAAAATAAATCAAATGGCATTACAGCTTATCGGGCTTGCCGCAGCGGAAGCCATTGGCCGCCCGATTGAGGAGGTCCTCAAACTGTCGCGTTTACCATCGAGGGAAATTATTGAAGACCCGATCAAGGCCTTACTTCATTCCGAATCCGAGGGTCTGCGCAGAGATGATGTCCTTCAACTCACAAATCAGAGCAGGGAGGAGCCTACTCTTGTTGCAGCCGAGACGCGATCCCTGCCCGACGAGAGCGGAACTCCTCACGGCTACGTGACGGTATTGCGGGATAAAACGAAACAAAAGCAGATCGAGGAAGAACTCTTCAAAAATGAAAAGCTCAATTCGATCAATCTCCTTGCGAGTGGCATCGCTCATGATTTCAACAACATTCTTAGCGCCATCCTGGGCAATATCTCTGTCGTTCGCCTGAACATCGACGAAAACCACCCAAGTGCCAAACCGTTACTCGCAGCTGAAACGGCTGCGCTTCAAGCCAAGTCTTTGACTCAGCAACTGCTTACCTTTTCCAAAGGAGGCTCTCCCTCGCTCGAAGTTACCTCTATCGATCAATTGGTCGAAGAGAGTGCACAGTTCATTCTCCGTGGCTCCAACGTAAAATGCAACATCGAGAAGGAATCGCCCCTCTGGGCTGCAAACGCGGATAAAGGCCAAATCAGCCAGGTGATCAACAATCTGATTATCAACGCCGATCAGGCCATGCCCTCAGGCGGAATTATCGCCATCCGTTTGAATAACCGGAGCCTCCAAAACACAGAGGTGCCGTCGTTAAAAGCCGGCGATTACATTTGCATCGAAGTGGAGGATTCGGGAGTCGGTATAAGTCCTGAGGATTTGAACCGGATTTTCGACCCCTACTTCACGACCAAAAAGGATGGTAATGGCCTGGGCCTCGCCTCTTCTTACTCGATTATCACAGGTCACAACGGCGCCATAACCGTGCAGTCAGAACAAGGCAAAGGCACCTCTTTTTGCGTCTTTCTGCCCCGCGCGGAAGAGCCCGAAGAGCCGGAGGCACCCATGAAACCGGAATCGTTGGAACCGGTTGCTGAAAAACCCGCCCGGATCCATAAAGGTAAGGGCCGGATTCTAGTCATGGACGACATGGAAGCCATGATGACCGTTGCTGGAGAAATTCTTCGCGCTCTCGGCTACGAAGTCGAATTTTCGACAAACGGACAGGAAGCGATCGACGCCTATAAGCGGGCGAAAGAATCCGGAAACCCATTCGATGCTGTCGTCTTTGACCTGACCGTACCGGGTGGCATGGGCGGAGAAGAAGCCAGCGAGATTCTTATCAAATATGATCCGAACCTCATCGCCATTGCATCCAGCGGTTACACGACTTCCAATGTGATGTCTGACTATAAAAGTTCAGCCTTTAAAGCAGTGGTGCCCAAACCCTACCGCATCAAGGAAATGAGCGACGCACTTGAACGCATCTTGAGCTAGCCTCTTTTTCTCCCAAACGCCTCCCTTCCGCAACTACCTCCCCTTTTCCATGAGCCTTGAGGAAGGGAATCATAAGCCGTTGGTCGAATTACTAGGCAAACCGCTCCAAAATCGATCCGACTTGAGCGGGGCATCAACCGACATCCATACGCCGGTCGAAATAAAGCACCGTTACCGATTCAAACAGACGGGATCATTTCGACGCGTTGATTGCGGCGTCCTTTGAAATCATGCCCCGCCGAAGCCTGCTTCCTCTATCAAATTCCGGATGAAGACCACAAATTTTTCACCACCACCGGCTCGGTAGCCAGTGAATTTCTCGATTAATTTTCCATCCGGAGCAATCAAGGCCACAGTGGGAAACCCATCCGCAAAAGTATCGTAAAGTTGCCGGTGCTGCTCTTGGTGCTCTTTGGCCATCGCCTCACCGCTTCGCGAAAAATCGGCTTTTACCAGAATTAGCTCACGGCTGGAGTATTCGATAAAGGGCTTACTAAGGAGTATTTCTTTTTCGGTCAGCATACAAGGGGGACACCAGGTTGAACCGGTAAAATAAAGGAAGATCGGCTTGTTTTCCGCGGCCGATTTTTTTTGAGCCTGTTGAAAATCAACCAGCCAGTTTGCGCCCGGACCCGATACCTTTTCCGCATGACCGAAAAAGGGCAGAATGAGAGCGCCTGCCAAAAGAAAGAAAGCTGAAGTAAGGGGGATTCTTATTTTCATGAAAGTCGGAGCGACAAAAGCTCCGACTTATTCCGCACCTTTTTTCTTGGAAGAGGATAGGTAAAATTGCGAAAGGACGGCACGAAAGTTGCAAGAAGTATGGAACCGAGTATACCATAACCGCTCAAAAGAGACAAAATAACACACCATGACCTTTCTACTCCTTATCATTGTCCCTTTCCTCGTCGGCCTTTGGGCTCAGATGAAGGTAAAAAGTGCCTATAACAAGTATGTTCAAATTCCTTCACGGGGTCGCATTACCGGCCGCGAAGCAGCGCAGGCGGTAATGGAAAGTGCGGGCATTTATGACGTCGAAATTGTTCAGTGCCACGGCACCCTGACCGATCATTACGACCCCTCTCACAAGCGCCTCGCCCTGAGTAGAGACAACTACCTCGGCACCAGCCTCGCAGCGCTTGGCGTTGCCGCCCATGAGGCCGGTCACGCCATTCAGCACAAACAGGCCTAT
>Ga0102948_1000712_pt1 | contig 13190 bp, 13 predicted proteins | sample SalPonA_A_H2O_MG_FD_78211 | JGI IMG/M metagenome (GOLD analysis project Ga0102948, IMG submission 78211) | Water microbial communities from South San Francisco under conditions of wetland restoration - Salt Pond MetaG R2A_A_H2O_MG | ecosystem: Environmental > Aquatic > Non-marine Saline and... | reverse complement strand
TACGGTACGCAAACATTACAAGACATTGTAGACGACTTGCAAGCGCAAGCGGCTTCTTCAGATGTCACGCTAACGCATTTTCAATCAAATGCCGAGCATGCGATCATCGAGCGTATACACGATTCGATGGGCGCTATAGACGCTATTATTATTAATCCAGCTGCGTTTACTCATACCAGTGTAGCGTTACGAGATGCGTTGTTAAGCGTAAATATTCCCTTTATTGAAGTGCATTTATCAAATGTACATGCGCGAGAGCCTTTTCGTCATCATTCTTATTTCTCAGATGTTGCAGCAGGTGTCATTGTTGGGTTAGGTGCCATTGGCTACTCCCTTGCACTGACTGCAGCCATCAATTTACCGAAAACACAAAATTAATATAGAGACAGATCATGGATATCAGAAAAATAAAGAAACTCATCGAGTTGGTTGAAGAGTCTGGCGTAGCAGAATTAGAAATTACGGAAGGTGAAGAATCAGTTCGTATCCACCGCGGTCCAACGGGTGTTCAAGCGCCTGTGAACTATAGCTTTGCAGCGCCGGCTGCACCACAAGCTGCACCGGCCCCAGCGCCTGCTGCAGCACCTGTAGCCGCAGAGCCGGCTGCACCTGAAGGTCACGTGGTTAAATCCCCCATGGTAGGTACGTTCTACCGCGCCTCTTCACCTACTTCTAAAGCGTTTGCTGAGGTAGGCCAGCAGGTAAAAGTAGGTGACACCCTTTGCATTATCGAAGCAATGAAGATGATGAACCAAATTGAATCAGACAAGGCCGGCGTGGTTAAAGCGATATTGGTAGAAAACCAAGATCCCGTAGAATTCGACCAACCTATGTTCATCATCGAATAAGCAGGCACTGCATCATGCTAGATAAAGTACTTATTGCAAACCGCGGAGAAATTGCCCTACGCATTTTGAGAGCCTGTAAAGAATTAGGCATCAAAACTGTAGCGGTACACTCAACGGCAGACAAAAATTTAAAGCACGTGCTACTTGCCGATGACTCTATTTGTATCGGTAAAGCATCAGCCACCGAAAGCTATTTGAATATACCGCGCATTATTGCGGCGGCAGAAGTCACCAATTCGATTGCTATCCACCCTGGTTATGGTTTTCTTGCTGAGAACGCAGATTTTGCTGATGCGGTTGAAAAAAGTGGGTTCATTTTTATCGGTCCAACAGCTGATACTATCAACCTGATGGGCGATAAGGTCTCTGCCATTAACGCGATGAAGAAGGCTGGCGTACCATGCGTACCTGGCTCTGACGGCCCACTTACTGCTGATACAGAACGTAATAAAGCTATCGCCAAACGAATCGGTTACCCTATTATCGTTAAAGCAGCAGGCGGCGGCGGTGGTCGCGGTATGCGTGTTGTTCGAAGTGAAGGTGAACTGATCAGCTCTATCGAAACCACTCAGGCTGAGGCCGGTGCTGCGTTTGGTAACTCTGTCGTTTACATGGAAAAGTTCTTAGAAAACCCACGACACGTGGAAATTCAAGTACTGGCAGATGGTCAAGGTAATGCGATTCACCTCGGCGAACGCGACTGTTCAATGCAACGCCGTCACCAAAAAGTGGTTGAGGAAGCGCCAGCGCCAGGTATCTCTGAGCAAATGCGTTCAAAAATCGGTGATAGATGTCGTCGTGCGTGTATTGAATTAGGCTATCGCGGCGCGGGGACGTTCGAGTTCTTATATGAAAACGGTGAATTCTATTTCATCGAAATGAACACTCGAATTCAGGTAGAGCACCCAGTATCAGAGATGATCACTGGTGTAGACCTTATTAAAGAGCAATTGCGCATTGCAGCGGGCCAACCGCTTTCAATAGACCAGTCTCAAATACAAATTCGTGGTCATGCTATCGAGTGCCGAATCAACGCTGAAGACCCAGACACGTTTATTCCAAGTCCTGGAACCATTAGTATGTTTCACGCGCCAGGTGGTTTAGGTGTGCGTTGGGAGTCTCACGTTTATGCTGGGTATACCGTACCGCCATACTACGACTCGATGATTGGTAAGCTTATTACTTATGGTGAAAGCCGAGACGAAGCCATCGCAAGAATGCGTCATGCACTCGATGAAATTGTCATAGAAGGTATTAAAACCAACATTCCGTTGCAGCGTGCCATTATGGCCGATGAAAACTTCTTCGCTGGTGGTACCAATATTCACTACCTCGAAAAGAAACTAGGATTAAGCTAATCCCCCTTTGGGTCGCACGCTACGCTGGTGCGGCCCAACTTTCCAAACGTCATACTCTGCGTTTTGAATCTCTATAATTTTTTATTCTGTTTTAACGATTAAAACAATCAAGTTTTAACGTTATTCTTAGTTAATTAATGTTCGTATACTACTCGCATGTTTTAACACCTCCCTGTTAAACATTGTGTTTATTATGTGTTTTTCCCTTTCGGAGTCCAACTCCACTTTATGCCGGCATCATTTGCCGGCTTTTTTATAAAACCAAATACAAAACAATATGTTCTGCGTTACATTTTCCCTATAGTATTACCTTTTAATTAACCTTATTGAAAGGACTCGCGTGGGCGCAAGACTCTTAGCTCTCTTTGCTGTGGTAGCACTTTTCATATTGTCGTCACGAACCTGGGCAAGCGACAACATTAACTACTCGCACAAACTTGACGTGCAAGTGCGTCATGACGAGCGTAGTAACCGCCCTAGCCGCAATCAATACCGTTTGCGCTTTTATCCTCGCATTACCTTCACCAGCGACTCACGCTGGTCTCTCAATAGCTTTGTAGTAACAGGTGACAGTTTCGCTTCAAGCCATAATACCTTTGGTAGCGATACCACCAACTACCTGCATGCCCGTCGCCTGTTTTTGGCTGTTGAAGACGAGAACGGAAAGACCGAGTTCGGCGTAATCCCAACGTATAAGGGCAGAGTATCGTCATCGGGACTATCAAAAGACGGGTGGATAACCGGTATTCGCAATGTTTCAACCCTTGCCAACGACAGCGCCTTAGAAATTGTTATCGGCCAATTAGGCGATGTGAACGCAGGGGATGCACTAGATTTTGATAAACAAGACGATTACATAGAAATCGAATACTCTGCAAAAATGGGGCAACGCCACAGTTACGAAATCAGTGCTGAACGCATGACAAGAAGTAATTTTTTACGAGCCGAATATCGCTTCAAATATTCCAACTACAATACCCTTTTTATTGAAGGTATTAACTTAATTGGCAGTGACAGCGCGAAAATAGTGGTTGGCGTTCAAGGTGAAGTCTTGTTTGACGACTACCCTATCGAATATTTTTCACATTACTCTTATGTAAGCAATGCATTTGGCCCTAGAGCCGAACTTACTGAAGACTTTTTGGGCACCGGGCACGGTATGTCTGCTGAGTTTAGCGGTGTGTTATTTAAACAGTTCGATACGGAATGGTTTGTGCGCATTGACGTTATCGATAGCGTTAGTCGCGTGCTAACCGGCGTAAAAGTCTCTTTTCCCCGTTAGCATCAAAACACGCCTTGAGTTTGCGTAACAAAATACTGCGTATAAAAAAGGCCCATCAAATGATGGGCCAAACAGCAAGAACGCGTACACACTTTAACAGTGCATAGTAGTTTACGGGGCGACGTGTTATGAAGTTCACTGCGCAATCGTTACGTTTTCTTAACCTAATTTTTCCTCACTTCCCTACACATATCCTCACTTTTTTATTAGTCTTTAGTATTAGGGAGAAACGACATACTTCACGGATCGAGTTATAGCTGCCGAAATAAGACAACTATAGGAGACCATTGATTGTGGCTTCACGCCTGAACCAACTAAAAGAAGTGCTTCCTCTTTCTCGAATTTCTATCGACTTGCTTCTCGCCTTACGTTTTCTATACGATACTAAAAACGATGTGGTAGATTTAAAACAAGATGTTTCGGATCTCTCTGTGGTACCCGAGCGCCTGTCAGATAGCTACCGCCAAGAATGGGAGGCGTATGTACTTCGGGCTATCGTACTTGATATGAAAGACAACGAGGGTATTGAGCCAACCGTGTTTATTAACACCATGTTAGAACGTGTAGATGAACTTAAAGCAGAATCGAATGAATTAAAGTCGCTGAGTAAGCAAGTTGAACAGGCCGACGCAATAAACAGCGCAAACAATACGTCTACGTTTCCTTCACCTTGGCGACAGCAACTGATGACCCTATTACTGCCTATTGCGGCACTTGATGAGCCGCCAAGCAAAACATAAGCGGAACATTGATTAAATCGTAATCGGTTTACAATAGTAAAATTACCGAAGGGGCTATTTGTTGGCCCCTTTGGGTTTGTACTGAGATGGACAGTACCCTCTATCTACGCCTTCTGGGCGCAAAGCGGCATGTTTCGTTTTTCGACCCGTTACCCTCGCACGCCAATTTTTAAATGTTTTATGCTTCAGGTTTTTGCGCATTAATTTGATCACCTCTTTCTCGGGTAACCCGAAAAGGCGTTCAATGGCTTCAAACGGCGTTCTGTCTTCCCACGCCATTTCAATCACGCGAGATGCTTGTTCTTCAGTTAATTGCACAGTGGTTAATTGCATCATGGTTTATCAAATATCAGTTAAAGAGGTATCAGGCATTAGCGTACTTGCTCATTATCGAGCCAAGTACATAGGATTATTAGCTTTATACGTCTATCGTTGCTTTTTGTTCACCTTTACGCAGGTTTTAAGCACTACGCATCGCTCAGTTTTTCATGTATTAAGTTTAACAGTGTCGCTGCAGCTTTTGCGTCTGATAATGCCCGGTGATGACGCTCCATACTAATATCGAAGTGGCGTGTTAAGTTAGCCAAAGAATAAGATGGTAGCCCAGGGAAGACTTTGCGCATTTCTCGCACTGTACATAATTTGGGGCGCCTAAAGGTTTGTTCTAGTCGCGCGAATTCTTGCTTAATAAAGCCATAATCGAAGTTAACATTGTGCGCAACGAATACCGCGTCTTCACTAAATTGCGCAATGCCCTCTGCGACTTCAGCAAAATACGGTGCATCGGCCACCATCTCCTCGCTAATACCAGTTAAACGGGTAATAGAAGCCGGAATACGGCGGTTGGGATTGATAAGGGTTTGGTAAGTATCTATCACCTCACCGGCAACCATCTTCACCATACCTACCTCGGTAATACGATGGTAAGCGCTATTTCCACCCGTGGTTTCAATATCTACCACCACATAAGGCTGATTAGGATCTCGATGCCAGGTTACCGTCGTGACAGCAACATTAAAGCCCGCTTGCTTAAGACATTGAATAGACACCAATTGATTTCTTCTTAATTGGTCGCCCGGCGCCTTTATCTCTTCAAACCGTAACTCGCCATCCAGTACCATAATATCGGGAAAACCGTCTTTCAACGCCGCAAAGTCTTTACACATCATTCTTAAAAGCGCTTTAACGTGCTCTATATCGCTGTGGGCTAGTAACACGTCAATAGGCTCTAAAAGGTACCTGCTCCACATAAACAGGCTATTCACTTTGCCATAATGGGCGGCTGCATTTTTACTAACATGCTTTTTAAAACATTCCGGCGACGTCAATTGCGCAAACAACTGCTCGATACTGTCTGCAAACTTTGCATAAAAGTTGTTTTGTTTTAGCGATAACGGTCGCCTATCAAATTCGGTGACAAGGCTGTCTTCCTCGTATAGCTGTTGCCAAAACGTTAGTCCAAATAGGCTTCGCCATAAACGGTTTTCTGTTCGCCACCCGCTAATTCCCAGGCGCTTATAGTGCGCCAGCACGCCATGTTCCACCTGTTGATTTTGGCTAACATCAATATCGAGGGTTCGACTTGCCTCGCGCAGCATATCGGTCACCGCGCTTGTGCGTTTTTTATGGAATTTTCTTGCGTAAAAATCCTCGGCAAAAGCTAACAATGTGTCGGAAGGAGGCGACGCCATTATCTCTTCCAGCATTGCCTTTACGCCCTCTTCGTCCTTATCTTTATAACTTTCTCTAATCCACTTTTCTTTCGCTTTATCGCTGTTTGCATCATGCAGAAGTGCCAATGCCTTTATCCGTTCATCAGGTAAAAGTTGTAAACCAAGCGCGTAGATAAGCTCGTCACGATAAAAGCTGGCTGATACGCCTTCTGTAACCGGCATGGTACTATTTGCAAGGTCAAGGCGCTGCGCGTCGTTTAAATAAGGAAGCTTGCTTAGTGCATCTGCGTAAAACCATGCGGCTTGCGCATCAGCATTGTGTTCGAACCGAGCAACATCGGCAACAGAGTCAGCCCGGGTTCGCATCACCCCTAAATCCCGCATAGAGAACTGATTTAATCGACTTTTTGTGTTACCGAAATATAAAAACAAAAGAAACCGTAATGCGCTATCAAACCCACAGACTAAGTAGTCTTGGCTTGAGAAATTAGCAGGCCAACCGTGTGACTGTATTAGTGCACCAAGCTTCTTGACCAACTGAGGTTTGCTTTGCGACGCCCCCCCTTGGGTACTGCCATATTCACTTAACAGCGTTACAATGGCTTGCTTGGTCATCACCCCCGCAATATCCTGCAACGATGCATAACGCAAATCACGAAACCATCCTTCTGCAGTAAGCCAGTCTATTTGGGCTTGAGGATTATCTATTTCGTCATAGTTGAACTGAGTGCGGTCAATTACCGCGTACTTTCTGTTCGCGGCGCGAACAACAATGCACTGTTTATTTTCATCTAGTGCGACAAACCGTTGAATGAATGTGCTTGCCTCTTCACTCAGTAGCAGGGCATTTGCCCCTTCGAAAAACTGTAAAAACTCAAAAAAGTGGGTGAGGTAATACCGTGGTGGTAATTCTTTTCGCATAGTATGCTCAGTCAACAAATACCATTATAGTGTATATTTATACAGCACCATTAATCAACCTTCACGCGCTGCTTTGCGACCCACATAAAGAATGCATTCAACTGTGCATCGTCTTTTAGCAAGGCCAAGCTATTAAAATGTTTCGCCAGTGTCATTTCATCGTAGAACCTGTGTATACCGCTATGGCATTGCCTGCACACCATTACACCCTGCTCTCGTATTTCGCGCGGAACATGCTTTTTAAAGTACGTGCGTCTATGCATTTTCTTAGGAATAAGGTGATGAAACGTCAGGCGTGTTTTGCGTTCGCAACACGGACAAATTCCAATTCTTTTTGACATGTCAAACGCCCTATCAGCAATTAATTTCTATGAAACACTGGCAAATACCATGACATCAAATACGGTCTTCACTTTTTTACCAATCCGCTTCAATTTTAGATCCGTATAACTATTATCATTCTTAACAGAGTTACCTAACATGAGTTTAACCCGTTCAATGTCGTTCTCATGCCCCTACTGCATGGCGCCTAACGACGTAGAAATAGATGAAATTAACGATGTGGGCCAAGTGCAAGTACTTGATTGCCAAGTGTGCTGCCAACCTATCGAATTGAGCGTTTTCCAACATGGTGATGACTTGGAAATTAATGCAGAGCGAGAGAATGACTGAACATACCCACATTTTTAAACGCGATGATATTGAAAACCTTGAGCAGCGATATCGCGCTAACCTAATTAATAGTGTGTCTGGATTTAAGTCTGCATGCCTGCTTGGCACGACAGACGGCACAACCAATAATGCCGCAATAATAAGCTCAGTGGTTCATATTGGCGCAAATCCACCGCTGCTGGGTATGATCATGCGTCCACATACCGTGCAGCGTGATTCACTCGAGAACATTAAAAAATCGGGTAAATATACGTTAAACCATGTGCACAGTAGCTGGGTAGATAAAGCACACCAAACCTCAGCCAGATACGACAAAGAAGAAAGCGAGTTTGACGCTGTTGGCCTCACGCCTTGGTTTAGCGATAACTTTAGCGCCCCTTACGTAATGCAAAGCCACCTCAAGTTGGGCCTCACTGTCGAACAGCACTTCACCCTATGTAATAAAACAGAAATGGTTATAGGCCGTGTAGAGGAGTTGTTTGTCGAAGGAAATACAATCGCTGATGATGGCTATATTGATATAGAGACACTAGGCAGCGCATGTATTTCAGGCTTAGACAGTTACCATAGCACCAAAAGGATTGCACAGTATGCCTATGCAAAACCGAATGAAACCTTGAAACAAAAATGAACGGTTTGTGCGGTCGTGTGGTCTTAAACTTGGTAGTAGCGATAAATGCTTAACATTATTTAATCTAGATCAACCAAGTAAAAACAATTTTGGCCGATCCTTTTGTTTCACGCTATAGTACAAATATTGTTGATAAAAACCTGCCTCTTGCGGCAGGTTTTTGTGTTTTAAGCGTTTGATAAAAAAGAATCATTATCGTTTCTATCTCATTTGGAGAGTATTATGAAATCTGTAAACCGTCGCGACTTTTTAAAAATGTCAGGTACGACACTAATTGGCCTTACGCTTGGCGGTGTTGCGCTACGTGCGCAAGCACAAGAACAGCTGCAATCAGATGATCCTACAGCGAAGGCATTGAGCTATACACCAAACTCAACGGTTGAAGGTGCTAAATGTAGCAACTGCATGTACGTGCAGGGTGCAGACGGCGATGAAAATCGTCCTTGTGCTATTTTCCCTGGAAAACTGGTGAGTGCTAACGGTTGGTGTAGTGCGTGGGTAAAACGCCCAGGCTAACCGCCGTCGTGAACGAAATTACGTTCTAAAAATAAAAAACGCCTCTTAGTAGAGGCGTTTTTTGTGCTTATTGAATAACCGCCTTTACGTCAGGCCGGTCAAAGTAAGTAGGAAGTCGAGAAGGCGTTATGTCAACCTTATGCTTGGCTTCAAATATGCTGCCGAGTCGCAGTAGCATTTCATCGTCGCCTTTACTTCCAATGAAACTTATCCCGATGGGCAATTTCTCTATGGCACCTGCAGGCACGGTTAAATGTGGGTACCCCGCAATCGCGGGTAAATAGCCAATGCCGATAAATCCGCCGGGCGCGTGATCGCCATAAATGCCATCGATAAGAAACGCTGGGCTATTAGACGGCGCAACCAATACGTCGACATTATTCTCTGATAGCATTAAATCAATACCTTGCTCACGCGTGGCCGCCTGAATACTCGCTAAAGCGGTTTGATATTCATTACTATCAATAGCATCAGACGCTAGCGATTTTTCAAATATGTTTTGATCGAAAAGCGATAATTCACGCGCATTGTTTTTATTAAATTCGATGAGTTGGGTTAGCGTTCTCGATGCTAAATTGGCTGGGCTATTGGCCAAGTATTCGTTGATAGTGTGGTGAAATTCGCTCAATAACACCTGATAAGACTGAGACCAGAAAGCATCAGGTTGTTCAAATTGCTCGATATCGACTAACTGCGCGCCGGCTTCTTCTAATGTACGCAGTGCACTTTCAAATACAGCGAGTACGCGTGGATCATCACCCTGCCTATACCGCACAACACCAACCTTCACCCCTTTCATGTCGGTGGCAAGCATGCTGTCACCAGGTAATGCTATACGGTGACTCTCCAACGATAAGGTAGCAGGGTCGTTGTCATCTTTACCCGCCATAACCGCTGTCATTAGCCATGCATCGTTAACGTTAGATGTCATGGGTCCGGCGGTATCTTGAGTTGCCGAGATGGGGACGATGTGAGTACGAGACAACAAACCAACCGTGGGTTTAAACCCCACTACCCCGTTCATTGAAGAGGGGCAAATAACAGAACCGTTCGTTTCAGTACCCACGGCCAGTGACGCTAAGCGCAGCGCCATCGCAGCGCCTGAACCAGAAGAGGACCCACATGCACTGCGTGACAGCATATGCGGGTTTCTTGTTAAACCACCCACAGCGCTCCACCCGCTAATTGATGATTCTGAACGAAAATTTGCCCATTCAGATAAATTGGTTTTACCTAAAATAATCGCCCCTTCTTGTTTCAATTTCGCAACAATGGGAGCATCTCTTTGCGTTGTATTATTAATTAAAGCCAAGGAACCAGCGGTGGTCGGCAGTTCACTTGTCTCTATATTATCTTTTAGCAACACCGGTAGACCATGCAGCAAGCCAACCGTCTTTCCCTGCGCAACAGCGTCATCAGCCGCTTCGGCGTCCTTTAATGCGTTGGCGTTAAGTACGAGAACGCTATTAACGTCAGTATCTATGCGCTCTATTCTTGCTAAATAAGCTTCGACGAGTGCTTTAGCACTAAGGTTACCCTGCTTAATAGCAAGCGCTTGCTCAGATGCAGGTTTATCTAGCCATATGCTTATTGGTGTATCAGGTGTGTGATTTTCATTTGTATGGTGTTGAGACGAGGTACACGCCATACAAAGCGCCGTCAGCACAATAATAATAGAAAGCCTCATATTTCATTCCCTTTTTAAGTGGCAGTAAAATCTATACTGACTTACTGGTGAATAAGCGCATTAATTACTAATTTAAATCTCGATAACAAACAACACACCTACCGCGTTATTGCTTATCAGCGGCTATAGAAGCTGCTTGCAAATAAGACAGTTGGTTGTCCAAACCGTATTTTTTAAGCAGCGCGTCGTACCTACCATCTTCAATAAAATGCGCGAGTGCTAGATTGAAGTCCCGACGCAAAGCCGCATTAGGAATAGCGGCTGAATAGAGGCTGACTGGGAAGATTTCATGAATAACCGTATCGCGACGATGCGGTTTAGGCATTGCTGATTTTAAATAGGTAAAAATGTTTCTGTCCATTATCACGGCATCGACGCTGCCTAATAGCAACATGCTAACCTGACGTTCTTGCTCTGGCATTTCGATATAGCTCGACCATCCTGCCATCAGTGTATGGAACGTGTCTCCAAGCACCGTCGAAGCCGTTTGAAACGCAACCACACTCTTATCTTGTAAATCATCTACGCTGTTTATCGTAAACATACTCTCGGCAAGCGTTACAGCAACGTTCTGATAAATAATGTATGGGTTGGACAGAACGCTTTTGTCGATATCATGCTTTTCATTCACGGTAAGCCCGATGTCTGCAACGCCTTGCTCTATTAATCTTACCGTGCGGCCAAACGGTACATATATAGGCAGAATCTCATGTCCCATATCATGTAAAACAGCCCCTATGAGTTCTAACTCAATTCCCGAATGAGAAGAAGAAACCACGTAAGGAGGCTTGTCCCACCCTACGATAACATTCAGTGTACGAGCATGGCTAAGCGGCACTTGCACCAAAAACGTGAGTAAAATAATAAATCGCAAAACAAGTTCCGAAGGCAAGAGGTTAGGAATAAAAGAAAGCCTAGCACACCACTAGACCTTAGTTTTGACCGTTGCGTCAAGCCTTTTGTGCTTTATCCGAACCGTATTACCGCGGCTTTGCGTTTCGCTTTATACAAGGTCGAGGTACAATAGACACCTCAATACCTTTATTAAGAACACGTATGGCTTGGTTGCAACTTAGAATAAACACCTCATCAGAACATGCAGAGTCAATTGGCGACATGCTCACCGCCAACGGTTCACAAGCCGTTACCTATGTTGATGCGAAAGATACTCCTATGTATGAACCCAAGCCAGGCGAAGTGATGTTATGGCCGGATACGCAGGTGGTTGGGCTTTTTGAAGCTGACGCTGACATGCAAGGTATTCTTGCTCGCTTAAGCAAAGCAAAAGTACTTGGGCCTAACTTTAAGCACAAACTTGAACCCTTAGAAGATAAAGACTGGGAACGCGAATGGATGGATAACTTTCATCCTATGCAATTTGGCGAGCGTTTATGGATTTGTCCAAGTTGGCGCGATGTGCCCGATCCGGATGCCGTAAATGTCATGCTCGACCCAGGTCTAGCTTTTGGTACAGGAACCCACCCGACTACCGCGTTATGTTTAACATGGCTTGACGGCATTGATATGACAGGAAAAACCGTTGTCGATTTCGGCTGTGGTTCGGGTATTTTAGCGTTAGCAGCGCTAAAATTGGGTGCAAAAAAAGTCATTGGCATCGATATTGACCCACAAGCGCTGCAAGCGACCGAAGAAAATGCCCGCCGAAACGGCGTAGAAGATAGATTAAGTGTGTACCTACCTGAAGACCAACCCACACTAGAGGCTGACGTTGTCGTGGCCAATATTCTTTCAGGCCCGCTACTCGCGCTACAGGATGTGATTTCAGGCTTCTGTAAAACCGAGGGATTACTGGTGCTCTCTGGTATTTTGGCTGAGCAAGTTACTAGTATTGAAACAGCCTATGCCAGAGATTTTGTACTCGAACAAAGCGCAATCGACGGCGAATGGGCACGTGTGTCCGGCAAAAAACGTTAGAGCGCCTCACTAAATTACCTACTGCACTATAAAAATATTTTTTGTTTTGAATAAATGGGCGTTGATTTGTTAAAAAAATTCACATCAAAGCCCTTTTAATTCGTGGCCTGTAAGACTTTCGTACAATTTTCACTCAGCGCAAACCAGATAGCTTACTAATGTGACAGTTTTTTTTAACTGTCAATACCGATAAGTGAAATTTTGTGTGATTTTTAGCCTTTTCAAGTATTGCGAAAACGCGTACACTTAGCGCCCCGTTTTAGCCGGGTGTTTAATTTCTGTGCAGTTTTAGATAGCGAGCATGTGATAAATAATGCGAATTGGACCTTACACGTTAGAAAACAATTTGATGCTTGCTCCCATGGCTGGCGTAACAGACAGACCGTTTCGTCAACTGTGTAAGCGTTTAGGCGCTGGGCTTGTGGTATCGGAAATGCTTTCAAGTAATCCGAAGGTGTGGAACACCGCAAAATCACAAGCGCGTATGAATCACGATGGCGAAGAAGGCATTCGCTCTGTACAGATTGCTGGAGCTGACCCTGAGCTTATGGCTCAAGCAGCGCAATTTAATGTCGATAACGGTGCGCAAATTATCGATATCAACATGGGTTGCCCTGCAAAGAAGGTAAATAAGAAGTTGGCTGGTTCAGCTCTTCTTCAGTTTCCAGAGACAGTAGAGTCCATCATAAAGGCTGTTGTTAATGCCGTTGATGTACCCGTTACGCTGAAAATACGCACCGGCTGGAACCCAGAAAATCGTAATGGGGTAGAAATTGCCCGCATTGCAGAGGAAAACGGCATACAGTCGCTTGCTGTTCATGGCAGAACGAAAGCATGTATGTACAGAGGAGAGGCTGAGTACGACACTATCCGTCGTATTAAAGCAGCAATATCGATACCTGTTATTGCAAATGGAGACATAACCTC
>Ga0102948_1000710_pt1 | contig 13197 bp, 12 predicted proteins | sample SalPonA_A_H2O_MG_FD_78211 | JGI IMG/M metagenome (GOLD analysis project Ga0102948, IMG submission 78211) | Water microbial communities from South San Francisco under conditions of wetland restoration - Salt Pond MetaG R2A_A_H2O_MG | ecosystem: Environmental > Aquatic > Non-marine Saline and... | reverse complement strand
CTATATAGTAATTATCAAATCGAATGAATGCCATGTTAATCGCTTATTTATGAAACTGATCGAGTAGTTTACCCCAGTTGCTAAAAAATTAACGTGACAAGGGGTGAAATTTTTACAGATTTAAACCATAGTTAGGTTAGAAACTTATTTGAGAGCGAGCCTTGCTAACCACTCATAAATTGAATAAATTTTTAGCGCCCATTCTCTTTAGCACTTTAGCCATCAGCCTTGAATCCATGGCCAAAGCAACAGAGAGTGCAGAGCAACTCGCATTTCTAAAAGCTGAGAGACTCGCTAAACTCGGTCGCCTCGACCTGCATGACCCAGCGACTAAACAACTAGAGTCATATCCTCTCTTCCCCTATCTAGTGTTTAATCAGCGGAGTTCGGAACTGAACCGACTCAATCCAGAGGATGTTCAACAATTTACCAATCAGTACCCAGATTCTCACTTAGAGGGGCTTCTGCGCTTTAACTACACGGCGTATCTTGGTGAACAGAAAAACTGGGGGGCGTTTCTAACCCTATATGATGAGATCGACTCCCCCAGTACCGAAATGCAGTGCCGATATGCCGAAGCACTCTATCAACAAAAGCGCACGGAAGAAGCAGCAAAACTAGCCTCTCAACTCTGGAGCGTTGGTCACTCTCAACCGGACAGTTGTGATGATCTATTCAGACTGTTTAGATCCCATGGTGATCTGACCAGCCCCGTTGCGCTCAACCGAGTTTTGAATGCATTAGATGAAAACCGCTGGGGATTATCGGGTTATGCGCTTCGCTTTGTTAAGTCTGAATCGGATCGCCGCATTGCCGATGCGGCACGTTCAGTCTATCGATCGCCCTTCAAAGCCCTGCAGTTAGGCAGTGGTTATACACCCAAGCAATTAGCCAAAATTCAGCGCATTGCCATTAAACGAGCGTATCGTCACGACCCTTACGAAGCGTTAAACCTGTTGCTTAAACTGGGTAAGCGGTTCGATTTGAGTTTGGCTGAAAATTTGCATGAACTTACTCGAGTGGGCGTTAGAGTTGCTAAAGAGCTTGATGCGCATGATCGCATAAAATTGGCAAAGCTTGATCCCAATTATGCCAGCGCGGAGTTGACTGAATGGCGGATACGCCTAGCGCTTCTGGAGCAAGATTGGCAGGAGGTCGCCACTCTCATCGCCAAACTCCCTGATGAGTTACAAGAGTCCCCCCGCTGGCAATATTGGTTAGCGGCTCTGCCAAACAACCCACTGCGTACTGAAATCCTAGATTCATTGCGCACTAAACGCAGTTTTTACGGTTTTTTAGCGGCAGATCACCTCGGACAAGCAGCTGATTTAAATCATGAACCGATCACCCTCGATCAGGATCTGTTAGCTACGCTGAGGAGCAGTAAACACTTTTTGCGTATTAAAGAGCTGACAGAACTGGATCGCTTTACGGTTTCGCGATCGGAGTTTAATCGCTGGATTGAGACAATGACTTCGAATGAGATTCAGCATGCAGCGCATCTTATGAACGAGCTGGGATGGTATCAACAAGGCATATTAGCCGCTGCCTACAATGAGTTTTGGAATGATATGGATCTTCGGTTCCCTGAAGGATTTGAAAGCCTGTTCATAAAACATGCCAGCAAGCGAAATATTGATCCTATCTGGGCTCAAGCACTCGCGCGACAGGAGAGCGCCCTATTCCCTTGGGCTCGATCCAGTGTCGGCGCCAGAGGACTGATGCAACTGATGCCAAGAACGGCAAAACAGACAGCAAAATCCATCAAAGTGAGTTATAAAGGCAGTAACCGTCTTTACGATCCCGATTTTAATGTGCAACTTGGCACTGCCTACCTAGAAAAGATGTACCGTCAGTTTGATAAGAATCGAATCTATGCAACGGCAGCCTATAATGCTGGACCACACAGAGTTCGCCGATGGCTTAAGGGACGTGAGGATTTACCTTTAGAAATTTTTATAGAGCTAATCCCCTTTGATGAGACACGCACCTACGTACAGAACGTTCTTAGCTTCTCAGTGATCTACGCGCAACGTAAGGGGCAAGCAAGAGAGATGCTAACACCGACTGAACAGGCTCTACTGGCGCTCAATTGATTCAATAAATTGGGCTAGCTGATTGACGTCAAATGGCCAATCCAGTGACTGTTTAGATCGAGAGTCGACCAATACCGGTATCCGAGTGGCAAACCGTTCCATCAACTCGTCATCAAACGCGATATCGACCAAGTCCACTTCAAACTCTGAAGGATCGATACTCGCAACCAATAGTGAGATCGCTTGGTCACAAAGGTGACACCCTTCTGTCGTCATTAATTCCAGTAATCTCACGATTTAGACAATCCTTAATGTTAAAGTCATAGAGTAAGACTAACCTCTAACTTGTTCCCTATGATTATAGGGGTTATTCTAAGATAAATTTTTGCAGTGCAGCATTCACTGTGATGAACGTCATTCATACTGGAGTTTTACCATGCCGACAAAAGGTAACGGACCTACAGATCCTCAAGAGTTCATCAACTACGTAAGCCAAGAGACAAGCAAGATGCTTGAGAACTTCTCTGGTAACGGGGCTGAGGATATGTTCTCTCAATTCACTAAGTCATGGACTGAACTGGCCACTCGCTCATTGCAAGATCCAACTTTGTGGATGCGTGCTATTGCCGACTACCAAACTGCTCAGTTTAACCTATGGCGCAATATGTTAACCGGCAATTCTACAGAAGCGCCTGTTGCAGAACCAGAGCGTGGCGATCGTCGATTTCAGGCTGAAGAGTGGTCAACCAACCCGATCTACGATTACATTAAACAGTCGTACCTTTTGAGTTCTAAGATGCTGACTCAGATGGCTGAGAGCGCCAATCTATCGGATCAAGAGCAGAACAAACTGGAGTTCTACACTCGACAGTTTATCGATGCGATGTCACCAACCAACTTTGCAGCAACCAACCCTGAAGTGCTTCAACAAGCACTGGAAACTAAGGGTCAATCGCTGCTTGACGGCATGAAAAACCTATTAACCGACTTTGAGAAAGGTCGTATTTCAATGACTGACGAGAGTGCGTTTACGCTGGGCGAAAACCTTGCGACAACCGAAGGCTCTGTTATTTTTCAGAATGATGTCATTCAGGTTATTCACTACAAGCCAGAGGGTGATCAAGTTTACACTCGCCCAACTCTGATCATTCCACCGAGCATTAACAAGTTCTACATTCTTGATCTTCAACCACACAATTCATTCGTTAAGTACTGTGTTGAACAGGGTCAAAATACTTTCCTCATCTCTTGGCGCAACCCAACCTCTGAACAATCAAACCTTAGCTGGGATGACTTGGTATCAAAGGGTATCTTTGAAGCGGTGCGTGTCACCAAAGAGGTCTCTGGTAGCGACAAGATCAATACCGTTAGCTGGTGTGTCGGTGGAACACTAACCGCCACAGCACTGGCTGTGATGGCGAAGCGTAAAGAGACCAGTATCGCAAGCGCAACGTTCCTAACAACGCTTACGGATTTCTCTGATCCGGGTGACCTCTGTGTCTTCATCGATGATTACCAGGTCAAACAGCTAGAGCAGAAAGTGAGCCAAGCGGGCTTCCTAAATGGTCGCGAACTGGCAACGTCGTTTAACATGTTGCGTTCGAACGATCTGATTTGGTCTTACGTAGTAAACAACTATCTTAAAGGTCAGACACCACCTCCGTTTGATATCCTCTACTGGAACTCAGACAGCACCAATCTTCCAGCGGCGATGTACACCTACTACATCAACAAGATGTACCTAGAGAACAAACTGGTTGAACCGAATGCACTTGAGATCTGTGGTGAGAAGATTGATCTAGGTGAGATAAAAATCCCTTGTTACTTCCTATCGACCATTGAAGACCATATTGCACCCTGGAAAGCGACCTTCAAGGCGACAGAGACCTTTGGCTCTGACATCGAGTTCGTTCTTGGAGCCAGCGGTCACGTTGCCGGAGTAATCAACCCAGCGTCAAAAAACCGTCGCAACTATTGGGTTAAAGGTGAAAAAGGTCAAGGCGCAGACCACTGGTTTGAAACCTCTGAAAAAGTTGAAGGCTCTTGGTGGCCAAACTGGGCTGAATGGGTTCGTCGTCGTGCTGGGAAAAAAGTCGACGCACCTAAAGTCTTGGGTAGCAGTGAGAACAAACCTCTCGAAGCCGCACCCGGCAGCTATGTAAAAGTTCGTATCGATTAACCTTCCAAATCGATGTAAAAAGCCGGACACTGTGTGACCGGCTTTTTTATGTGTGAATGAAACGATGAGGAGTTCGACATGGATAATTTATTTGAAAAGGGTTTAGAGATGCGCCAAAACACACTGGGCGCTGAGTACGTTGATACAAACCTTGCAGCAGCCGATGATTTTAATCGCCCCTTTCAAGAAGCGATGACCGCTTGGTGCTGGGGTTTCGGCTGGGGCGATGATGCCATTGATCCTAAAACACGATCATTAATGAATTTAGCCATGCTCGGTGCCCTGGGCAAAAGCCACGAGTGGGCAACACACTGCAAAGGGGCACTGAATAATGGCTGCAGCATCGAAGAGATTCGAGCAGCCATCCATGCAGTGGGCATTTATGCTGGCGTGCCTGCCGCCGTTGAATGCTTTCGTATTGCACGTAAGGTACTTGAAGAGGCTGGAGAGCTTTAACCCCTTTAAAATAGAGAAATCGGATGCCATTTTTCCCACCCAACTCCAGATTTGAGTTCAAGCAGCTCCTTCACCTAGCTTGGCCGATGCTGCTGGCGCAATCCTCACAAACGGCCATGAGCCTGTCTGATACGCTAATGGCCTCTTGGGCAGGTGCTGAAGAGCTAGCGGCCATCGCTTTAGGATCGAGTATATGGACACCCCTCTCATTATCTTTAGCGGGCGCCATGATGGCACTGACCCCGATCGTTGCACATCATGTGGGTGGCAAACGGGAAGATGAAACAGCTGCTGAACTGTTTAACAATCTGCTGATTACTCTAGCAATAGGCTTGGTCAGCTGGTTGTTTATAAATGGTGCTTCTGACTGGATTCTTACCCTTCTGTCGGTTGAGCCTGCACTCCAATCAACCGCCAATGAGTATCTTTTCGCGATCAGCTGGGGCATACCTGGGATGCTACTCTATCAGTCGATCAGAGCCTTTGCAGAGGGGCACGGGCAGACCAAGATCGTCATGAAAATAGGAATCAGCGCGGTTCTACTCAACCTTCCTCTTAACTACATACTGATTTTCGGCAAACTCGGAATGCCTAAAATGGGCGGTGTAGGCTGTGGATGGGCCACGACGATTGTCTTCTGGTACATGTTCATTGCTGGTGCACTGTACCTAATCTACAGCCGCTTTTTCAAACCGTTGAATATTTTTAAACAGTCGCTCAAGCCTGATCGTAAAAAGATCAAACATCAGCTCTCCATCGGAATACCGATTGCAGCAAGCCTTGGGGTTGAGACCACGATGTTCTGTCTCATAGCGCTATTTTTGGCCGATTACGGTGCCACAGTGATCTCTGCACACCAGATTACTCTCTCTATCTCTAGCTTGATCTTTATGATGCCACTTTCACTTTGTTTGGCGGTCACCATAAGGGTTGGTCAACTCAATGGCGCAAAACGTTTCGCTGACGCACAGCGCGTTGGATTTTTGGGGCTGCGTATCGCTGTATTAATTGCCTGCTTCAGTTCAACCGTACTGTATATCTTATCTGATGGCATTGCGTCACTCTTCTCAACGGATGCCGAGTTGATTGCCATCGCGTCAACTTTGCTTAGCTATGCCGCGCTCTACCAATTTTCTGATGCGCTTCAGCTCACCGCAAATGGCGCATTACGTGGGTATAAAGATACACGAATACCTCTCCTGATCGCTTTTATCGCTTATTGGATACTTGGGTTACCAAGCGGGTACGTTATTGCTGAGTATTGGGGCATGGGAGCAGTAGGCTATTGGTTGGGCATACTCATCGGCTTAAGCTTTGCAGCCGTACTACTGATAAAACGACTCTATAAGTTATCCAATGAAGCACTGGTTACCGCTCCTAATTTTAACTAGCCTCCTTTCGGGCTGTATCAATAGTGATCCAGCCCTATCATTGGTTGAAACCTATGCAGAGCGAACCAGTCGAGCCATTGATATCGATGTTAATTTAACGCTCAGTAAAACGTCTGAACTCTATCCCACTCTTCCTGAACGAAGAGAACGCTTACACCCAGTAACAGCGGTTACGGAAGGTCTGATCGATGTGTTGGACCTTAAGCAGTGTGGCTTGATTGATCTAATTGCACAGAGAAACACCAGTCTAGGTAAACTTGCAGGCGGATCACAGCGCTTAATCTACGAACTGGAATTCATCCCTAAATTACGCAACTGTCAAATATTGCTCACGGATGACGAGGATCAATCTGAGTTACTTGATCGAGTTAAAGAAATGAACAAGATCAAATCCGATAACTGGCCAAAACAGGTATGGAACAGTCTCTATAGTAGCCCAGAAATGGAGAAGCACTTTTCACTGGGTGATTCACCGATACCACCTGTAACTGACTACTCGACACCTGAGTTAATGCTCACAATGCATCGATTTGCTGAGATAGCCCAAACTCATAAGAGTGAAGATTGGCAGACCCCCTCTTTTGCAAACAATCTAGAGTCAGACTATGAAACACTTTATCGATCCAATTTTGGTTCACAGTGGCTCGCGAGTATGGCACTGCTCACACAGGTCTTAGAACAGACGTCAGTGGCGATCAAGCAACGACTGGATGATCGACCAATCTGTTTCAATCAGAGACAAAACCAGAAGTCAGAGATTCTCTGGAACGTCTTTATGAAGTTTTATGTCAATAGTCTTCAACCCTACATCGCTCAGGTAGAGCGAACAGGCCGCCAATGGAGTCAGGCTCACCAAGCGATTAAGAGCTCCCTCAATCTCTCGGAAAATGAGTGGCTAGACCGTTACACTCATCTGGATGGTTTAGTTTGGGCGAGGTACCGCGATGCTCGAGACGAACACACTAAAGCTTGGCAAGACATTTTGGATCAATGTGGGTTACGCCCGGGTAGACAATAGGATTCATATAGTGAAACGTGAATAGACCAACACCTAGAAACATTTTCAATAAATAATTTAAATGACTGATATTTATAAATATTTTTAGATTAACGCCCTGCAAAACAGCACATTCAATAATTGAATAAAAACGACATATCTTATGATCTATTTTAGCTAAAGCTAGCGTAGACTTAACGTGAGTACCTTAACCAGTACTCTGTGGATTGTGATTTCGGTCAGCAATTCCGAACACGTGTAACGGATAAAAAAACAATAGATCGTTAACGAGGTGAAAAATGTCTCAAGATAAAGAGAACAAAACGATTAATCGTCGTTCTTTCCTTAAAGGTGGTGCTGCAGCCGGCGCACTTGCAGCTGGAGCAGCCGCGGCACCAGCCGTACTAGCGGGTGGCCATAGCAAAGCTGTTACCATCAAAATGCAATCCTCATGGCCTGCGTCTGACATCTTCCAGGAGATGGCGAAACAGTACTGTGATCGTGTCGAAGCGATGTCGGGTGGCCGCTTGAAAGTCGAGCTTCTACCAGCAGGTGCTGTCGTAAAAGCATTCCAGGTATTGGATGCAGTTAATGACGGTATCATCGATGCGGGGCACCAAGTACCGGTTTACTGGTATGGCAAAAACAAAGCAGCATCACTCTTTGGTACAGGCCCAGTATTTGGTGGTAACGCCAATACAATGATGGGTTGGTTCTACAAAGGGGGCGGTCAAGAGCTATACCGTGAATTGACACAAGATATGATGGGTTTAAACATCGTTGGCTTTATGGGCTTCCCAATGTTCCCACAACCTTTCGGTTGGTTCAAAAATGAAGTGAACACCGCAGCTGACTTGAACGGTTTCAAATACCGTACCGTCGGTCTAGCCGCTGATCTACTTCAGAACATGGGTATGGCAGTTGCACAGTTACCAGGTGGTGAAATTGTTCCAGCAATGGAGCGTGGTGTCATCGATGCGTTTGAATTCAACAACCCAACCTCTGACCGTCGTTTTGGTGCAGCGGATGTAGCGAAGAACTACTACCTAAGCTCGTACCACCAAGCTTCAGAGTCGTTTGAAATCATCTTCAACCGCGATCTATTCGAATCACTCGACCCGGATCTACAGGCAATTCTGCAGTACGGCGTAGAATCGGCTTCAACAGCCAACACTATGCTTGCACTGGATCAGTACTCACAAGATTTGATGGAACTTGAGCGTGATGAAGGCGTTAAAGTTCACCGTACCTCTAAGGACATCCTCAAGGGACAGATCGAGTCTTGGGATAAGATCATTGCTGAACTAGAGCAGGATCCGTTCATGAAACGTATTCTGGACAGCCAAAGAGCATGGGTTGAGCGCGTCGGTTACTTCGAGATCATGGCAGGTACCGATGTCGTAACCGCCTACGAGCACTTCTTCCCTGGCAAACTGAATATGTAAATCGTCACATTCGTGTCGTTGTTTTCATAATCAGTGGGTGGGGCCTGGAGCCCCACCCTTTTTGAGGATTTCAAAATGCTCGGTTTTATTAAATTCGCTGATAATCTATCTGCATGGGTTGGCAAAGCTTTTGCTTGGCTAATCATCCTTATGGCCTTTGGCGTAGGCTATGAAGTTTTCGTTCGATACGTCTTAAACTCACCAACTTCATGGGCACTGGACGTCTCCTTTATTATGTATGGCACCCTATTTATGATGGGCGGTGCATACACTCTATCCAAAAACGGACATGTCCGAGGCGACTTCATCTATCGAACTTGGAAAGAGACGACACAAGCCAAAGTCGATTTAGTTCTCTATTTCATTTTCTTTTTCCCAGGTATTTTGGCGCTTATTTTGTCAGGCTGGAAATACGCGAGTCGATCTTGGGGATACGGGGAAGTTTCTGTAAACAGCCCCGCGGGAATTCCAATCTATCAATTCAAGACCGTCATGGTTGCGGCAGGCATACTTCTGTTGATCCAGGGGATTGCACAAGTTTTTCGCTGCATCTACTGCATCAAACATGGTCACTGGTTGCAGTCTCAAGTCGAAGACGATGTTGAAGAGACTGAAGATCTGTTGATGAAACAGGCACAAACACAAGAACAACAACTCTCCGCTAATAAGGAATAATACGATGAGTGATCCAGTTGTAGCGATTACCATGCTCGGGCTTTTCCTTTTCATGGTTTTGCTCGGATTCCCAATTGCATTCACACTGATGGCAATGGGTATAGCCTTTGGCTACTACGCCTATTTTGATGAAGGCCGTATGTGGCGCGCTTATGAACGAGCCGTCAACGCTGATGCCGATCAGTTAACACTCTGGCAGACATGGATAGATGGTCTGTTCAATAACCGGATATTTGATCTATTCATCAACCAAACGTTTTCTGTGATGGCGAACGAAGTACTGACCGCCATCCCTCTCTTCCTTTTTATGGGCTACATCGTAGAGCGTGCTAACATCGTTAGTCGTCTGTTCAGCACCCTTAATGTGGCTGCACGAAACATTCCTGGTTCCATGGGCGTTGCAGCACTCATTACCTGTGCTCTTTTCGCAACCGCGACGGGCATCGTGGGTGCCGTGGTGACATTGATGGGGCTTCTTGCTTTACCTTCAATGCTAAAAGCGCGATACGATAAAAGTTTTGCTGCAGGCATCATCTGTGCAGGCGGTACTCTGGGTATTCTTATCCCACCGTCCATTATGTTGATTGTCTACGCTGCGGCATCAGGCGTCTCAATTGTTCGCCTTTACGCAGGCGCACTTCTGCCTGGCCTAACTCTTGCAGGTCTCTACCTAATTTACGTAGTCGTTAGAGCAAAACTACAACCCGAGCTGGCTCCAAAACCAACAAAAGAAGAGGTGCCAGACATGCCTCTTCGCAAGGTGTTGTGGTTGTTAACCACCTCCTTCCTACCTTTGGCGGCTTTGATCTTAGCAGTGCTCGGATCCATCCTTGGTGGTCTAGCCACTCCATCAGAGGCAGCCTCTATAGGTGCACTCGGCGGTCTATTGCTAGCAGCAGCGTACCGCTCTCTAACTTGGCAAAGACTCAGAGAGTCGGTCTATCTAACTCTCAGAACAACAGCGATGGTCTGTTGGTTATTCGTAGGCTCTTATACTTTCTCAAGTGTCTTCTCATATCTGGGGGGTGAACACATCGTAGCCGAGTTTGTGACTTCGCTTGATCTATCACCGTTAATGTTCTTGCTGCTTGCCCAGTTAATCATATTCCTGTTGGGCTGGCCGTTAGAGTGGTCTGAGATCATCATTATCTTTGTACCGATATTCCTACCACTGTTGCCTATCTTTGGTATCGACCCTCTGTTCTTTGGCATATTGGTAGCACTTAACCTACAAACGTCGTTCCTAACGCCGCCGATGGCGATGTCCGCCTACTATCTCAAAGGGATAGCACCGCCTGAAGTTAAGTTGATGGAAATCTTTAAAGGCTGTATGCCCTTTTTGGCCATGGTATTCGTTGCGATGATCTTGATGTACACCGTGCCAGACATTGTCTACTACCTGCCTAACAAACTTTACGGAAGCTGATATGACCACAACGACTGCACTATCACTGATTGATAGACAAAAGAGAGGTGAGCTTTCAGCACTCGAGATCGCTGAGGCCTACATTGGTCAAGTTGAAGCCAAAGAGGACTCTATTAAAGCGTTTAGCTGGTTTGATGCGACTTACGTTAGGGATCAAGCTAAACAGCTTGATCAATACCGTTTGCGTGGATTACCGCTGGGCCCTCTTCACGGCATTCCGGTTGCCCTAAAGGATATTATCGATACCAAAGGGATACCGACCGAGAATGGCACGCCAATCGATTCAGGAAGAGTTCCGACTAAAGATGCCGTTATCGTTGACCGTTTACGGTCAGCGGGCGCCATTATCTTCGGCAAAACAAACACCACGGAACTTGCCTTTCTAGAGCCATGCGAAACAGTTAATCCCATCAACTCAGATCGGACACCGGGCGGGTCATCATCCGGTTCAGCTGCAGCTGTTGCCGCTGGCATGGTCCCCATTGCGATTGGGACTCAGACTGGTGGTTCCGTCATACGCCCCGCCTCATTCTGTGGTGTGCATGCTAGTAAACCAAGCTTTGGGCTCATTCCCAGAACAGGTATCCTCATGCAATCCCCAACGCTTGACACACTGGGTGTTTTTGCGAGCTCTGTAGAAGATTTGGCGCTTGTCATCGATGTTATTTCAGGCTTCGATGATCGAGATAAACAGATGTCACCTTCGCCTAAACCACAAACGTTAGATGTCTGCTTGGATAATGTGCCAGTCACACCAACCTTTGCGCTGGTCGAGCCGCCTCATTTTGATCAGGCATCACATGACATGAAAAGTGCCTTTTCAGAGCTCGGCGATTATTTAGGGGATCAAGCCTTTTTGACAACTTTGCCCAGTGCGTTTAATGAGGCGATTCGAGGCCGAGAGATAATTAATTTTGCGGAAATGGCCAAATGCTATTTCCGTTATCGCCGCGATCATTCGAATCATCTTTCTCAAAAACTGTTATCGGCCATTAAAGAGGGTGAAGAGCTTTCTGCTCGTGACTACATCTCATCACTGGATTGGCGCGATATTTTAAATGCCGCTTTAGAAGAGATGTTCGAGCGCTGTGATGCAATCATCATCCCATCGGCGTTGGGTGGTGCTCCTGGACGAGAAACCACCGGCGATGCTGTTTTCAATGGCCTTTGGACGCTTGCAGGAACCCCTGTAATCAATCTGCCTGTATTTGAAGACAGTGATGGAATGCCAATGGGCATACAAATCATCGGTCCAACAGGTGATGATGCAAGGTTGATGCGAACTGCGCGCTGGCTTTCAGAGAGTCTATCGCAAGCAATGACTAATCAAGAGGTTGCCTAACAATGAATAAATTCCTCGCTCTAATAAGTTTTACTCTGCTCGCCGTTTTCTTAGGAATACTTGTGTTTAAAGTGATGGAAACTGATCTGATCATTATTGCTGGCATGGCTGTCGCTATGGCCGGCTTTGATTTTATTCGTTCCATCAAGAACAAAGAGCAACACTGATGAGTAAGCCAACTCTTTGGGTGACTCGACACCTAACGGATCCCGTTATGGAGCGCGCGCACAGGGATTATCATGTGCTGCAAACACCTGACGACCACGTGATGTCATTTTCTGAGCTAATCGCTGCAAGCCAAGAGGCCGATGCGATGCTTATTTGTCACTCAGAGCACTTTACTGGCCCGATGATCAGCCGCTTATCCGATCGACTCAAAATAGTCGCCAACCACTCTGTAGGCGTTGATCACTGTGATCTTAACGCTCTTCGTAACCGTGGTATCAGTGTTACTAACACACCTGATGTATTGAGTGACGCTACCGCTGAAATAGCTATGCTATTGATGCTTGGAGCCGCAAGACGCGCCTACGAAGGTGACAATATGGTGCGATCTGGGATCTGGAAGGATTGGGCACCTAAAATGATGAATGGCTTTCAAATCACAGGTAAAAAGCTGGGAATCATCGGCATGGGTCGTGTCGGGCAAGTTGTCGCTGAGCGTGCCCGTGGATTTGGTATGGAAGTCCACTACCACAATCGTAACAAAATTCCTGATACTGTCATCACCAGTGCAATCTATCATGAACGTTTAGAGTCACTGCTTTCTACGGTCGATGTTGTTTCGCTTAACTGCCCTGCAACAGAAGAGAACCACAATCTCATTAATAAAGAGACCCTGTATCAAATGAAGACAGGATCTATTCTAGTCAATACCGCTAGGGGTGCCTTAGTTGACGAGGATGCCCTAATAGAGTCACTAAATTCAGGGCAGCTGAGAGCAGCCGGGTTGGACTGCTTCAAACATGAACCCGGTGGCAATCCCAAGTTATCGGAGTTGCAGCAGGTATTTATGCTGCCTCATATCGGTTCAGCCACCGATGATACGAGAGCTGCTATGGGTTTTCGGGCACTGGATAACTTAGATCAATTCTTTGCTGGTAACACGCCACAGGATCTTCTGAATTAACCCACCCACTGCTGCAACTGGCTAATGTTCATAGCACCTGATTGACGCTTGACCTCTTTACCGCTTTCAAATCGAACAACCGTTGGCAAGCTTCTGATGTTATAACGGGCCGCTAGCTGTT